>Ga0207684_10004393_pt1 | contig 13289 bp, 8 predicted proteins | sample KBSK5501metaG_FD_184342 | JGI IMG/M metagenome (GOLD analysis project Ga0207684, IMG submission 184342) | Corn, switchgrass and miscanthus rhizosphere microbial communities from Kellogg Biological Station, Michigan, USA - KBS K5-50-1 metaG... | ecosystem: Host-associated > Plants > Roots >...
ATAGGGCAATACCGAACCAAGCCCCCGGAATGGTGGGGGGAAGGCGTAGAGACTGGATGGCGAGCATCCCTCGTGGATGAAGGTACAGTCCGACTCTCATCGAAAGGTGAGTCAGATCGCATAACCCAAAGGTCGGCGGTTCAAATCCGCCCCCCGCAACCATGGACGCCACTGCAGAAATGCAGTGGCGTTCGCCTTTTACCGAAGTGTCAGTTCCCTGAGTGTCGCCTCAGACTTCCCAGAAGCCCCGTTTCTGCATAATTTCCGTGTTGCCGACCGCTCGGCGAGTGGATGGTTTCCGATGACCAACTAGCAGCTTTGATCAACTCACCGTTTGTACCGCTTTGGCTGGTTTGATGTTGTGGTTCATCCGGAAGAAGTTTGTCGGATCATACTTGTTTTTCAGAGCAACGAGGCGGTCGTAATTGCACCCATACGCTTCGCGCGCAATGGCCTCGCCGTCGTCAGTGACGTAGTTACCATACGCTCCTGCGATTAGAAATGGCTTCAACCCCTCCCAACACTCACGTGTCCATCCGATGTTCTTGTCCGTCTCGGCGGGGTCGGTCCACATGGACCAGGCAAAAAAATTCCAGGAATACTGTCGGTGTGGGAAGGCAGTATCGCCGGGTGTTACACGAGTGGCAGCACCGTGCCAGTGTTCGACGAACGGGGCGAAGGTGTAGGGCGAGGGACTCTTGCCCACGTACTGCGCGAGAGTCTCAATGACGTCGTCGCCGAGGGTGCGGAGAAAATTCGATTTGGTGTAGACGAGTCGACCCGGGGGGAAGAACGGTTCGAACATGCTTTGGATTTGGAGATAGGTCATGGGGCCGAGCATGTCCGCGACTGGCGTCGCGAACTTCCTAAGAGGTTGCAGAAGCTTTTCGCCCTGGGCCACGGGACCACAATAACAGGCCGCTAAGCCAAAGACGGGAGTGCCTTCCAGAGTAGCACCAGTGGCCTGGTTGACCAGTTCGTCTGGACTTTGTTCACAGAAATCGCGCCACAGACGCAGAATTTCGTTGGCCTTGGAGGCAGGAAAGAAAATCGCCCCGCCGTAGATGGGGCCAACTTCGTGTAGGCGGTATTCGATGGAGGTTACCACGCCGAAATTTCCGCCGCCGCCACGGATGCCCCAAAAGAGGTCTTCATTTTCCGAATCATTCGCCGTCAAGAGACGGCCATCGGCGGTAACAACGTCCGCACTGATGACGTTGTCGATGGAGAGACCGAACTTGCCGTGTAAGTTGCCCCAACCGCCACCAAGTGTTAGTCCGGCAATGCCCACGGTGGGAACGACGCCCTGGGTTGTGGCGAGGCCGAACGCTTGAGTTTCCCGGTCGAATTCCCCGAGCTTCAAACCCGTCTGAGCTCGGACGGTGCGAAGGGCAGGGTCGACACGGATGCCTTTCATTGCGGACATGTCAACCATGAGGCCACCGTCGCAAACAGCTTTGCCGGCGATACTGTGACCTCCGCCACGAACGGTGACGAGAATGTTGTGCTCGCGGGCGAAGCGGACACAGGCGATGACGTCGGCGGCACCAGCGCAGCGGGCAATGATGGCCGGGCGGCGATCAATCATGGCATTCGGAATAGTGCGAGCTTCGTTATATCCAGGGTCGCCGGGACAAAAGGACTGCCCGCGGAGCGAGGATCGAAAATGCTGAACGGCGGATTCCGCGATCATCTGGATTCCTCTACCTTGATGAAATGAATCTGGACCGACTTGTAAGACCGTCGCATGGACGTTGACGGAAAGTCCTTAAGAAAATATCAAATTTTCAATAGAATACCGGCCTATGAAGGCTTTGCGATCTCCTGGGTACGAGTTCGGACCCTATCGGCTGGATACGGTTGGGCGTAGCCTGGAATGCCGGGGGGAAGTCATTGCACTTCCGCCCAAGGCCGTGGAAGTCCTAGCCGAGCTGGTCAAACGGCCTGGCGAAGTCGTCGGGAAAAAAGAGTTGTTGGAAACCGTCTGGCCGGAGGCATTCGTCGAGGAAGCGAACCTGAACCAGATGGTTTTTGTGCTGCGCCGGGCGATCGAATCCACTAACGGCAGCGAATACATCACAACTGTGCCGCGGCGCGGATATCGGTTTAGCGGCACCGTGCGCAGGGTGGAGATTCCGTGCCGCATTGACTCTATTGCTGTACTTCCGTTAGCCAACTTAAGCGGCGATCCAAGCCAGGAGTATTTCGCCGACGGAATCACTGAAGCTCTGATTACCGAACTGGCGAAGGTCGGAAGTCTTCGAGTTGTCTCGCGCACGTCGGTGATGCGATACAAAGGCAGGGCCGAGCCAATCGCACAGATTGCTCGTGCCTTGCGAGTGCGAGGTCTTTTGGAAGGCTCGGTGGTGAAAACGGGTGACCGGTTCCGAATCACGGTCCAGTTGATCCACGCTGCAAGCGACCAACATCTCTGGACCGAGGTGTATGACGGTGCGATGGCAGACGTGCTGGAGGTGCAAGGTAAAGTGGCGCGAGATGTTGCCGCCGGGATTCGCGCGCAACTCAGCCGGGGCGAGAAGGCGCGCCTGACTATAAGCCGCAAGGTCAGTCCCGAAGCTTATTCGCTGTACCTAAAAGGCCGATACTTCGCACGAATCCTGACGGAAGAAGGACAGCGCAAAGCAATCCTTCATTTTCAGAAGTCAATCCAGTGCGATCGCGATTATGCCCCTGCCTATGCAGGGTTGGCGGAGTGCCTGATCGAGCTGGCTTATTTCTTTGGGATGAACCCGAAAAAGGCGTTTGCCGAGGCGAAGCCCGCAGCGCTTAAGGCAGTGGCTTTGGATGAAGAGTTTGCTGAAGGCCACGCGGCGCTCGGGTTGCTTCGCTTGCTCGACGATTGGGATTGGGAGGCGGCGGACGCGGAGACGGGGCGGGCGATCGAACTCGCGCCGGGCAATCCGTACGTCTACTGGAAGCGCGGAGTTTTTCTACGGTATGCAGGGCGTTGCGATGAATCGATTCCGGTCCATCTCCATGCAGAGTCGCTTGATCCCTTCTCGATTGTTGCAATCACAGAGGTAGGATATGCATTGTATTACGCGCGGCGATTTGGCGAAGCGTCCAAACAGATCCAAAAGGCTATCGAGCTTGAGCCCGCGTGGGACCAGCTTTACTTTGTTCTCGGGCTGACGCTGCTGCAGCAGAAACGATTTGAAGAAGCCATATCCGCGCTACGCACCGCAGTGCAAAAGGAACCTGGAAACGTATTTTCCGTAGCGGCATTGATTTACGGACTCGGCCATGCAGGCCGGAAAAAGGAAGCAGAAAGGCATTTGGATCAGCTCATGAAGAAATATGAGTACGTGCCGTGCTGGTTCCTGGCGATGGCCTGGGTTGGACTAAACGACAAGGAGCGGGCGCTGGAGGCTCTGGAACAGGCCTTCCGCGATCACGAGCCGTGCATGGTTAGCTTGAAGGTTGACGCCATATTTGATCCGTTGCGCAAAGAAGAACGTTTTAAAGGCATGGTTCGTGGCGTCGGACTGGAACCCGGATAAATTGTGGGAGCGATTCGCCGACGATGACGGGGCACCCCGAGACGTTTTGTCGAGCGCTTTTCCCGAGTGACGGGCAATACAAAAGTTGTGCCGGGCCAGAAGTCGGCTTCGCGGAGATCACCATTGATCTCCTCGAAGCCCGTTTCTGGGGAGCTTCCGGTTTTGCCGACAATCCCCCCATAAACTCGGGGATCGAGCTCGATTTCTCTTGTCAATGAGTGCGTTGGCCTGAAGTCGTCATTCGAAAATCCACACGCTGCCTCGTCCGTAGCCAGTCGATAGTCGAATGTCTACCATCATTACCAGATCGATGGTAGAATGTCTTCTATGATGAAGCAAGCGCAGCAACGGGTCGGGCTCCTTCAGGGAACGCTTGACATGCTCATCTTGAGGACGCTTCTCTATGGACCTGCTCACGGTCACCAGATCGGAAAGCACATTCAGAGGACTACGAATGAATTCTTGCAGATGCAGCACGGCTCACTCTACCCCGCGCTGCATCGCCTGGAGCAAAGAGGGTGGGTAAGTGCCAAATGGGAGACGGCGCCGGACCGAAACCGGGAATGCAAATACTACCGGTTAACTCCCAAAGGCAGGAAGCAGCTCGTGGCCGAAGAATCGCAGTGGAAGCAGATGGCTGAAGCTGTAGCGCGAGTGATGTGGCCCGCCGCCGAGGAGAACTGACATGAACTGGTGGCAGATCAAGAAGAAAGATGCAGACCTGGAGCGGGAGCTGCGTTCCGATCTGGAATTGGAAGAAGAAGAGCAGCGGGAGGGTGGCATTTCGGGAGAAGAAGCTCGCTACGCGGCCTTGCGCGCCTTTGGCAATCCTACTCTTATTCGTGAACAGACTCTCGCCATCTGGTCCTGGAACTGGCTTGAATCCCTCGCACGCGATCTGCGCTTGAGTCTGCGCACGCTTGGTCGCACCCCCGGTTTTACGGTCATCGCTATCTTGGTGATGGCGCTGGGCATTGGCGCCAACGTCGCGCTGTTCACGGTGGTGCGTGGCGTTTTGCTCAAGCCCCTGCCGTTCGACGATCCCGATCACCTCGTGATGCTCTACGAGGCCGGCCTTCATGAAGACGATACGGCAGGTTCCAACCCGGTCTCAGGCGGCATGTACGACGAGTGGAAGAAGCAGAACCGGAGCTACAGCGGTCTCGCGCTCGCGAAGGGTATCCGGGTCGGGCTTTCCGCTTCCGGCGGGCAATTGCCGGAGAAGCTGTATAGTGCGTTGTTTTCATGGGATGTGCTCCGCACGCTGGGCGTGCAGCCCGCGTTGGGCCGCGATTTTACCCAGGCCGATGACAACCCCACAGCCAGCGGCACAGTGTTGCTGAGCTGGGGCCTGTGGAAGCGTCGCTTCGGCAGTGATCCTGCCATCCTGAACCAGACGATCCATCTGGACGCCAAGCCGTACACCGTTATCGGCATTATGCCCGCCTGGTTCGATTTTCCCGACCCGTCCACCCAGCTATGGACGCCGGTTTACCACGACAAGCCCGAAGACGAGATGACCTCGTTCAGCAATCACATGTTTCGCGTTGTAGGGCGGCTGAAGGCGGGAGTAGGCGCGTCGCAAGGCGTGGCCGATCTGAGCATCATTTCCCAGCGCACCCACAATGCGCACCTCAACGACCCATTCATATTTCAAAGCGCCAGGAGCCGTCCGTTGCTGGAGCACATAGTAGGCGAAATCAAGAAGCCGCTCTATGTGCTGCTGGAAGCGACCTGCTGCCTGCTGCTGATCGCCTGCCTCAATGTGGCCAATCTGCTGGTGGCGCGCTCGGCCGCGCGGCGCAAAGAGCTTGCCATCCGCACCGCACTGGGCGGGGGCTGGCTGCGTCTGATAGGCGAGCGGCTGATGGAGTGCCTGCTGCTTTCGGCCTCCGGCGGCGCGCTGGGACTTTTGCTGGCCTTCGCCGCTCTTCATTGGCTGATGCAAACTCGCCACGACATGAGCCGCGTCGAATCCATCCACTTCGACGGTGTGGTGGCGGCGTTTACGGTCGGCGTTATCGTGCTGTGCGCCCTGTTTTCCGGACTCATCGCCGCGTTCAGCAGCAGCGACAAGCGCATTCTCGGCGCGCTCCATGAGGCATCGCGTTCGGTGAGCGGGGGCGGGGCGCGGCCCACGCTGCGCAAGGTCCTGCTTACGCTCGAAGTCGGACTGACCGTCATCTTGCTCATTGGCGCCGGACTGCTGCTCAAAAGCTATGAACGGCTGCGTTCCGCCGACATGGGTTGCCTCACCCAGGACGTGATCACCATGCATCTGGGCATTCCTGATGCCCGATATCCCACAGCCGCCCAGCGAGCCAACTTCTACGACACGCTGCTCGAGCGTGTGCGCGCTCTACCTGGAGTGGACGCGGCAGGCTTTGCGACGGTTGTCCCGGGGCAGGGCTATCAGATAGATTGGACCTTCAGCATCGTGGAGCATCCGCCCTTGCCGCAAGGCAGTGGTCAGTTTGCCTTAAGCCGCTGGGCTGATCGGAAGTACTTCCACGCGATGGGCATTCCCATTTTGCGCGGACGTACATTTGACGGCGGCAAACGTTTGGACGCTGCCAACGAAGTCGTCATCAGCCAGTCCTTTGCCGGCCAGTACTTTCCCGGCGAAGATCCTCTGGGCCGGCACCTCCGCGCACGCGGGAAAAATGCCGTCATTGTGGGGATTGTGGGCGATACGCGCTACGCAATCGGCGAAACCCCGAAGCCGGTACAATATTACCCGCTGGATGCCGGCGTGGAGACCGTCGGCACGCTTGTGATTCGCTCCAGCCGCGGCCCGGAGCAGTTCGCTCTTCCGGTACAGCGCATCGTCTCAGAGATGGACCGCGATCTGCCCGTCTCCGATGTGCTCACTATGAACCAGTTGCTCGGCCAATCGACCCTGGACCAGAGCTTCAACGCGGCGCTGCTCGTCGCTTTTGCCACGCTGTCGCTGGTTCTTGCGGCAGTGGGCCTGTTCGGCGTGATGTCGTACATCGCAGCCCAGCGGACGACCGAAATCGGCATCCGCGTCGCGCTGGGAGCAAAGCGCGAACAGGTGATGCGGAAGATGTTGCTGGATGGAATGCGGCCCGCGGTCTTCGGTCTTGTCGTGGGACTTGCAGCAAGCCTGGAAGCCGGCCGACTGATGCGCGACCTGCTGTATGAGATCAAGCCGCTCGATCCGGCGGTTTATGCCGCAGTTGCCGCAACGCTGCTCGCGGTGGCCGCGTTTGCATGTATCGTTCCCGCGTGGCGCGCCTCGCGCCTCGATCCGATGCAAGCCCTGAGAGCCGAATAGGCTGGTATTCCGGCAATCTCCCCGATTCTAACGCGGACTCCGACAACCTTGGCCCGAAGTCGGCTTCGAGGAGATCGCCATTGACGTCCTCCAAGCCCGTTTCTGGACCGTGAGGGTGAAGCGCCGAAGGATTCCCCGATACTTCCGCATTGCCGAAGATTCGTTCAGGATGCAAAATTGAATGTTCACGCGCTTTCAAAACGCTCTTTAGGATAAGGAGCATAAATCGAGATTTTCGTACGCGCGAGGCGCAATTCACAGCGATGGACGTTCGGGGGTATGTGGAGTCGGATCAAGGACAATGGTGAATATGAGCAGATTGTCTAATAAAGTGGCGATAGTGACGGGCGCCTCCAAAGGTATAGGCGCTGGGATTGCAACGGCCTTGGGAGCTGCGGGTGCGCGCGTGGCAGTGAACTATTCCTCCGACCGGGAAGCCGCCAAACGCGTCGTGCAGGCGATCACCGACAACGGGGGCGAGGCGATCGCGGTCGGGGCCGACGTGTCCAAGGCCGCAGATGTCGCGCGGCTATTCAAAGAAGTGGATTCTGCGTTCGGAAGACTGGACGTTCTGGTCAACAACGCCGGGGTATTCCGTTTCGGCGCCGTCGCGGAGATCACCGAAGAGAGTTTTCGCCTCCACTACGACATCAACGTTCTCGGGGCGATTCTCACCGTGCAGGAGGCGATCAAGCGGTTCGGGGCCGACGGCGGCAGCATCATCAACCTCAGCTCTATCGTCGGCTCGCATCCGGTGCCGGGAGCCCTGCTGTACGCTTCCACGAAAGGCGCCATCGAAACGCTGACCAGGGGACTGGCGCTCGAACTTGCGCCGCGCAAGATTCGCGTCAACGCCATCGCTCCCGGTCATACAGAAACCGAAGGCAATGTAACCGCGGGGACCTTTGAGGGCGGCGCCGGCGCCGTTCTGGCTGGGAAGACGCCGCTCGGCCGGCTCGGTCGGGTCACCGATATCGCCCCGCTGGCAGTATTCCTGGCGTCAGACGAATCAGCCTGGATTACCGGCGAGGTCATTCGTGCCGCAGGCGGTCTCGTTGTAGCCACCTGAGGGCAGTGTGCTAACCTCGCAATAACAACGTAGTCAGGGCAACACAGAAACGAGAATACGATGCAATTTCAGAGTGACTATTTCAATGCCTATCACAACCTAAAGCTGACACGAGATGACAAAGGCGTGCTGGTTGCTGAAGTCCACACCAACGGCGGGCCGTGCATTATGACCGCGCAATCTCACACGGAATTTGTCGATGGGTTCTACCGGATTTCGCAAGATCGCGCGAACAAGATCGTAATCCTTACGGGCGCCGGTGGGGAGTTCATTACGGATGTCGATTGGTCCTCCTTCGGCAACGCCGCCGATCCCGGCGTCTGGAGCCAGGTTCACGATGAAGGTGTTCAGGTTTTGGAAAACATAGCGAACATACGCGTCCCAGTCATCGCGGCAATCGAGGGACGTGCCCACGTGCATTCAGACTACGCGCTACTTGCCAGTGTAATTGTGGCGGCAGAAGGCGCGACTTTCCAGGATGTGGCCCACTTCTCCCAGGGCGTTGCGCCCGGCGACGGAATCTTCACCACCTGGAGTTATCGCGCTGGAGCGGGACGAGCGGAGGCGTTCCTGCTCAACCCACAACCGCTCACGGCGCAAACCGCGCACGAATGGGGAGTGGTTGCAGAAGTTGTGCCGAACGGTAAGGCCCTGTCCCGAGCACGGGAATTGGCCAAGTTGTACTTGAAGGCTCCCGAAGTGACCCGCCGCAATACGCGTGTACATTTCATTCAACCGTTGAAAGAGCGCATTGTCCGGGAGGTCGGCTATGGACTGTCGCTGGAGGGAGCGTCAGCGGCTGACCTGGTGAAATCAATGAGAGCCCAGAATGAACCCGTCGCACAGAAAGGAAAAGTCGCATAAAGCGCACCGAAAGTACCGGACGTTAGGTACTTAAAGAAAACGCAGCCGGAAGAATTTGATCTGGTGATTCTCGCGGGTGCACGGGCTCAGACGGAACGTTCCCAATTCTTGTCCCCGAAATTAGGGAACGTTCTGTCTGTCCCCACACTCTCTCGCCACATTCTCTCCCATATTTCCTAACACTCAGCCCGGTTCCTGCAGGAACGAGAGTAGCCTAGAATCGGGTCATGGACGCCGTAGTCTCGACCATTGCTCTCAATGTCCTTAGCAACTTCATTACAGATGCGCTGAAGTGGGCTAATGGGGCGGATGTCCCCGCCATCACGGAGGTCATTACTAGCACGGACCAACTGTTTCCGGAACTAGAGGGCGTCGCAGCGACACTCCGACAGTGGCTGGTGGACAACAAGGTTATCTCCGCGCTGAGTTCCTATGTCGAGGGACATACCGGGACCAGCGATCTGCCGATTCAAGAGTTAGTTTCCGTGCTCCTGACGAAGACGCAGTTTTACCTCCCGGAGCACTCCCAGGCTACCGCCGAAAAGATAATCTCGGCATTTGTCACCAAATTACGAGCCGCATATGTCGCCGACCCAGCGATCGGGATTCCCTACATCGCAAACCGCGCTGACGCTCACGCTTCGCAACAGCGAGCTGGATTTGCCGCCGTAGAGCAGGACATTCGGAAACTGACGGATGAGGTCCAGACGTCGGGTGGTTTGAGGCCATCGCTGCAGGCCCACTTCGATAGCGCCACCGCAGCGCTGGAGCGAGGGGACTATCCGTCCGCGAAAGCGTTGTTCGAGTCCCTGCTGCAGGAATTGCGCATGGCGCCTGTTCGCGACAACGAACTCGAAAGACGAGTCAACATCAATCTCGCGAACATCGCTTCAGCACTGGGCGATTACCCCGCTGCTGTCCCTTACTACCGAAAGGCTGCAGAACTGGATGCGGACGTCATTCGCCAAAGCGTTAACGCCGCCATTGCAGACCTACTTGAACTTAAATCGGATCAAGTGTTGTCAAGACTTAGCGCCATCCAAACTCCTGAGCCCTCGTCGAATTACGAGTTTTGGTCAGTAAAGGTTAATGCCCTGGCGCAGACTGGCCGTTTCGAGGACGCAATCAGCACCGCACTGTCGATACGAGTTCCCGAAAAAGAAGCACATGCATCTCAACTCCTCGGGTATGCGTTCATGGGGGCGGAAAGATTACCGGAGGCCGAGACCGCTCTACGGCGAGCACTCGAACTCGGGGATAAAAGACCCGAATCAAGAATGTTGCTTGCAGAAGTGCTTTTCAGTCCCGTTCGTGAATATCACTCGATGCATCCCGTGGAGAATCTTACGTCCGAATTAAAGGCCAGAATGAACGACGCGGCTTCACACCTCGATTCCGCCGTTCGAACTCTTAGAGAGCAAGGGAGAGCTCGTCCGGCGCGGATTGCGAATCGAATTTGGCGGTAATGCGTGGCTTACAAGGTCGATTTCGGGAATTGATCCAGCTTCTGGAACCAATTGCTGAGTCTGCGGAAGCGACGGCGAGCGGCTACAGAAATCTAGCCTTGGCCTATGTCCATGTAAATGAACTTACCAAAGCGACGCGGGCGCTGGAGCGGGCCATGAAGATGGAATCCGATTCCACTACCGAGCTTATGTACGCTCAGGTGCTGAAAATGGCTGGTGAAGGGGATCGCGCACTAGAGTTCTGCTCGCAAAAGGCCGTCGAACCCGTCACCGCCGAAAATCTGAAATGGCATGTTGCCAAAGCGGAAGCCCTCGTTGCTACGCGCAAATACTCCAAGGCGCTTCAGGTTCTGACATCAGCTCAGAGACAATTTCCGGGTAACGCGGAGGTTCTCCTTAACCTCGCAGAGCTGTACGAACTTACCGCTGACCATGACAACGCGGCGCTTGCCTACGAGGAAGCCCTTAAGAATGCTACTGGAGTGGATGAGCTGCGGGTTCGTTATGAGTACGGAGGATTTTGCCTGAATCGGCAGGAGTACTCCCGCGCTGTCAATCTCTGGCGGCCTCTCGTGGATCGGCAAAAGCCAAACTCTCTTCTCGATTATTACATGGTCGCCCTCTATAACACTCGTAAACTGGCTGAGGCTGCGGCTATCGCAAGCGGCATCAAAGATACTGATTTGCGCCCCTCCCTTTTGTTCGCTGAGATTGCGGCATCCGTTTATGAGCGACTGGACTATTTAAGAGAAGTGCAAGAGTGGCTGGAGTACCTCTGCAACAGCTCGGGAAACAAACCCAAGTACGTGGCGAAACTCTCAGGAGTTTATCTGCGCCTCGGACAAAGGGATGAGGCCCTCGAGTTGCTGGACGCCAGCCGCGCGACTCTCAAGAACGCGGCCGACCTGATGAACTTCGCTCAGGCCTATTCGTCGTTGGGGAAACACCAACAGGCTGTTGGTCTCGCACACAAAGCGGTGACTCTCGAAACAAGCAGTGAAATTCACATGGGATACATAGCTGTTTTCATGGCGGCCGACCACCAGGTCCGGAGCCCGGAGGAGATCTCAACCTTTAAAGACCTCATGGGCAAATTCAAAGAGAGATTTCCGCGCTCGTCGAGCTTGCAATCGTTCCAGGTAGACCCCGACAATCCCCTAGCAGCCATCCGCGAGACGCTAATAAAACATTCGGAGCGAGTCAAAGCAGCGGTCCCAGCTTTTCAAGGAGCAGCGGCTGCCTCTAGCCATCTTCGCTCGATTCATCGGCCGAGACTTATACGAAACGTGGATAGCTGTTGCTGCGGACCCGGGTCTTGTACTGCACACGGCTGCTGGCACAGGTGAAGAGGCCGCCGAATTTTCGAAACTGCTGAAGACAGCGTCTGGATTCATGGTTGATACGGTCGCATTGTTCACGATGACTTCTCTGGGACTGCTGGACAAGCTGACCGCGATTGGCGACATCTTCGTAGCGCAACGTGCACTGGATTCCCTTCACGAACTGCAGGCTAGAAGAAGATTTAGCCGCGGGCGTACGTCGGGAACAATTGGAATGATCGACGGACAGTTCTTCATGACCGAGACTTCCGCGGAGGATCACGAAAAGAGCAATGTGGCGCTGGACAAGTTAACAGAATGGGCCGAATCCCACGCGAAACCACTCGGTCTAAAGAAACCTCTCACGCGGGCGGAGAAGAAATGGCTGCGTCCCCTGGGCGTTCCCAACGTCGCAACGCTGGTAACCGCAAATCAACACGGACTGACCCTCCTAACGGACGATAAATCGCTTGCCGATATCGGCAAGGCGAACTTCGGCGTGCCATATGTGAACAGTCAGGCTATTCTCAGCTATTTGCTCGATCGCGGATCGCTGACGGCCGCTGAACACGACCGCGCGGTGCTTTCGCTTGTTGACAAGGGATACACGTTCACACGAATCACTACGCAGCAGATTTGTGCGGTTATTGCGGAAGGACAGTTCCAGCTCACGCCAAGGGTCAAGCGAGTACTTGCGACACTCGAATCGCCGCCCGTAGAACCGATCTCAGCCTCAGTTGTTGTCGCCCAGGTCCTTCGGCAGCTGTACCTAGAGTCGATTCCTGACGAAATCCGCGAGGCGGTCGCATTCCATATGTTGGATATTCTTGCGATGCACCTAGCCAGAGTTGAAGTCCAACGGCTCGTGTTTCGAAGCCTTCGGCATCAGATGAGCCCGATCTTGGCCTATCAGAATCGAAGGATTGAAGATCTGCTGAGTAGATGGGGAACGAACCTGGGCCTTGCACTCTGACGGGTAGGCGGCCCACCTCTTTCGTTAAGACGACGGGCAAACCCGGGGACGGGGCAAAACCGGGGGGCAAAACCGGGGACAAATGATACCAGGCTCGCCACTGCGCCAAAACTTCCCGCCAGCTGGAACTCAGCGTGGCTGCGGACGATGCTTTCGAGCCCGGCCCGGCGGACTGCGGAGGTCGTCGCCACCGCAATTCGGATTGCGCCTCCGCCGCTTCGCTTTGACATTCGGTTATCGCGACCTCTCCCCCAAAGTGATTGAAGCCGGCTTGATCTCGCCAGCGCGAATCAACCTGATCTGCAGAACATCTCCGATCTTCGCCGTAGCCAGCGAATCCTGGATCGCATCCACGTGTTCGACTGTCTTTCCGCCCACTTCGAAAAGAACGTCTCCCAGCAGCACTCCGGCCTTTTCCGCAGGCCCACCGTTCTCGACGTGCATGACGAGGAGCCCGGCTCGCGTTTCAGTTGGCAGTTTCGAGCGCATATTTTCCGGAACCTCAACCGGCTGCATCGCAATACCCAAATAGGGCCGAGCGATGTGCCCTTTTTCCAGGAGTTCTTCGACAACGCGATTCACGGTTGCCACTGGCACCGTCACGGCTCGTCCGTGGGCCGGGCCGCGCGTATTAATACCGACAACCTCGCCACTGGCATTGAGCAGCGGTCCGCCGGAAAATCCCGGATACAGGGCAAGGTCGAGCCGGATGTGCTGATCGAGTTGTCCCCCACGCCGGTTCCTCCACTCGCCGCTGATGCCGCCAATGATCCCGCTGC
>Ga0207684_10004394_pt1 | contig 13289 bp, 16 predicted proteins | sample KBSK5501metaG_FD_184342 | JGI IMG/M metagenome (GOLD analysis project Ga0207684, IMG submission 184342) | Corn, switchgrass and miscanthus rhizosphere microbial communities from Kellogg Biological Station, Michigan, USA - KBS K5-50-1 metaG... | ecosystem: Host-associated > Plants > Roots >...
CCACCGCAGCACGGCCTGAAATCTTCTTTGCGGCCGAACGGCTGGCCAACAACGGCGACAGCCACATCGACTTCGAATTCCTCCAATCCATCGTGGGCATAAGCCCGGGGTGCTCGGGCAGTTTCAGTGGCCACCGTGCCGAGGGCGACCTCCTCGTGGCCGTCGACTTCACGATCGGCGGGGGAGCGCCTGCAAACACGTTGTATCAGTGGCACTGCAATGCCGAGCCGGGCCCGCAGCCGCCCGATGGAACCGTTTGTGATCCCGGCGGAAGCGCCCACTACCAGCAAATCGCGATCCCTGGCTCCGTCAGCTTCACCGTCAACACCGTGTCGATTCCGTGCGGAGGATGGGTCTGTCGGGATACTGCTGGCGCAACCACGCAAGTCGCGCCCAATGACTTCATGGAAGGCGGTATCGATTTGACCCTCCTCAACTTCACCGGGTGTTTCAACACCTTTTTGCCGCACACCAGGACCGCCCAGTCCTTCACCGCCCAGCTCACCGATTTCGCCGGACCGGCCCCTTTCACGACCTGCCGGGCGCCATCGATTTCGACCACCTCGAGCCCGGCCGGTTTCAACCTCGCCCCCGGGGTCACGACCAGCGACGGCGTGACCGTGCAGGACCCCGCGGCAATGTCGGCCCCGCAGGGAACGGTCGCATTTTTCCTGTGCAACCCCAGCCAGGTCACGGCCAGCGGATGTCCCGGCGGGACCCAGGACGGGACCGTGAAGACCCTCGTTGGTGGGGGAGCAACGTCCGACCCCACCGCAGCGACGACCGCGCTGGGCACCTACTGCTGGCGAGCCGTCTACACCCCAACCGGCAGCAGCACGGGGATCTTCGCCGGCGCCGCCCATACCGACGCAACCAGCGAGTGCTTCACCGTCGGCGTTCCCGGACCGCCCGGCGCCGGCCGCGGCATGGACCTGCCGATGCCCCCGCCGGCATTCGTCTCGGGTAACGCCCCATCAGACAATGCCCCCATTCGGATTCAGATCCCGAGCGTCGGCGTCGATGCAGATGTCGAGAGCGTGGGTATCCTCGGCAGCGGGCTGATGGATGTTCCGCGATCTCTCGCGGATGCGGGTTGGCTCGATACCGCTGTGGCGCCGGGTTCGCTCGGAAATGCCGTCATCACAGGACACCTGGATGGCAGCCGTGGCCAACCGGCGGCGTTCTGGTCGCTGCGGCGGTTGCGGTCCGGCGACAGCATCATGGTGACCAACGCGATTGGCGTGGAGATCCACTTCGTGGTGGTGAGGGTCGCCCGATACGACAGAGTGAATATTCCGCTCGTCAGCGTGTTCGGTCCCTCGCACGAGGCCCATCTCAATTTGATTACTTGTGTCGGTCCCTATGACCGCACCGGTGGTGGCTACCTGGACCGGCTGGTTGTGTACGCCCAACTCGTCGACTGACCAGGACCTAAAAGTCAGCCATTACGTCGTCGCTCCGCGGCCGGATAGCATGGGGCGGGCATGTTCTGGACCTTTGTTGACGCCACCCCGGCCTTGGGCGGTTCGGTCCAGATCGACGGGAAACGTGGGCACCACCTCGCCCGCGTCCTGCGGGTTCGTCCGGGAGAGCGCGGCGTCGCGGTCTTTGGCGGGCGCGAATACGAGGTAGAGGTCGTCGCGGTGGCGGCTGGACGCGTCGAGGCCCGCGTGCTGACGGACCGGCCGGCACGGGGAGAAGCGAGCACCGCGGTCACGCTGTGGCAAGCGGTACTACCCAATCCCGATTTCGACGCCGTCCTCGAAGCCGGCACCGCCGCCGGCATCCAGCGGTTTGTCGCGGTCCAGGCCGCCCGCTCCATCGGCCGGCCACCGCTTGGGCGACTCACCCGCTGGCAAGCGATCGTCGAATCCGCTGGCGAACAGAGTCATCGCGGCGCGATCCCGACCGTGTCGGGGCCGGTCACGCTGGCATCGGCCCTCGGCGAGGCGAGCCATAGCCGCTTGCTCGCGCTCGAGCCGTCCGCGGCCCTCTCCCTGGCACAAGCCATCGACGGATCGGCGGCCTACACCATCGCCGTCGGACCCGAAGGCGGCTGGACCGACGACGAGCTGGCCACCCTGCGAGCCCGCGGCGCGGTCGCGGTCAACCTCGGCGCGCGCATTCTGCGCGCCCGCCTGGCGCCGATCGTGGCCGCTGCTATCCTCGTCCAGCGCCCATGAACGTGTCCATCCAAACGCTCGGCTGCAAAGTGAACTTCGCTGAAATGGCCGAGCTGAGCGACCGGCTGGCGCGCGCCGGCTTCACGGTCTCCGACACCGACGAGCAAGCGGACATCTGCGTCATCAACAGCTGCACCGTCACGGCGCAGGCGGATCGCAAGCTGCGCACGCTGGTCCACGGCCTGCGACGCCGGCACCCCGAGGCACACCTGATTTTGACCGGGTGTCACGTCGACAACCCAAACCCCCGCCTGTCGGCAGTGCCCGACGTCGACGTGGCCTTTCCCAATGCCCGCAAGCGCGAGATCTTCGATTATCTCTCGTCGAACTTCGAGCCGGCGGCGGCCGGCGGATCGACCAGCTTTGCCCGTTCGCGCTTCTTCCTCAAGGTGCAGGATGGCTGCAATCACCGCTGCACCTACTGCATCGTCTGGCGGACGCGTGGCGTGTCCCGCAGCGAAGAGGAAGACGACCTGATCGATCGCGCGCAGCAGGCGGTCGCCCGGGGTTATGGCGAGATCGTGTTGACCGGCGTCGACCTCGGCGCCTTCGGCCGCGAGCGCAACCTGGGCTTTGCGCCATTTGTCGCGCGGCTGCTCGAGGCGATCGCTCCGGCGCGCCTTCGCCTCAGTTCGATCAACGCCAATGACATCACCCCGGACCTTACCGAGCTGGCCGGCGCGCCACGCTTTTGCCGCCATCTGCACATGCCGCTTCAGTCCGGCAGCGACCGCGTGCTGAAGCGGATGGGTCGCTTATATCGTCGCCGCGATTACGTCGAGGTCGTCGCCGCCCTTCGCCACCAATCGCCAGATCTGGCCGTCACTGCCGACGTCATCGTCGGCTTCCCGGGTGAGACCGATGAGGACTTTGCCGACACCCAGGCGGTGGCGCGGGACGCAGGACTCACCGGGATGCATGTCTTTCGCTATTCGCCACGGGCGGGGACGGCCGCCCCTCGCCTCGGCCTCCCCGTGGATGATCCGGTCAGCCGGGATCGCAGTCACCAGTTGCAGGCCCAGGCGGACGCCCAGCGGAGGGCCTACGAGGCCCGCTTCATCGACCGCGACCTCGAGGTGATCTGGGACCGCCGCCTGCCGCAGCAGATGCGCGGCCTTAGCGACAACTACATCGCGGTGCGCGCCCCGGAGCATGGCCAAACGCTGGGGTCGCTGGCCACCGTCCGTCCGCTGGCACCGAGCCCCGACGGTCTTCTCTGCGGGTAAGCTTGGCCGATGGCCGAAGAGTGTCTTTTCTGCAAGATCTTCGCTCGCGAGATTCCAGCCAAGGAAGTGTTTCGCGATGAGGAGATCGTCGCCTTCGAGGACATCCGGCCGGTAGCGCCGACCCACATCCTGGTGATCCCGAAGGAGCACATTCCAACGGTTCACGATCTCCTACCCGCCCACGCGCCGATGCTGATCCGGATGGTCCAGGTGGCCAACCAGATCGCCGACGAGCGCCAGATCGATCGCGACGGCTACCGCCTGGTGATGAACAAAGGTCCCCAGGCGGGCCAGACCGTCTATCACCTGCACCTGCACCTGCTGGGTGGGCGCACGATGGCCTGGCCTCCCGGGTGACCTCCCTCTGGCACGCGGTTGCGAAGCAATTGTCACACCGCTGTCGCAGCTTGACCGCGACCTGACGACGCGCGAAAGAGGCGTCGTAAGCGACCGGCGCTACCGTGGTCGCACATGCGCCTCCCATGGCGTGCCGCACCAGCGCAGGATCAGGCTGCCGATAAGGCACGGCTGCAGGATCGGCTTGCCAAGCTGGCGAAACCGCCCGTACCGGATCCTGCCTCCGCGACCCCAGCGGTAACGGCGCAACCCCTCGCCCCCATCAGCCCCGCCAGGGCAAAGCTGCAGGAGCTGACGGGTGGCGCCGCCGCGGCCCGAGCGGGTGCGCCGATCGAACCCGAGCACACCGCGACAACGCCGGCCGTGCAGGCTGCCGCATCCATTCCCCCGGCGACTCCGGATGCCGCCTCCGTGCCCCCGACGGTTCAGCTCGCAGCCTCCGTTCCCTCGGCGATGCAGGTAGCCGCCCCGGTTCCAGCGACGGCGATGGCGAAGCCCATCGTCGCCGCGGCGCCAGTCAGCAATACGCCTCGCCCGCATCGCGAGTCGGATCGGCGCCGGCGGCGTCGGTTCGGTTTCCTTCTGTTCTCTGGCGCGCTGATTCTTGTCTTCTTCGTGGTCCGGGCCATTCCCCCCGACTGGGAAATCGGTCCCTTCCGTATCGATGCCACCGGGAGCGCAGCCGACTCGGCGGCGAGCATCTACTTCTCGGATGACCCGCACGCACCCTTCTGGCTGCTGGTCCCAACCTTCAACCTTCCGCCCAGGTTCTTCGCGGTTCGGCCGAACAGCTCCGCGCGTCCCCTGGCGCTCGCGCCGACATCGTCCCCCACCGTAAAGCCCTCCGCTAGTTCGTCGGCCAGCGCCAGCGCCTCGACGTCGCCGAGCGGCGGCGCGAGTCCGTCAGCCTCACCGAGCGCGTCCCCCTCTGGCTCGGCCAGTCCGAGCGCGTCTCCATCGGCCAGCCCGAGTGCGTCACCGTCGGCCAGCCCGAGTGCGTCGCCGACGCCAACGCCGACTCCTACTCCGACCCCGACGCCGACCCCAACGCCCACCCCTACTCCTACTCCGACCCCCACGCCGACCCCAACGCCAACTCCCACGCCCACGCCAACCCCCACGCCCACGCCAACCCCCACGCCCACCCCAACCCCAACCCCGACGCCCGGGCCATTCGCGATCGCCAGCGCGCAGGAGAACGTGGTGCTGACGCAGAACGGCTCGGACAAATGCTCAATGACGACCGTCACGGCGACCGGCACCTTCCGCATGCAAGCCGGCGGTCCGGGCGGTACCGTCTACTACCACTGGATTTACAAGGACAGCGCCGGGACGCAGGTCAGCGCCACCTACAGCCTCGTCGTGGCGGCGGGCGACACGGCAGCGCACATCACGGTGACGGGAAGCTGGCAGCCGGCTTCTTCCGGCAGTGTGCAGTTGGTGTTCACGACGCCGGGCTACGCGGTACCGCTGCAGAACTTCACCTGCCGCTAAGGAGAGGACGGTCGAGTCAGGCCGCCGCGGCGGCGGGCGCGTAGCGGACGATCGTTCCCGTCCCGCCGCGCTTGGCGCGAAGCAGCGCCTCGTCGGCACGACCCAATAGCATTTCGGGCGTCCCGCCATCCTCGGGGAAGACGGCGATGCCGATGCTGAAGGAGACCTCGACGTCGGTGCCGCGCAGGGTCTGCCCCATCGAGCGGTAGATCTCCTGGATGCGCGACGCCACCACCTTCGCGCCGGCGCCATCGGCATCTGAGAGCAGGAGGACGAACTCATCGCCGCCAAACCGAAAGGGCTCGTCGCCCACTCGGACCGCGAAGCGGAGCAGGTTCGCCACTTCTTTCAAGAGCTCGTTCCCGACGCCGTGGCCCAGGCGGTCGTTGACCAGCTTGAAGCCATCGATGTCCATCATCATCACCGCCATTCGGCGGCCAGCCCGTGCGGCGGGCCCGAGCCGCGACGGGAGCTGCTCCTGCAGCGCACGCAGGTTGGGGAGGCCCGTCAATTCGTCGACGCGACTCATCCGCATCAGCCGGCGGCGCTCGGTCTCCCAGTTGTTGGTCAGCAGCGCAGCATAGCCGTACATCAGAAGGTGGGTGAGCCCGTTGACGACGAGGCTGACGTCCTGGGCGCCGCTGGTGCCGACACTGACAACCGCCACCGCGGCCGCCACCCCCAGGGCGACCAGGCGCGGCAATAAGACCGCGCCGCTGAGGACGATCAGGAAATAGAGGAGGCGGAGGTCCAGGGTGCCGCCAATCCACCGTTCGAGGTAGGCGACAGCGGCCACCGCCGCGAGCAGCATGGCGAGGGCGAGGATGCGGCGCACGCCGATCCCACCACGCAGTAGGGGTCGTGTGAGATTCATCCCGCCACCGCAGCATGGATAACGAGTTCAGGACGGGGTTAATTGCGGGCGGAGCCGGCCGGCGACCGGCGCGCCTGCCGGACACTCTGAGTGATCCAGATCGCCAGCAGCACCGCAAAGCCCGTGATCAGCGCGGCGATCGGATGGCTGCAGCCGGCGAACGCCCATGGCAGGGCCAGGGCGAGGCCACTGAGCGCTTCCCGGATGGGGACGCCGCGGCCGATCGGCGCATCGCAGGCTCGACAGCGGCCGTGCTGGGCCAGGTAGCTGATCACCGGGATCAGCTCGTCAACAGTCAGGCGCCGCCGACAGGTGCGGCAATGCGACGGCGGCCACAGCAGGGACTCCCCTCGCGGAACGCGATCGAGCACGACCTCGAAGAAGCTGCCCAGGGCAGCCCCGAGCGGAAGCAAGAAGGCTGCGCCGAGCAGGTTGCACATGATGTCCATCAATGGCAGTTCCTGGCCAGCGTACCGAGCCCCAACCCCTGAGCATCGACGGCTACCTGCAGGTCCTGCTCGAGCAGATCGCGTCCGACCTGATCTTGACGGCGGGCGCCCCGCCGCACATGCGCAAGGACGGCGGGCTCGTCCCGATCGCGCCCGACTCGCTTCGTCCCGAACAGGTCGAGCAGATGGCCCGCGAGCTGCTGTCCGCGGAGCGCTGGGCCACCTTCCAGGCCCGGGGTGACATTGACTTCTCGTTCAACTGGAAAGGCCGGGCACGATTTCGGATCAACGCCTTCAGACAGCGCGGGTCGGTCGCCATGGCGCTGCGGCTGATTCCCTACCAGATTCCTGACTACGATCAGCTCGGCGTGCCGATGGTGGTGCGTGGACTGACCTACCTGAACCAGGGCCTGATCCTGGTCACCGGCCCCACCGGCTCCGGCAAATCGTCGACGCTGGCCGCCATGCTGAACGACATCGTCATGACGCGGCCCTGCCACGTCATCACCATCGAGGATCCGATCGAGTACGTGTACCGGCACCAGCGCAGTATTGTCGAACAACGCGAGGTCGGCGCGGACGTGGCGTCTTTCGCGGATGCCTTACGGGCGGCCCTGCGCCAAACCCCCGATGTGCTCCTCATCGGCGAGATGCGCGACCTCGAGACCATCGCCGCGGCGATTACGATCGCCGAAACCGGTCACCTGGTGCTGGCTACCCTTCACACCAACGACACGACGCAGGCAGTTGACCGGATCGTCGATGTCTTTCCCGCGGAGCAGCAGCAGCAGGTCCGGGTGCAGCTCTCCAACACGCTGGCGGCGGTCATCTACCAGCAACTGCTACCCCGCCGCGATGGGCCCGGCCGGGTCGCCGCCTTCGAAGTCTTGCTCAACACGATCGCCGTCCAGAACCTGATCAAAGAAGGCAAGACGCGCCAGCTGCGCAATGTGCTGGAGACCGGCAGCAAGGAGGGCATGAACACCATGGACCGCAGCCTCAGCGAGCTGGTCAAGGCCGGCCTGGTGGATTTCAACATCGCCGCCGCCCGGACCCAGCACCTCGACGAGCTTCGCCGCCTCGCCGCCTAGCAGGTTTGGCCCGCTTGACCCGTTTGCTCCGGTTGGAGAGAAATTAGATGAAGCCGGCGCTTTCCACTAGCGAGGCGGCGCGCTGGCTCGGGATCAGTAAGTCAACGCTGATCCGCGCAGTGAACCGCGGTGAGATCCAGCCAGCCTTCCGGACACCTGGTCGGCACCTTCGGTTCACCCTCGACTCGCTGCGGGAGATCCGGCGCCAGCTGGAAGCGCCGCTGCGGGAGGCCGTGTGAGCGCCGTCGAGCGCCAGCCGGGCGGCCGATTCGGGATGCGGCCCGAGAAGCGGCTGGGCGAGCTGCTCCTCGAAAACGGGCTACTAACCCCCGAGCAGCTGGAGAGCGCCCTGGCCGTGCAGCGGCGGGAACGCCGGCCCCTCGGGCAGGTACTGCTCGCCCAAGGGGTAGTCGATGAGAAGGCGCTCGCCGGTGTCCTGAGCTTGCACTTCGACGTGCGCCAAATCGACTTCGCCCGTGCCCGGGTCGAGAAGGAAGCGCTGGCGCTGATTTCCGAGTCGTACGCGCGCGAGCACACCATCCTGCCGATCCGGATCGACAAGGACGAGCTGGAAGTCGCCACCGTCGACCCCGGCGACCTCGCCCTCTTCGCCGAGCTCAAGGTGCTGACCCGCAAGCGGATCAAGCCGGTGCTGGGTGTCAAGTCGCAGATCGACCTGGCGATCACCCAGTCCTACAAGCTGCGCACCGGCGTCGACCGACATGTGCGCTCGTTCGAGGAGACGTATCGACCCACACTGGCGAACCGCCGGCTGGCCGAGGTCAAGCAAGACGCCCCGGTGGTCCAGATCGTCGACCTGATCATCGCCCAGGGCGCCGATGAACGCGCCTCGGACATCCACATCGAGCCGCAGCAGGACCACCTGCGGATCCGCTTCCGGATCGACGGTGTACTGCACGACGCCACCAGGTTGCCCGCCACGCTCGGGGCGCCCATCATCTCCCGGGTCAAGCTGCTGGCCAATCTCGACATCGTCGACCGGCGGCACAGCCAGGACGGACAGATCCAGACGACGGTCGACGGACGCCCGCTCGACATCCGGGTGGGAACCATCGAGACCATCTGGGGCGAGAAGGCCGTGCTTCGCCTGCTGGAGCGGTCGCGCTCGATCCTTCGCCTCGACACCCTGGGCTTTACGGCGGCCACGCTGAAAATGTTCCGCGGTCTGGTCCAGTCGCCCTACGGGATGATCCTGGTGAGCGGCCCCACCGGAAGCGGCAAGACCACGACACTCTACGCGGCGCTCAACGAACTCAACCGCGTGGAGAAGAACGTGATGACGATCGAAGACCCCGTCGAGTACACCTTCGAAGACGTCAACCAGATCCAGATCAATCGCCTCGCCGGCATCACCTTTGCCAACGGGCTGCGCGGGATCCTCCGCCAGGACCCCGACGCGATCCTGGTAGGCGAGATCCGCGACAAGGAGACCGCCGAGATCTCGGTGCAGTCCGCGCTCACCGGGCACCTGGTGCTCTCGTCGCTGCATGCCACTGATGCGGTTGGCGCCATCTACCGCTTTCTCGAGATGGGCATCGAGTCCTTCATGGTGACGTCGGCGGTGATTGGCGTGCTCGCCCAGCGCCTCGTCCGCCGGAACTGTCCTGATTGCACGACCGTCTATGAGCCGTCGGCGGAGGAGCTCGAATTCTACCGAGCGGTCGGCGGGCAGGGCATCATCTTTCATCACGGAACGGGATGCGCGAATTGTGCTCACACCGGGTTCCGCGGTCGCATCGGTGTGTTCGAAGTCCTGCCGATGACCGATGCGCTCAAGCGACTCCTGGTCCGGGAGGCGCCCCACGAGGAACTCCGCGATGAGGCGGTCCGTGGGGGCATGACGACGCTTCGCTCGGCGGGCGTAGCCCGGATCGACGAAGGGCTCACCACCATCGGCGAGGTGATCCGCTCGGTGCACGTCAGCGAGGGGAACCTTGCCTAGCTTCGCCTATAAGGCCTATACGGAGCGCGGGCAGAAACGGGAAGGCCGGATCGAGGCCGCCGGCACCTCTGCCGCGGAGCAGGCCCTGTGGCTCGAAGGCCTGAAAATCGTCCAGCTCAACCCGGCACCGCCGAAGAAGACGATGGCGGACTACTTTCCGTCCCTCTACCAGATCTCGCGACAAGACCTCATCCTGTTCACTCGCCAGCTCGCCACCTTCGTGGGCGCCGGCGTTGCCATGACGCGGGCGCTCACGGTCATTGCCGAAGAGACCGCGTCGCCACTCTTCAAGCGCGTGATCCTGACCGTCCTCGACGACCTCGAGCGTGGACAGAATCTCTCCGAGTCGCTGGTCAAGCACCCCAAAGTCTTCCCCAGTCTGTACGTGGACCTGATCCGGGTCGCCGAGCTCACCGGTAACCTCGAAGCGACGCTCAAGGAGCTCGCCGGGTACTTGCGGCGTGACCTCAACACGGTGCGCCGCGTCCGGACCGCCATGATTTATCCGGCCGTCATCCTGGTCGTCGCCACGGCGGTTGTCATCATCCTTGTCTTCTTCGCCCTCCCGGCCTTCGTCAAGATCTTCGCCGAATTTCGCGTCCAGCTACCGCTGTCGACCCGAATCCTGATCGGGGTCGTCGCCTTCACCCGTGCCTGGGGACTTTTAATTGGCGCCGTGGTCGCGATGCTCGCCGGCGCGATCGTCGTGGCCTTGCGCACGCAGCGCGGCCTGTATACGAAAGACCAGATCTCGCTCAGGCTCCCCATCATGGGACCGATCGTCCTCTCGGCGGTGCTCAACCGCTTCGCGCGGACGCTCGCCATGGTGCTGAAAGCGGGCGTTCCCCTTGGGCAGACCTTCGACGCCGTCATCGCCGGCACCGGCAACAAGGTTTTCCAGCGTGGGCTCGGAACCGTCAAGGAGCAGATGACCGGCGGGGAAGGCTTTGCTGGACCGCTGCTGCGCACCCACCTGTTTCCGCCGATGCTGACCCAGATGGTCCGAGTTGGCGAGGAAACCGGAACGCTCGACACTTACCTCGAGCAGGCCGCCGATTTCTACGAAGAGGAGCTCGATTACCGGATCCGCGCCATGACCTCATTGATCGAGCCGGTGATGACGGTCGCCGTCGGCCTGGTCGTCGGCTTCATCGCGGTCTCGCTCATCTCCGCGATGTACGGCCTGGTTGGAGCCTTGAAATGACGCGGCAACGCGGCTTCACTTTGATCGAAACCACGGTGGCGATCGCCCTGCTGGCCGTCATCGTGGTCGCCATCCTGAGCGCGTTCTCCGCGACCACGCTCGCCGCCCGCCGGCATCAGGAGGAGACGACGCTCGACCGCCTGACGCGCTCGGACATCGAATACATCAAGAGCCAGCCCTATTCGGTCAACAACCTTCTTCCAGCGCCTTACCAGAACCTCAGCAGCAGTGGCTACACCTTCGCCTACCAGGTCCTCTACTACAGCGCCCTTACCAACCCGCCGAACTTTCAGTCGGGCAACCCGGACCTTGGGCTGCAGGAAATCATCCTCACGGTTCGCGGACCAAATGGCTCGATGGAAGTCGTCGATTTCATGAAGGAGCAACCATGAGGCGGAGGCAGCACGGCTTCACCCTGGTCGAGATGATGGTCAGTATGACCATTTTCACGGTCGTGGCCGTGGCGATGGCGGGCACCTTTCTAGTCGGGTATCGAGCGATTGGCAACGAGGCGCGTGTGATCGCGGCGGACACGGCCATTAGCGCAGCCAGCCTGTGGCTGACCCGGGACTTGAACAGCGCGACTACCACCCTCGGCTGTCCCTGCACCATCCAGGCCGGCAGCCCAATGATCCTTGCGTACGGCGCGCCGCCTGGCACAGCGGTCGTTTACAGCATCGATGCATCCCAGAATTTGATCCGTACAGTCAATCTAAGTGACCAGGTAGCCGCGCGCGGTATCACTCGAGTCTCGATCAGCTGGGTCGGTTGCTACGGAACGGTGAGCATTTTGCCGTCCGTAACCGGCTCGGCAGCCGTCATCCTCAACGTGAGCAACCGCCCGGGCGGGTGTATCTGATGCCGCGACGCTTGGGTCGCCAGCGAGGTCAGGCACTTCTCGTCGTGCTGGCGTTCGTGGCCGCCTTCCTCTTGCTGGTATGGGCCGCGCTGACACTTGCCAGCGCCGCCTTCCTCGGACTGGGAACGGTGCGCGCGGATACGCGTACGACCTATGCGCTGGATGCCGGCATTTCCTACGCGATGCAGGTCATCGATGACAAGAACGGGAACGGTTGTAACGCGCCGAGGACCAGCACCGTGACCCTGAACTACCCGAGCGGACCGATTACGGTCAATGTAGGGATTCGAAAGGGCGTTCCATGCCACGGCAACGGGGCGACCTGGGACATAACGGTGACGGCCACCGGAACGAATCGAAGTGTCACCGCCCTCATCACCGAAGTGAATGCAGCATCCGTGGTGACCTGGGAAAGCTACCAGTGACCGCACGCCTCGCCCTCGACCTGGGGGCGCGTGAGCTCAAGATCCTGGAGGTCAGCGGTCGGAAGCTGACGCGCCACACCGAGATCCTCCTCCCTGACGGCTCGCTCGTCGACGGGATGCCGACGCCGCTGCTGACGACGGCGGTTCGCAGTGCGCTCGAGGCCGGCGGTTTCAGCGCGACTCGGGCCCGGCTCGCCATCCCGGAAACCGGGACCGCCTTTCGGGACTTTCGACTGCCTCGCTTGCCGCCCAGCGAACTCGGCCATGCTGTGCAGTTCGAAGGTCGCCGGCAGGTTCCGATGGAGGCCGCCGACGTTCATTTCGCCTGGCACGCCGTCCAGGACAACAGCGGCTACGCCGTCTACCTGGTGGCGGCCCGGCGAGACATGATCGACGCCATCGTGGCGGCGGTGACCGCGGCCGGCTTGCAGGTCGATCACATCGATCTCAAGCCGCTCGCACTGGCCCGTGGCATGGGCGTCTCCGACGGCATGCTGCTCGAGTGGGCGGCCGCCGAGGCAACCCTGGTGCTGATGGCCAAAGGTCGACCGCGGTTTTTCCGAACCTTCGGCCTCGACGCCCCCGCCGATGACCCGGAGGCCCAGCTCGACGAGCTCACCCACGCGCTCAACGCCCTGGTGAAGTTCATGCGCGGCGCCACCTCCGACGTCCCCATCAATCCGCAAACCAGCCTGGCGCTCGGCGGGCGGTTCGCCTTTCTTCCCGAAGGGGTCCAGCGAGCCGAGCAGCGCTTCGATTTCGCGGTCACTGTCCCGACCACACGTTTCAAGTCCGCCCCCGACTTTCCGTGGCAGGCGCATTTCGCCGGATTGGGCCTGCTGCTGCAAACGCGCTGGTACGACCGCCTCACCCCGGCACAGGGAGGTGACAACCGTGTCGCGGCCTGATCACGCCCAGGTCGGCGTCGACTTCGCGCCGCCGCGGCGGCCCAGTCGCGTCCGACCGCTGGTGGCACTGGCGCTCGTCGCGCTGGCGCTGGGCGCCATGACGGTCGCCGTCACGCAGCTGCTACTGCGCTGAGCGAACTTTTACAGATCTCGCAAGATTACGGCTCTACGCTCGACAGAGTCTAAGGAGGTAAACGACAAGAAATATGCTTCTCGCCATACTCAAAGGTGCGCGCAAACGCTCGCATCGCCACCA
>Ga0207684_10004395_pt1 | contig 13288 bp, 12 predicted proteins | sample KBSK5501metaG_FD_184342 | JGI IMG/M metagenome (GOLD analysis project Ga0207684, IMG submission 184342) | Corn, switchgrass and miscanthus rhizosphere microbial communities from Kellogg Biological Station, Michigan, USA - KBS K5-50-1 metaG... | ecosystem: Host-associated > Plants > Roots >...
GGGCCGCGCTGAACGGCGGGCGCGAGCCGGTGCGGGAGCCCCTGCCCGCCGACGGCAAGGACCGCTGCGGCGGCCTCCGGACGATCTACCCGGGCGGGCGCGACGGCAGCGAGGTGACGCTGGTGCGCCTGGACGGCGGCGGGCACACCTGGCCGGGTGGCGCCCAGTACCTGCCGGAGCTGCTGATCGGACGCGTGTGCCGGGACTTCGACGCGACCGCGCTGATCTGGGACTTCTTCAAGGCCCACCCCAAGCCGGGCGGGCCGTGATCGCGCGCGGCTAGGTCCGCGCCGCCGGGGCGGGCTCGGCCTCCCGGGCCGGCTCGGTGCGCGCGAACGGGCGCGGGCGGAACGCGGAGGCCGGGAGCCCGAGCTCGAGGATGCCGCGCTCGAGCCAGGCGTGCCGGTCGCCCATGACCGCCGCCGCGACGCGGCCCTTGAGCGCGTCGTCGTTGCGCCACAGGTCGCGGAAGAGCCGCCGTACCTTGCGCCGCGCGTTCCGGCAGAAGAGGTCTGCCAGCTCGCCGGCCCGCTCCGCCTCCGGGTAGCGCCCGTCGGCGAGCCGCGCGGCGTGGGTGGCCGCGGCCGCCATCGCGAACAGCTCCATCGCGATGTCGACGGTCCGGAAGAGGAACGCCTGCCGCCGCTCCATCCCGGCCCGGAAGACCAGCATCCCGTGGAAGGTCGCCCGCGCGAGCCGGCGGGCGCTCCGCTCCACGAAGCGCAGATGGGGCGCGAGGGGCCCGAATTCGCCGTAGCGCGCGGGCGTCGCGAGCCCGCGGAGCCAGAGCGGTGGGTACCAGCGCGCGTAGAAGGCGGCCACCCGGGGCAGGGCCGCGCGCTTCTCGGTCGCGCTCCGCCGCGGGTCGACGAGCTCCCCCGCGACCTCGAGGTGCTTGTCGACCGCCTCGCGGGCCATGAACAGATGCATGATCTCGCTCGAGCCCTCGAAGATCAGGTTGATGCGCAGGTCGCGCAGCATGCGCTCGACCCCGATCGCGGCCTCCCCGCGCCCGGCCAGCGAGGCCTCCGTCTCGTAGCCGCGCCCGCCGCGGATCTGCAGGGTCTGGTCGGCCAGCTCCCACGCCCGCACCGTGTTCCACTCCTTGGCCGCGGCGGCCTCGAGGCGGATGTCGTAGCCGCCGCGGTCGGCCATCTCGGCGGCGAGGATGGCCACCGAGTCCATCGCGAAGGTGGTGGCCGCCATGTCCGCGATCCGGTGGCCGATCGCCTCGTGCTTCCAGATCGGCGCGCCCCACTGCACGCGGGCCGCGGCCCAGCCCCGGCAGATCTCGAGGCAGCGCTTGGCCGCGCCCGCGCAGACCGCGGGCAGGGTGAGGCGCCCGGTGTTGAGGGTGGCCAGCGCGATCTTGAGCCCCTGCCCCTCGCGTCCGATCAGGTTCTCGCGCGGGACCCGCACGTTGCGGAAGCTGATGACGCCGTTGGCGAGGGCGCGGAGGCCCATGAAGCGGCAGCGGTACTCAACCGCGACGCCTTCCCATCCGGTCTCCACCACGAACGCACTGATGCGATGCGTCTGGGGATCCCGCGCCATCACCACCAGCAGCTCGGCGAGGGTCCCGTTGGTGCACCAGAGCTTCTCGCCGTTGAGCACGAAATGATCGTCGCGTCGCTCGGCGGTGGTGGCGAGGCTCGCGGGGTCCGAGCCGACCCCGGACTCGGTGAGGGCGAAGGCGGAGATCGCGCCCGCCGCGCAGCGCGGCAGGTACTTGGCCTTCTGCTCGACGGTCCCGAACAGCTTGAGCGGCTGCGGCACCCCGATGGACTGGTGCGCGGACAGCACCGCGGTGAGGTTGCCGTCGTAGCTGCCCACCAGCTCCATCGCCCGGCAGTACTCGGACACCGTGAAGCCGAGGCCGCCGTAGTCGCGCGAGATCTTCATGCCGAAGGCGCCCAATCTCCGGAGCCCAGCTAGGACGTCTGGTGGATACTCGCCGCTCTGGTCGATCGCGGCGGGGTCGACGTGCTCGCGCAGGAAGCCACGCAGGTCGTCGATGAAGCGCGTGAACTCTGGCCGCTCCTTGGGTCGGAGGGGAAACGGGTGGATCAGGTCGAGGGACAGCTGGCCCAGGAAGAGGTCGCGCAGGAAACCCCGCCCCTCCCAGATCTCCGGGCGGGCCTGCTCGGCCACCCGCCGGGATTCCTGCTCGCTCGTCGCTACCGGGTCCGGCGTCGGCATGGGATCCTCCCGTCTCCATCGATTCTAGCGGATTCGCGGGGGCGGCGGTATGCTCGGCTCGCCGCGCGAATCCCCACGTCGACAGGAGGAGATCGTCATCGCCACCGACCCGATCGAGCAGCGAGTGCGCGAGGTCCTCGACGGCCTCGCGCGGCATCACGAGATGGTCGAGATCGACCCGCAGTACGCCGACACCGTCGCCTTCTGCGCCCAGTACGGCTATCCCATGGAGCAGTCCGCCAACACCATCATCGTGGGCTCCAAGAAGGAGCCGAAGCGCTACTGCGCCTGCGTGGTGCGGGCCACGCGCCGCCTCGACGTCAACCACACCGTGCGCAAGCTCCTGGGCGTCTCCCGCCTCTCCTTCGCCGATCCCGAGGAGACGCGCGCCCTGACCGGCATGATGCTGGGCGGGGTCACCGTGTTCGCCCTGCCTCCCGACCTGCCGATCTACGTGGACGAGGGGCTGATGGCGCTGCCCTGGATCATCCTGGGCGGCGGCAGCCGCTCGCTCAAGGTGAAGGTCACGCCCGACGTCTTCCGCGCCCTGCCCGGCGCCACCGTGGTCCCGGGCCTCGTCACCGCGGCCGCCGCGGAATGACTCCCGACGTGGAGGGCCCGCAGGACGCCACGCCGGCCACCCGCGCGCACCAGCGAGCGGTGCTCGACGCGCTGCCCTTCGACGACGTCCAGGACTTCGAGGACGCGGGCCGCGGCTTCGTGGCCACCCTGCCCGAGGTCTCCGTGCGCAACGCCCAGGGTCGGGTGGTGTGGAGCCTGCGCGAGTACGCGTTCCTCGAGGCCGCCGAGGCCCCCGCCACCGTGAACCCGAGCCTCTGGCGGCAGGCGCGGCTCAACATGCGCCACGGGCTCTTCGAGGTCACCGACCGGATCTACCAGGTTCGCGGGTTCGACCTCTCGAACATGACGATCATCGAGGGTGAGCGTGGCCTCGTCGTCATCGATCCGCTGATCTCGACCGAGGTGGCGCGCGCCGCCCTCGCCCTCTACCGCGAGCACCGCGGCGACCGCCCGGTGACCGCGGTCATCTACACCCACAGCCACACCGACCACTACGGCGGGGTCCGCGGGGTCGTGGACGAGGCGCGGGTGACCGCGGGAGAGGTCGAGATCATCGCCCCGCACCGCTTCATGGAGGAGGTCGTGTCGGAGGCGGTGCTGGTCGGGACCGCGATGGTCCGCCGCGGCCAGTTCCAGTTCGGCGCCACCCTCCCCAAGGGCCCGCGCGGTCAGGTGGACGCGGGGCTCGGCAAGGTGACCTCGCGCGGAACCGTCACCCTGATCCCGCCGACCCGCGTGGTGGCGGACCCGATCGAGGTCCACCGGATCGACGGGATCGAGATCGTCTTCCAGCTGGCTCCCGAGACCGAGGCCCCCGCCGAGATGCACATGTTCTACCCGGCGCTGCGGGCCCTCAACCTGGCCGAGAACGCGACCCACCACCTCCACAACATCTATCCGCTCCGCGGGGCGCAGGCGCGCGACGCCAACGCGTGGGCCAAGTACCTCGACGAGGCGCGGGACCGGTTCGGACGCGGGGCCCTGGTGGCCTTCGCCCAGCACCACTGGCCGATATGGGGCACCGCGCGGATCCTCGAGTACCTGGGCGCCCAGCGCGACCTCTACAAGTACCTCCACGACCAGACTCTGCGGCTCATGAACCACGGCTTCAAGGCGGCCGAGATCGCGGAGCGCCTGGCGTTGCCCCGGAGCCTGCAGGCGACCTGGCACGTGCGCGGCTACTACGGCACCCTCTCCCACAACGCCAAGAGCGTCTACCAGCGCTATCTCGGCTGGTACGACGCGAACCCCGCGAACCTCAACCCGCTGCCTCCGGTCGAGCGCGGGCGGAAGTACGTCGAGTACATGGGCGGGGCCGCTGCGGTGCTCGCGCGGGCGCGCGAGGACTTCGCCCGCGGCGAGTACCGCTTCGTGGCCGAGGCGACGAGCCACGTGGTGTTCGCGGATCCCGCGAACGTGGAGGCGCGACGCCTCGGCGCGGATGCGCTCGAGCAGCTCGGCTACGCCGCCGAGTCCGCGACCTGGCGCAACGCCTACCTCCTCGGCGCCCACGAGCTGCGGCGGGGCCGACCCGACACCGCGGCGCGGGCCCCGGTGAGCCCCGACCTCGTCCGGGCCATGAGCCTCGATCTCTTCTTCGACTACCTCGCGGTGCGCCTGAACGGCGAGAAGGCGGAGGGCCACCGCTTCGTCCTGAACTGGATCTTCCCCGATGGTCACGATCCGGCGGGGGGTCGGCGCTACGTGCTCACCCTGCAGAACTGCGCCCTGACCTACCTCGCCGAGCGCCAGAGCGAGCGGCCCGACGCGACGGTGACGCTCGGGCGGCCGGTGCTGGACCGGCTCGTGCTGCGCGAGCTTACCATCGCGGAGGCGATCGACCAGGGCCTGGTGGCCATCGCGGGCGATCGGGCCCCGGTCGCCCGGCTCTTCGCGCTCCTCGACGACTTCGCGCTGATGTTCGACGTGATCGAGCCGCGGCGCTGAGGCGGGCGAGCCTATTCGCGCAGGGCGCCGGCGAGCAGCCCGCGCACGAGATACCGCTGGAAGGCGACCACGATCAGGATGGGCGGCAGGCTCGCCAGCAGCGAGGCCGCCGCGATGTCGCCCCACGGGACCTCGAAGACGCCGGGAAAGAGCGCGAGCGCCACCGGTACCGTGCGGCTCGCCTCGGTGGCGGTGAAGCTGTAGGCGAAGAGGAATTCGTTCCAGGAGAAGAGGAAAGCCAGCAGGGCCGCCGAGGCCATCCCGGGCGCCACCAGCGGGAGCACCACGAAGCGCAGGCTCGCGAGGCGCCCCGCCCCGTCGACGGACGCCGCCTCCTCGAGGGCGCGCGGGATCTCCCGGATGAACCCGGCGAGCAGCCAGATCACCAGCGGCAGCGCGAACGACGCGTTGGCGATGATCAGCGCGAGCCACGTGTCGCGGAGGCCGAGGGCTCGCATCAGGAGATAGAGCGGGCTCACGGTGGCGATCTGGGGGAACGCGGTCGCCGCGATCATGCCGAGGAGGATCACCCCGCGGCCGGGGACGGGCAGGCGCGCGAGCGCGTAGCCGGCGAGGGCGCCGAGCGCCACCGCGAGCAGGGTGCTCGAGAGCGCGATCCCCAGGCTGTTCAGCAGCGCGCGCGGCATGAGGCTCTGCCGCAGCACGACCTCGTAGTGCGCCGCGGTGAGCCGGCTCGGCAGGAGGTGGCTGAGCGGGAGCAGCTCCGCGTCCGGCCGCACCGACGTGATCGCCTGCCAGAAGAACGGCAGCGCGTAGAGAGCCAGCGCGGCCAGCACCAGGCCGTCGCGCAGCCGGCCGCTCCTCACGCGGACGCCTCCTGGCGGTGGATCATTCGCAGGTAGGCCACCGCCACCACCATCACCAGCGCGAACACGACCACCCCGATGGCGGAGCCGAAGCCCACCTGCAGGGTCTGAAAGAGCGCCCGGTAGGCGTACACGGTGAGGGTCTCGGTGGTGCCCGCGGGGCCGCCGCCGGTCAGCACGAACATCAGGTCGAACGCCCGCAGCGCGTCGAGCGTCCGGAAGAGGAGCGCCACCAGCAGGATCGGCCTCACTAGCGGCCAGGTGATGCGGGCGAACGCCTGCACCCCCGCGGCGCCGTCCACCTCCGCCGCCTCGTACAGCTCGCCCGGGATGGTCAAGAGCCGGGCGTAGCAGAGCAGGGCCACGAACGGGGTGGTGCGCCAGACGTCGGCCACGATCAGCGCCGGCAGCGCGAGGGCCGGGTCGCCGAGCCAGTTGACCGGGCGGCCGCCCAGGAGGAAGTTCACGAGGCCGCCGGCCGGATGATAGAGCCACTCGAACATCTTGGCGGTCACCACCGAGGGCAGCGCCCACGCCAGCAGGAGCAGCGCCACCGCCGCCCGCCGCCCGTGCCGCTGGCCCCGCAGGCCGAGGGCCATGGCGAGGCCGAGCCCGCCCTCGAGCGCGACCGACGCCACCGTGAACATCGCGGTGACCGCGGCCGCGTTCCAGAATCGCGTGTCCACCGCCAGGAAGGCGTAGTGCGCGAGGCCGGCCCAGCGCGAGATCGAGAAGACCGGGATCCGGTACTGGAGCGACAGCCAGATCACCCAGACCGCCGGATAGATCGTGAGGCCGCCCAGCAAGGCGAGCGCGGGGGCGAGCAGGAGCCAGCCGAGCCGCCGGTCGGTCATCGCGAGAGCGCCTGCTGCAAGTGCTCGACCTGGGCCTTGCCGTCCCGGATCGCGCGCGCGGGCGACTTGCGTCCGACGAGCGCGGCCGAGAACTCGGGCTGCAGCGTGGTCGACAGCATGAGGTAGTAGGGCGTCACCGGGCGCGGGTGCCCCTTCAGGATGAGGGGCAGGAGCGCGGGCAGCGTCGGATCGCGCGCGATCAGGCCCGCGTCCCGGTAGAGGGCGGGGCGCGAGGGGCGGAGCGCCGCGCCCTCGGTCATCGCGCGCTGAGCCGGCTCGCTCGTGAGGAAGCGCACCAGCTCGACCGCGAGCGCGGCGTGACGGGTGCGCGCGCTCACCGCCAAGTGCGCGCCCCCGGTGGACGCGGCGCCGACCGTCCCGTGGGCGAGGCGCGGCATCGGCGCCACCCCGACCCGGCCGCGCACGCGCGAGTCCGGCAGCTCGAACAGATCGAGCGCGTAGGGCCAGCCGCGCAGGAAGATGGCCCGCCCGTCCCCGAACGGGCGGCGGGTCAGCTCCTCGTCGGCGGCGGTGACCCACGCCGGACTCACCCCGCTCTCGATGAGCGAGCGGAGAAACGCGAGCGCCTCCCGGGCCCGCGCGGGCTCCGGGAACGGCCGGCCCGTCTCGTCGAGCAGACGGGTGCCGTTGGCCCAGAGCGCCTCCAGCACGTTGACCATGCCGCCCTCGTACTGCTTGCCCTGCCAGAGATAGCCGTCCAGGCGGCGATCGCGCTCCCCGGCCTGGATGAGCCGCACCTGCCGCACCAGCTCGTCGTAGGTCTCGGGCGGCGCGAGGCCGTACTTGGCGAGCAGATCCTTCCGGTAGTAGAGCAGGCCGACGTTCATGAACCACGGCAGCGCCCAGAGCCGACCGTCCTGCACCGCAGGTTCGATGGCGGAGGCGAAGTGCGCGTCGCGCTCGGCCGCGGGCACGCGCGTGGTCAGGTCGAGGATCCAGCCCGCCCGCGCGAACTCGGGCACCCAGATCACGTCGAGCATCATCACGTCGAAGGGCGGGCTGCCGCCCTCGAGGTTGATCACGTAGAACTGGTGCTGCTCGTCGGAGGACCAGGTGAGCGCCTCGCTCTGCACGCGCACCCCGGGGTGCAGGGCCTCGAAGCGTCGCAGGAGGCCGGGCACCGGATCGGCGGGGCCGAGGATCTTGGCGTGCTTGAAGACGAGCGTGACCGGGCCGCCGGCCGGCGGGCGCTCGCGGCACGCGGGCGCGGTCAGCAGGACGAGCAGGACGACGAGAGCGGCCGCGGCGCGCGCCGGGCGGGGCGCCATGGGCGAGGGTCGCGGTCCGGCTATCCGGCGCCCAGCAGGTCGCGCAGGGCGAGGATCGACACGTCCCAGCCCATGCAGAAGTGCCGCACGCCGAGATCGAGGTAGGCCTTCGCCTCGTTCGGATGCGAGATCTCCGCGCGGGGGGCGATGCCGAGGCGCAAGGCGGTGGCGATCACGTGGCGCTCCACCTCGACCACTCGAGGGTGATTCCACTGCCCGGCGAGGCCGATGCTCATCGAGTAGTCGGCGGGGCCGAACTGCACCATGTCGACGCCCTTCACCGAGAGCAGCGCTCGACCTTGAACATCGCCGACATGTGGTCGAAGGTGTTCACCGCCCGTGCAAGGTTCTCCAGCGCGAAGAGGTCGTAGGGCGCGTACTCGCCCACGAACTCGACGTAGTCGAAGCAGCCCGCGTGACCCGCCAGCTCCACCACCGCGGGCCACGCGGAGTGGATGTGCGTGCCCGGGGTGGGCTGGCCCGCCCGCAGGCGCTCCCGGAGTCGATTGCGTCGCACGCGCCGAGTCTAGGGGGGCAGGTGCGCCCCGTCAATCGCCGCGCTATACTCGGCCGGTGCGCGACGCCGCCGGGCCCCTCTCCGACCTCGTGATCCTCGATCTCACCCGCGTCCTGGCCGGCCCCTACGGCACGCGACTGCTCGCGGACCTGGGCGCGCGGGTCATCAAGATCGAGCGGCCGCGCGACGGCGACGACATGCGCAAGAACCACCTGCAGCTCGAGCCGGGGCGCGCCGACCAGTCCACCTACTTCATCCGCATCAACGCGGGCAAGGAGAGCGTGGCGGTCGACCTGAGCCACCCCCAGGGCCGCGCAGTGGTCACCGACATCTGCCGGGTCGCCGACGTGTTCGTCGAGAACTTCGCTCCCGGCGTCGTCGAGAAGCTCGGGCTGGGTTACGCCGCCATGGCGGCGGTCAAGCCCGACCTCGTCTACTGCTCGATCTCGGGCTTCGGGCAGACCGGGCCGTGGCGGGAGCGGCAGGCCTTCGCCCACATCATCAACGCGGCCTCCGGCATGATGCACCTGGACCAGGGCGACCTGGAGGCGCCGCGCGCGTCGAACCTCCAGGCCGCCGACGTGCTCGCGGGCACCCACGCCTTCGGGGCCATCCTCGCCGCGCTCCGCCGGCGGGACCGCACCGGCCAGGGCGCCTACCTCGACGTGTCGATGCTCGAGGCGCTCGTCGCGGCCGACGACGTCTCCTACGCGGCGGTGCTCAACGGGGGCGAGACGCAGGGCTCGCCGCGCCCGGCCATGGGGGTGTACGCGGTCGGCGGACGGCACCTCGCGCTCCAGACCGGCGGGGCGGCCGCCCTGTGGCCGCGCCTCCAGGAGTTGCTCGGGCGACCGGAGCTGGCGACCGACCCGCGCTTCGCCACCCCGGACCAGCGGCGGCGCAACTGGCCGGCCCTCCGCGACATCATCGGCGAGTGGGTCGGCCGCTTCGCATCGGTGGAAGCAGCGCTGGACGCGCTGCGGGCCGCGCGCATCCCGGCCGCCGCGGTGCTTCGGCCGGACGAGGTGGCGGTCCACCCGCACCTGGTCGCGCGCGGGGCGTTCCCGACGGTCTCCCATCCGGCTCGCGGCGCAGTGCGGGTGACCGCGACGCCGTTTCAGCTCGACGGGCACCCGGTGGCGCCCGCGGGCCCCGCGCCCTACCGGGTGGGCGAGCACACTCGCGCGGTGCTGGGCGAACTGCTCGGCTACAAGGATCGCGACATCGACGACCTCGTCCAGGCCGGCGTCATCGAGGCGCCCTGAGCCGGATCGAAGGAGACGACACATGGCGGCGACACCGATGACGGGCGGCGAAGCACTGGTGCGGTCCCTCTACCAGGAAGGCGTGCGGGTGGTCTTCGGCCTCCCCGGCGTTCAGCTCTACGGGGTCATGGCCGCCCTTCGCGACGAGCCGCGGATCCGCTTCGTCAACACGCGCCACGAGCAGGCCACCAGCTTCATGGCCGACGGATACGCTCGCGCGGGCGGCAGCTTCGGCACCGCCCTCGTGGTGCCCGGCCCGGGGTTGCTCAACGCCATGTCGGGGCTCAGCACCGCGTATTCCGCGTCGTCGCCGGTGCTGATGCTCTCCGGCCAGATCCCGCGCGACAGCATCGGCCGCGACATCGGGCTCCTGCACGAGGTCAACGATCAGCAGGAGTGCATCCGGCCGGTCACCAAGTGGCGGCGACGCGTGCTCCAGGTCGCGGACGTGCCGGCCGCGGTGCGCGAGGCGGTGGTGCAGCTCAAGAGCGGCCGGCCCCGACCGGTCGAGATCGAGATGGCGCCCGAGACCATGGAGGACGAGGGGCTGGTCGAGCTGCTGCCGCCCGCCGAGATCGCTCGCCAGGTCGCGGCCGCGCGCGACCTCGATCGCGTCGCCGAGCTGCTGCTGGCCTCGCGTGCGCCGCTGATCTACGCGGGCGGCGGGGTGCACCTCTCGGGCGCGCACGACGCGCTCGCCCAGGTCGCCGAGCACCTGCAGGCCGGCGTCGCCCAGTCCGCCGAAGGCAAGGGCGCGGTCAGCGACCACAACTCGCTCTCGCTCGGGGCCGCGTTCTGGCGCGACTCCGCGCTGCGCGCCCACATCCACGAGGCAGACGTGGTGCTCGCGGTGGGGAGCCGCCTCGCCGTGGTATCCTTCAAGCCCGGCACCCGCATCGTCCAGATCGACGCGGATGAGCTCGAGATCGGGCGGAGCCACCAGGACACCGTCGGCCTGGTCGGCGACGCGCGGGCCACGCTGGAAGCCCTCCTGGAGCGCCTGCGCGCGGCGTCCGCGCCGCGGCCCTCGCGCAAGGCCGAGCACGAAGCCCTCCGCGCGAAGATGGCGGGCGAGAACACGATGGAGCCCAACGCGTCGATCATCAAATCGCTGCGCGCGGGAGCGCCCGAGAACACCATCCTGGTGGCGGGGATGACCCAGATCGGCTACTACTCGCGGCCCTTCTGGCCGGTCTACGAGCCGCGCACCTATCTCTCGTCGTCGTACTCCGGCAACCTCGGCTACGCCTATCCGGTCGCGCTGGGGGCCAAGGTCGCCCGGCCGGACCGGCCGGTGGTCTCCGTCTCCGGCGACGGCGGCTTCCTCTTCAACGCCCAGGAGCTCTCCACCGCCGCGCACCACGGGATCAATGTGGTCGCGGTGGTCTTCAACGACAGCTCGTACGGCAACGTGGCGCGCGACCTGGACGAGTCCTGGGGCGGGCAGTACGGCGCCGAGCTCACCAACCCGGACTTCATGAAGCTGGCCGACGCCTACGGGGTGGTCGGCATGCGGGCGAAGGAGCCGACCGACGTCGGCCGGCTGGTGCGCGAGGCGATCGAGAAGGACCGCCCGGTGCTGATCGAGGTGCCGGTGGGCCGGATGAGCCGGCCCGCGTTCTTCACCCCGCGGCGGACCCCGCTCAAGCAGCCGCGCTAGCGCGGCGACGGAGGAGCGGATGGCGGCGCCGGAAACGATCGAGCGCGGCCCGACGGAGCGGCTGCAGTTCCTGGACGCGGTGCGGGGAGTCGCCCTGCTCTTGATGATCATCAACCACACCAGCCGATGGTGGCAGGACGGCACCATGGGCTGGCCCCGCTACAACCTGATCTACGCGAGCATGGCGGTCGGGGCGCCGCTCTTCCTGTTCCTGGTCGGCTTCTGCCTGCCGCTCTCCTTCGCGCGCCGCCGCCCCACCGTGGGCCTCCCCGCGGTGGCGGCCAAATTCCTGCAGCGCGGCGCGCGCCTGATCCTCGCCTCCTGGCTGCTCAACTTCGTGGTCTTCCGCGAGGAGCCGTTCTGGGAAGGCGGTGTGCTCCAGACGATTGGACTCGGGATCATCCTCGCGCTGCCGCCGATGCTCCTGCTGCACCGGCGCGGGGCCCGCTCCCTGCTCATCGCGATCGCGCTCGGGGCCTACGCGCTCTTCTCCGTCTCCTTCGCGCAGGTCAACGCGTGGCTGCCCGCTCACCCGACCCTGGGTCGCATCTTCCTGTTCGAGTTCGCGCCGTGGCCCTGGATCTCGCTCGTGTGGATCGGCCTGGCGCTGGGGTGGACGTGGGCGCAGCAGGACACCCCAGCGCGCCGAGCGCGGTACCTCGCGATCATGAGCGCGGTCGGCGTGGTCTTCCTCGCCCTCTTCGCGGCCTGGGACTGGGCCCACGGCACGCCGCCGCACCTGTCGCTCGCCTTCAAGCGCGACTTCCTCCTGAACAATCACTGGATCTCGCGCGGGGTCACGAACTTCCTCTGCCTCGGGTCGGTGTTCTGCCTTCTCGGGCTCGCGTACTACCTGATCGAGGTGCGGCACGCGCCGGTGGGCTGGCTGGTGGTGCTGGGCCGCACGTCACTGATGCTCTACTTCCTCCATCACGTGCTGGTCTTCACGATCGCGCGCCAGTGGCTCGGCCTTGTGCTCGACCGCTGGTGGTGGTTCGTGCTCGCGAACGCGCTGCTCGCCATCGTGCTCGTCTACCTGGGACGGCTCTGGCTCGAGATCCGGAGCGTGGCCGCGCGCCGCCGCCTGCAGACCGCCTGAACCGGTCGGCTGCTCATTTCCGGGCCGGCCCACTGACGAATTCCGACCGCGGGGCGCGAAGAGGGCGCCGAATAGACTGATTTGGCGGTCAATTCCCCCTGGCCCGCCTCTTGCTCTCGTATCTGGCCATGGCTCCCACGGGTGAGCGTCCCCGCGTCCTGGTCGTCGATGACGAGAGCGTCATCGCGCAGCTCATCGCCGACGTGCTGGGCGGCGAGGGCTTCGAGGTCGATACCGCGCCGCACGGCCTGGCGGCGCTCGATCGTCTCGCGAACCGAACCTACGACGTCATCCTGAGCGATCTGCGCATGCCCGAGCTCGACGGGCTCGGTCTGTTCCGCGAGATCGAGCGGCGGTATCCCGATCTCCTGGGCCGCTTCATCTTCATCACCGGGACGTCCGAGCACACCGACTATCAGGGCTTCATCGACGACGTGAAGGTCCCCGTGCTCACCAAACCGTTCGACATGATGAATCTCGTCCGCGTCGTGCAGCGCCGTCTGGCAGGCTAGTCCGGCTCTCGAGTGCCGTCGGCCGCCTGACGGCGTCCCGGCGCTGACGATGTCCGAGGGCCCCATGGCCGCCGGAAGCTCGGGAATCCCACCGGTTAGCCCGATCCACCCGTGGCACGGGCCATGCTCCTGAACGTAGCAGGGGACGAGTGGCCGCGTGCCCGCAGCTAGACGCGGCCCCCCGGAGGGGCGTCATGCAGAAGGCACTGGCCATGTGGATCCTGCTCGCCGCGGGTGGCGGAGGGCAGCCGGAAGTGGGTCCGACCCAGGTCGTCCAGCAGGCCACCGAGCACGTCCTGCAAGTCGTCCAGGACGCGGAGCTGGCCGCCCCCGCGGTCCAGGAGCGGCGCCGGGTCGAGGTCCAGCGCATCGCCGATCGCCTCTTCGACTTCCCCGAGATGGCCCGTCGGGCCCTCGCGGTCCACTGGCGGGACCGTACCCCGCAGGAGCAGGGCGAGTTCGTGGTGGTGTTCAAGCAGCTGCTCGCGCGCGCCTATCTGGGCAAGCTCGAGAACTACTCCGGCGAGCAGATCGTCT
>Ga0207684_10004396_pt1 | contig 13287 bp, 10 predicted proteins | sample KBSK5501metaG_FD_184342 | JGI IMG/M metagenome (GOLD analysis project Ga0207684, IMG submission 184342) | Corn, switchgrass and miscanthus rhizosphere microbial communities from Kellogg Biological Station, Michigan, USA - KBS K5-50-1 metaG... | ecosystem: Host-associated > Plants > Roots >...
TCAACCAGGGCGACAAGTTTCAAATCTATCGCTGCTTGATTGCGCTCGACCAGCCGGGAAGGGGTAAGGGCGACTTATTGAGCTGGGTTGTTCAAGGCTCTTCCGGAAGTTATTACAATACAGCTAAGGGTGGGACGGCGTGGCCGCATCAGGCGCTCGAGCCGGTTTACTGCTGGAACAATTCAGTTAACGGCACACTCAATTCACCGATTGGCACAGTCACCAGCCCGTATCCGACAGTGCATGAAAACAGGGACTACTACAATTACGCAGCGCCGGTTGGAGGTGCGCAGGCAATTGGCGTCGGCTCAGGCACGCTGGCAAATCGTCCCGCCAGATGCACGCCCGGAGTAGCGTATTGGGCAATCGATCAGGGGAAGTGGGACAGTACGCATGCTGGCGCCGATGGCCAGCTGTATGTTTGCACGGCGCCAGACACATGGTCCTTTTATTATATGCCTTACACTTATCCACATCCTTTGGTCAGCAGATCGCCCCTGCCTCATTCTAATAAAGGGCATCCGAAGCCGGTGGGGCATTAATTCGCCGGCCCCCCGCCGGCTCACGGGGGCATGAGTTGTTATTCTGGCATGGGGGGTGCTGTTTTATCAAATCAACATGGTAGTTATGATTAATCTGGCCAGGCCCTCAGCCGCCATCATGCTCGTCATGGCTACGCTCTTGGCTGTTCTCAGTGAGACCAAAGGCGCCATCATTAACGCCGCCAGTGCTTCCATCGTGGATGTCACGACCGCAGTTAATAGCGCCGTGGATGGAGACACGGTGATCGTTCCCGCCGGGACGGCGAGCTGGACTTCGACACTGAATCTCAGCAAGGGAATAACCCTCCAAGGCAAGACGACCGTGGTTGCCGCGGGAACGGCCAGCCCAACCGTTACAGACGGCACAGTTATTCTCGACGATGTGCACGTCACCGGTGGCGGATCTTCTCCCATCATCCAAATCACCGCTACGCAGAATCAGGTTTTCCGCATAACCGGCATCACGTTCCGCCACGGCTCGCGCACTACCCAGCCAGGCTCGGGAGCCGCGATTTGGGTTAGGGGCACAGTTTACGGCTCAAGCGGTTCCGGTTCTCTGAGGGTTGACCACTGCCTGTTTGATCTCTTGTATCAGCAGGGGACCCGTTTCAGCGGATGGATCACCAACACCGTCGTGGATCATTGCGTCGGCAACTGGTGGAATAACGTGTTTAGCGCTACGGTAGATAACGGGACAGGTTGGAACGGAGGCGACACTTTTGGGGACAGTTCATGGGCCGACGACGCCCACCTTGGCAGCGAGAAGTTCGTGTTCTTCGAAGACAACACGGTAAACAACACGGCTCCGGCGCAGACTACGGGGACTATTGATTCTCAGAGCGGAGGGCGATACGTCGTGCGGCACTGCTACTTCCACAATTGTGCACCTAACTCGCACGGAACCGAAACCGGCGGACGAGTCCGAGGAATCAGGGTGCACGAATGGTATCAAAACACGATCAACTTCACCTACGGCGGCACGCTTGGAATGATGCGCGCGGGAACTGGCATCTCCTGGGGCAACACGCTCTTGGGAGGTCTGCCTAAGGGCAACTTCTTGTCCGATGCGCGTGAGGGATGGCCGTTTACCATTTTTGCTGGCACCTCGCCAAACTGCGCCGCTAATGGTGCGAATGGTTGGGATCTAAACGTAACCGAGTCGAACGGCACCAATGTCCAGGGCCACGCGCCTTATACGTTTGCCAGCGGAACGGCCGCGTCAAACAGCGTCGACAACGGGTCTATGGATGGAACTGTCACGGTGTCGGGTACCCCCGGATGGCAGCCGAACCAGTGGGTAGGGTACAGCATTGCGAACACAAGCAGAGGCTACCCGACCAACACCGACAATTACGGCACGTACATCACAGCAAGCACGAGTAACACAATTACTTACTCGCGCGCGACAACCGCTACGCCGGGAACATCCAATTTGACGCACTTCCTTTCCGGGGACGGATTCGTAATTCACAAGGTGCTCGCGTCGCTCGACCAGCCTGGATTCGGAAAGTGTGACGACCTCATTGGTGACAACGGTGCTGGCGTTCCCTACAATGCGACCTACGGGCCCGGCGTCAAAGCGTGGCCTCACCAGCACAGGGAACCGCTCTACTCTTGGCTAAACACCCTGAATGGCTCGTCAATGCTGGGGCCGACTGCCTACTACACTAGCCCATATCCTACCGTCCTCCAGAACAGGGAGTTCTACAACCAAGTTGGTGGCACGCAAGTTTCGCCGACATCCCCCTTCAATGGAACAGTAGGAATCGGAGTCGGAACGCTCGCTAATCGTCCGACCACTTGCACAGCTGGCACTGATCCAGTGACGGGAGGGAACGGGGCCGGAGTTGCCTATTGGGCGACGGATGAACAAAAGCTGTATGTCTGCACTGCGCCGAACACCTGGTCGCCTTATTACACGCCTTATGTGTATCCGCACCCTCTAGTGAGCGGCGGACCTGCCCCTCCCACAAACCTTAGAATTCTTCCCTAGGCCATCCTGTTCGAGGTTCGATTTGACCCCCAGATTTCTCGGACCGCCAATTAGCAAGCAGCGCCCAGCGGGAATTAGAAGTCATTTCATAAATAGCTGATTTCGCTGTAGCCACGGCCCTGCGGGCCGTCGTCTGGACGCGCCACCCGCCTCCGCACGGCTTTCGCCGACCCGCAGCTATCGCCTGACAGGTCGGCATGGCAAACAGGTGCGTGGCTACAACGTCGTTGGTCGCCACTAGATTTATGATGGCTTCTAGTAACGGTCCTGAAGCTCGGAGGTCAGCTTTGGTCTCACGTTATCGTATGAATCCGGAATATTTGGCGTCGAATGAGCGGATTTTATTAACGGGGTCTAATGGTTTCATCGGCGTCAAAGTAGTAGAGACCCTTCTGGGATACGGCTTTTCCAAACTCCGTTGCTTCGTTCGGCCCTCGAGCCGGCTTGACCGTCTCGAGAAGGCGCTCAGCCAATTCGATGCGGGCGAGAATGCTGAGCTCATTACAGGCGATCTTCTCTCGCGCGACGACTGTAGGAAAGCCGCTGAAGGGGTTTCGATTATCTACCATCTCGCGGCCGGCATGGAAAAGTCATTCGCAGGCGCGTTTATGAATTCGGCGCTGACCACTCGCAACCTGATGGACGCATTTCTCCGGTATGGCCGGCCCAAGCGCTTTGTGAATGTAAGCTCCTTTGCTGTTTATTCGACCTTAAGGTTGAAACGCGGCGACCTGCTTGATGAAAGTTGTTCTTTAGAAGATGCCCCTCAGGAACGATTTGACGCCTACGGCTTTGGCAAGCTCAAACAGGAGGAACTGGTCAAAGAGTACGGCAGGAAATATGAGCTCCCCTATGTGATCGTCCGCCCCGGGTACGTATTCGGACCTGGCAAGCGAGAGTTGAGCGGCCGCGTTGGCATTGGCACGTTTGGGTTCTTTATCCAGGTAAACGGCTCAAATTTCCTGCCATTGACCTTTGTCGATAACTGTGCCGAAGCTATCGTTCTGGCTGGTCTCAAAGCGGGCGTCGATGGCGAGATTTTCAACGTTGTGGATGATGAACTACTGACTGGCCGCCAATTCCTAAAAGCCTACAAGAAAAAGGTGAAATTTTTCCGATCAATCAGGATTCCTTACTTCGCTGGGTACGCCCTGTGTTCTCTATGGGAGAAATACACGAAATGGTCTAAGAACCAGCTTCCACCTGCGTTCAACCGCCGCCGCTGTGACGCTGAGTGGAAAGGAAATTGCTACTCCAACCAGAAGCTTAAAGACCGACTTGGCTGGAAACCAAGCGTTCCGATGGAACAGGCTATGGAGGCGTTTCTGGGCCAGTTCGATCGCGACGGAGTCGCGGACGGCTGAGAGCCGAGGACAGCCTCCGGCCCGGAGGGGCCTACGCCCCGGCGGGAAGTCAGATATCAGAAGTCAGAAGTAGGAAGCCAGAGTTAACAGATAGCTGTGCAGATCAAATCAGCAAAAGATCTAACCGTATATCAGAAAGCGTACGCGCTTGCGATGGAGATTTTCGAGGCGAGTAGAGGCTTTCCCGCGGAAGAGAAGTATTCGCTTACCGATCAAATGCGGCGTTCGTCGAGGTCTGTTTGTACAAATATTCGGGAGGCAGGCTCCGCCCCGTAGATGAAAGGCAATGTTCTACGTTTATGCCATCCAAAGCTCGGTGAACTCACGTGTTTATGTTGGCCAAACTCAAGATATTGATAGTCGGCTCGCGGCTCATAATTCGGGCACAGTCAAATCTACCCGCCAGCACCGGCCGTGGAAACTAATCAAGTCTAACCCCTGTGACACGCGCGAAGCTGCTCGCTGGCTTGAATATTCGATAAAATCATCAAGAGGAAGGAGAATAAGATGGCTGAAAGACTGAAGTGGGGCTACCCTCCGGCCTGTATGCCCAACGGGCTGGAAGCGGCGCCGGAGGGGGCGAAACGTCGGTACGAAGCGCATTTTGTCAGTAAGCTGACCGATGCGGATGACGAAAATGGCGAAACCGAAACCTGGCTTGATTTCGCCCATGACTGCGGGTATTTGCCGAAAGGCGATCATGCGAACTTCACCGAAAAGTGCCATGAAATCGGCGCAATGCTTGGGAGCATGATCAATGCGCCGACATCTTTCATTTTGAAATCGTCTGATCTCTGATCGCTGATCCGCCTTAGGTGGACTGACCTCTGAACACAATGCTTCGCATTGCGATAGTCGGCTGCGGCAAGGTTGCCGACCAGCATGTCCAAGCGATCCACAGGATCCCGGACTGCGGAATTGTTTCTCTCTGCGATCAGGAACTGCTCATGGCCAAGCAACTGGGTGAACGCTGTGGGGTTTCTGTGTGCTTTTCGGATGCGCGGGAAATGCTGCAATCGGTGCGGCCCGACGTTGTTCACATTACGACCCCGCCACAGAGCCATTATTATCTTGCGGCAGAATGTCTCAAAGCGGGAAGTCATGTTTATGTTGAAAAACCTTTCACCATCAGAGCCGGCGAGACTGAGTCGCTGATCCAACTTGCTGAAAGTCGCGGTTTGACAGCGACTGTCGGCCATAATTACCAGTTCACACTCGAGATGTGCGAGATGCGGCGGCTTGTGAAAGACGGATTCCTCGGCGGGAGGCCAACTCATCTGGAGAGCTACTGGTCGTACGATTTGGGAGATTTGAGGTATGCAAGCGCATTCTTGAGCAACCGCGCCCATTGGGTGCGCCAATTACCTGGGCAATTGTTTCAGAACATCATTAGCCACGGGATCGCTAAGCTGGCCGAGTTTCTCGATGACGAACTCGCAGAAATTGTTGCCACGGCACATCAAAGCGAACAACTACGAAGCCTTGGCGCACAGGAAGTTCTGGATGAGTTAAGGGTCATGATCCGCGACAAGATGGGCACGACGGCTTTTTTCTGTTTCTCAACTCAAATCAAAGGGCTCAACCAGTTACGGATTTACGGCCCGGCCAATTCCATGACCGCAGATATCATCACTGGAAGCCTCGTCCGAAACGAAACGCGTGCGTATAAAAGCTACCTGACCTACTTTGTTCCACCGCTGAAAAACGCCCGGGAACACCTCAGAAGTCTGAGGCTGAACGTTGCCGACTTCATCCGCAGACGGCTTTATCAAGACTTCGGAATGAAGGAACTAATTGAACGTTTCTATAACAGTATCCGTCTGGCCGCCCCGCTTCCAATTTCCTACCGTGAAATCATTCTTACGGCTCGAATCATGGATGAAATCTTCGCCCAAATCTACCCATCTCAAGAGCGAATGGTCGTCAGCGATCAGATCAAAAAACAAACCGCGGATATCGCTGATTAGACTCTGATTTCTGCCTTCTGCCCTCTGTTCTCTGTTCTCTGTCATCCGTCTTCTGATCTCTGACTTTTGACCTCTGACTTCTGACCTGTGAAATACGTCCTCATCACCCCCGCACACAATGAAGAAGCTTTCATTGAAAAGACCCTTGGCTCCATGGTCGCGCAGACAATGTTGCCTGAACGATGGGTCATTGTGGACGATGGTTCAACCGATCGAACCGCAGAAATCGTTCGCCATTATATGAGACGGTATCCATGGATTGAACTGGTCCAACTTCCGCAACATCAGGGTCGCAATTTTGCCGGTAAGGCTCACGCGTTTAATACAGGCTTCAAGCGCGTTTCGTCGCTTCCCTTTGACGTAATTGGAAATTTAGATGCCGACATCTCATTTGAGGGCGACTATTTCGAATTCTTACTGGGCAAATTTTCCCAATTCCCACGGCTTGGAGTGGCTGGCACTGGAATGCGAGAAGCCAAATATCACGCCTTGAGGGACAGTTTCTACAGCGAGAGCGATGTCTTCGGAGCCTGCCAGCTATTCCGGTGTGAGTGCTTTGAGGAGGTTGGAGGATACACGCCAATTAAATGGGGCGGGATCGATTGGATAGCAGTGCGAACCGCTCGCTTGAAGGGCTGGCAGACGAAATCATTCTGCGACAAACTCTTCTATCACCACCGGCCAATGGGAGCGACAGACACTAACACTTTGAAAGCGAGGTTCGATTATGGCAGGAAGGATTACTTCCTTGGCAATCACCCACTGTGGCAGGTTTTTAGGGTCAGCTTCCAAATGGTAAAGAGGCCTTACGTGGTGGGTGGACTGCTGCTGCTCTCGGGATATTTTTACTCGTTTGCGTCCCGCATGCAAAGACCAGTAGCGCCAGAGCTGCTAAGGTTCCATCGTCGGGAGCAGCTTGAACGGCTTAAGCACTTGTTGCTGCACTTTTTCAAGACCGGACGATTGAGACTACGGAGTTAAGGAATCGTGGAGACAAATATTACTGACGTAAGAAGTTTCTGGAACGCAAATCCTTGCCAGTCTCGCCTGTCTCAAGAGGCAGAGCGGCGTCGGTATTTTGAGGAAATTTCCCGAAAACGGTTTCAGGGTAGGGAATGGCACGTGCCGATAGTTGCCAAGTTCGACTCGTTTCGTGGGAAAGATGTGCTTGAAATCGGGTGCGGAGTAGGAACTGACGGGATCGAGTTTGCAAGGAATGGAGCCAACTATATCGGAGTCGATCTTACGCCCAACGCCGTAGAACTCACGCGGGAACGATTCCTGACGTTCGGCGTACCGGGCCGGTTTGAAGTTGCAAATGCGGAGGAAGGCTTGCCGCTTCCTGATGCAAGCGTAGATCATGTTTATAGTTTCGGTGTGATTCACCACTCGCCTGCTCCTGAAAAGATTGTCCGTGAGATTTACCGGGTCTTGAGGAACGGAGGTAGTTTCACAGTAATGTTGTACAACCAAAGCTCGATAAACTATTACATAGAAATCATGTTCTTACGGAGGTTGTTTAAGTGGTGCCTCCTTCCCAAGTTCATGCCTCGACTGATTGCTGCCGCCACCGGTTTTAATCGGTGGAAACTGGAAGGGCACCGTGGCAGGTTGCTGAAGAACAAAAAGCTAACAAAGGAAGAATGGATCAGCATGAATACGGATGGGCCGCTTTGTCCTTTAGCGAGGGTGTACGATCACGACGAGGCAGCAGCGCTTTTCGGCGCTTTTGAAAACGTAAGACAGGAAGTCTGGGAGTTTAATGTCGATCACTGGTCGCTTATCGGCAAAGCTATCCCAGACTCCGTGGCGAAATGGATTGGCCGGCGCTGGGGCTGGCATCGAATGATTTACGGGAATAAATCTTAATCCACTCCTTCCAGGGGTGGCACCAGGTAGCGCCCTGACCGGCCCACCGCCTGGCAACTGTGTTTTGTCGCGGCTTATTGTGTTCATGCAGAAGCCAGCACCGGTCCCGAACAAGGTCGCCAGGTCTTGTGCTATGCGGTCGCTGGTAGCGTTGAAAAGGCCGGCCAACAAGAGCACTGCGCTCACGCGGACCGTTGTCCAAGTAAAGAAAACCTCGCCGTGACAGATGAAGCATTGTTATTGACGGCCCCTGGGGCATCGTCGGAAGGCAATAATGTAGCCAAACTGCTCACCTTTTTTGGTGTCCCTTGGCGGACTCTGACTACCGAAGAGTCTTTTGCTCAGAATGGCGCAGGTCATGAAAGTTCCCCAAAATCCAGATTGATCTGCTCGTCAGACATCTTCTTGACATTGATCGAGGACTTGGAGCACAGGTCGGATGGCGACCGGTTCCGGCGGGAGCATGTTCATTCGACCTTTGTCTATGCAGGAGAGAATTCTGCTGCTTTGCAGAAGCTGATACGGAGGCTCACGGGAGATGAGGGAGCCGTACTCAAAGAGATAAATCGTTGCGCCGGAGATTTCGTCGTGTCGGATGGGTTGGATGACTTTTGCGGTGTTATGGCCGGCGTACGAGTTCAGGCTTCCGGGGCGAACGTCGATGCTACCCTTGTTCTGAACGCCTTCAAAGGTAACCCGATTAACATCATCTCGGTTAATGATGGCGTGGCTTTCTTGAAGCTCGAGTATGGGAAAGTACCCGTCTTCCTCTCCACTTCGAAGATCATCGACATAGATACTGAGCTGAAGACAGGCATTTTTGACATCCGGGATCACGTTCTGCCTGCGTTGCCTCTTGTTCTATATATAAAATGGGCTTTTGCTGGGACCTGTTGGAGTGCGGCGGACACGAATGCATGTTTGATTATCGATGATCCTGTGCTGAAGCCCACCTACGGCTTCGTCAATTTCCACGAACTTCTGTCCCTAATGAAGCGCCACAGGTTTTCTACGAACATCGCGTTCATCTCATGGAATTGGCGGAGAAGCACTCCCGGCGTGGTTCGGCTATTCATGGAAAACCCGCAACAATACTCAATTTCAGTGCATGGCTGCGATCACACACAGGGCGAGTTTGGGAACCCCAACCCTCAACGCCTTTACTACAAAGCAAGGCAAGCGCTTGAGCGCATGACTCAACACGAATCCAGGACCGGAATTCATCATGATCGCGTCATGGTATTTCCTCAGGGCAAATTTTCCGAAGCCGCCATGAGAACACTTAAGCACACCGAGCTGATAGCTGCCGTCAATAATGGCACCATCAGTGCCGATCCATATCCCCGTGCCATAACGATTTCCGACGTGTGGGACGTCGCCGTCATGGGCTACGACAACTTCCCGATCTTTACGCGGAGGTACCCTTGGGATAACGTCGAAAACTTTGCGTTCGACATCCTCTTGGGTAAACCCGTTCTAATCGTAATCCATCACGATTATTGCAATGACCATTGTAGGCGACTGGTGGATTTTGTTGACCGGCTGAATGCTCTGAAATGTCGCTTGACCTGGCGCAGCCTTGGCGACGTTGTGAGACGAAGTTGCCGTCAAAGGCAACTCTCACCGGATGTGATGGAGGTGGAGATGTATGGAACGGAGCTGCGAGTTGAGAATCGTTCTGAGCAGCGAAAACGTTTTATCGTCAGAAAGCGCGATGCTGATCCCTCATCTGTCAAGGGAGTCCGTGCCGGAGCCGGGCAGGTCGCCTGGAATTTTTCCGAAGGCCGCATCGTTTTCGAAATTGAACTCAATCCCGGCGAGGGCAGGATAGTTAGCGTAAAATTCCACGACCTCTGGGGAAATGGGCAAAGCAAAGAAGGCGTCTCCTACAAAGTCAAGACGATGCTGCGGCGGTACCTCTGCGAGGTGCGGGATAACTATGTCACGACCACGAAGTCGCGGCTCACAGACTTCGTGTCCCGTTAACTCGTTAAAACGTTACAACGTTAAATCGTTTAACCATTGAAACGGCTGAACGTAGCAGAGGTCGTTGTCCCAATCACCAATCACCAGTCAATCCAATAGCGGCTCAAATACTTGTGAGAGCGGCAGCCAAAACCCAAGGACTGACGGACACAGTGTCCGATGTTTTGATCAATTTCACCGAGTGGCTGGATGCCTACGGTGAAACGTCTTGGGATCATCAGAGTTTCTTTGCCGGTCCAGTGGGAAAGCGGGCTAAATCACTTTACTACCGGCACCGGCTTGTGGGGGCGGCGGTAGTCGCTCCGATGATTTTTTGCGAGGCATTCCTTCCTGCGGCGCGACGGCTCTTCCATCATCCCATTCGTTTCCCGATCGCTGACGCCCACTACGCGATGGGCTTCGCGTTCCTTTATGAAACAAGTGGAAATCCCGCTCATCTGGAAAGGGCGATTCATTTTCTGAATGAGCTAACAGCATCGCGCTGCCGCGATTTCAAGGAGTACTGCTGGGGCTATCCGTTTGACTGGGCTTGGCGTGGGGGCGTTGTCAAGCAGGAGACACCGTTGATCACAACCACTCCTTACGTTTATGAGGCCTTTCTTCAAGTTTTTGAGGTTGACCGGCGAGAGGAGTGGAGACGGATACTCGAATCGATTGTTCGCCATGCCTGTGTCGACATCAGGGATTTCAGGACATCGGAAGCGGCCAGCAGCTGTTCGTACTCTCCCTTCGGCGAGGGCGGGGTGATCAACGCCGCGGCTTATCGGGCTTTCCTCCTCGCGAGCGCATCCCAAGTATTCTCAAATGATGGCTACTGGAAGATTGCCGAGGGGAACTTGAATTTCGTTTTGGAAACGCAGAATCCCGATGGTTCGTGGTTCTATGCCGTCGATGGAGTACGTGATTTCGTCGATCACTTTCACACCTGTTTCGTGTTGAAGGCGCTTGCGAAAATTCACGCCCTGACTGAACATGAGGCTTGTCTGCGAGCAGTTTCCAGAGGGATTCGTTACTATCTCGACAACCTCTTCGACGAAGATGGACTCCCGAAGCCTTTTTCCAGGGCTCCGCGGCTGACCGTTTACAAACGTGAGCTTTACGATTGCGCCGAGTGCATCAATCTTTGCCTGCTGCTGCGCGATCGTTTCCCGCAATTGGAAGCGAAGTTGGAAACAGTCGTTCGAGGAATCTTGAACGACTGGATCAAGCGAGATGGTTCCTTCCGATCGCGCCGGTTGCATCTGGGTTGGGATAACGTGCCGATGCATCGCTGGGGCCAGTCTCAAATGTTTCGAAGCTTGGCGTTTTACTTACGCGAGGTCAGAGGACCGAGGACGGATGACGGAAGACGGAGGTTGAGTGCGGAAGACCGAAGACCGAAGGCGGACGAGAGGGACCAGACGACAGATCGCGGAGCAGTTGAAATTGCGGAAGTGAGACGAAAATGAGCAAGAAGATATCGAGCTTTAAGGATCTGCGCGTCTACAAACTGGCATTTGAACTTCAGCAGGACATCTTTGAAACCTCAAAAGGCTTTCCAGCGGAAGAGCGCTATGCTCTCACGGATCAAATCCGACGAGCGTCACGATCAATCGGTGCGAACTTGTCTGAACCATGGCAAAAGCGCCGCTATGTAGCCCATTTTGTAAGTAAGCTGACAGATGCGGACGGAGAACAGGCTGAAACGCAGCATTGGTTGGACACAGCCACGGTGTGCGATTACGTCTCCGAAAAAGAACAAAACGTTTTGCTGGAGAGATGCTCAAGGATTGGCCAAATGTTAGGAACTATGATGGCAAAGCCCAAAAAGTTCTGTCACGAGCGACCGTAGTCATCCATCTCACCGGCCATCAGTATGATCAGTCATCAGTTCATCAGTCATCGGTCATCGGTCATCAGTCATCAGGTTTAACTAGAATGTGCGGCATTTGCGCCCAGTTTAGCTTTGCTCGTTGGCCGCGTGGCTGACGCGTTATCCGCTTTCATGACTTTCGATTTCCTCATCGTCGGTGCAGGCTTCGCAGGCTCAGTGCTGGCCGAGCGGATTGCCAGCCAACTTGGCAAAACGTGCCTAATTGTCGAGAAACGCAATCACATCGGCGGTAATGCCTACGATCATTATGACGCCGCAGGCGTCCTGGTCCACGATTATGGCCCGCATTACTTCCGCACGAATTCGCAACGCATCGTCGATTACCTGAGCCAATTCACCGAGTGGCGCGAAGTGGAATATATAGATTTTATCGGGACGCACGGGCGGTTTTGGCAGTTCCCGATCAACCTGAACACGTTCGAGCAACTCATCGGGCGACCGTCCACCAGCGAGGAGATGGAAGCGCAACTCGCCGAGTGGCGGGTTAAGATCGACAGTCCGAAAGACTCGGAAGAAGTGATTGTTTCGCAAGTGGGATGGAAATTGTACGAGATGTTCTTCAAAAACTACACCCGCAAACAATGGCAGCGCGACGCGAAGGATCTCGATCCAAGCGTGTGTGGACGCATTCCGATTCGTACCAACCGTGACGACCGTTATTTGTCGGAGAAATTCCAGGCGTTACCCAAAAATGGTTACACGCCGATGTTTCAAAAGATGCTTTCCCATCCAAAGATCGACGTGCGGCTCAACACCGATTATCGCGAAGCACGCGAACACGTGCAATTCAACCACCTCATCTTCAGCGGCCCGATCGACGAATACTATGATCATTGCTTTGGCCATTTGCCGTATCGATCACTTCGATTTGAACCGGAAACCTTGTCGCAAGAATTCTTTCAGCCGGCCATGCAAGTGAATTATCCGAACGATCACGACTTCACGCGCATCGTCGAAATCAAACACGCTACCGGGCAAAAACTTTCAACGACAACGATTGTGCGGGAATATCCACAGAATTTCGGCCCTGGTCGCGAGCCGTACTATCCCATTCCTGCACCCGATGCCAGAGCACTCTATCAAAAGTACGCGGAACGCGCAGCCTTAGAAAAAAACATCAGCTTTGTCGGCCGTCTTGCCACCTACCGTTATTACAATATGGATCAGATTGTTGGAATGGCCCTCGCAGAATTTGATCGCATGCGAGTTAATCTGCAGCGTCCTCGGCCCTCAGTCCTCAGCCCTCTAACGTCTGACCTCTGACTTCAATTCGAAATTCGAAATTCGAGATTCGAAATTAAAAGGGGTTTACCCTTTCACCCATGTGCGGCATTTGCGGCCAGTTTAATTTCGCCCGAACCGAGCCGGTAGAATCGGAAACGATCCGGCGCATAACCCAAACAATGGTCCATCGCGGTCCTGACGACGAGGGCTACTTCATCTCGGGCGCAGTCGGATTGGGCTTCCGGCGGCTTTCGATCATCGACCTGGCCGGCGGGCATCAGCCGATGTCCGATGCCGAGGAAACAGTCTGGGTCATTCTGAATGGTGAGATCTACAATTTCAAAGAGCTGCGGGCCGAGCTTGAGCAACGCGGCCACTCTTTTCGGACATGCTCGGATACCGAAGTGATTATTCACGGCTATAAGGAATGGGGCATCGAAGTCTTAAATCGTCTCAACGGCATGTTTGG
>Ga0207684_10004399_pt1 | contig 13287 bp, 13 predicted proteins | sample KBSK5501metaG_FD_184342 | JGI IMG/M metagenome (GOLD analysis project Ga0207684, IMG submission 184342) | Corn, switchgrass and miscanthus rhizosphere microbial communities from Kellogg Biological Station, Michigan, USA - KBS K5-50-1 metaG... | ecosystem: Host-associated > Plants > Roots >...
CGGTTCCTGGGTTCCCCGGTCAGCGCCTGAGCTGGGCAGACGCTAGCCGGGCTGCATCGTTATGCAGCCAAAGGTCAGCGCCGGCGCGGGAGAGCCGGCACACAAGCCGCAACCTGACGCCGGGGAGGATCGGCTGGTGATACTCCATCTCGGCGCGGGCCGGCAGCCAGCCCAGCCCGGCCAGCACCTCCTCGGCCGCCTGCCAGTGCATGGTGTTGCCCACGTGATCGCCGGTATCGAGGTCCGCGGCGCGCAGTGGCCAGTCCCGGGCGGGTGCCGCCGCCGGGGGGCGCGGGTGGGCCAGCCGCGCCGACACGCGGCGGCCCTGCGCCGACGGCCCGTACAGCCGGCTGAACTCCGGCCCCACCCGGCAGGAATCCCCGGTCGTGGGGTCCAGTGCCACCCACAAGGTCCTGGCCTGGATCAGGTCGGTGCCGCCCGCGGTCACGGTCGTGGTGCGCTCCGCCCAGCGCGGCCCGGTTGCCGAGCAGAACGTCGCCAGCCGCAGCCGCTGCCCGCGGTGCGGGTAGCCGCGGATGGCGAGCACGGTCCGGCGGGCCAGCCAGTCGTACCGCTCGCGCAGGCCGGACTCGGCGACGTCGTCCTCGGCCACGTCCTGCAGGTAGCGGGCCAGCGCGTCGAGCCGCAGCCGCCCACCGGGCGTCACGTCGGCGCGCCGGATCGGGTAGCCGGAGGTGAACACCCGGCCGGCCCGCGGTGGCGGCAGGAACTCGGTGGGCCCGGACACGTCGTCCATCCGGGCATTGTGCCCGATCCGGCGGGCGGCGTGCGGCCGTGGGTGTCGGCGGTCGGCTAGGCCCGGGTGCCGGCGCCATCGCGGCCGTGACCGCGCAGCAGCGCGGCGACCGCGACGGCGGCCGCGGCGACGACCCCGGCGGCGACGAGCAGGGCCAGGTGCATCCCGTCCGCGAAGGCGGCGTGCGCCTGGGCGGCGACCGGCCCGCCGAGGTGGGTGGCGACCGCGACCGAGGACCGGGCCCTGGCGGCCGCCGCGGCGGGCGGGCGGCCGGTGTGCAGGTGGCTCTGGTAGGTGCTGGTGAGCACGCTGGCCAGCACCGCGATGCCGACCGCCCCGCCGACCTCGCGGGACAGGTCGTTGATCGCCGAGCCGACGCCCTGGCTGGCGGCGGGCAGGGCTGCGGTGATGCCGCTGGTGGCCGGGGTCATGGCCAGGCCCATGCCGATACCCAGCGGGACGAGCCCGGCGGCGAGCAGCCCGTAGCCGCTGGTGCCGGTCAGCCGCGCCAGCACGACCAGGGCCGTGGCGATCAGCAGCAGGCCGCTGGTGCAGGTGACCCGGGCGCCCAGCCGGGCCACCACCGCCGGGGCGAGCCGCGCGGTGGGCATCATCACGGCGGCCATGGGCAGCATGCTGACCGCCGAGACCAGCCCGGAGTCCCCGCGGATGAGCTGCAGGTACTGCAGGACGATGAAGAGGAAGCCGAACAGCCCGAAGAACTGCGTGAAGATCGTCAGGCTGCCGGCGGACAGGGCACGGCGGCCGAAGACCCGGGGGTCGAGCAGCGGGGCGCGGCGGCCGCACTCCCAGAGCACGAAGCCGCCGAGGATCACCACGCCGGCGGTGAGGCCGGTCAGGGTCCGCGCCGACAGCCAGCCCTGGCCGGGTGCCTCGATGATCGAGTACACCAGGGCCACCATGCCGGCCACGGCCAGCGCGGCGCCACAGACGTCGAGGCGGGGAGCCCGCGGGTCGGCCGACTCGGGCACGAAGCGGAGCGTGCCGGCGACGGCCACGGCGGCCAGGGCCACGTTCAGCCCGAACACCGCCGGCCAGGACCAGACCTCCAGGACCAGCCCCGAGGTGAGCAGCCCCAGGATGGCGGCCCCGCCCGCGACCGCCGCCCAGACGCTGACCGCCCGGGTGCGCTGCCCGGCCGCGAAGGTCCCGGTGATCGTGGACAAAGTGGCCGGCATCACCAGCGCCGCCCCGAGGCCCAGCACGGCCCGCAGGCCGATCAGTTCGGCCGCGGAGTGAGCGGTCATGGCGACCGCGGAGCCGGACCCGAAGATCGACAGCCCGGCGAGCAGCGCCACCCGGCGCCCGTAGCGGTCGCCGAAGGCCCCGGCGGGCAGCAGCAGCGAAGCGAACACCAGCGAATAGGCGTCGATGATCCAGGCCAGCTGGGTCTGGCTGGCGTGGGTCGCCCGGGCGATCTCGGGCAGCGCCACGTTCAGCGAGGACATCGCCGACACCACGGTGGCGAGCGCGACGCACACGACGGCGGTCACCGCGCCGCTGCGCACGGCGCCCGCGGGCGGGGCCTTCCCGGGGGGAAGGGTCACGGTGCTCATCTCCGCCTCCTGACTGCCGCGTTATGTTCTAGAACGATACTACATATCTATAGAATGACAGTCAAGTACTTGCTATGATGGTCGCATGACCGACTCAGCGAGGACAGAAACGGGGGAGCCGCCCCGGCCGCGGCGGGTCAGCAGGCAGCGCGAGGCGGGGGAGGCGACCAGGCGGGAGACCCGCAGGCGGCTGCTGGGCGCCGCCAAGGCCGAGTTCGCCGAGCGCGGCTACGCGGCGGCGACCGTGATCCGCATCGCCGAGCGCGCCGATGTCTCCGTGCAGACCCTGTACTCCAACTGGGGCAACAAGCGGAACCTGCTGCGCGCGGTGATGGAGAGTTCCGTCACCGGCGACGAGGACGTCCCGCTGGTGGAAGGGCAGCCGCCGAGGATCATCACGGCCTCGCTCGACCCGCAAGACGCCACGGACCCGCGCCGGTTGCTGGCCCATCTGAGCCGCCAGTACCGCCTGCTCGCCGAGCGGGCGGCGGTCGGCTGGCAGACATACCGCGACGGCGCGGCGGTCGACCCGGACATCGCGGGGGACTGGCGGCACCTCAGCGATATGCGCCGGGTGGCGTTCCATGCGCTGTTCGCCCAGGTGCCCCCCGGGGCCTTCCGCGCCGGGCTCACGAACGCCGCGGCCGCCGACACGGCCTGGGTCATCGCCAGCCCGGACAGCCATGACCTGCTCGTGCGCCAAGCGGGCTATAGCTACGACGAACTGGAGGAGTGGGTACGGGACACCCTCGCCGCCGCGCTGCTCAGCGGGCGGCCGCGCGCTTGATCCTCAGCGTGCGGGGGGCAGGTCGCGGCCGAACAGCTTCCTGGCCCACAGGTAGCCGGCGAGGGCGATCGCCAGGCTCCAGGCGACCGCGACGACCGCGTTGTCACCGATCGGGCCGCCGATGAGCAGGCCGCGCACCGTGTCGATCACCGGGGTGAACGGCTGGTACTCGGCGAACCAGCGGACCGCGGCTGGCATCGAGGCCGTCGGCACGAAGCCGCTGCCGAGGAACGGCAGGATGATCAGCGGCGTTGGCGCGTTGCTGGCCGCCTCGACGGTCCTGGCGGCCAGGCCGAGCGCGACCGACAGCCAGGTCAGCGCGAAGGTGAACAGGACCAGGATGGCGGCCGCGGCCAGCCAGTTCGTGGCGCTGGCCGTGGCGCGGAAGCCGGTCAGCAGCGCGATCGCGGTCACGGCCACCATGCCGAGCACGGTCTGGATCACCGCGCCGCCGACGTGGCCGGCCAGCATGCTGACGCGCGCGATCGGCATCGTGCGGAACCGGGCGATGATGCCGCCGGTCATGTCGTTTGCCACCGAGACCGCGGTCGGCGTCGTCGCCGCGACCGCGGTCAGCGCCAGGATGCCGGGGGTGATGAAGGTGGCGTAGGCGGCCCTGCCCGCGTGCCCGGCCGGGCCGACCGTGCCGCCCAGGATGTACACGAACAGCAGCAGGAACGCCACCGGCATGAGCACCAGGAACACGGTCATCGACGGGTAGCGGAGCAGGTGCTTGAGGTTGCGGCGCAGCATGATGGCCGAGTCGGCCAGCGCGGTTGCCATGATCGGGCTCTCCCTGAGGTCTTAGCCGGGCCCTCGTGGGGGTCTCAGCCGGCGGTGAGGGTGAGGAAGACGTCGTCGAGGCCGGGGGAGTGCACGGTCACCTCGGCGGCGTCGATCCCGTGATCGTCGAGGCGGGTGAGGATGGCGCGCAGTTCCGGCACGCTGCCGCTGGTGGAGATCTCCAGCGTGAGGGCCTCCTCGTCGGCCTTGCCGGGGCGCGCGATGACCTCCTTGGCCCGCCTGAGCGTGCCCGCGCCGGTAAACCTGAGCTGGACGTGCCCGCCGGGGATCATGCGCTTGAGCTCACCGGGCGTGCCCTGTGCGATCAGCGTGCCGTGGTCCAGCAGCGCGATCCGGTCGGCGAGCTGATCGGCCTCCTCCAGGTACTGGGTGGTGAGGAATATCGTGACGCCGCTCCTGGCCAGGTTCCTGACGATCTGCCACATGGTGCGGCGGCTGCGCGGGTCCAGGCCGGTGGTGGGCTCGTCGAGGAAGATGATCTGGGGGTCGCTGACCAGGGTCATCGCCAGGTCGAGCTTGCGCTGCATGCCACCGGAGTAGGTGGCGACCAGATTGCCCGCCGCCTCGGCGAGGCCGAACCGCTCGAGCAGTTCCCCGGTGCGTGCCCGTGCCCCGGCCCTGCCCAGATGGTACAGGTCCGCCATCAGCATCAGGTTCTCCCGGCCGGTCAGCAGCTTGTCCACCGCCGAGTGCTGGCCGGTGACGCCGATGACCTCCCGGACCCGGGACGGCTCGGTGTTCAGGTCGTAGCCGGCCAGGGTGGCCTGGCCGGCGTCCGCGTGGATCAGCGTGGACAGGATCTGGACGGTGGTGGTCTTGCCGGCCCCGTTCGGGCCGAGCAACGCGAAGACGCTGCCCTGCCGGACGGCCAGGTCGATGCCGCCCAGCACCGTCTGCGCGCCGTAGGACTTGCGCAGGCCGGTGGCCGCGATCGCCGTCGCCGCCGTCCGTGGCGTGGGGGAGCTCATGGCGGCCTCCAGGTTGCTTTCATCATCTCTCAATGTTTCTGATGCAGTGAACGCTACGTTGCGTTTCAAGGTCCGTCAACATGATTTTGATCCATCGCTTCATATGTGCAGGTGAATATCGAGAGATTGTTGCAATGCTTGTGTTTCTAAATGCAACGTGGTGATCATGTGTTGCAATGAGCTTGTGAGTTGAGGCATACTTTGCAACGAACACGAAGGGGGAGCGCGGATGCCCGGAGGCAGGCTGACTCAGGACGACCGGCGGCGGATAGCCACCTGGCTCACCGACGGGCTCTCGTACGCCGAGATCGGGCGGCGGCTGTCCCGGCCGACCTCCACGATCACCCGGGAGGTCAACCGGAACCGCGGTCCCGCCGGCTACCGGGCCGATCAGGCCCAGCGGGCCACCAGGCAGCGTGCTCGCCGGCGCCACACGGCGCCTGCACCGGTGGTGGCGGCTCCGGCGGATCCCGGCGTGGCCGGGCGCGATCCGGCCGCGGTGGCCGAGTTCGAGGAGCGATTCACCGAGGCGCTGGTCCAGATGGGCATGCCGAGGATGATCTGCCGGGTGCTGGCCTGCCTGACGACCACGGACTCCGGCAGCATGACCTCGGCCGAACTGGTCCGGCGTCTTCGGGTGAGCGCGGCATCCATCTCCAAGGCGATCGGTTTCCTGGAAGGCCAGCAGCTCGTCCGGCGCGAACGGGACGGCAGGCGCGAGCGGTACGTCGTCGGTGACGACGTGTGGTACCGGGCGTCGATCGCCAGCGGCCATACGAACAACGCGTTCGCCACCGTGGCCCTTGACGGTGCCGAGATACTCGGCGCGGATACCCCGGCGGGTGCCCGGCTGTCTGAGTCGGGCCGGTTCCTCAAGTACCTGGCCGAGGACCTGCTGAGCCGGTCCGAGTACTGGCACGCCATGGTTACCGGACGTGCCACCCCGGCTCAATGAATCTGTCCAGTCACGCCCGCGACCTGGCCCGGAGATGTCCGGCGACGAATGGTTCCGGCCGTTCCACAGATCAACGACTGGCAGGCATGAAACGCCTGTGGCTCCTGTGCGGCGATGTACCAGACATCCGAATCCTTACTCATTATCACGAGCCCATCCATGATCAAATCGTGCACTGAACCCACTTACCCCTGTCAGGCCACAGAGCGGTGCACCAGCCCCTTAAATCCCTGGCGTTGCGATTGAGCCGCGTAATCGCATCAGGTGCTCTTGGCACGTATCAGCGCCCGTGAACTTGTGCTCCCTATCAGTAAAGGAGTATCCACTCCGGGATCCGATCGGAGTAACGATCTCCTGCGATGAGTGAGGCTGGAGAGTGGAGACATGGGCGAGAAGGGCAATCTGCTCGATATGGGTGAGGAGATCTTCGCGAACCTAGCCGAGCAGGGACCACAATTCTGGCTCGACTACGAGCAGTACAGGCTGTCCCGTGCCCAGCGTGTCCAGGCTGGCGTGGTTGTGGAACGCGATGCGGCCGCGCAAGGTGCGTCGGCTAAGCGGTCGGCCCCGCCGGCCGCTGGGTAAGGTAAGGCTGGGCCGGTGGCCGGCAAGGGCCGCCCGGCGCTGGCGGTGCCCGGCCGCCGCGATCGGCGTCTGAGCGAGGCGTTGCGCCTGCACGTCCCTGGCGATGTGCCGCCGGGTCCGGGCGGCCTGCTCGGGCTGGAACTGGAGTTCTCAGCCCGGTCGGTGCGGGGTGGCCGGGTCCATTTCGGTTCGCTCATTCACCGCCTGGCGCTGGACGGGACCGCGCTTGATCCGGGCGATCCGAACGCCTACCGGTGCTCATGGGGCGGGGTTATCACTTCAGATGGCGCTGAGGCAGAGATCGCCACGCCGCCTGTCCGGACGCGGCCAGGCTTTACAGCCCGGCTTCAGGGCTGGGCGCAAACGGGGGAGGCTGAACTGCGCCGCGCCGTGCCGCGCGGCATCGGGCTGGATGGATACTCAGCCCATTTCAGCGCGGCAATGCCGGCCAAGCTCAACGACCGGGTGTGCCGGCTCTACGCCGAGACGTTCGCGGCGGACCTGATGATGCTGATGGACCGCAGCGAATCTCCCGGCCTGCTGGTGCGTCCTCGCCCGGGCCGCACCGAGCTATGCGGCGAGTTCATCGAACATGAACCGCTGGTGGCGGCGGCGGCCTTCGTGGCAGGGTCCACGAGAGCGTGCGCCGCGGCCGTCCATAGGCAGAGCGGCCGGGCCACGCTGCCACCCAGGCTTGATGTCCGGCTGGCACCCGCGGTGCACCGCTACGGCTGGTATGTGGACCGCGAGGCGTTCGGCACTGATCTGCCCGCGGCTGGCAGGCGGGCGCTTCTTCCGCGCGCTGGGGGAGGGACGATCCGCGCGCAGTCCCATCTTGAGCTCGCATGGGCCGCGGCACGGCAGGCGCTGGCAGAAGATGCCGCAGCCTCGGACCTGGAGGCAGCCGAGGCCATGGTCACCGGTTCCCTCCCGCTGCCCGCCGAGCAGGGCCGACCGGGCGACGCTCCCGGCGGCCAGCGTGACGGGCATGTCCGGTTCCCTCCCGATGGCGCTGTCGTTCCGGATGCGCGGCCCCTGCGTGTGCATGCCCGGCCGGGTTTCACCCTTCGCCCGGTCGCGGCGACGTGGGATTTCACCGTGTTCGAAGCAACCGGCCCGGCGCGCAGCGCATACGCGTGCATCCCCCGGGACAGCCTGCCGGCCTTCGCGGCCGCCCTCGAGGACGGCGCGCTGGACGATGCCATCGCGGCCTACCTGGCCCTGCCCTCCCGCCGCCGGGTGCTGTCAGCGTCCCGGCAGACGGCACGCCCGGGGCTTTACGACCAGATGGGCGCCCCCGCCGGGCTGCTCGCTCCCGAGCGCGACCCCCAGACCGGCCGCCAGGAGTCACGAGGCCGAGGGGCGAAACCGGCACTGGTCCGCCCCGGCAAACGGAACAGGCAGCAACAGCAGCAGCAGCAAAGACAACAACAGCAGAAACAACAGCAGCAGAAACAACAGCAGCAACAGGCGGCTGCCAGAAAGGCACTGCGGTTCCCGAGAGCGGCGGTCATCGCCGTCGCACTCGCCGTCGTGCTGGCGGCTGCGGGCGTTTCCGCAGCGCTGCTCGGCCGCGGGCACAGCGGGCCGAACAGCAAGCCCGCAGGCCTGTCCCTCCCGCCCGCAGCCGTGTCCTTCCAGCCGTCTGCTCTGGTCTTTCCCGCCGTCCAGGTCAACGCGAGCATCGCCAGGTCCTTCACCATGACCAACAACGGCAATTCGCCCGCGACGATCACCCGGATAAGCATCAGCGAGACAGGCGGGCATGATTTCTCCGTCCTCACGCCGGCCATCCTCGATGCAGCCATCCGCGGCGGCCAGGCCGTCCGGCCAGCCGCAAAGGCGCCGTCGTGCCGCCGGCGCGTCCCGCACGCGCAGATCTGCACGATCACAGTGGCGTTCGCCCCGTTGACGCCAGGCCCCCACACCGCTGATTTGCGCGTCTACCTCGCTTCCTCCCCGCAGCCGCGGAGCATCGCCCTCAGCGGCACCGGCACCATCACCCGGCCACGACCGTCGTCTTCGGTCTCCGTCACCGGCGTCTCCCCGGCCAGCGGGCCGGCCAAGGGTGGCACCAGCGTGACCATCACGGGCACCGGCTTCACCGCCGCTCCGGCGGCCATCGGCGTCAGCTTCGGCGACGTGGCCGCGCCGTTCACCGTCGACTCCGGCACGCAGATCACTGCCATCAGCCCGCCCGGCACCGGCACCGTGCACATCACCGTCACCACGCCGGCCGGCACCTCAGCAGCCACCGCCGCCGACCAGTACAGCTACACCCAGAGCACCACGGCGCCGGGCACCACCGCGACCACCACAGCCCTCTCGTCGTCGGCGAACCCGTCGGCGCCCGGGCAGCCGGTAACGTTCACGGCCACGGTCAGTCCCGTGCCGGACGGCGGCACGGTGACGTTCACTGACGGCGGTGCCCCGGTCCCCGGGTGCGGCGCCCAGCCGGTGAACACCAGCGCCGGCACGGCCGCCTGCCAGGTGGCCTACAAAACCGGACCGCACCTGATCGGTGCCGACTACTCCGGCGACACCGCGTACGGGGCCAGCACCGGCTCGCTGACCCAGACCGTCAACCAGGCCGTCACGGCCACGACCACCAGGGTCGGCTCCTCGACCAACCCGTCGGTGGCCGGGGACACGGTGACCTTGGCTGCCATAGTCAGCCCCGTGCCGGACGGCGGCACGGTGACGATCACGGGGTGCGGCGCCCAGCCGGTGGACACCAGCACCGGCACGGTCACCTGCGAGGTGACCTACGACACCGCGGGCACGTACCCGATCACCGCCGACTACTCCGGCGACACCGCGTACGGGGCCAGCACCGGCTCGCTGACCCAGACCGTCAACCAGGCCGTCACGGCCACGACTACCACGGTCGACTCGTCGCTCAACCCGTCGGTGGCCGGGGACACCGTGACCTTCACCGCCACGGTCAGCCCCGTGCCGGACGGCGGCACGGTGGCGTTCAGTGACGGCGGCAACGCGATCACCGGGTGCGACGCCCAGCCGGTGGACACCAGCACCGGCACGGCCACCTGCGACGCGACCTACGACACCGCGGGGACATACCAGATCACCGCCGTCTACTCCGGCGACACCAAGTACGGAACCAGCACCGGCTACCTGACCCAGACCGTCGACAGCTCCTGCTGCAGCTCCTGCTGCCTGGCCGTGAAGGGAGCGGGAAAGTTCTAGTGGACAGCCTGCGTATCAAGTCCGCGCGTATTGGGCGGTCGAATAGCCCCTGAGGCCGTGCACAGAACGCCAGCGGGCAGACCGCTGGCCGGCGCGGTGCTCGTCGGCGCCGGCCTGGCTGGCGCGCAGTTCGAGAACGCCGACCTGGCTGGCGCGATGCTCAATGGCGCCGGCCTGGCTGGCGCGTGGCTCAGGCGCGCGAACCTGACCGGCGCGTGCTCACCGACGCCAACCTGGCCCGCGCGGATCTCGCCGGCGCCAACCTGGCCCGCGCGAACCTTATCGACGCGAACCTTATCGGCGCGCGGTTCGAGAACGCCGACCTGGCCCGCGCCAACCTGGCCGGCGCGTGAGACCATTAGAGGAACAAACGGATGCGTTAAATCGGGGTGCCGGTAACAATGGGCCCGGCAGGCTGCCTCGCCGTACTCGCGACCATGATGGGCATCAGCAGAGGCGCGGTGAAGAGCCACACCGCCAAGGGCATGACTACGCTGCGCACCGTCCTGGCGCAAGAGGCGTAGCACTCTCAGCAAGGACGACGAGCGACCCCGGCGCTGACCTGTTCTTGCGCCCGAGGCAACTGAACCCACGGCGGGAATTGGTAACCCGTCGTATTCAAGTGTGACGAGTTCGCCGAGGGTGATAACCCAGCATGCGGCTGGGACGCCGGGCCCGGGGGCCTGCGGTGTCGGTGCACTTGGAGCGCGTGCGGCCCGGGTCAGCCCGTGGGTGGAGATCGGTGTCAACCCGGGCTCCCACCTGTGGGCTGACGCCCCGGAGGGGTGCCGCGCGGCACGCTGACGGCATGAACATCAACATGTACGTGATCAACGCAATCCTCGTCCTGATGGTCGTCCGCCAGATCCGCGAGCATTCTCTTGACCTGCGGTCCCTGGCTGTCCCGGTGCTGGCTGTGGGCGCCGCCGCTGTGATGTTCCTGCACTCGGTGCCGGGTGGCGGCAACGACATCGCGCTGGAGCTGCTCGGCGTGTCGGCCGGCGCGGCCATGGGCGCGATCGGTGGCCTGGCCACCCGGCTGCGCCGCGGCGCCGGCGGCCGGCCGCTGGGCCGAGCCGGCGTTCTGGCGGCCAGCATGTGGGTTGCCGGGGTCGGGGGCCGGATGGCCTTCGTGTTCGCCGCCACGCACGGCGCCGGCCCGGCGATCGGGCGGTTCAGCATCGCGCACCACATCACCGGTCAGGGGGCGTGGGTGGCGGCGCTGGTCATGATGGCCCTGGCCGACGTGCTGACCCGGCTGGCCGTGGTCTACCTGCGCGGCCGCCGGCTGGCCGCGGTCCCGGCCGCCGCCCCGGCACTCATCCCGGCTGGCACCCGTGCCTGATCTGGTCTCCGGGCCCGCCGCGGGCCAGACTGTGTCTGTGAAGGCACGGCTGGCAGCGGCGGGCCTTATTCCTGGCACCGCGCGGCCCGGGCCGGCTCCTGCTGCGGCCGGGGCCGGGGAGCCCGGTTCGGCCCGGGTGGCGCAGGCGCGATCTCGGGCCCGCGAGCGCGGTGACCGCCAGCGGCAGGCGCTGTGGCCGCTGGGCTGGGCGTTCATCGCGATCGTTGTGACGGCGAGTGTGCAGACCCATCCCGCGCCGGGTCTGCGGGGCGCTGGCCTGGGCATAACACTTGCCCTGGCGGTATACGCGGCAGCGGTCGCGACCGCGGTAACAGCCGGCTGGGCGCGCCGCGGCCTGGCCGCGCAGGCCGTTGTGATCGGGCTGGTCGGTGGGGCCGGGGTGGCGCTGGCCGCCTGGCAGCCGCACGGGCCGGCCGAGCTGGCGGCGCCTATGGGAGTCTGGATCGCCGCAGTCAGGCTCCCGCCCGCTCCAGCCGCCGCCGCGGCGGGAGCGATCACGGCCGCGCTCGCCGTGGCCGTCGGCCTGACCGCGGCGATCCAGCCGGTCCAGTCGGCCATCACCGCGACGCTGGTATGCCTGCTGCTGGCGGTGATCGGCCAGTTCATCCGGCGCGGCCGCGAAAGCCAGGACCACACCGAACTACTGATGGCCCAGCTCCAGGACGCACGCGAGGGCGAGGCCGCCGCGGCGGCGCTGGCCGAGCGCAGCCGCATCGCCGGCGAGCTGCACGACGTGCTCGCCCACTCGCTGTCCGGCCTGGCCATCCAGCTTCAGGGCGCCCGCAAGCTCGCCGGCCGGGAAGGGGCCAGCGATGGCCTGCGCGCCACGATCGAGCGGTCAGCCGAGTTGGCCAAGGCGGGACTGGCCGACGCAAGGCAAGCCGTCGGTGCCCTGCGCGGCGACCGGCTGCCCACCATGGACCAGCTGGGTGCCCTCGTCGAGGGTTTCCGCCGCGACACCGGGACAGAGGCCACCTTGCGGATCGACGGGACGAGCCGGCCGCTGCCCGCGGAGGCGAGCCTGGCCCTGTTCCGCGGCGCCCAGGAGGCGCTGACCAACATCGCCCGCTACGCACCCGGCGCGACCACCGCCATCACCGTGAGCTACCAGGCCGGCCGCACCCTGGTCACCGTCGAAGACCACGCCCGCCCAACAGCTGCCAGTCCCGGCCCGGCCGCGGAGCCCGGATCTCCCCTCCTCGCCGATGCGGGCGGCGGGCATGGCCTGACGGCGATGCGCGAGCGAGCCCGCCGGGCCGGCGGCGCCGCCCGGGCCGGGCCGACCGCCGACGGGTGGCTGGTCGAGCTGGAGGTGCCCGCGTGAGGCCAGCAGCTGAGCCGGGCACGATCCGGGTCCTGATCGCCGACGACCAGCGGGTCGTGCGCGAAGGGCTGAGCATGCTGGTGGCCCTCCTCGACGATGTCCAGGTCGTCGGCACGGCCTGTGACGGAGCCGAGGCGACACGGCTCGCCGGGGCTTACCGCCCGGCCGTGGTCCTGATGGACCTGCGCATGCCGGGGGCCGGGAGCATCGCCGCCACGGCGGACCTGCGGGAGCGGGCGCCGGCGATCTGGCCGATTGTCCCCCGCCTGGCGCTAGCCCCGTAATTCGCACATGGGGTGCGCTCAGTTTGATCACCGGGGATGTCTTGGGTCGATCTTGAGCAGGTGCAGGACTCGTTTCTGGATCGGGTCGGGTTCGGGGATCTCTGGTGTGCCGTCGGCGCCTGTGCGTAGCCGTAGCGGCGCGAGGGTGGCGAAGGTGAGGCTGGCGGTGGGCTTGGCGGCGCGGCCGGCGTAAAGGCCGTCGAGCTTGAGGGCGGGGGCGAGGTTGCGGCGGGCTTGGCGTTCGGTCAGGCAGTAGATGAGCAGGGCCAGACAGATGACGCCGATCAGCGCGGTCATGCGCCGGTTGGCGTGCAGGAACATGGGCGCGACGGCGAGCGGGCCCTTGAGGTCGTGGTAGCGGCGTTCGCTGGTGCCGGGCTGGTTCTTGTAGCGGGTCAGCGCTTGCTCGGCGGTGATGGTTCTGGGCAGGTTGGTCAGCAGGGCGTGCCAGCCATCGGCGGCGGCCTCGGCATTGATGGCGGCCTGGCCCAGTCGGCCGCGCTGACCGCCGCCTACGCGGCCACCGCCCGGTCCCTGATCGCGGTGATCACCACCTTGAACGAGCAGGTCAAGGCCCTGGAAGAGCAGGTGAGGGAGCATTTTGGCCGGCACCCGGACGCTGAGATCTACCAGTCCCAGCCCGGCCTGGCAGCCATCCTCGGCGCCCGGGTGC
>Ga0207684_10004400_pt1 | contig 13286 bp, 14 predicted proteins | sample KBSK5501metaG_FD_184342 | JGI IMG/M metagenome (GOLD analysis project Ga0207684, IMG submission 184342) | Corn, switchgrass and miscanthus rhizosphere microbial communities from Kellogg Biological Station, Michigan, USA - KBS K5-50-1 metaG... | ecosystem: Host-associated > Plants > Roots >...
CTTCGGAGAATTTCACCAGCCGCGCGGTTATGGAAGCCCAAGGCAGTGTGCTCACGAACAAGTATGCCGAAGGTTATCCAGGCAAGCGCTGGTACGGCGGCTGTGAGAATGTCGATGTGGCTGAGCAGCTCGCGATTGATCGCGCCAAGCGGTTATTCGGAGCTGAGCACGTGAATGTCCAGCCGCACAGCGGCGCCCAGGCCAACATGGCCGTCTATTTTTCCGCGATTCAGCCAGGCGACAAGATCTTGACGATGAATCTCGCCCACGGCGGTCATCTCACCCATGGCCATCCTGCGAATTTTTCCGGCAAGTTTTATCAAGTCACCCATTACGGGGTGAATGAAAAGACCGAGACGATCGACTACGACGCGTTGCAGAAACAAGCCGAGGAAGTTCGTCCCGCCATGATTACGGCCGGTGCTTCCGCTTATCCTCGGATACTCGACTTCCCGCGGTTGCGTCAAATCGCTGATTCCGTGGACGCGATTCTTTTTATCGATATGGCGCACATCGCTGGCTTGGTCGCGGGCGGCCAGCATCCCAGTCCCATTCCCCACGCTCAGTTCGTCACCACGACAACGCACAAAAGCATGCGTGGACCGCGTGGCGGCATCGTGATGTGCCAGGAAAAATTCGCCAAGCAAATCGACTCGATGGTCTTCCCGGGCGTTCAGGGCGGCCCGCTCATGCACGTGATCGCGGCCAAAGCCGTCTGTTTTCACGAAGCGCTTCAACCGCAATTTCGCGAATATCAACGGCAGGTAGTCGTCAATGCGAAGGCCCTCGCGGCCGGTCTTTCCAAGCATGGTTACCGCATTGTCTCCGGCGGCACCGACAATCATTTGATGCTGGTCGATCTGCGCCCTAAGGAAATCAATGGCAAGCAGGCGCAGGAAGTTCTGGATCGCGCCGGCATCACCGTCAACAAAAACGCAATCCCGTTTGATACTTATCCAATTTTCAAACCGGGGGGTATTCGCGTCGGAACGCCGGCTGTCACCACCCGTGGCATGAAGGAAGAAGATATGCTCGAGATTGCAGATTTGCTCGCGGAAGCACTAAGCAAGCGCGACGATGCCGACGGTCTGGAGAAAGTGCGTGGCAAAGTGCGCGAGTTAACGAGAAAATTTGCACTGCCGAGCTAGTAAGGAAAATCCATGAATCCGATTAAGATCGTCGGCCGCCGTAAACGACCGAAAACGCCGGAGGAATTTCACGCACTGGGTGCGCAGTTAGATCGCGAAGCACAATTAATTGCGCCATTGCCGCGTAGGCGAGGATTTGTTTTTAAAGCACGCAGTTGGGATGAGCTGGAGCAGTGGCAGATGAACCGATTGAAGAGTGTGCGTCGGCAGAGCCGGCCCGATGAGTGAGCAGGCGCCGCTGTTGCGTGTCTGCTCGTTACTCAACAAGCACTCGGCAAAATATTTGGTGATCGGCGCCCGGGCATGTTGGCTGCATGGCTATGTTCGTGCCACCATGGACGTAGACATCCTTGTGCCGGAGGATACGGGAAACCACGAACGAATAATCGCGGCGCTTTCCGAATTGCCAGATCACGCCGCGGCCGAGCTCACACCGGAGGACTTTGTTGAAAATGTCGTAGTAAAAATCGCCGATGAGGTCGAAGTGGATGTCAGCACGCGGGCTTGGAAAGTCAGCTACTCCGACGCAATCGAAACTTCCTTGATAGCGGTGATTAATGAAGTGGAAGTCCCATATGTGGATCTAAAGACGTTGATCGAATCGAAACGAACCCAGCGCGCCCAGGACAAAGTGGATGTCCAGCGTTTGCTTGATTTAGCAAAAGAAAGCTGAGGCCGTGAGCGCCGCCGATCGCGCGCAGCTAGAGAAAACATAAACACCGGGTGCTCGGCAGCGTCACGGCCGAAAATTCATCTTACCCCGGCGGGTAAAATCAGTGTAATCTGCGGTCAATTCATGAATCGAGCTGCTGACCATCCGCAAACGAATCCACTGCGCGAAGGATTATCGACGCGCGCCGTGCCGCAACCCTGTGTCGTAGTCATTTTTGGCGCAACTGGCGACCTAACCCATCGCAAGCTGGTGCCGGCGCTTTATAATCTTGCCGCCGATGGCGAGTTGCCGCCAGCGCTGGCCGTTGTCGGCTTTGCCCGGCGACCGAAAACCAATGAGGAGTTTCGGCGAGAGCTCGAGGAAGCAACGCGCAAGTTTTCACGGCAGCCGGTGCGTGACGAAATATGGAACACGTTTGCGCAGTCGATCTTTTACCACCAAAGCGAATTCGCTGATCTCGAGGGCTACCAGACTTTGGCGCTGTCCCTTCAAAAAATTGATAAGGAACGCGGCACGCGCGGGAATCGGCTCTTTTATCTCGCCGTCGCCCCCGACCAGTTCGAACCCATCCTGAAGAATCTTAAAAGCGTTGGGTTGAATCATGCACCGGAAGGGAGCTGGGCCCGTGTCATCGTGGAAAAACCCTTCGGGACCGACCTTGCCTCAGCGCGCGCGCTAAATCGCATCGTCAATAACTCCTTCTCAGAAGAGCAAACTTACCGGATCGATCACTTCCTCGGAAAAGAGACGGCCCAGAATATTTTGGTGCTGCGCTTCGCTAACGCGATTTTCGAACCACTTTGGAACACCCGATATATCGATCACCTTCAGATCACGGCGGCTGAAACGCTCGGAGTGGAGGGGCGCGCTGGTTACTACGAAGGCTCCGGCGCCTTGCGGGACATGGTGCAGAACCATCTCTTGCAGTTGCTCTGCCTCATTGGCATGGAGCCGCCGACTGATTTGGGCGCGGATAGCATTCGCCACGAAAAAGTGAAAGTGGTTCGCTCACTGCGGCACATCGTTGGACCGGACGTCGCGGCCAATGTTGTTCGCGGCCAATACGACGCCGGCGCGATCAACGGCAAAACTGTGGTCGGGTACCGCGAAGAGAAAAACGTCGATCCGAAATCCATGACCGAAACTTTCGTGGCTCTACGCATCAACGTCGACAATTGGCGATGGGCCGATGTACCAGTCTACTTGCGTGTCGGGAAACGACTTCCGAAATCCGGAACCGAGATGTCGGTGCATTTCAAAAAGGCGCCTCCCGTTTTGTTCAACAAAGAATCTGTCGCGCTCGACCAAAACGTTCTCGTCGTTCGGATCCAGCCTGATGAAGGGATTTCACTTCGGATGCAGGCAAAGATTCCAGGAACAAGCTTGCGTATCGAGCCGGTGAAAATGGATTTTCACTACGGCACCTCGTTCGGAAAAGCCAGCCCGGAAGCTTACGAGCGTCTGCTTCTAGACGCCATGAGCGGGGACGCCACTCTTTTCGCGCGACGTGATGAGGTGGAAGAGGCGTGGGCCTTTATTGATCCAATTGAAGAAGCCTGGCACGCTATCAAGAATGTCCCGCCATTGTACCTTTACCCGGCCGGATCGTGGGGTCCGGAGGAAGCCGACGCGTTACTCGCGCGCGACGGACGAACCTGGAGGAGATTATGAGCGACCTCCAAATATCGCCATGTTCCGAGCGTAGCGAAGGATTTCACAAATGCGGACTCGTCACACCTGATTATGCCCACCGCCACTGAAACCTATTCCCTCGGTCTGCAAGTCGAAATCGGCAAGATCGACACAGAGCTAAAGAAATTGTGGCAACAAAGCGAAGGCGCTATGACACGCGCCTCGCTAATCAATCTGGCGGTTTATAGTGAAGTGCCCGGCTCGCTCGCCCAAAACACTCAGCTCATCGCAGAACTCACCCAGAACCACGCCTGTCGCGCAATTGTCATTGGAGCCGATCCGACAGCGAAAGAGAATCGGGTGGAGGCGTGGATCAGCGCGCATTGCCACGTCGGCCATGCTGGCAGCAAGCAAATCTGCTCCGAACAGTTATCATTTTTGCTCGAAGGACCATGCACCAGCCTGCTGCCGAACATCGTTTTTTCCCAACTCGATTCCGATTTGCCCTTCTATCTTTGGTGGCAGGGCGCTTTGCACGATCCCATGGATCCGCAGCTCTGGGCCTGGGTGGATCGGTTCATTTATGATAGCCGCGACTGGGACGACTTTGACGCTCAGATGCGGCTGGTCGAGACAGCACAAGAGGAGGCCAGACAACGCATCGTCCTGTGCGATTTAAACTGGACACGACTCGACAAAATTCGCCTTGCGGTGGCGCAATTTTTCGATCACCCCGCGTCGCATCATCATTTTGCTGAGATCGAGAGCGCCCAAATCTATTTTGCACCCGGATTCAGATCGACGGCTCTACTGCTGGCGGGTTGGCTGGCAGCGCAACTCGGTTGGCGCGCAGAGAAGGCGACTGGCAGCGAGCGACTTCAGTTCGCGAATTCGCAAGGAGGCAAGGTCGACATCGCGCTTACCGAGCGCGCGGGCGAGGCGGTTGATGAAATCGTGCTCAGTTCGGACGGCGTTGAGTTCGCTGTCAGACATGCCGCGTGCGGCGATCTTTTGGAAGTTTCGCGAGGTAAACCCAACGAGACCCGCCTGCCTCAGCTAATGCCTGCGCTAGGCAACGATCCGGTGCAGTTAATGAGCCAGGAATTGCTCCGCGGTGGTCCACACCGTGTCTATTTACGGGCGGCAAATTACCTCCGCCATTCATCCTAGCCGGTTGTCCTTCAGCCCGTTGGTGACGCCAGGTTAAAAACCCCGTCCTGCCGTGTATGAGTCCTGCTTCACAAGGCTCGATGCGGGACCGCGATTTTTTTGCGTTTTGCACTGCGCTTAAGCCTCCCGAACTCAAAGCCATCGGTGAACTATCTTGGGTTCGGCACCTGGCCGAGGGCGGAATTCTGTACCGCCCTGGAGAGCCGGGCAACGCGCTGTATATCATTAACCATGGTGTGCTGGAGGCCCTTCCTCAAAAGGCCCGCCCTAACACCAACAGCGTCTTTCTGGGACGCGGCGATATCACTGGCGAAGTCGAAGTCTTCCTCGACATCTGTCGCACCCATTTGGTGCGGGCGCACGAAGCAGCCAGCCTGCAATGTTTTCCGCGAGCAAATTTCGCCGAGCTGCTTCGCCTTGTTCCCTCCTTCTATCAGTACGTGTGCGCGCAGATGGCGTATCGTTTATTCGCGGAGCGCGATCTTCCTTGCGAGCAAAACCATTCTCTCGAACTGAGCGGGCGCATTTCAAACTTCGATCTTACGACAATTCATCAGACGATCGTGAGCTCTGGCCAAACCGGTGAACTCACTATTAAGGATGAAAACGCGGAGCCGCTCGGCGCTTTCTATTTTGAATCCGGCCGGCTCCGCGCCGGACAATTTCAGCATCTGGCCGGCGAGGACGCTTTCTGGCAGTTATTCTTGAGCGACAAGCTCTCCGGCACGTTTTCGTTCTCCGTCGGAGAACGCCCTCTGACCGACTGGATTGAGTCGGGACAAATCAGGCGTAGCGGCGGCGAGATGCTCATCACTGCTCTGCAATTTCGCGATGAACTCCAAGCTTTGAAAAAGGGACTGCACCAGGAGTCCGAGACACTGAGGGCGCGGACCACCCAGCTGCGTTGGAACGATGGAGCCCCCGATCAGCTAAGGAAAGTGGCGGAGCAGGTTCTGGAGCTTCTCTCACGAGGTGGCAAAACCATAACCGATCTCTATCGACAATGTTCGGTTTGCGAGCTGAAAATCTACCAGGTCGTGACGGAGCTTCTCTATTCCGAACAGGTCTCCTTTGCTCCTGGATCTGATCAACCCAGTGGCGAAATGCCGTCGACCACAAAGATGGATGCCGAGGCGGAGAATGCGCAGTTAACGCAGCCCTGAGACCCCTTTGCCAGGCCGCTACCGTCGCTTCGCACAGCTTCTGCTTCCTAGGAGGGCATGCTGGAACAAACCTTCAGATCGCTTGCGATTCTTTTGATCGCTTGCTTTGCCTTTCCCGGGTGCGCCCACTTCACAAAGAGCGGCCGGCAACAGCTTGCCTATGAGAAATATGTCAGAAAGCAGAGTGGCATGCGGACGCGGCGGCAGGCAAAGATGAGAAAGCTGCGCGTGCCGCCCTCCTTGTTATCTGAGCCAAAAACTACCACCGGCGTCGGTGATTCGCCTCAGTCGGTCACCTCAGCCGAATCGCAAACCAGCGAGTGAGTTGCCGCCCTCAGCAGCGCTACTCGCGTTTCACCGGAATGGGTCTTCCCTCACCGTCGACCGCGACATAAGTAAATACGCCATGCGTGACGCGGATCTGCTCTCCCGTCATGTAGCGATAAGCCCAAGCCTCTACCGGGATTTTCATCGAGGTGCGTCCGATTCTTTCTACCCAGGCGTAGCAAGCGATGGTATCCCCTACCCGCACCGGCTCCAGGAATGACATCCCTTCCATCGCCACCGTCACCACTCGAGCCTTGGCAACTTTAGCGGCAAGAATTCCGCTGCCCAGATCCATCTGTGACATCAGCCAACCGCCGAAAATGTCGCCGTTAGGATTCGTATCCTTTGGCATCGCGATGGTTTGGATGACAAGCTCGCCCTTGGGTACATCGACGTTGTCCATGGGCCGCGAGGATAACACAATCTGGATCAACCACGAATCGACACGAATAAACACGAATCCTGGAATTTTTTTTATTTGTGTCCACTCGTGTTCATTCGTGGTTTGGATTTAAATTATCAACATGCAATCGCCGTAGCTATAGAATCGATATCGCCCGCGGATGGCTTCCGCATATGCGCGCAGAATAAATTCGCGGCCGGCAAACGCGCTTACCAGCATTAGCAAGGTTGAACGGGGCAGATGAAAATTTGTTAGGAGCGCATCGATTATCTGAAACTCGAATGGGGGGTAAATAAAAATGTCGGTCGAGCCATTCTGCGGCATCAATTTTCCTTGGCAGCGTTTTGCGGATTCCAGAACACGTGCCGTCGTTGTTCCGACCGCCACCAGACGATGCGCTTGGTTGATTATATCTGCCGCTTCCTCCGAAACCGAGAATTGCTCCTCGTCCATTCGGTGTTCCGCGATGTTGTCCGTCAGCACCGGTCGAAAAGTTCCCACACCCACGTGTAACGTGATGAAGGTATGGCGAACCTCTCTCAAGGTTTCCGCTGTGAAATGGAGACCTGCTGTTGGCGCCGCAATCGCCCCGGCTTTTTGGGCGAAAACGGTTTGGTAGCGCGCCTCATCTTCTGTATCACTCACGCGGCCGATGTAGGGCGGCAATGGCATCGAGCCGCGAGCGTAAATATCTATATCTCGGTCGAGCACGATGATGCGGGCGCCCTCCGCTACGATCTTTTCGACGCGCGCGGTTACACCATCGATGGCAGTCGTACTACCCGCGCGCATTTTGCAGCCCGGTTTGACCAGGCATTTCCAGCGAGCTGGTCCAAGCTGCTCCAGGAACAAGAATTCGATCGTGCCGTCATCGGAAAATCTTCGGGCAGCCAGGACACGCGTGTCGTTGAGAACGAGCAGGTCGCCCGGTCCCAGAAGGTTTTTTAGGTCGCGAAACGATCGATGCTCAATCGTCTGCGTGGCGCGATGCAACACCATCATGCGGGAATCATCGCGTTTCGGCAGGGGGCGGCTTGCAATCAGCTCCCGGGGCAGAAAATAATTATAATCGTTTAGATTAGAATTCACCGATCAATAATTAAAAAAAATTGCAGCCCGGCGCAAAAATTCCCATGATCCGGCCATGCAGTTCCGCCCCGCGCTCGATTTGGTCGTCTCTGCTCTGGAGCAAATGCGAGAGAACTCCGAACGACTGCCTTCCGCGTCACGCTCAACTATCGAGGCCCTTTTTCAAAACAGCCACGCTGCTCCGAGCAAATCCGACATGCTCCGACTGGTCCAGGCGCGTGTCTGCGGCTGCATGAAATGCCCGCATCTTGCTAGTTCGCGCACACAGACTGTGTTTGGGGTGGGTAATCCGGACGCCGATGTGATGTTTATCGGCGAAGCGCCGGGTGCAGATGAAGATGCACAAGGCGAGCCATTCGTCGGTCGCGCCGGCCAGTTGCTCACAAGAATAATTGAGACAATGGGGTTCGCACGTGGCGACGTGTACATTGCCAACATTTTGAAATGCCGGCCCAACATGCCACCCGGCTCCTCGGGTAACCGGGCACCGACGCCTGTGGAAATGCAGACCTGCCGGCCATATCTGATCGAACAGATCAACATTATCCAACCCAGAGTTCTGGTCGCGCTCGGCGCCGCCGCGGTTGAAGGCCTTCTGGGAACACGCGGCACCATGCGAGAGTTGCGCGGCAGATGGCATTCATTTAGCGGCACTCCCTTGATGATCACTTATCATCCGGCCTATCTGCTTCGCAACCAATCGCCTTCTGAAAAACGCAAGGTTTGGGAAGACATGTTGCAGGTGCTTGAGCGGCTGGAATGTCCGATTAGCGACAAACAACGAAATTACTTCCTGTGAAATGGTAGGGACGCCGCGCTGCGGCGTCCGGACGGCGCAGCGCGCCATCCCTACCTCAGGATTGGCCCATCGACAGCAGAATGAATTTCCACGTCCGATTACGCTAACGCTTCCAGAAACAATTCTCTAAGGTGCTCGCGGTCGGCCAATCTCATGGCGACTGATAGGATCATGGCGCGCACTTCTCTTCGCGGCATCTTCACCCTGTTTTGCAGAGCCATTGGTCCCGCATTGCGCAAAAGTGCCAAAGTGCGCGCGCCAATTAATGCAGGCAAAGCGGTCGCGCCGCGAATCCGTCGGCTCCGAATCGCATGGGCATATTGCATTCCCGATCTGAGTCCTTGTTCGGCTTCTTCATGCCATTTTTGATGTATCGCCTCGAAACGATCCGGCTCACGCAGAATCTTGCCCGGCTCGAGACCGATGGCGTTTAACTCCTCCTGAGGAAAATAACATTGTCCCGCTTGCAAATCAGTTCCGGCATCCCGCAAAATGTTAATTAACTGCAAGCCCATTCCGTACTTCTTTCCCAGCTCGAGCATCTCGGCTGGAGAAAACTCGGAGAGGTTGTCGATGTGGCGAAAACATAGCTGCGTCCAAAATTCTCCGGCGCATCCGGCCACCAAATAAGTGTAGTGATGTAAATCGGCCGCAGTCGCGAGCGCTTGCGGCGGATCGCTTTCGTCGAAACGCTTGAGGTCCAGCACTTGTCCTTGCGTAATTTTGCTCAGGACCGTTCGAACATCCTCGCGATCGGCCGAATTTAATCCCTCGAAATGCTGCAAACATTCGGGCAAAGCTGCGATTAGCCGTCGCTCAGCCCGGTTCTTTTGCAGAGGAGTGAAAGACCTTATCAGTTTAACAATTTCTTCCGGCGATCCCGTTCCTTCAATCGCCCATATCAGCGCGCTCAGCGCCTTTTCGCGCAATGCCGCTGAAATTTGCGCCGTATCGGCCAAGGTGTCCGTGGCGCGCGCCAGCAAGTAGCCAATTCCAACCGGCTCCCGCAGTTTTCTCGGCAACAGTTTGATCGAGATAAAAAACGAGCGGGAAACAGAGCGTAGAATCGATTCCAAGTTTCTCGATCGCATTTCGTAAAATCCAGTGGCACGGAGGGACGAGCTCTGCTTGCCGAGCCGAAACCAAGCGAAGGCTGGTCTCGTCCCACTATCTCTGGCTCTTTATTCGGCTGAAGTTTTCCCCAAATTTTTGATCACGATTCGCTCAGGTGCGGCGTTGCCCAGGCCAATTTGACTCGCCATCTGCACGTACGCGCCCATTCGCCCGATCGCCGGTAAGCTTCCGCGTTTCCGCCATTCCTCCAATTTTTTGAGTGCCACTGCATCCAGAGCCACCGGATCTTTACTCGCATAGAGCGTCGCATGATGCTCGGAAAAAAGTGGCTGCGACTGCGGTCCCCCGGCATATTGCCCGACCAATCCGTCCATCAGGTTCAGGACTACTTTTTTTCCCACCAGCGGGTGACTGTAAATTTCGGCGATGCTGGCGGCGCCGAAACCGGTGCTTTGGGCAAAACGACGCCAGTTATCGACATTTGGAATAGTGACGTTGTAGAGACAGCCGGCAATTCCATTCATTTCCGTGTTACTCATCACCGGCACGTTGATTATCTTGGTGACCTCGTTCGCGATGATTCGGGAGAAGTGACTGATGTTGCTCGTGTTTTGCGTATCAGAAAGCGGCACCGATTTGCCCGGCTCAGCTTTGTATTCGAAGTCGCCCCAAACCAGCTTGCCCAATACCGGGGCGCTAAATGTTGCCTTCGGATCGTACCCATCCCGTGGCGCAACCGCCTTCAATTGGTAGCCCTCGGAATCAGGCCGATAACCAGCTTCGTTTATTCCGCCGAGCGAACGGTCCCACACAATAATGCGGTTGCGGGCATGACCGGCCGCGACCAGCCCATCGACAATCGCGTTCACGACTTCATGATGGGTTGTGAAAAGCTCGCCGCCCGCCGCCGAAATTTTAATACCAATGATATCGTTAGGCGAGACCAGCGACGACCAGGCCTTTGCAATATCGGCCTGACCCGTGACCGCAAGCACGAGTTGATTCACCATGCGGTGGACAAGTGGCGCATTTACCCGAAAGTCGGTGATCGCATCAGGATTCTGCGCGACGAAAACGACCGAAGAAGGCGGCCCGGGTGAGGGCGTCTGTGCCAAAGTGGAGGCAATGGCGCAGAAGAAAACAGCAGCTACGTTTCGGATGGGCAAGGTCTTAGCAGTGGCAACGGACTTTATGAGCAACGGCGCGAATAACAACTGCGCGAAACCTATTGTGACAGCTGAAGCGGCGACATGTTCGATCAACGATGCGGCCGTGGCGGCTGCTTCTTCTCGTCTGACAGGCAGCACGCCGGCCCGGACAATTCGGCACCTCTACGTGCATATCCCCTTTTGTGCGCGTATCTGCCCCTACTGCGCTTTCTATAAAGACCTGCTGGATCGTTCCCAAACCAATCGATTTTGTGAAGCGATTTTGCGCGAAGTTCAGCAGTGTACGGCCAATTTTGATATCGTTCCGCAGACTATCTTCTTTGGTGGTGGTACACCCACCGCCCTTACCATCGCTCAGCTCGAGTCACTTTTGCGCGGATTTCAGCGGCAACTCGACCTATCGGAACTGACAGAATGGACGACCGAAGCAAATCCCGGCAGTGTATCGTCGCGAAAAGCGGCGCTCCTATTCAAATTCGGCGTGAATCGAATTAGCCTCGGCGTGCAATCGTGGGACGAAGCATTGCTAAAAATCTTGGGACGCGATCACAACGCGCACCAGGCTGAGGAATCATTCCGACTTCTGCGCAATGCAGGTTTTTCGAATATTAACGTTGATCTCATGTTCGGCCTTCCTGGCCAAACGGCCGGACAATGGGAAGCCACGCTGAAAAAAACGATCCAACTGCAACCTGAACACATTTCTGCCTATTGCCTCACTTATGAGGAAGATACTGAGTTTTTCCTTCGCCAATCCCGCGGGGAGCTTCGCTCGAATGGGGACCTCGAAGCGGAGTTTTTCGAACTCGCGATGTCGCTGCTGGAGGAAGCAGGCTATGAACAGTACGAAATCTCCAACTACACGCGGCGAGGTTACGCTTCGACACATAATCGGACCTATTGGGCCGGTGAAGATTACCTCGGTATAGGACCGAGCGCCTTTTCGACCTTCGGGATGCGCCGCTGGCAAAATGTTCCCGATTATCGTGAATACACCGACCGCGTTTTGGCTGGTCGATCGGCGATAAAGTCAACGGAAGAACTCACCCTTGAAATGAAACACACCGAGAAAATCGCTCTCTCACTGCGCACGGGCGACGGGATGCCGGCCAATTTAGTGGCGGCTCAATCTGCGAGAACAGACGAATTTGTTAGGCTCGGCCTACTTCGGCGATCAAATGGCAATTTCATTCTAACGCGCGCCGGCAAGTCGCTGGCAGATTCAATCGCAGAAGCGTTGATTTAAGAAGGACGTGTCCATTTTTTCTGGGGAGCGCAGAGCCTGCCCTGAGACCTGCAGAAGCTGGCGCTTCTTCGGGGCCGCCAATGAACGCCCTTCTCACCAGCAAATGCGTGAAGTTCATTGGCAGCGATAGTCGAATGGGGTGCCAGCCTGCAGCATTCGGCAGCCTGCCGAATGCAATTTTGCGCAAAGCGCAAATCTGGATGCAACCACCACGCCAACGTGAACAATGACAGTTCGCGGCAAGCTGCCGCGAACTACAGGCCAGCGGCCTGTGCTCCCCAGAACTGAACGCCGAGCCAGTCGGCAACTGCACGCTTGTCAAAGCCGCGTGCCGACCCGGACAATTCGATGTTGGACGTTCGACGTTGGATGTTGGGCGTTTCTGTTGCAGTACGGCGGTCATAGACCGCCGCTACAAATCATTCCACCGCGCCATAACGACGTTGCCTTCTCCCGTAATCCTCTACCGCGGTGATGAGATCTTTCTTGGTGAATTCGGGCCAAAGCTTCGGCGTGACATACATCTCAGTGTAGGAAAGCTGCCAGAGAAGAAAATTCGAGAGGCGCATTTCCCCCGAAGTGCGAATGAGCAGATCGGGATCTGGATAATACCGCGTGTACAGATGCTTGCTAAACATCTCGACATCGATCATCCCTTTGTCGATGTGACCGAGCTCAACCGCGCGCAGTAAACTCTTGATTCCATCGATGATTTCGAGGCGGCCGCCATAACTCAGCGCCAAGATTAAGGTGAGGCCATCGTTGCCTGAAGTCTGCTCGATCGTCTTGTGGAGTTGCTGCTGACAGCCCTCCGGCAGATCAGTTAATCGGCCGATCGCCTGAAGCCGAACATTTTTTTCTACTAACTCCGGCGTTTTCTCTTTCAGGAATTTCTCCAACAAGCGCATCAAAGCGAAGACCTCACTCTTTGGCCGCTGCCAGTTCTCGGCCGAGAATGCGTACAGCGTCAGGTATTCGACTTTCAGTTCGCCACACCCCTCAACACACTCGCGCACCGCCTGTGCGCCTTTTTCGTGACCTTTGATCCGCGGAAGCCCACGCGCCTTGGCCCATCGGCCATTGCCGTCCATGATAATAGCGATATGCCGCGGGACGGGTCTGCTGCTCGGAGCCATCGATGATCTTTACACGACAATAGTCTGTCCCCGGGCCGGACCGATACTGATCATGGACAACCGGGCCCCGGTAAGCTTGGCAATTCGGTCGACATAATTCCTTGCTTGTAAGGGAAGTTGCGAAAGTTGTTTCGCGGAATGTGTTGATTTGTTCCAGCCAGGTAGCTGTTGGTAAATCGGTTCACAGTTGTCCAGCTGGGCCGCATCGGGAGGTGGGACGTGCACACGTTTGCCGTTCAATCGGTAACCCACGCATA
>Ga0207684_10004401_pt1 | contig 13279 bp, 12 predicted proteins | sample KBSK5501metaG_FD_184342 | JGI IMG/M metagenome (GOLD analysis project Ga0207684, IMG submission 184342) | Corn, switchgrass and miscanthus rhizosphere microbial communities from Kellogg Biological Station, Michigan, USA - KBS K5-50-1 metaG... | ecosystem: Host-associated > Plants > Roots >...
CAATAGACACCCGGTACGGGTTGGGCCTGACGCGGGTGAGGTCAGCGTCCACCTTGTCGGACACGTCGCTGAGCGCCGACTCTGCCAAGATCAAGGCTGGCCAGACCCCGGTGAAGACTTTGAAGAAGGCTACTACCTGCTCGATGAGTCGTACTATTTCGAGTTTGCTGACCCTGATAACCCTACCCCGGATGAACAGCGAACAGCGGATGAGTACGAGCGCATATTTCAGGCGGGCGTCGAGCAGAGCCAGCGGTTCATCGCGGATGACACCAACTGGCGAGCCGTTAAGGCCGTAGCGGAAAGGCTCCTTGCAGAGATGGAACGCGACGGATACGCCTATTGTTCCGGCGAAGATGCCCATACGCTGATACGCCAGACTCTTGAACACACAAGTAGCTGCACATCTTGAGCAAAAAAACATCCCCACGAGCGCCGGTACCAACGTGACTCGTGGGGATGGAGGGAAAGGATGTCCCAATGAGTAGTATATCGCACCGCGATACATCACCACCTGATCCGGTCGCGCTTCGCGATTATCAAGTGGCGGCGCTTGAACACGTTCATCGCGCCATCTCAACTGGAAAACGTCGTATCGCCTTTAGTTTGCCAACCGGAACCGGCAAAGGCGTCTTGATTGGCGCAGTGGCGCGTGACGTGTTGCCGCGTGGCCGTGTCATCGTTGTCGCCCATCTCCGCGAACTCATCGGGCAACTTGCCAACCATTGCGAGGCGTGGTGCGGTCAGGTCGGCGTCGTGATGGCGGAACAGGACACCGAGGACCGGGCGGTGACGGTCGCCAGCATTCAGACGCTCCGTGAAACGCGGCTGAACCGTGTCCTGTCCGCGTCACCTGACCCTATCGCCGCGCTCATCATTGATGAGTACCATCATGCGACCAGCCGGAGCTATCAACGGCTCATCGAGACGGTCACACGCCATTCGCCAGGTGTTGTGCTGATCGGCTGTAGCGCCACGCCGTTTCGCGCCGATAACGAGCAACTGTCCGAGGTATTCCCACACACCGTCTTCGAGCGGTCCATTCCTGACATGCAACGCGCTGGCTGGCTTGCGCCGATGGACTATCAGCGCGTGGTGGTCCCCATGCGCCTCGCCGATCTGGTCTTAGGTCGGTCAGGCGATGGCCGTGATTATCAGTCGGGTGACTTGGCGCTGGATGCGATGCGTCCGGCGGTCATTCACGCGTTGGTCGAAGGGACCGCGCCACTTCTTGGCAACCGGAAAGTCCTGGCGTTTGCTGCTGGTGTCGATCACGCCCGACTGATCGCCGACGCCTACAACACGGCTGGCATTGTGTCCGCATACGTCCACGGTGGTATGTCCCCACGTGAACGAGCAGACATCCTGAACCGCTGGCGTGCCGGTGACATTCAACTGGTCGCCAATGACTCGGTGTTGGTTGAAGGCTTTGACCTGCCGGAGATTTCCGCGCTGGTCCTGGCACGTCCAACGGCCAGCCTGGTCCGCTACATGCAACAACTCGGTCGTGGCACACGCATTGCTGACGGCAAGGATGACTGTCTGGTGTTGGAAGCGACGCCCGGTCGTCCTGATGAACGTCAGGTCACCCTGGGCGATGTGGACCCAACCATCGACCTCCCACGCGGCGGTCCGCGCCATCCGACGCTCGTGTTACTGGACCCACGGCAAGACGCCCGGTTCCGCTTCTTCGATCTGTCCGCCTTCGGCTGCTACGTCGCGCCGATCAACGCTGACGCGTCCTTGTGGCTCATACAAGACCCCGGTGAAGGGTCCGGCCTGTACCACGTGGCGCGGTGCGATAACGACGGCGTACGCCACATCACGGCGGACCCGAAGCCACTCTATGTCGCCAACCGCATTGCGGCCCGGTACCTGCTGAACAACAGCGACACGAAACTTGCGCGAAAGCACCAGTGGTGGCATCAGCAAAACGCGTCCGACCGGCAGATGGCCTACATTCGCTATCGCGCTCCGAGCATGTACCGGTCAGACCTGACACGCGGTGAAGCAAGCAACATTATCTCGCTGGTGAAGTTTGCCGAAGCTGCTCCAGCGATGATCGACAGTGTATGGCCTGTACTGACGAAACGGCGGGCGGGGGTGTCCAATGGCTAGTCATCGCAAAGGCGCGACCGGTCGGAATTATGCCGCCGAGTACGCCGCCAGGAAGGCGCGTGGTACAGCGCGTGGCTTATCGACTGCGCAAATACGCGGCCACGCCAGACCGTCCGAGGCGCGGCTTGCTCGGACACGAGCTGAATCGCTGGCCGCGAAGTACCAGGCGGTAGCTGGTATCCGGTCTGGTCAGACGCGGACGGCGGCGGCGGCGTCGGCAGGGGTTGCGCCTTCAACGCTCCGCCGATTCATCCAAGACCGTGGGATCACACCGCAGGCGCTTGCTGGCGGGGGCGACCATGCGCCAGTGCTGGCTGTCACCGGCTATTTTCCAGTTGTGTACGTTGATAAACCGACGATGAGCCTGCTCAGCGTCTACTGGCGCGAAGTCTGGGGGGCGTTCGACACCGGCCAAACACCCTATCTCGAACCATACGAACACACCGTCGTGTACTCGTTGGACGGACACCGATTGCTGCTGGAGACGGACGTAGAGGCAGTACGTGCGTGGCGGGCAAGTGTTCCCGATACGAGAGCGTTCTGGAACCTGTTTCAGTCTGATCGGGTGGTTGCCAATGCCGCATGAAACCCGATGCGCTATATGCTGGCGCGACGCCATGCTCGAACAGCATCACGTCGCCACACGCAGGCAATGCCCGTGGCTGATGATCTTCGTGTGCCGTGACTGTCACCAGCAGTTGACGCGGCGGCAATACCGTTGGGCGATTGACTGGCAGCATCAACAGCGTCCGGTCTATTGCATCCTGCAAGGTGTTTCCGACTGTTTGGCCGTCTGGGTTGAACGGTCACCCTACAGTGAACCACTGCGGGCGCTTCTGTCTCTGCTGTTTCACGCGGCGCTGGCGCTCCTTGGCTGTCTCCGTGCTGACGCGCTTGCTGATATTGGGCTGTTGGCTGACACCACCAACTATCGAGGCTCCTATGACGACTGAGACGTTGACGCAATTTGTTCGTGGCTATGTAGCGGCCAGCGAGTTTGAGTCGAAGAAGTCCACCCGTCGGACGCCCGGCAGCCGACAGGAACGGTTCGGCCTGCCGTGGGATGGCTACGTGTTCACATTCGATACGGAAACCACCGTTGACCACCGGCAGGTGTTGCGCTTTGGGTTCTACCGCATCAACGGCGCGCCGCCGTGGATACGTAAACGTTTCGCCGCTCAGTATGCCGCTACCTATCACCATGCCATAGGGTCTGGTGATGCCAAGACAGTCGCCGCTATCGCCGAGCGTTATCGGACGTTGTGTGACGCGCTGATTGAAGAAGGCGCGTTCTACAATGCAGCGGAGATGTCGCCTGATGAGATCGCGCTGTTGTCTCGCTACATCGAGAAGCTGAACCAAAAGGTGGCGCATCCGGTCAAACTCTATCTGCTCGAAGCCGATCAGGCGGTCAAGGCGGCGTACCGGGAACGCAGGGGGAAGCTGAAACGCGAACCACAAGATTTCATCGACCTGTTTTATCGCTGGGTCTTTGACTATGGCGCGTTGGATGTCACTCTCAATTCTCCGTTTGACCACTCGCGGTTGGCGTGTGGCTGGCGTCCGGCGCGTGGATTCTACCGTGGTGGGTTCACGCTGACACTCTGCCACTGTGAACACCAGCCGTGTTTCTCCCATCCGCCCATCCGTATCAAACACACCGGACCACATAAACAGTTCACCGCGTTTCAGCACGGTCGTTACGCCAAACAAAGCAAACGGAGTAGTGAATCGCTCAACGGGCGGTTTCTGGACCTGGCCACCCTGGGTGGCGCGTTACTCGGCGCACGCGCCAATGTTAGCCTCAAGGGATTGGGCCGCTATTTTGACATTCGACACAAGAAGCTCGACACCGATGAACACGGTGGACCGCTGACGATTCGGTATCTGGCCTACGCGCGGCGGGATGTGTTGGCCACACACGAGGTGTATCAGGCGGAACGTGACCTGTATGCCAAACATGGACTGACCACACCGATGTGGCGCATCCAATCCGAGGCGGGCATTGGCAAGGCATATTTCGCCGACATGGGCATCACACCGCCGGGCGACCGGCTGAAGGTTCCCGATGACGTGCTTGGCCATACGATGGCGGCGCTGTATGCGGGTCGTTCTGAGGTTCGCATTCGACACCAGCCAACTGAAGTGGAATATTGTGATTTCAAGTCGCAATATCCGACCGTTTGTTCGCTGATGAGGCTGCAAGATTTCCTGCTGGCTACGTCGGTCACGGTAGATGACGCAACGGTGGATGTACTGGCGCTGCTTGGATCGTTCACCGTTGACACCTTACTGGACTGGCTCCAACAGCCGGACCATTGGCCGCTGTTGCTTGTCATCTGCCGCGTCCGGCCACATGGCGACCGGCTGCCGATTCGCGCCGACTATGGGCCGGACGGGCGCAATCTTGGATTGCCGCTGATTGAGGATGGACCAGACTGCTACTGGACGCTGTACGAGGTGTTGGCGTCATTCTCGTTGACTGGGAAAGCGCCGCAGGTCGTGGAGGCGTTTCGGTTCACACCGCACGGCAGAATCAAGACGCAGCCCAAGGCGTTCTTTGGCGATGTGGCGTACACAATGGACCCGGCCAAAGATGATATCTTCGTGCGGATGGTGGACCTGCGGACACAGGCAAAACATGAGTTGAAGTCTGCCACACGTGACGGACGGGAACAGGACGCTATACGGCTGGACGGCATCCAACAGGCCATCAAACCAACGGTGAATTCTACCAGTTATGGCATCAACATCGAAGTCAGCGAAGCGCATTATGCCAAGGCGCAAACCGTCATGGTCCACGGTCTTTCCTCGTTCGCGGCGTGTACCACCCGTATCGAGTCGCCCGGCAAATACTTTTTCGCGCCGTCCGGTGTCTTGATTCCGGCTGGCGGTCGGCTGTTGCTGGCCATTGCCGAGACGCTGGCCAACCGTGAAGGACTCGGTTACGCGTTCATGGATACGGATAGCATTGCGCTTGCACGTCCAGATGAGATGCCACAACAGGAGTTCTACGAACGGTGTGAACGGGTGCGCTCGTGGTTTACGCCGCTGTCGCCGTACGCTGGTCAACCACCGATCTTGGAACAAGAAGATGAGAACGAGTGGGAAGGTGAACGGACGCCGCTGTATTTCCTCGGCGTTTCAGCGAAACGCTACGTGCTGTATAACCGGCTTCCAGATGGTATCCGTATTCGGAAGTTCAGTTCACATGGTCTTGGCACATTCGCCGCCACCACGGACCGCGACCTGAACGAGCGTCTGATGGCGTTACGACCTGACCTGCCGCCACCACATACCCGTGTTGACGGCAAGATCAGTAGTTCCCCGCTTGGCGGTCCCATGTGGTCGTATCAGTTGTGGCTCGATTTCATCATTGCCACCGAATCTGGGCACTACCGCAACGGACTGAGTGTCCAGCACGACGGGAATGGTGGGATAGACTACAGGCCGCTCGGCGCTCGTACGTTGGATGGTTGGAATCCACCGGCCTACCATCAACTGACCATCAGCAGTTGGGATCAGTTCAAAGGGTTGAGCAACGAGTACGACGGCGCGTTTGACGTGCGACCGTTCAACTTTCTGACGGTGCTACCACCCTTCACTGGAGACACACTCAGGCGACGAGCCACGGTAGATGCGCTTGAAGTAAAAGAAGCATCCGACTTCTTGGTGGCCTACCAACAGGCGGGATGTCCCGCGTTCTTTACGGACTACGTGCGGAACGCGTCCGACATAGACATCGCCCATCGGCAGGGACACATCTTCACACGGATTGACGGGCGGATGGTGGCGCTTCCATCCGCTATTCCGCTCATTCGCCTTGTCGAACAGCAAAACGACTATTTCACCCACGCCGAAGCCAAGGCGGCCCGACCGGGCGGCGCTGGCGATGTCGGGGTGCGACGGGTGCGCGTCGGCGGTGTCGTGGTCTGCGGCAAGATGACCAACAGCCGAGCGCTCGAAATCGCAACGCAAACTGACGGAGCGATTGGCGGAGCGGATGCGATCACCGGCCAGACCTTCGGTACTGACAGCCTGGCTTGGGACGGTGAAATACGTGATTATGCCAGGTTGTTGAAGGGATATGCGCGTGCGGATGTCGTGCTGGCCAGTGGCGTACCGGCACGCACGTTGGACAAGTTGAAAAGTGGCAAGACAAAGACACCGGACCCGGCGACGACGGCGGCGATCCTGTCGGGACTGGCGTTACTCGATCCTAGCAGTCCAGACAGCATTCTCGGCTGGCGTCGGGATGTGCCGATCTCGGTTCTCGCTCGCGCGCTTGACCTGCCGCCAATCGAAGACAACTACCGATACATCCGCGAGGTGCGGTCAGGCAGGCGTCACCTACCGGACAATGAGCGGTTGGCGGTCATTTCCGCCATCCAAGCCTATCAGCGTGAATGCCAGGAAACGGTGGTCCCGACCGCCGCCGAAGCGGACGCGCGGACCCATCTTGCGGACCTGTACGGACAGGACACACCAACCAGACCACCAGTGATACCGACCTACACCCTTCCTGAGATACTCGCGCGTGAACAGGCGCGGATGGGGGTATAGCCATGATTGCCGACCAGCCACTGTTTGGAAGCGCCAAACAAGTCAGGTGGGCGCGCCGCATTCAAGCCGACTTGCGGGACCGTTACCCACACCAACCCTTACCCGATTCGCCGTTTGCGTCATTCTGGATTGACCATCGCTCGGATGAGTACCCCGACTTGCTGGCGGCTGCCAGTGAAGAATTGCGCCATAGCCCATTCTCAAGTACCTATCCGCGCTATGGTCGGGATGAAGCGCTGGCAACGCTGGCGTTGCTTGCTGGTGGAGATTTCTTGACGGTGGACAGCGAAACCACTGGTGTCAAGAAAACCGACCAATTGACCGAAATTGCTGTTGTCAGTCGGAACGAGACGGTGTTGCTGCACTCGTTCATCAAGCCGACCAACCTTGAGAGCTATGCTGACAGCGACGCCGAATCGATAACAGGTCTCAAGGCGGAGGCATTGGGGGATGTGCCATCATTCGCGGATGTCTGGCCACAACTCCACCCGTTGCTGTATGGCGGCAGTCCGGTGTTGGCGTACAACAGCAATTTTGACGGTCCGATGATACGCCGCAGTGCGTGGGCGGTCGGCATTCAAGCGCCGCCACTGCACATGTTGTGCGCGATGAAGTTGTTTAGTGCGTTCGTGGAATCGGATGATTCCTACAAACTGATTGAAGCCTGTACCATCGCGGGCGTTGACCTTGTTGACGCCCATACCGCAAGCGGTGATGCGATTGCGGCGATGCGGTTGGTAGAGTGGATGATTGCGCATGGCAGCTACGTTCTCCGTCTGCATGGTGGTCGGCATGTCTTTGAGTTTTCCAGAGACTACGGAGGAGAAGAGAATGGACGTTATTGACGTGGAGGCTATTGCCCGCCTTGCTGCTGAGGTAGGGTGTACCCTGCACCACACACCAGGGAAACACCTTATTGTTATGGAGAACGGATGGCCTGACGAAGGGAAGGAATCACCGAACGTCAAGCGGAAACCCTACCTTGTCGCATTCGCAGACACCCCAGCAGGATACGGCGCGGCCATTGCTGAGCTAACCGAGCATTTCCATACCGCCATACTCATGCTGCATTGCGATGTCTGCGGAGAGGATAAAGATACTCGGCAGTTTGATAGCCGTTTCCTCGCCAAGAACGTGCGCCACGTCTGCCAGGACTGCCGAGACAATCCACAAACGAAACCATCCACACGGCCCAAGTTTGAAGCCAAACGTTCTGAATACATGGAACGGTATCCAGAACACGCGGATAGGTTCCGCTGGGAAAACTCCTACAAAGGACTTGAGGAAGTAGCCGAACGTATTGAGACGCGTGTATACGAGGTTCGTGACGATGATTCATGGTACGTCACGCTGGATGAGCAAACAGCAGCCCACTATCAGGCAGAATTTCCACTGAGCTATGACTGGCTACGATACAGCCATGACCGTACGGAGTTCGATCAGCGCGTCCATACACTCAACTTCGAGATGCCACAGTGGTGTGCAGACTGCGCGACAAAGGTTTTTGATGAGGACGACCAACGACACATTGCGGGTGTCCATTACTGGCTACGCCACATAAGAAACCATGGTGATGGAAGCTGGGCAGAGCTAAAAAGCGCGTTCCTGAATCTCAATCCTCCGTACCTCGGCGTCATCAGTCGGCCCAGTCTGGCTCCTGTCGTACGTGCAGCAGTCTATGAACATTACCAGGGTATTTGCGCCTACTGTGGTGTTCATGTGCTGCCGCTGGGATATTACAGGTTGCGCGGAAAGCGTGTCCACTATACAGAACTGCCGGACGCCGCGACTTACGACGGTCCGAAGTCAGACGATGGCTACGTCATCGTCGACAAAGACAAGTTGCCGTGTATTGACCACAAGATACCCGTGAGTCGTGGTGGCGATGACACGAGGGAAAACCTTACCCTTGCATGTCATAAGTGTAACGCCCGGAAGGGGTACAGAACGGCTGAGGAGTTTGCCGCATTTCCCAACGACGCGTTGTCACAACTCCACCGGCATGAGCGACTGATCTTCGATGCACTGCTGCTGGAACAACGCGGATATGACCGGTTTGGAGACGAGACAGCAGAACGTGCGGCGGAGGCATTGTACGAGAGATTGAGGAGTGAGCAGCGGGCCGAGCAGGTTGGGAGAGAGGGTGGCGAGGACGACGGCGACGGGGGGAGTGACAAGTGACGGGAAACACCCGGCGAAATGGAGCGCCTAGCATGTTTCAGCGGCAATACCGAGACGGGCCAGTGACCACGCCAGCGCAACAGATGGTACGTGCGCTCTACGATCACGGGCTGACTGACCAGAGTATTGCGGATATATGCGCCTGCGCCTCGGAGTCCATTAATCGCATTCGACACGGGCGACTCTCTGGCCGCAAGCTTGAAAAGCGTATCGCCCGCGTCTATGGAGCGGTTCAACAGAATGTAGCGGATGCCAGGAGAAGGTAATTCTACGCTGTGGCGCATGCGCGGCAACTCTGTAGCCGTTTCGTGGCTACCATCACGGTACGCCTTGACGGAAATCGCCGCAGGGATACTCTGCCATGGAGTGACATGTAGCGGACGCCAAAAGCCACGTAGCGGGCATGTAATATCAGTTTCGCCTGGGTCATTGTATTTTGAGGTTGGGGGCGAGTTCGCTTGAAATCGCGCCTGCTGCGTCGCAACGAACTCCCTGCGCAGATTTGGTGTTACTATGTGATGGCTACAACTTGCGTCATGATCGCCGACCGGCTGACCGCTCCAAAATTGCGCGAATCTATACTGACTTCTCGGTTGTCGCCGAGTACATAATACTGGTCTTTCTGCAAGGTAAGATGCTCATTCTTTGAATCACGGTACCTAGCGCCATAGTTTCCTCCGTATTGTGGCGCGAGGTATGGCTCTGCCAACGGCTTGCCATTGATGATGACCGCCGTCTCCCTCACCTCGACGACATCTCCCGGAAGTCCAATGATACGTTGGACATAACGGGCAGATGGATCAACGGGGGGATGGAATAAGACAATATCGAATCGGTGGGGGTTCGCCTTACCATAATCCTGCGTGGTGAGAACCTGTCCATCATGAATCGTCGGGTCCATGGCTGGCCCAACAGCCTTGTACGTATGGGCGCGGAAATCGACTATCGTCGCGCCAAGATAGATCGCACCACAAGCGCACATGAGGATCAGAACGGCGATTGCCCCAAGAACGGCAAGTGGCACTGGACGGCCCCAGAATTGTCGGGATAAGTACCGTTTCATAGATCCCTCGCTGTTGATGGCATGCAAGCGTGCCTCGCCAACCATGCAGTAGCATATCATGTTGGCTCGGCATTTCTGGAAATCTGCCTGCAACCCATAAGTCCACGGACTTTGCTGGACACGAACTTACAATAACCAAGATGAACTTGGTATAACGGGGTAAAATACTATCAGAGGTATGCCTATGTTCGGCCTGAAAAATTCCAATGCGAGGGGTCTGATTGGACAACTCCGCAAGCGTGGCATGACGTTGGAACAGATCGCCAATGCACTCGCTCCAGATCATCAGGCACGCCCAGTTTCACGTGTCACACTCTCCAAAATTCTCAGTGGTGACCGTTCTGGTATCCAGCTAGTTGACCGGCTATGCGCTCTGCTCGATGGGGAGCCGGTAAAGCCAGAGCGATCTGGAGCGCGTGGCGTCGCATCATCTCCACGTCCGCATCCAGCGCGCAGGGAAGCACGAAGAACGACCAGCGAGGCGTCACAAGACACAGGGTTAGACATTGCGCCGACTCCCTTGCGGCATCGTCAACCAACGTCGTCAACGGAACGCTACTGGCGTGACCGTGCGGCGGGCAAGACTGAAACAGAAGCACTCTCTACCGTCCGGCGTGACCGTGCGAGTCAGCGACAGCAGGCCGAACAGCAACGCCAGGATGAGCAGCTACAGGCGTATACCATCCTTTTTATGGGCGAGGCACGGCGACGCCTGAGCATGGGCGGCTTCTATAGCGAGTCGGATGTACAGCCGGTAGCGCGCGAACTGGCCCGCGCATACCTCCATCAGCAGCAGCAGCCACGCCTGCCGGATGCCATGCCCAAGCGTCTCGCATCTCCCAAGCCGTTCCGACTGCCGCCAGAACAGCGGGCCGAATTTGTGTGGATGGGACGCCTACGACGGCCAGCGTTCGCGCTTGGCGATGGGTACGCCGCCGCACACGAGCAAGCCCAGACGACAGTACAGGCGCTCATTACGAGGCTGATACGCCAGCCAGTACCCGCAGACGAGACAGGCGAGTAGGCGGTTTGATTATAGGCGATACATGACGGAGAAATGACCATGGCAACGCAGAAGATGTGGGGTGGACAGCGGCCTGGCGCGGGACATCCAACACTCGGAACGGAAGCGGAACAATCCGTCACCGTGACCCTGACACCCGCACAGATCACCGAATTGCGCCGCGTGGGTGGCGGCAATGCCTCGGCAGGTGTCCGCTCTCTCGTAGACGCCTACCAACACGGTCGCGCCGGACGCCTCGGCGATGGGAACGCCTACAGCGGAACGGCTGAAGTCCCGCTGTCTGTCACGTTGCCGCCTGCTGTGGTGGTGGCGTTGCTCGATCTCGGCGGGCTGAACGTGTCGCGCGGTGTTCGTCGGCTTCTTCAGGCCGCAGGAGATGCCCCACGCACCACGCCACAACCACACCCGCAACGAGCCGACCGACCGCCAGCCAACGTGGCGAGACTCCAGGCCGCGAAAGGGGGCTGGCTTGGGCGTCTGGTGGAGCGTCTGAAGACCGATGCCGGATGGTATGAAGACGATGAGATGGAAGACGAGACGGACGACGGCGTGCTGGCAGCGGTCCTCAGTCTTCGTGGGGTGGGTGGCAGAACAGTGGGCGAGATGATGGCCCAGGCACAGGCGGCAAAACGACAGCGGCAACGGGAACTGCGACGCGAACTCGACCGCCAGATGCCCCTCTACGCCGCGATGAGACGCGTTACGAGGCGATAGCATCGGCAATTGGGGACACCGTTTGATTGAACATGATCCACTGGGGTGGGGCAGGGTGGGAACGTGCGGGACGGCGGTGGGGCGGTGGCAGGATGCGACAGGCGGCGCGGGCGGGGCGGTGGTGGATGGCCCCAACAGACCGCCCGGCGGCGTGCGGACCCGGCAGGTGGGACGTGGCCCGGCGGAGTGGTAAATTAGGCACATTAGGCAAAAAGTGCGCCCTAAAATCCCGTAGTACCAAGTCTTCCTCCTCTAGAAGGGGGGTGATACATGGGTCCCCTCCAAGGGCGAACTTTTTGCCTACCGTACCAAACGTGTCAATTGTGCCACTCCCTTGCCGCTGCGTTGCCAGTAGGCTCCGTCGCGTCCGTGCGCGGCTGGGCGGTCTCGTGGGCCGTGAATATGCATCGGCAAGACTGAGAGGCAAGTATGAATGTCCCATTATGCGCCTGAACGTCAAGGAAACGCCACTAGAAATGGTCGTTTCCGTTCAGTAGCTCCGGTCATTAGCTTTAGTGTACGTCCATCATCTGGTGGGCCAAGCAATATCAGGAGATCGGCGCGTTTAAGAAAGAGGTCAAGCATTGCCGAATACTCATTTACCTGTGCTCCAGTGAAGTATCGCGCGTCTCGCATCTCTAGATCCGCATTAATTGGCGACAGATCATACTGCAAGACCAACGCACGCGCGGTGGTTGTGAGATTATAGGTTCCGTCTGTGACTGGCGTGACATTCTCTCCTCGTCGAAGTAGGAGCCCTAAGGCGACCTCATCTGTAGTTCCAGTGCCTCCACAAAGCCACGCGACATTACGACCCAAGTATGGATCAAGCAAGGATAATAAAAGTGCTGTTGCCCGTTGTGGATGCGTCGCACTGGTGCCTGTGACAACTATTGTATAGTCGGTTGCCCGACGGTTAGCCAAGGTTTGCTGGATAGCCTCTTTGAGAGGGGAGTAGAGAGTGGCTTCAAGTTTACGTCGATTATAACGCACAACTCGCTCATCCTGTATGTCAATGGGAAGGGGATCGCCTGACTGGCTAATGAAGATTGTGGGCCTTCCTATGGCAGCCGCAAAGCCAACCTCCCACATCACATTTGCATTTTGCAATGAGATATCGGCGATATAGAAGTCCGCACCGCGCAATGCTTCAATAAGCTGATTCGTTATCCTGCCGGCGGATCTCACCTCATCTAACCGTAGAGATTCTACACTGCTTGAAGGAAGCGCATCTGCAACACTCATTTTGATTGTCTTGTGAACAGGATCGAATTGTTTCGCAAAAGGCATGATTACAAGAAACTTCACTATTTTGCTCCTTGCCTGATAGGCAAAGTCGTCCAAGCAGGTTGACCTGATGTTCGGAGAGCATTATTGTACCAACTTTGCCAGTTCACCGTCGACTGCGCTTGCACGTAAAAGTCGGGTGATCATGGAGAGCGGTCCCCAAAACGACCGAGCATTTTGAAAAGGTCGGCAGAAATTGCCTTTAGAGGGTGTTATGAACCTGTCTCGAAGTCCGTAGAATCGCGCTGGATTGTCGGGGAGAGGGCGAGAACGGGGCCAAAACCCGTGTGTTTTCGCTCACCCCCCGGCGATAATAGGCCCTCCAAGGC
>Ga0207684_10004402_pt1 | contig 13278 bp, 20 predicted proteins | sample KBSK5501metaG_FD_184342 | JGI IMG/M metagenome (GOLD analysis project Ga0207684, IMG submission 184342) | Corn, switchgrass and miscanthus rhizosphere microbial communities from Kellogg Biological Station, Michigan, USA - KBS K5-50-1 metaG... | ecosystem: Host-associated > Plants > Roots >...
TTCCAGGGCAAAAATAGCAACATGTCGAAAAAGCAACAGGCCGCCTATCGGTGCTGACATCACCCTGCCATACGCGCAGCAAGTGCTAAGGAACTTCATCGACTCGCAAGCCCGGAGGATTACAATCGAATCAATCCAGGGTCTGGTAGAGCTCAAGGCGAAGAATAACGCGCGCGCGATCGTGTACCCGCGCCAGATTGCCATGTACATGGCGAAGCATCTGACGGAGGCTTCACCGCCGGAGATTGGACGCCAGTTTGGCGGCAAGCACCATACGACGGTCCTGCACTCGATTAAAAAAATCGACCGGATCCAACAGATCGACAAAGACCTAAACATCCTGATCAACGGAATGACAGAACGGTTAGGTGGTTGAAAAGTGAGAATGCCGTCCGTTACTCTCGGCTGAATCCCAGCTTCGGAAAACTGCGAAAACCTGGCGCGGTGGGCCCAGGTTACCACTCTTCATTTCTCTACTTTCGAGGGTGGCTCGTCCAAGCTTTTCCAGAACTAGGTGAAGTAAAGGCCTGGGGTGCCGGGTGCCCCACGTCTCCGGTTTCGAGACCTGGGGCCCTCTCGCTATCCCAGCTTGCTGGGGGTGATGCGCACTCTCAAGTGCTAGAGGGGGAAGTCGCGACTTCGGGCCGGATCTCAGCTTTCGAAAACCGCGAAAGCTGGGGCACCCTAGGGTGAAGAATGAGTGCTCGTCTCCAGGGTCATACTTCGGCCATCAATGTCGGCCACCCGCCCACGTTGCAGGAGGCAGTATGGAAGTAGCCAAACTGGTCGCGTCAATCTTAGCAGTAGTTATTTCCATTGCATCGTTCATCGTCGCCCAGCGGTCGGCTGCGCGATCAAAGAAGGCCGAAGCGATCTCACACTTGCTCGGTGAAAAGGAAACGGTTGCTTTTGCTGGTCTCAGGTTACTTCGCGATGGACTGCCGTCAGATGATAAGGAGCGTACTTTGGTTCTCGCGGCGTTGCTGCAAGCCTGCATTTTCGAAGGTTCTGATCGCGCTCGTGCGCTTCTTTACCGCGTCGTCGAGCTCAACCGAGCCTCCCATCGTGAGGAGTTTCAAACTGCAATGAGATCACTCAAGGAAACCTTCGCCAGTATGGACCGGTACGGCTTCCAAAGCGATGAGCTTAACCTGGACCGTGGCAGGAAACGCCTCTCATGTGTGGAGCGGGTTATCGAGACCCCGTGAATGAGCGACGCCCGCTCCGCGATGTTAAGTGTCATCCAGGATCAGTAGTTCTTAGGCTGCGTCAAACTAAACCAATTCCCGAACGGATCCTTGAACACCGCTCCAGCCGTAGAACTGATCTTTTGGTTCGGAGACGAACTCCACGCCTTTGGCCTTCAATTCTTCAAAGGTCTTGCAACTAACCTCAGCGCAGGCCCTCTGGAAAAGCGCGAAACGGATGCGATCCGCCAACGGCACCGATGAGGTTGCCGCCTTCTTTCCGCACATTAGATCGAATCGACCAGTGCCGGATACATTTGTTTCAGCTGGGAGCGGACTTTTTCAAAGTCCGCAGGAATAATTCCGTATCTCTGCTTGCTGCCGGTTCTTGTTTCCAGCACTAGATCCGACAAGATCAAAGGGGCACCGCTTTTCAACTTGTAGGCGATCGCCTTCAATTGCTTTGTTTGATAGACGACGTTTGGCTTTACTTGCAGACGCGCACTTGAGGTGCTCTGCAGTGCGGCTTCGATCCGTTGCCGGAATGCCTGGGCGCGCGGTTGCAACAGCGATTTGATCACAATACCAATTAGACCGAAGGCGCCACCTGCGCTGTTAGACATTCCCAGCACGAAGAAGGCCCCGATGCTTTGCTGCACCGCCACAACGCAATCCGGGAAGCAGGCGAGATACCAGTATTGGAAACCGCCTTGGGTTGAGAGGGGTCCGACAATCAGCGGTGTGGGTGCCAATCCGGTTGCCGCTCCAGTGCTCGCCATGATCCTTAGCCTGACATGGACTGTGGCGCATTTCAATGCGCAGCCGACGACCCGCATGACGGGAGTAACTTTTGCCGACTGATAGGTGCTCCCGCATCTGCGGTTCTTTCGACTTCCGACGCGCGTTCCGCTCGGCACTATGGAAAAATCAGGCCTAAGAATTGCGGCGCTTGTCTTCGGCGAATTCAGCTCTTAGCTTGCCCCGAGCACCCAAGACTCCAGGGCCTTCAATTCTCCAGAACCATACCCTGAGAGCCGACCGATCCTACAAAAAACAGCACGCCGAAAACAATCAGTCCAGGTACAACGACCTCGTCGTGCCGACCTCGAAGCAGACCTCAGTTACGCCGGGCTCAGAAGCGAGCATCTGCTTGGCGCGGTCCATGCGCAGGCGAGTGAGAAATCGTGCGGGTCTCGCCAAAATCGGCACGGAAAAGGCGATGGAAATGAAATTCGGACAGACAGGCTTCGCACGCCGCCTGGTCAAGCAGAACACGGGATTGGTTTTCGGCGGCGAGGAGATCACATCCGCGACAGAGTCGACGGAAGGTATCGTGATGGAGATGTTGCGGCACGAGAGAATGATACTACTTCCCGCAGTAGTGACGGCTCTGCGCCTGGGGGCACGGAATCGCCAAGTGACATTTTGGGGGCAGCTCGGATTCGCGAGGGGAAAACAGTCCGTATCCGGCACCCTCGCATTTCTAGAGTAGCGGCTTCGCATGAGGGGAGAACCACGCCGCTCTCGACCGATGGTTCGCGAGTGGTCGCCGATCCGGGATCCCAGGCTCTCGGCGGGCGGACGGCATCTTACACTTGAGGCAATGTGAGTACTGGACTCGAACGCCTGCGGAATCTATAGACGGCGGCTCAGGGGATCCAGTTCGGTCCGATCAGCTCTCGTAGTGTCTTTGGGGTCGCCCACGGGGCTGAGCCCGCATAGCGTTTCACCCAGTCTGCTCCTGCCCCGATTTTGACACGGTCCGGGGTAAACTCAGGCGAAAGCGCGTTGGCCATCAGTGCGTACCGGGCGCCATCACGGAGCCGGAGAGCCTTCCAACATCCCCCAGGCACCGCTACCACGGGGCGCTGCCCGGCAGCGAGATCAAGGCCAAGCGTAACTGTCTCCGCCCGTCCGTCCGGATGAAAGATAAAATAGTCCACCGGGCCGCCCTCAAGGAGTATGTGGGTGTCGTCCGGCGCAAGCCAATGGAGATAGTTGACGGGCCGGTCACGCGTGAGCATGTAGTAATTCTGGCTTTGCACCGCCAACGTACGGCCGTCCACAGTAACAGTCTGCGCAGACCTTCCGATAATTCCGAGGTAACCAGATTCTCTGGGCAAGACTTCAAGGTTCAGCGCTCGAATCAGTTCACCGGCCCGCGCATCCGACGGTACCGGAGGCGCCGTCTGCAGGCCAGCCAGCATGGCCACTCCAATCGCCGCAAGAACGAGACGTTGCATGACCGCCAGACTAGCAGACGCCAAACCGAGTTTCATGCCCATCTTGCCAGAGTAGGCCGTGATACGGGCGCAAACGTAAGAAGTGAATAGAGCGGCGGACTCCAGTCATCTGCGTGAGCTGTAAATCTGAGGGTGGGATCGGTTGACCGACAAAGATTTAATCTATATTGTATAGATAATGTCTGGTCGCGATTACCTCGGCGAATTCGAGCACATCATCGTCCTGGCACTTCTGCGGCTGGACGATCGAGCCTACGGAGTCACCGTGCGGCAGGAGATCGAATTTCGCACTAACCGTGAGGTGTCAATCGGCGCCGTCTATGCCACTCTTGATCGTCTGGAGACAAAAGGGTTCGTCAAGTCCCACCGTGGCGATCCTACCCCAGAACGTGGCGGACGTTCGAAACGCTTCTTTCGTGTCACAGCTAAGGGAGTGGCCGCAGTAAACCGCACCCAACGCGCACTCCAACGAATGACGGAAGGCCTCGACCTCATCCGGACCTACTCATGACCTCCCAAGCAGATTTCCTTCAGCCGCCGCGTCCTGCCGTCTGGCTCGTCAATCTATTTACCTCTGCCGAAGAAGCAGAATCGATCCTAGGGGACCTGCTTGAGGAATACTTCCACCTTGTGTCGAAATCGGGGGTTGCCTTCGCCCGAAACTGGTATTGGCGACAGACGGTGAAGACCATCGCACATCTCGTCGGCGCTGGATTCCGTGTCGCTCCCTGGTCGACCACTGCCGCCGCAGTCGGAGGATTTTTACTGCTGAGGTTCGTCTCCGGGTTGCCCGAGCGGGCAATATTTGCAGTTCTTCACAGATATCAGGTTTTCGAACATCATTTCAACGGCTATGTATTCTTTGCGACGAATGGGATTGCGATCGGACACGTCATCGTGTCGATGTTCGTTGGGTGTATCGTCGCCTTGGCGGCCAAGGGAAGGGAGATGGTTGCTACGATGACGCTAGGTCTGGTCCTTGGCGCATTGGCGGGAGCGGCTATGTTGGCGTGGGTGGCCAGGACTGGAGATGCCTCGAGTCTGTGGATGCGGCCATGGTACTTCGCTGATTCGGTCGCGATCGTTATGGGCGGAGCAATCGTCCGAACACGTAGATCAGCCGCGATGCTTCGGCGCTCAAATGCGTGACTTGCCGCAGAACGGTCGGAGATACGTGCTGACCCTTGCCCCGTTCATAGAAGTGCCGGTCCTCCGAGACTAGCAGCTCGACACGGTTGGAGATCTTGTAACATCGCCTCTCACCAGCCACTCTCAACCGGTCCCTTTGTTCTCTGTTTTTTCCTTCCATTCGAACGGCCCCTGGTACGCGGACTAGGGCTGCGTTTTGTCCCGGACGAATACTCGCGGCTCCAAGACTGATTTCTGCTCTTGCACTTCACCGATACCAGGGAGCCCGTCCTGTTCGCGTACTCCGTACTTTGCGAAAAGGGTGGGTAATGGAGATCACGGGTGCACTACCGGGCCATCCAAAATGTACTTACAAGTTCGGCACCGTTTCCTGGTTTGGACACGTCGACAGAAATCTTTCCTTTCACTTCATCGACTGCCCAATCCAGCTAAGATACTCCACGCTGCCATCGTCCACCGCAACGCTGACACACTCCGGCACATCATAAGAATGCAATTCAAGAATCGCCTCCCGCACCCGCTCAAACGCAGCCCGCGTCGTCTTGAGGATAAGCAGCCACTCCTCAGCCTCTTCAATCTGCCCTTTCCACCGATAGATTGACCTCACCTGGGGTACGAAGTTCACGCAAGCCGCCAGACGCCGCTCCACCAGGGCGCGCCCAATCTTCCGGGCTTCATCTTTTGAACCCACCGTCGTGAGGACGAGTATCTTGTCTGTCATATAGAATCTCGTGTGGCGCGGACTTGTCCCGAGCGAAGTCGAAAGCGCCCTCGCCCGCGTACCTTCGGCGATTTCAGTTACGGTTCAAAGGGTACCATCTGATCCCAGCGGCGGAGACGGAACATGGCAACACAAATCCACTTTGGAACTTCAGGCTGGCGCGCGGTCATGGCGGAGGAGTTTACCTTTGCCAACGTGCGACGCGCGGTCACCGGGATCGCGCGTTACGTGGTTTCCCAAAAACCCTCGAATGCTCGTGTCATCGTCGGGCGTGACCCGCGTTTCCTGGGCGAGACCTTCTGCTCGATGGCCAGCGAGATTCTAATCGCTCACGGCATCACACCCCTTATGATCGCGGAAGCTGCCCCGACGCCGGCGATATCCTACGCCGTGATTCAGGAAAAAGCTGACGGCGCCATCAATTTCACCGCCTCCCACAATCCCCCGGAATACAACGGCATCAAGTTCTCCACGCCCGACGGCGCTCCCGCGCTGCCCGAGGTAACCGAACGCATCGAAGCGGAAATCGCGGCCAGCGATTCTGCCCGCGACGAGCCGAAGCCTCCGGCGAGAACCACGACCGCGCAAGCGCTCGAACCCCGCAGCGCCTACCTCGCTCGCCTGCGAGAGATCGTGGATCTCAAGGCGATCCAAAAAGCCAATTTGCGCGTTGTCTTTGACCCCTTCTGGGGCGCTGCGCGCGGATATTCCGACGCGCTGCTGCGTGAGGCCGGCGTAGACGTCTCCACCGTCCACGACTGTCGAGACGTGCTCTTCGGCGGCCATGCCCCCGAACCGGATGACCGCCTACTCGAAGGTTGCCGCGAAAGAATGCGCGCCACAAACGCAAACATCGGCATCGCCACCGACGGCGACGCCGACCGCTTCGGAATCGTGGACGCCGACTGCACTTTCTTCACCCCCAACTACATCGTGGCCCTGCTGTTCGACTACCTGGTCAAAAGCCGCGGCTGGAAAAATGGCGTGGCCAAGTCGGTAGCCACCACCAACCTGATCAACGCCGTGGCCAAACATCATGGCGTCGAGTTACATGAAACTCCGGTGGGATTCAAATACATCGGCGAACTCATCAAGCAGGACAAGATCGCCATCGGCGGGGAAGAGAGCGCAGGTCTCTCCATCCGCCATCATGTGCCGGAAAAAGATGGCGTCCTGGCCGGACTGCTGTGCTGCGAAATGGTGGCGAAAAGGGGCAAGTCGCTCGGCCAGCAACTCCAAGACCTATTTGCCGAAGTTGGTTCCTTTTACAGTCTGCGCGAGAACTTCCGCTTGACGCAGGAGGTGAAGGAGAAGTTCACTGGAAAGTTGCAGAAAGAGCCTCGCGATATGATGGGCCGCAAGGTCAGCGAAGTAGTTCGCACCGACGGTCTGAAGCTGCTGTTCGCGGATGGCTCCTGGGTTTGCTACCGCCTCTCTGGAACCGAACCGGTAGTCCGGGTTTATTCCGAGGCCCGAAGTAAGCAAGAGCTGGAAAAACTGAGCGCCGCGGCCAAACAATGGATCTTCGAATAAAGCGACCAGAAATCCGTGTATCGCGCTGCGCCCAGCGAGGACTAAGCGTACTGGTCGAGCGCGTGCCGCAAGCCGAAGCCTTCGGCCGTCGCGTCGGCCGTCGAATCGGTTGTTCAATCGGCCGTCCAATCAACGAAAAGCTGCACCTCGCATTCACCTGGCTGTACGGCGCCCGGCGCCGCTTGGCCACTGTGGCAGTCGCTGTCGTCAGCGTCTGGCTCTTCCTTCACGTAATGTTCGGCGCCAACGGCATGGTCGTGTACCGGCAAAAGCGCGCCGAGTACCAAAGCCTCGGCCGGGAAATTGACCAACTGCAGAAAGAAAACGAACACTACACCTGCCAGATCAAGGCGCTCCAGACCGATCCTGAGACCATCGAGAAGGAAGCGCGCGAGCAGTTGCACTATGCCCGCCCCGGAGAAGTCGTGTACGTGTCTCCCGCGCCCCCGCCTGTTCAGACGCCCGCCACCAACGCCGCCCAGAAATAGAACGCTTCAAGCCTGCTAAACACCCACGACTCGACAAATGAGCCGACAAACCCAGCTCAGCCTAGGCAAAACCGGAAGGGCAGCCCCTTAAGAGCCGAATAAGATCCGTAATTATCGGTGACATTAACTAGAAATTTTGCTATTGTTTGCGGGCCGCTTATTCGTCTGCAACATTAGCTTTCCTGTTTTGCTGGGTCCTTCGTCTGGCCCGGCATCACTGAGCATCCTTTCGCGTTGAGCGATCTAAGAGTTTCCTGTTCCTCGGCTCCTGCAATTTCTGGCCATAACGGGATTGGTTCGCCAGTCCCCATCCCTTGTACAAGAGAGAAATTTTTTATGATGAGGATGACTGTTTTAGTCTTAGCAACTCTTTTTCTGGTGGGTTGCGGCGGTGGAACCATGCCTTTCGCTCCGCCCCATAACGCCGGGGATGCGGCCAACGGCAAACTGCCTGCCAGCGGTTCACCTGTTAGCCATGCCATCGTCGGCCCGCGTCAATTCACCTTCGGGGGCTACACCTGGCAATCGCATGGTTGGTCCGCTCCCCGGGTTGGCAACCTGAATGGAAATGTGGGCACGTTTTATGTGTCGAATGTGAGTCTCGGTTCGGAGTTGGTCCTGACGCTGAAGCAGACTCAGTCTGGCTCGCAGATTCTGTCGAGCGGTGCCGAGGTTGGGACCACGCGAACCTTCACCTATGGCACCTTCGAGTTCACTTCCAGGGTAGTCAATGTGGCTTCGGGTTCGGTTGCGTCGGGCTTCCTGTATGCGACCAACTCGATCACAGAAATCGACATGGAGCAAGTTGGGAACAAGCCCAACGCCGTGGATTGTACCAACTGGAAGGGACTATCAAACTTCCAGGACACCGAAGTCACCGGATACAACCAGGCCAACACTCACAATTTCAAGATTGTCTGGCGGCCTACCTATGTCAACTGGTACGTCGACGGCAAGCTTGTGGTCTCGCACACGCGGGCGGTGCCCAGCGCTCCGGCCCCCTTCCTCTTCAATTTTTGGGGAACCAACTCCTTAACATGGGGAGGCAGAGCCACCACGGGAATAACCCGCTACATGTACATCAGCAACTTCAAGTACACGCCGTAGGATTGGAGACCGCGGCCTACCGAAGCTGCCGCACATGAGAAAATCGAGCGCTAGGGCAGAGGGCTCCTGAGCCACTAACTGTCCTGGCGCCATTTTTTCTTGTCAGCAGCGAGCCCAAAAAGAAACCTGTCATCCCGGAGCGGAGCGCAGCGAGCGGGGTGGAGCGCCGGTCCTGAGCAAACCCCGAGTGCAAACGAGGGGGAGTCGAACGGGCACCTGCTTTTCTCGCGGCGCCTAAGGCGCTCCAACCCAAGAAACCAGGCTAAGGCTTTACAATAGCTCTATGACCGACCCGTTAATCATCGCCGGACGCGAGTTCCGCTCCCGCCTCATCGTGGGAACAGGGAAGTACAAGTCATTTCAGGAAACCGCGCGCGCCCTGGAAGCCAGCGGGGCTGACATGGTCACGGTGGCAGTGCGGCGTGTGAATCTCGATCGTAGCAAGGAATCGCTGCTGGACTATCTCGATCCCAAAAAGTATTTCCTCTTGCCCAACACCGCCGGGTGCTACACCGCTGACGAAGCTATCCGCGCAGCGCGCTTGGCCAGGGAAGTCGGGCTGTCCGATTGGGTAAAGCTGGAAGTAATCGGCGACCAGGCTACCCTTTATCCGGACATCCAGGCGACGCTGGAAGCCACCCGCGTGTTAGTAAAAGAAGGTTTCACCGTTCTCCCCTATACCTCGGACGACGTGGTCTTCGCCAAGCGGCTGCTCGATGCAGGTGCCTCCGCGGTGATGCCGCTGGGCGCCCCAATTGGCAGCGGCCTGGGAATTCAAAACGCCGCCAACATCCGCATTCTGCGCGAGGTCATCAGCGGTGTCCCACTTATTCTGGACGCGGGTGTCGGTACCGCTTCCGACGCCGCCATCGCCATGGAACTAGGCGCGGACGCCGTCCTGATGAACACAGGAATCGCCGGCGCTCAGGATCCGGTCGTCATGGCCGAGGCCATGAAGCACGGGGTTCTTGCCGGGCGCCAAGCCTATCTGGCAGGCCGTATGCCAAAAAAGCTCTATGCGACAGCCAGTTCACCTCTGGAAGGTGCGGTCCGCTAGCTCCCAGCGAAGAAATAAAGAAGAAGCAATAAAGGCAAAAAGAAAAGGGCGGTCGCGATGGCCGCCCTCGCTACCTTGCATTCAACCACTCACAGCATCTTGACGCTTTCGACGTGGATGGAATCTCCCTTCACATGTCCGGTGACGGCTACGTGATGCCCTTCGTGTCCCTTGAGCGCGTCTGCGTTGTCTACGGCTAGGACTTTGTTATCGCCATCGGTGACCACCACCGCTGAAGCGCCGGCTTCCAGGCACTTCTTGGTGCAGGCGGCTGCGCCTGCATTGGCGCCCTTGGCGCCGCACTTGGAATCGCTGACAAACCCGTTCACGGTCGTGGCTTTGCCCATATCCTCGGCTGCTACCACGGCCACCAGCAGAAACATTATGGAGAGGACCATACAGATTGCTAACAATTTCTTCATGGCTGAAAACTCCTCGATTTTTTTGCGGCCGGAGCCGCAGATTGTAGAGGCGCCCACTCCAAGCGCGCCGGGCCTGCTACAGATATTGACGTAGCGAGATGGCAGTTGGTTACTCATCAATCTGAAGTCGCCACGTCGATTTGAGCGCACTATACCACATGGGCGGCTTGGAAATGTCCCAGACCGGTCGTGTGGCGCGGGCGTCCTCGCCTGCGAAAAGCGGTCCACCCACATGAACCACGTGGGGACAGCCGCCCCTCCGCAGACTGAAAACTCTCGTGGAAGAGGGGGCCCTTCAGGTGTCCAGTTACCCCGGATTCACCCTCGCCCGCCGCCTCCGCCGCGGCTTCGCCACGAAACACCACGCCTCGCGTTATTTATCAAACCACGCGCTCTTGCAGCCCTCGTTCGGATAAAGCCGCGGGCTCGTCCCCGCAGCTAGCGCCCCAACCGATATCACGTACCACACATCCAGAGGAACAATGTGCGCCGCAAGAATGTCGACGTCATCCGCCGTGTAAACCACTTTGTTCTTACCCAAAAACAAAATGGATCGGCTGACCACCCCCCGCTCCGCCTCCGTGCATTTGATCTGCACCCGCCACAGGCGCTTGCCCGAATCCAGGAAAAAGTCTTAGCGCTATTGCCCAAGCTTGGTCAACCTGAAGCCAGCCCAATCGCCTCGTGCAGAAATGCCGTCGCCGAAAGCTCTCCAATCCGCTTGCTGTTGCGAGGGCTGCTTACGCTCAGGCGTCGCATCGTTTGATGTTGCCGTTAGATCGTCTAGCGATGATGACATGATGGTTAAACTTTTGGGTGATAGTGATTGGCGTAATATATTGAAAACAATATAGATATTAATTAATGAAGTTGGGTAAATGGCTCCCTATCCTTCGCAAGCTAAAAATGAGGTCAAGAATAGGGCCCTGTCGAGAAATGAGAAAAACATCCTCAAGCGACGGTTAGAAGATCTCCGCGAGTCCGCATTTTTACGACTTTTTTATGCGTTCAGTGATTAGCTAGAAAGGGAGGGTTTGGACGCCCCACATGCTAATTACGATCGCCGTTCGCATCCTGGAAACCATGTTTGTGCTCGGAGTGATTGGCTCCGCCATCGTTGTGGTTCTGACCAGTATTGAGGATTTTAGGACGTTATTCAAAAAGGACAATGAGCCATAGCGGCATGTCCCAGAGACTCCGTAAATCGCGTTGGTGCTAGAATCCGCCCAACGTGTTCGGGGGTGGTAGATATGATTGATTTCCTGGCCAAGATTGGCGCTCACGTCCTGAGCTGGACGTTTGTGATTGGCATGGCGGGATGCCTACTGGTCATCCCGGTCGCGGCTTATCAACTGTTTAGCGTGCTGTTTGAGAAGGATCGCCCAGAAGAAATAAACCCCTCTCTGCACTCCCGCTAGTGTGGGAACCCCATTCGGGCCACGCGGCCATCCATTGACCGAAGGTCCGGCCATCCGCGAGCCGCATCGGCGCTACTCCATCTCAAACGCCAAATACTGCAATCCACCATCGCGCTCGATCTGCAAAGCAACCGCCGCTCCAGGCTTGAGTTCGCGGACAGCGCTGCGTAGCGTTTCCACGGAATCAATCGGTTTGGTATTGAGCGAGTGGATGATGTCCCCGGTCTGCAGACCGCTGTCAGACACAATGAGGTTGGCGGCACGGCCCACCACGACGACCCCACCCGCAATGCGCAGCGCACCGATCGCGGAACGAAGCTGATCGGTGATATCCACTGCCAGCACCCCCAGTTGGGGCACAAGGCTCTTGTCGGGATCGGTCGCATCCATGAGCAGGTCCATCTGGTCGTGTTTTTCAACGGCTGGAACGTAGAGAATTTTCTTCTCCTTGTTATTTGTATCTGTATTTGTGCCCCGCAGAACTTCGAGCTTCACCGGGCGGTCGGGATTATGAAGATACGTAGCGGCAGTGAGCGCCGACATAGTTTCGATGGAACGGTCGTCGGCGGTAAGGATAATGTCCTGCACCTTCAGGCCAGCGGAGGCGGCGGGGCCGTCAGGCGTAATGTCATCAACGATGACGCCCCAGGACTGCAGCAGGCCGAGGCCTTCCGCCAGAGTCGGCGTGATCTCCTGCGCTCCGGCCCCGATCTCGACGTGGTGTACGTGCCCATACTTGCGCAGGCTGCGATAGACGAAGTTGACCACGCGCGCGGGAACGGCAAAGCCCAAACCTTCGCTTCCGCCACTCTGACTCAGAATGAAAGTGTTGAGACCGACGACGTAACCGTTCATGTCCACCAGCGGGCCTCCGCTATTGCCAGGGTTGATGGGTGCGTCGGTCTGAACGTAATTCATAGATTTTGTGAGATCGGCCTGACGGGCGACGGCGCTGATCACACCCATCGTGACCGAACTCTGCAGACCCTCGGGACTGCCCACCGCCAGCACCATTTGCCCTACGCGGATGTTTTGTGCTCCCTCCAGTGAGAGTGTAGGCAGATTGGACTGGTCAATCTTGAGCAAAGCCAGGTCACTCTCCTTGTGGATTCCGAGAAGCTTGGCATCAAGCACGGCGCGTTTGCCGGCGGGGGTGTTGGCCGGGGAAGCGCCAGAGGACATCGGCAACGCCACCCGAATACGCTGTGCTCCCTCCACCACGTGGGCGTTGGTCATGATGTAGCCGTTCGAGTCCACGATCACGCCCGAACCCACGGCGTGCTGCCGGACGATCAGCGCAGTCTGGCCCCGGTCGCCGTCGCCTCCGTGCAGCGGCCCGTATCCCGTGGTCTGAATCTGCACCACCGCCGGAGAGACTTTAGCAGCCAGCTCCTCGAGCGCACTGTTCATTTGTCGCAGGATGTCTGGAGGAATCGGAGAATGCCAGTCTGACGAAAGCGGTTTCGGCTTGTCCGAAGACTTACCACTCTGTGGCTTGCCCGCAGTCTGCTGGGCAAAACTGAGAGGGGTCGCAAATGACAGCACAAGAATCAATGCCTTAGTCCCGTAGGGACGGCTGAAACGGCGGGTGGCCCAGCCAGCCGCAGCCAAGCACACCTTAAAAAAAGCTCTGACGCCGCAGCTTAGTGCAAACGCGGTAAACATGGGAACTTCTCCTTCAGATCTGTTGCTCGATGGCGCCGCCTATTTGCGAGGGCGAGTCACAGGGGCGCGGAGGAAGTCCGACAAAACCAGTTTCATCCTTCTGCTCGCCGGTTTCCCCAGTCTCCGTGTCGAACCACGAAACTTGTAGCCAGCTGGGATGGAAATCACATCCTTGTATCTTGTTTGTAACTGCCCGATCTTTTTGCCCTGTGGTAGTTGGAAACTGGATCGGGTTTCGGCGGGAGGCCGATCGCATCCTGAGGCGCGGTAGCTTTGCAGCCTGGATTA
>Ga0207684_10004407_pt1 | contig 13269 bp, 14 predicted proteins | sample KBSK5501metaG_FD_184342 | JGI IMG/M metagenome (GOLD analysis project Ga0207684, IMG submission 184342) | Corn, switchgrass and miscanthus rhizosphere microbial communities from Kellogg Biological Station, Michigan, USA - KBS K5-50-1 metaG... | ecosystem: Host-associated > Plants > Roots >...
GCGAGCGCTTCCGCGCGCGCAACCGCCTCTGCGAGCTGGGCCGACGTGAACGACGCGGGAAGAACGTCGCGAACACCACTCCGCAGCGCACGTTGGAAAACATCCGCGCCGAGTGACTGAGAAATCAGAAGGACGCTCAGGTCGGCTTGCGTCGTCTGCAGCTTGCGCGCGGTTGCGAAAGCCTCATCCGGGTCCAAGTTTGGACCAAGGACAAGTGCCTCCACGCGACCCGCTCGGATCAAGGCCGACTCGAGCCGGTCCAAGGATTCGACCAGCACCAAGTCACCACCGCGACCAAGTTGCTCAGAAACGCGCGCTTGGAAGCGTGTATCCGGATCGACCAAGATGATCAACTTGCCACCAACACTTTCGCCTCTCCCTGTTACAACTCAGCGTGCAAAGATGTTTTTAATGGTTCGCCCAGGGGTAGCAACTGCCTTTTGTCCTGTAGGAACGAGTGTGAAGTAGAGCGTTCCTTGCAGGGTAGCGAAGGCGACCTTCTCTGCTTGACCAGCCGTTACCGCGAGCGTCAAGTCGACCCTTCCCCCTGCTTGCTGGACAGACACCGTCGCCGGTTGCCCGTTAGCTGGGGGCACGATGACGCGTGTCCCCAACTGTAGAACCTTCACGTTTTGAAGCAGGAACTGGACTCGTTGCCCTGGGTTATTACCGGTGGGGATATTGAACTGTGCGAGAACCGAAACGGTATCTCCGGGGGAGATGAAGTTAGCGACACCAGGGATCGTCGCAACCTCAACCGAGATCGCTTGAAAACCCGGCGGAATGACGAACGGCTGACCGCCAATCGCCTGAGTGCCAGGGGCCGCGAAACGTGTGGCGAGGATAACTTCACCCTGAGCGATGTCGACGGTGGTGTTCTTGCCCTGAATATCGGTGAGCGAGCTGATCGCGCCGGTTGGTACAACGCTGGAGGGAACCGTCTTCGTCTCGATCAGCCCTCTGGAAATGATGGTCGCCGCGTCTGTTCCCGCAGCAATGTTCTGCTTGGCGACAAACGCTGTCACCGGGTTAACCACGTCCTTGTTCTTGGCGCTCTGGACGTACGACACTAGAGCCACCGTCGCAACGGCGGCGAGCACGACCGCGATGATGAGCGCGATCGCGCGCCGACTCAGCGAAATACCAGCCACTTGTCCCTCCCCACACTCGATTCATTAGGCAGCCATGAACACTCGGTTGCGTCCCGGGCCCCGCGTTATCATAGGGTGGCCTGGGATGATCGCTTCAGAGCCTCGTACTTGAGTTCATGTTCGGCAAAACAGCCACACTAGGCCTTCGCCTGGTAGCCAAGACTCGCTGGGGCGACCTGGCCGACAAGGTTGCCAAGACCCCCCTTAAGGCAAGCACAAGCAGAGTAGAACTGATGGTCGGAGCCAGCCCGGACATACAAATCAAGAAGCGGGCGGAGTCTCAGCGCGACCGACCCCTGAACTGGTTAGCGTGATAGTCATCGAGAACAGGATCGCGTTCAGGTTCCCATTGCGCTTGACCAGAACATGCACACGCTGCGTGGTGTCCGCTCCCCCGTCGTCGAAGCATGTCGCGGGCGGACTACCACCAGTATCGTAGTGGTAGGTGATTCCGTTTACATCTGTGAGCACCGTGTTGGCTGTGCTTGCCTGAACCATAGCCACGCAGATGGATCGGCCGGGGATGGCTGGATTCAGGTCCCCGCCCGCGGCGCTGATCACCGCCTTTGCCACGTTGCAAGCCCACAAGAGACCTGAGCTGGTTCCCCCGGAACTCGCCACAACGCAGCCACTTGGGCTGTCAGGGTCTGCGGCCCCTGAAAATCCTTGCCCAACGGGCAAAACCGAACCGTACCTAGTTCCCTCGCGGGCGGCGAAAGTCAGCTGACTCTTCTCGTTATAAAGCAGACCCCCCGTAAACATACCAAAGACGATCATGAAGAAGAGTGGCGCAAGAATCGCGAACTCAACTGCGGAGGCACCACGTTCGCGCGCAGCAAAGCTCGGCCAAGGAAAAACCCTCGGCAAATGACTACCGCCTTGTGACTTCTTCATCGGATCAAGAGGGGGCCGAAGATCGGGATGTTCACAGCTCTGCTTGGGGTGGGCCGCATGTTCAAGCAGCCGTTCGAGCTACTGACGTTGAGCGTCCGAGCTACGAACTGGGAGTTCGTCGGTGACCCACAGCCTTGACCTGCATAGTTCACCGATGCGAGCGGGAAGAAGAATATTCCGTTCAACGCCAGCGCTCCCTGTGCCCCGATGGTTTGGTCCAACGTACTGTCATTCCACATCGCCAAGTTCTTGAAGGGACCTTCCAGTGGCGCGATCATCGTCGCGTTCGAGGCGCCAGCCTTGATGGTCAGCTGTCCATCATCGCCCGTGCAATTGTCTCCCGAGACGTTCGGATATGCGCCGCAAGCGCCGGTGTTCACGCCCGAGGAATTGTAGGGAAACACGGTCGGGTCTCTGAAGTAGACGAACGTGTTCGTCAGGTTGAGTGTGGTTCCGCTTCCGGCAACGCAAAACACTGTGTACTTGGTGCCTCCGCAGGTATTTGTCTTGTCGCCTCCGGGCCTCAGATAGACGAAGGTCGCGTTGGGGCTCCATTCATTCGTGCAGCCGATCACCTTGGCGAGACAGCCGGACCAACCGCTGGTGGCCGACGACGTCGGGGCTGTGTTTATGTTCAGGGTGCCACCCGTAAGCTCAATGCTTCCCTGAAAAACAACGTTGCCGTTGTTGAAGTTGACTGTTCCTCCGCTGACGGAAAAGGTGGAACAATTCACGTAGATGTTGCCGGAATAATTAACTGGCGGGCCCCCACTGTTCTTGCAGGCACCGTTCGTGCCACCGGTACCGATTGTGGTCCACGTGCCGGGGGGTACCCCCGTTGGGGCTACTGAAGCGCCATCGATCTCAGAAACCAAGTTGTTGATATAAGGCGGCTTTGATCCTGGAGTGCACGTCGTCGGGTCCAATAGAACGGGCACTTCAAGTAGGTCCATGTAATTCAGGTAGTTCGCTTGGCAGTTATACGTGTTGTCGAATGGAGCTCTCGTGATCCGTTGCTCTTGAGGAGACGGGACGCCATATGTTGCACCGCCGGCGGCGGGTTGAGCGTTGACTACTCCGAATGCGTTGGGTGGGGAGATATCCGCGAGCAGGCAGGCTTTGTTGGAAGCAGTGCAAGTCGTGTCACCGTGGGTTTTAATCGCGTAAACCTCGATAACTCCGGGGCCGTGCGGCACAAAGGTCGGATCAATATCGTTTGTATTGAATGCTTCGATGAGGTTCGCAGTTGAAGAGCTGCTCGTGGTTATGATCGCCGAATTCGCTCCATTACAGCTGTTGTCGCCGGACTTCGGCGTTCCGTCGGAGTCCGCTGTGATTCGTCCACCGGTAGGAGGAATCCCTAGCGTTGCGTCCGCCGGTGAGGCATGAACTGCGATTTTTGCGCCGCTCCCTCCCGCGTTCAGCACACCACATCCATGAGGCTCGAGCAGCAATAGCGCAACCGGCGTTCTGACGTTCCCGGGCGCGCGCACCACAACAGCGGTCGCGGGAGCGCTTAGTTTTCCAGATCCTAAGACGCCGCTGAAGAAACTGGTCACCTGTGAGCGAATGTCTAACGCCATGCGATCACACAACGTGTGATCGTAGGCTCGAGTTCCAGTTCCGAGTCCCGATGTGCTTAATGACGCAAGCTGCGCGTCTGAGACTGGGAACGTGAAAGTGATGGTCGTCGAGCCGATCGTCTTTGGGGCCGTTGTTATAGGAGCTGTGCTCGAGGTACACGCCACACCCTGGAACGGTGCGCAGGGGTCTGAACCAGCCTGAGACGCAGGGACCGCACCATTCAAAACCAAGTACCTCCACGAAGCCTGACAAGCTGCATATCCGTCGGGCAGGAGTGAAACGCCTGCCAGCGCTGCAAGATCGGCGTAACTCCGATTCGTACGGACGGTCGAGCGATCGGCTCCAAGGTCAATGACAATGGCGACCATCACAAACACGACCACAATTATGATCGCGAACAGGACGGCATAGGCGCCCCGGTCTTCCCGGATCCGCCCGCGGAAAAGCGCCCTCCAGAACCCCATTGACCTCTTATTTCCTATCGGTAGCAATTGCTCAACTATTGAACACCACTGTGAGTGACCTCGCCATAGGGTAGGCGACCTAGTCCTGCGGAAATGCTCCGGGCGGGCATTTGCCCGCCCGGAGCTTGTTCCTCAGTGTTCTAAATCAGCAGGTACCACCGCTGGTCGAAACACACGTGCCGGTGTGGCTGAAGGTCGAGCTCGCGGTACGGCCCAGGAAGATAACGGCCAAGATGATCACGGCCGCGATAAGGGCGACCATGACGGCGTACTCAACCGCCGTCGCGCCGCGCTCACTCTTCAGAGGGAGCCGAGCGACGAGCCACGCAGATGCAAGGCGGGCGGTCTCAATAAGACGCATCCAATTCACCTCCCTCAATCATCCGCGTGACGGGCGCTGCCCCTCACTGATCTGAAGTCTTAATCTCTCTTGGTCCTAGCAGCCGGCAACGGTGGCACTCGTTGACACGCACGCACCGGTGTGGCTGAACGTCGAGCTTGCCGTTCTTCCGAGGAACACGACCGCGAGGATGATGACGGCTGCAATGAGTGCGACCATCACCGCGTACTCAACCGCCGTTGCTCCCCGTTCGTTCTTGATACCGAGTCGTGGCACGAACCACGCGGCGGCAGACTGAGCGGACCGAAAAATGATCGATGCCATTCGTCCTCCCCTTCCGGTCGCCCCGCGCTGCCGATCTCCCTTGCATGGCCTCTGAGCCTACTGCCCGAGTTGCCTCCCCTTGTGCATCATCGTCGGCGCATTCGGTGAGGGAGTTGAGTGATTCCAATGCTAAACACACTGGTCGAACAAACAATGAAGCAAACGACGGTATCCGAGGGGCTAGGCGTCCTTTTATTTGCGGGACTTGAGTCCTACTGGAAGGCATTATCCATTCGGTGCACTTGACCTCTACCGCTGAATGAGGCACGTGTGCTATTGCTGTGGGCTTAGGAATCGAGCGAGGGGAACCAATGGAACGCGATATCAAACACCCATCTCAACCGCGTAGCGTGACTGAAGTTCTCTCGCAGGTTGACCAAATGGTGAAACAAGGGGCGGCACAAGAACTCATTCCTTTCGCAACGATGTTCACTCCGCTCGATCAAGTTCTTTCAGGAGGAGTTCGTCCCGGTGATCTGTTGCTCGTCGGTGGCACACCGGGTGTAGGGAAAACAGTTGTGACCCTTCAGTGGGCGCGCAATCTCGCGTTGCAAGGCGTCCAAGTGATCTACGTTTGCTACGAGCATGAAGAGTCCGCGTTGCTCGCGCGTTTGCTTGCGTTGGAACTAGGCGAGCTCCCCCACTCCGAAGACGACCTCGAGATGGAGAAGCTCCGTCTTGGTATCCAGGAAGTCGCAGCCGGCAGCGGTCGAAGCTTGTTGGATGTTCTTGAGAGCGAAGACCTCATCCGTCTCGCGTATCAGCACATCGATTCGTACGGCGATCTTCTCTGGCTCGTGAAGGCTTCGGGCGCGCACACCGGTCTCGAAGAGATCGAAGACATGGTGGTCGAGAAGATGAAGCTTGGGCCGGTCGTACTTTTCGTTGACTACCTTCAGAAAGTCTCGGTGCGTCCCGAGCCACCGGACGAGGGCGAAAAGGTCACACGTATCGCGGAAGCGCTCAAGGATCTCGCGCTTCGGTACAAGATTCCGGTCGTGGCGATCGTCGCGGCCGACAAGGAAGGCCTCAAGTCACGCCGGCTTCGTCTCCATCACCTTCGCGGGTCTTCCGCGCTCATGTACGAAGCAGACGTTGCACTCCTTCTCAACGACAAGTTCAACTGCGTGTCGAAGGTTCACCTCGCGTACGACCCCGTGCGCGCGGAGACTTTCCACAACTACACCGTGTTCACGATCGAGAAGAACCGCGGCGGTCCGAACCTGATCGATATCGAGTTCCGGAAGGACTTCTTGTATTACCGGTTCGATCCGACCGGCGGAATCGTGGCGGAGAAGCTCATCGACGAGCGTGTCTACACGGAGTAGCCCTACATCTAGCGCAAATGCTCGAGCCGCAAACGCGCGGCGAATCGCGGCGGTGGGCGTCGTCGGTGCAGCGCTTGGAGGTGCCTTACTCCTCCCACACCTGGCTCACGCTCATGCGTTGATAGGCCACTTGCGGGGCACCCCGTACGTCACGGGATTCGACTCGCTTGATCATCCGCTCGAAGTGCTTTTTGCACTTGGTGATGGACAGTCGTTCGTCGCGCTGGCGAGAGATCCGACGCTCTCGAATCTGACCCAATTCAGAGGTGCTCGAGGTCAAGCAGCTTTACGCGCAGATCGCCCGCTCCAGGGATATCTCGGATGGGTATTTTCTGCGGGTAACCCAACCGCCGCCGAAGGCGGGGTGGTCGCTGCCAGTCTGTTCGGCGCGGGCCTCGCTGCAGCGGGTTGCGGGGAGCTCCTCCGACGACGGGGACGGAGTCCGTGGCTCGGGTTGTTGGTCCTCATCTTGCCAAGTGCCATCGCAGGGTTGCGCGCGTTCGGGCCGGAATTTGTTGGACTCGGCTTCGTGTGTTTCGGACTTGCGATGAAGGACGAGCGCAAGACGTGGGCAGCGGTACTTTTCTTTGCCCTAGCCGGTCTGTCGCGCGAGACGTACTTGCTCGTGCCTCTGCTGTTCGCCTTCAAGGAACGGCGCTACTTGATCCCGATCGCGACCTGGCTCGCATGGACTGGGATCGTCTGGTTGAGATTCGGTGCGTGGGGACCAACGGTGACCCTCGACGGAACGCGGCTCCTCGTTCCGCCATTGTTCGGATTCACTCATGCCCTGCATGAACTGCAGTCCCCCGTTGCGACCATACTCTGCATGGTTGCGATTCCAGTTGCGGTCATCGCGACGCTCGACCGTCGCAGGCACGACCCGCTGACCCGAATCGTTGTCGCCTATGGACTGTTCAGCATTTTCTTCGATTGGGTCGTCTGGGTTTTTTGGGCGTCGTTCACTCGAACGCTGCTGCCATTGTTCGCGTTTTCGCTCATCGCACTCGCCGGCAAGAACACAGTCGAACTTTCGCCTGTGGTCGAGACCGGCGGCCTTGATCCTCTTCCCAGCTAAGCAGCAACAGCCGGAGATGATTCGATCCGGACCGCCACGAATGACCCGATGCAGAGCACCACGAGCCCATACATGGGAAGTGAGTATCCGAGTAGCTGAGCGGTCGTAGACATGTGAAGGGCCGGGGGTAGACCCGGAAAAAGACCGATAAGAACAACGGCTTGCGCAATCAAGATCGGCCAAAAATATCTGAACCTTTGACCCTCCATCAATGAACGGATCAGCAAGAACGCGCCCGGGATCAAAAGGACCAGATATGTCTCCCACACGGTAGGCGTTGCAAGCAGGACGAAAGGCACGGCAGCCCAAAACACATCGCCAACCGGCCTTGCTCGATTTCTAAATGCCGCAACAAGCAGCATGATGAGGAACCCTGCGGCGATGACTCCAGCGAGTGCAGGAGCGCTCGCCGACAACGGCCGCCACACGCTCTTGGTCAGCCATCGATACGGTACAGAAAGAAGAGAGAGATTCATGGGGGCTGCTCGCCAAAATCGAACGTTCGCTGGAGAGACCGTTCGAATGAAGGAGATCGTCCGGCTGAACCCCATAACCAACCCTGCGATCACGGTGGTCCCCCCGGTAACGCCAGCAGTCCAAACAGCAGCTCGATAGTTGCGCATACGGAGGAGCGGGATGAGCATGAGGAAGGGGAATATCTTGAAGGCGGTTGCGATTCCGAGGGCGATACCCGCTTGTCGTTGTTTATCTCTCTCCAACGCCCACCAAGCGACGACTAGCAAGAGAAGAAGAAGGCCATTGCTTTGCCCGTAGACCAGGTCGGTTTGAACTGTTGGGATGGCAAGACCACCGATCCCGATGACGATAGCGGTGTGACGCTTGGCGCCTATGAGACGCGCGAACCATCCCAACGCCAACGCAGCTGCTCCCGCCATCAATATCAGCCAGCAAACGCGCGCAGCCTTATACGGTAGCCCGGCCAATGCTCGCACCGCGATGATCATTGTTGGGGGGTGCGGAGTACCCCCTTGCCCGTACTTATCGATCGCGTCGTAGGGCGAGTTAGGGCCGAAGTATCGGTTAACCAGTTGCGTTGTGTCCCCGTAAGGGTCAAGCCCGTCCATCCATGCGCGCGCAGAAACGTAGTCCTGTGTGAAGTCATTTGTGATACCCCGAGGCGAATAGATGAAGGCGAGTCGTGATGCGACTGACAACAGACCGAGGATGACGGCAACGATCGCAAGCCCCCGGAGGATAAACGGCGAAGGAGCGAATCGGCGTCGCGGCTCGGCGGAGGTGTCCATACTCATGTCGCCGGCGCGAAAGTCATGGTCTTGCCGCCGTCTTTAGAGTGGCGCCACTCGAGAAGAGCCACGAAAAAGAGGGCTATCGTTAGCAGCAGGTACGGGAGAGTCCGTGCGACCGTCGTCCCTCCCTCAACTGCACCTCCGAGCCCGGGAGGAACACCGATCACCAAGATCCCGATCGTGACCAACGTGGCGATCCCGGCACGCTCGCTTTCCTTGACCATCCGAATCCCGAACAGCAGCAGCACGGGGATGAGGTAGATAAGGGAGAACTCCCAGGACAAGGGAGCGGCAAGCAACATCCACGGCATCGCCGCCCAGAATCGATCTCGAGTCGCGCGCGCGGGGGTCCGCACGACTGCGGCGAGGGCTCCGCAGCCGATCACAAGTGCGATGACTGTCGCCAGTCCTGGCAGGTTTGGTTGGTGAGGCCGCCAGGTGTTAGCCGTCAACCATCTGTAAGGGACTCCGATCAACGAGAGGTTTAGTGGGGCACCGCGCCAAAGGCGAAAGTTCTCAGGAGCCGCAACCGAGAGAAACCGATGGAGGTTGGCGCTCCCCATAGCGAGGGCGGCAACCGCAGAGACGGCCATCGCGCTACCCACCATCCAACCCGCAGCTCTGAAACGGCGCTCACGCAGCAAGACCAGGATCATGATCGCAGGGAAAAACTTCAGAGCGGCTGCCAGCCCCAGCGCTGTACCGGCCCAAGCGTCATGACCCCGACGGAGGGTGACCCAAGCGGCAGCGAGCAGGAGCACGATCAACCCGTCAAATTGCACTAACTGCAGATAAGTCTGAGAGACCGGCAGGGCGAGCGCGCCGATCCCAATCACGGCGGAAGCGCGAGCGGAGACTCCCACGCCTCGAGCAACCATCCCAACACCGAAGGCGAGTGATGCGCTGATCAGGAGTAACCACAATGCGCGAGCAGCTCGGTAGGGCAGCGCACTCAAAGGCGACAGAAAGACGATCTCAGTAGGAGCGTGTGGATTCACCTGGCCCGGCCCGATCCCCGGAGTCGCGCTCTCTCCCAGGAATCGTCGGGACAGATCGACGATCGGACCGTACGGATTGACATCCGTTCGCCACGCCTTGGCCGAGATGTAGTCCTGCGTGAAGTCGTTCCGCGTTAGTTCGTTAGTCGTGACGCGAATCTCCCTGCCCGCCACACTGAACAGACCCAATAGAACCGCCAGGACCGCAAGAACTCTGACGATGGAGGGAGGGAAGGAGAAGCGCGGGCTCGTGCCGTTGGGCGCTTGGACGAGTCCTCCGCTGTTCTTCTCCATGACGACAAATGGCGATGCTAGCATCGCATCGTCTCCAATTCGGGTGGCGCCGACAGCCTTGAACCCCGCGGCGCGAAGGAACCTTGTGGAAGAACGAAAGCGGAAAGGGCTCGGATCAACTTCCCTTTCTATTCCTGCCAGGATCGCGATCCTGCTGGCGGTTGGCTTGGGGATCGCCACGCTCGTCGTTCACACTTCTGATTTGCGCCCGCCGTGGCTAACTTCGAATGACTTTACGTCTGACTACCTCTCCGCGCGCGTCTGGCTCGACGGTGGCGAACCGTATGCGCCCCTTCCCCAACTGATCGATCGGTATCTAGGAAAGGGAACCCCCTACTTCGACATCAGTCCTCCCGATCAAGTCAACGCACACCCGCCGATCATCGTGCTCATCACGTCTCCCCTCGCACTCCTCCCCTATAAGGCTGCTCGAACCCTTTGGTTCGTTTTGGTCGCCGGTCTTACCGTGATAGCGACCTGGCTGATCGCGCGCGGGCTGAAACTGGAGCGGAGTATCGCTGCAGCCCTGAGCCTCGGCGTGCTCGCCTTGCCCGTGAGCCAAATGAATTTCCAGATCGGTCAGTGGAATGCGTTCATGTTTATCCCCTTGGTTTGCGCCTGGCTTTCTATGAAGCGAGGGCACGATGCACTGGCCGGCACTTTGCTTGGGCTTGCGACGGCCCTCCGCTTCTTCCCTGCGTTTTTGATGATTCCTCTGTTGCGAGAGCGTCGCTACCGGGCATTTGTATGGCAAGCCCTTGTCGCATTCGGCGCATCGGCCATCGGCGTCCTTTTCATCGGCCTGCATTCAACGCACGTTTTTGCAAGCAGTGTTGGCCGAGACACTGCGTTTTGGCGGGCGCATCCCGGAAACGTCTCTCTGCTGGGTGACGTCTACCGATGGTTCCAGCCGAGCATCTGGCGGCCGGATGCGTTCCACCTGAGTTGGCTGGCACTAATCCTTGCGATCCTTGCGGTTGGTCTTTGCGTGGCCGGCGCTGCGACGACGCCATCGCGGACCGCGGGCGACCTTTACTGGCAGTCGGTGCCCTGGATGCTGCTCGCAGCCCCATTGTCCTGGCAGTCATATGAGGTTCTCGTATTTCCACTCCTGCTTGTCGCGGTGGAACGCGCGCGAAGAGCTGGCTCGATGCCACCGCTGACGTTGCTTCTGGGTACCGCCCTCGTCGTGGGAAGCACGCCGCGCGGTATCGCGACCAGCATCGGCGGACACATCTCCAACCTACGTTGGCTTGCCCTTTCCTCATCGACGATAGGACTGCTGTTAATGGCAGCAAGCGGTTGGCTGCCACCGCGAAGAGTCAACGAAGCGCGCGCGCAAGCACCTCAGCGACCCGACGTTGCTGCGCCTCTGTGATCTCGGGATAAAGAGGCAGTGAGAGTACTTCCCGCGCCGCCGCCTCAGTCGTGGGGAAGTCTCCTTCCTTATGACCAAACCCGCGGAACGCAGGTTGAAGGTGTATCGGCACCGGGTAATGAACACCTGCCCCGATCCCTTCCGAGTTGAGCTCGCGCACGACTCGATCGCGGTCAGGAACCCTCACAACATAGAGATGCCAGATGTGCTCATTACCCGGCAGCACGCTGGGGAGTGCGACATCCTTCATATCACCGAGCAGCTCTTGATAGAGCTGCGCGGCAGCACGTCGTCTTTCGTTCCATTCCGGCAGTCTTCTCAGCTTCGCGTTCAGAACTACGGCTTGCATCGAATCCAGGCGTGAGTTGAATCCGATCTCAGTGTGGTGATATTTGCTCTTGGTTCCGTAGTTACGGAGGTTACGCACGACACCGGCAACCTCGGCCGAACCTGTTAGCACGGCACCTGCGTCCCCGTACGCACCCAGATTCTTGCCCGGGTAGAAACTCACCCCAGCTGCCAAACCGAACCCACCCGCCGTCACACCCTTCCGGGAAGCCCCCTGCGCCTGCGCGGCGTCCTCGATTACGAGGAGTCCTCGACTTGCGGCCACATCCAAGATGTCTTCAATCGCGGGTATCTGGCCGTAGAGATGGACTGGCAACAGTGCTTTACATGCGGGCGTTATTCGTCGTGAAAGATCTTCCGCATCCAGCAAGAGATATACGGGATCCACGTCGGCAAACACCGGCGTCGCTCCTGCACGAACGACGGCGAGCGCGCTAGCGACGAAGGAGTTCGCAGGAACGACGACTTCATCGCCCGGACCAACGCCCGCTGCACGAAGGATCAGCTCTAGCGCATCGGTTCCATTCGCGACCCCAACGCAATTCGAGACACCCGAGAAGCGGGCGAAGGCATCCTCGAAGAGTGCAACTTCCTCCCCGAGGATGTACGCGGAAGAGTTGAATAAGCGCTCGAACCCTTCCCAAATTTCGGCGGCGACCTCAGCGTGCTGACTACGAAGATCGACGAGCGGGATCTCCATCAGCCCACCTGCTCGGCCTGACCGTTGTTTCCCGCCGACCGCTCGATCGCCTCAAGCGCACGAAGCACTTGAAGACCCTCTCTCCCACCTGTGAGCGGCTCTTTGTCATATTTGATGCACTCAAGGAAGTGATCGCACTCTGCTTTGAGTGGCTCCCCCAGCGATACGCGAGGGATCCTGATGTCTCCCTCGCGGATGCTCGCTCGGAATGACGCGAATGTATCCGTAAAGAGTGTAGGTGTCGTCTCCCCCGCGATCCCTTTGTCATAGATCCTTAGTGGCTCGGCGAAGTCCATGTCGTCTAGCACGAGCATCTGCGATTCGCCGACAACTGTGATGTCCCTTGATTTCCGGGGATTGAGCCAGGACACGTGAAGGTTCACGAGGACATCGTCCGGATATCGCAATGTTGCGAACACGGCATCCTCAAGACCGGGATTGATCCACGTTCCACCGATAGCCGAGGCGGTCAGAGGCTCTTTCTCAAGCCAATAGTTGGCGATAGAGATGTCATGCGCCGCGAGATCCCAAGAGGCATTCACGTCGAGACGCACGGGACCCAGGTTCGTCCGAATCATCGAGATGTAATACACACGGCCAAGCCTGCCCGACTCAAGATATTGCTTCACGAATCGCACGCCGGCGTTGTAGACGAAGAGGTGTCCAACCATGAGGATTAGACCCCGGTTTCTGGCCAGCTCACACAGCTCCTCCCCAAATGACACACTCGATGCCAGCGGCTTTTCGACAAGGACGTTCTTCCCCGCTTCGAGGGCAAGCTTTGCGATCGGGTAGTGCGTGCGAGTGGGGGTCGCGACGACAACCGCGTCGACTTCACTGTCCGTAATTGCATCGTTCGCGTCGGGAGTCATCCTGATCTCTGGGTAGCGAGCGCCGATCTCGCTTAGCCGAGCAGGGTCCAGATCGGAAACAGCAACAACGACACTCTCCGGGCCGTTGTGGAAGTTGCGGATCAAGTGGGGCCCCCAATGCCCCGCTCCCACAACGCAGACGCGGATCATTTCTGAGGCCCTCGATCACTGGAGCGCAAGGCCACCCTGACCAATGGACGGAGCATCGACCACCAACCCGTGATTGGCTTCATTTTCGTTTGACCGAG
>Ga0207684_10004408_pt1 | contig 13264 bp, 10 predicted proteins | sample KBSK5501metaG_FD_184342 | JGI IMG/M metagenome (GOLD analysis project Ga0207684, IMG submission 184342) | Corn, switchgrass and miscanthus rhizosphere microbial communities from Kellogg Biological Station, Michigan, USA - KBS K5-50-1 metaG... | ecosystem: Host-associated > Plants > Roots >...
GGACAACCCGATCGGCACGCCTCCCTTGTCGCGCGCGGTGACTCCAGGCAGGTCTTCGAGACCGATCTCATGCGGCAGTACGAGCACCGGCCGCGCCCGCGCACCCGTCCAGGCCGCAGCGACGTGCACGACGAGGGCCTCGAGGGCCGGCTGCACATCCGCGGCCTCCGCGCCGCCGTCGATCCGCGGCATGGCCGTCTGGAAGTGGAGGCTCTCCGCCGTCATACCGCGCCCCGGCACGCCCTTCGCCACGTTCTCCGCGGCCCTGCGATTGATCGCCGACTCCATGGGATCGTGCAGGCGGAGCTCGAGACGGCCGCCGATCGACTCCCTGAGCGCCGAACGGACGTCGACCCACCGGCTCGCGGTCATCACCAGGTGCACGCCGTAACCGAGACCCCTCGCCGCGATCTCCTGAACAGGAGCTTCGAGGTCCTCGAACTCCTGACGCAGCGCCGGCCAGTTGTCGATGACGAGAAAGACGTCGTGCCAACCGTCCCCGACCAGATCGCCGCTTTCGCGCCGCGTGCGGAGGGTCTGCGGCGAGTCGATGCCGGCGGCTTTGAACCGCGCTTCGCGGTCGTCGAGCAGAGCCGCCACCTCGGCCACCGTGCGCCGCACGCGCTCCGGATCCTGGCGTCCGGCCGCGCCCCCGACATGCGGCAGGCCGCCGAGCACCGACAGCCCGCCACCGCCATAGTCGATGCAGTAGAACTGCGCCTCTTGCGGGGTGTGTGTGAGGGCGAAGCTGGCGATCAGGGTTCTCAGCAACGTCGTTTTCCCGGTGAGGGCCGCGCCCACGACGAGGAGATGGCCGGCCGAGCCCGCGAGGTCGACAGCAAGCACGTCGCGCGACTGCTCAGCCGGAAGGTCGACAAGGCCGACCGGTACCGATAGGCGGCCGGAGCCGGCCCAGTTGGTCGCGCTCAATCCACGCTGTGGTGGCGGTCCTATCTCCCCTAGCAGCGCATCGAGGGCAACCGTGCGCTCGAGCGGCGGAAGCCACACCTGATGCACCCTTGGCGCGGCATCCCGCAGCTGCGCGACAACGACCTCGAGTACGCTCGGGCCGGAAGCGGGTGCGTCGTCGTCCCCCCGCGGCTGGACCGCCGGTACGCCGAACACCAGGCCGAAGGGACGCGGCCGGGGCGGTCCAGAATCGGATTCCTGCGGCGTCGAGTAAGGCTGGCTGACCAGAGCCGCTCGGAAGCGCGTGTACACGGTCGTCCCGACTTTCAAGTACGCCGAGCCCGGAATTGGAGGCAGCTCGTACGCGTCAGGGACCCCTAGCACCGTGCGGCTCTCGGCGGCGCTGAAGGTGCGAAGCGCGATGCGGTAGCTGAGGTGTCCCTCGAGGCCGCGAAGGCGCCCTTCGTCGAGCTGCTGCGACGAGAGAAGCAGATGCATTCCCAGGCTTCGGCCGAGGCGGCCCACCGCCACGAAGAGGTCGATGAAGTCAGGCTTCGATGCCAGCAGCTCACCAAACTCGTCCACGATCAGGGCGAGATGCGGAAGCGGCGGCAAAGCATCGCCTGCCGCACGGCGGCGTTGATAGTCACGCAACGAAGCCAGGTTGCCTGCTTTTCGCAGCAGCTCCTGGCGGCGCCGTATCTCTCCGAAAAGGGCGGCGTGCATGCGGTCGACCATCGCGAGGTCATCCGCCAGGTTCGTGATCACGCCGGCGACGTGCGGAAGCTCTCCAAGGCCCGCGAATGCGGCGCCACCCTTGAAGTCGACAAGCACGAATGCCAGCAGGTCAGGCGGGTGCGTGAGGGCGAGTCCGCCGACAACGGTTCGCAGCAGCTCGCTCTTGCCCGAACCAGTGGCGCCGATCACCAATCCGTGCGGGCCGTCGCCTCCGAGCGCCGATTCTTTGAGATCGAGGAGAACGGCCTCGCCCTGGCTGCTGACACCGATCGGGGTCCGCAGGCTGTCGGCCTGTGGCCGCGCGCGCCAGATGACGGCGGTGTCGAGCCGGCTGACATCTCGAAGGTCGAGGAGCTCCGTCAGTGAGATCGCGCCGGCCAGACGCCGAGCGCCGGGCTCGTCCGAAAGGCGAAGCGGCGCCAGCCTGCGTGCGATGGCCTCGGCGGCGGCCGGCCCGAGGCGGTCAGGCCGGCCTGCGGCCGCCGCGCTGAGATCTGCCCGTTCGACTTCGAGCCCGCCGGCGGCGACCCGCAATCGCAGATCCACCTCGCTCGGCTCTGCCTCCGGACCGTCAGCGATGACGATCAACGTGGTCCGCGATGGCATCCGGCGCAGCGATGCGATCGCCTCGGGAGCCGGAACGAGGCCGTCGGCGAGCACCACCAGCCACGGGTCTTGACCCACCGGCTCGGCCGGTGAGGTATGCCGGGCGCGCGCCGCTCGCGACGTGATCGCCGCATCCACTCCTTCCGCGTCGGACACGGCCGGACCGGTTTCGCCATCGGAGGCGCCTCGGAGGTGAGGCAACCACTTCATCCATTCCCACGCGGGGGCGGAATCCTTCTTTGTACAGAGAAGGAGGCGGACGTCGTCCGGCGCATGCAATACCGCCAGCCGGCTCAGCAGCGCCCGCGCTGCATCTTCAACAGCGTCGCGCTGTCCGACCAGGGTGACAACGGGTGAAGCCTTGAGATCCACCGCAATGGCGTCGTTCGGAACCGTGCTCTGGGCTCTCGCCAGCTGACCCATCGCCTCGGCGCACACCGGGTCGGATTGGGCCGCCAGGCCGTCTTCGGACGGAACCTGAAACGGCGTCGCCAGCGGGAGCGGGCCTTCGCCCACCCTCAACACCAGGAAATCCGGATCGTCCGGTCGCCTTTCCCAGAGGCGGGCAGTCGAACCGGTGATGGCCAGCAGGGCGTCAGTCGGGGGATGGCTCCATGCGGACGCGGCCCGCTGCGCGGCTGCGGCCGCCTGCAGCTGGACGCGGACGCCGTGCAAATAGCCGAGGTAGCGGGCCCGCCCGCCGCGTATCCGGCGCCTCGCCGTCGATCGCTGCTGCATTCCCATGCCGACGCCCATGCCGACCGAGCCGAGCATGAACAGCAGTCCGCTGGCCAGGAAGAGCGGCTTGGGATTGTTGACGATGAAAAGCATCCCGCCCAGGCTGCCGACGATCGGAAACACGTACTGGAGCCAGCCGGCCGCCCCGCCCGGCTGCGAGTCGATACGCGGGGGGGCCGACAACGTGATCGGAGAGTCCGGCACGATTGGAGGCGCCGAGCGAGCGGCCCGGCGCACCGTTCGCGACCGAGGCTCTACAGTCACCATCGATTCGTCACACTAATGGTTCGCGTCCTCAGTCTAAGAAAGCTCCTGCTGAGGTCACCGAGGAGGACAACGTAGAGGCGTCGTGCCGCGTGACCGTCGTCGGTTCCAGACGGCGGGTCGACGCCACCCTACCCGCCGGAATTCCCATCGCCGAGCTGCTTTGGGACGTGGTGGGCATGCTCGGCGAGACCAGTGATGGGGCGTCCGCACGCTGGGCGCTGATGAGGGTCGGCGGCCAGATTCTCGATCCCGAGCTTGCGCTCGAGGACCAGGGGGTCGTCGAGGGAACCATGCTGTTCCTTCGCGACATCAAGTCTGCCGCGCCGGAGCCTGTGGTCGACGACTACGCCGAGCGGGTCGCGATCACCGTCGATGCCCAGGGCGGCCGGTGGGCTCAGCCGGCAGCCCAGCTGCTGCTCGTCGGAGCAGCGGGCCTCTGCCTCCTCGCTGCCGGCCTGCTCGTGCTTCTGACAGGAGATCGCGGATTGCGGACCCTCGGCGGCCTCGGAGGTGCGGCGATCGCCTCGGTGGGCGGCGTGGCCATGGCACAGCTCATGGGCCGGCGAGCCTTCGCTGGGATCCTGATCCTTGCCGGACTGCCTCTATGGGCGGCCGCCGGCGCAGGCATCGCCGGCGAAGCGGGAGCGGACTCGACGGGGATCCTGGCCGCCGCCCTGGGGTCCCTCGCCGCCGGTTCATGGGTCGCCCTCCTGATCGCCGGCGACGCCGTGATCGTGCCGGCGGTGGGCTTGATCGCGGCCACACTCCTGCCAGCCGTGGTGCTTGTGGGGGCTTCAGCCGCGGGCGCGGGATCGCTCGCCGCGGCGGCCCTCCTCGCTCCGCTCGGGCTTGGCCAGCTGGCCCTGACGCCGGCGCTGGCAGCACGACTGGCGAACCTGGCCGAGCCTGATCCCGGATCGATCTCCGCTCGAGCTCGACGCGGCCGGCGCTTGCTGGCCGCGCTGCTTGTCGGCTCCGCAGTCGTGCTGACGGTTTCGAATGCAGCACTCGCCATAGCGGGAGGATGGTTTGCCTGGAGCCTGATGGCCGTCACCTCGATTGCGGTGGTGGCCAAGACAAGACACTTTCGATTCTCGGCCGAGGTGGCGCCATTGATTGCGGCCGGTCTGATCGGCTTGGTACTGCTGGAGTGCTCGCTGGTGCTGAACCTGGCCGGGCCCGGTCGCGTGGGAGGCACCGTCGCGGTCCTGATCGCCGATGGAATTCTTCTCGCTGCCGCTGCTGCAACGATTCGAGGCTGGGATCTGTCGCCGTTATTCCGTCGGCAGCTGGGTAGGGTCGAGCTTCTCGCCACTGCCGCAACCGTACCGTTGGCGCTGGGCGTGCTGGGAGCTTACGAAGCCGTGGCCCGCTTCGCGCACGGCCTGCACTAGGCCAGGCTTCCCACCAGGATCGCGGCCAGCTCCCGGACGCCGACCTGCCAGGAAACCGGCGCTCCGGCCCACGTGAATCCACGGGTCCTCAAACGCTTGGCCTGGTGGGGATCGTAGGCGATGGTCACTTTTTGAACGGCGTCGGTCGAGCGCGTTGAACGGGCGCGAGATGGGGCCTGGTTGGCGACCACCACGACCGCCTTTCCTCGAGCCCGAAGGGATTCCGCGATTGCCGCCGTTTCGTCGAGCTTCGTGAGGTGCGGCGCCGTGACCAGGACGACCTGGTCGGCGGCGTCGATCGAGGCGCGGCTCAAGGCCCGCTGCAGGCCGGCGCCGCAGTCGAGGATCACGATGCTGTGCAGGTGGCGGAGGTGCTCGATGAGCCGGCCCCAGCTTGCGGCGCCAGGGGCGATTGCGTTGGCCGGCTCGCCGGGCGAGGGCAAGATCGACAGCCGCGGTCCCACGCTGACCAGGGCGGCTCGCACCTGTTCAGGAGTCAGGTTGGGCCGGAAAAGCGAGCTGTAGACATCTTTGGACAGGCTGCTGTCGGGGGCCATCCAGTGGCTCAACGCGCCCGACTGGGGGTTGGCGTCGACCGCTGCGAGCTGATCGTCGCGCAGGGCGCCGAGCATCGTCGCGAGGAGGACGGTGACGGTGGTCGCACCCGCTCCGGGATGATCTGAGACCACCGCTATCACATTGCTGGCTCGAAGACGGGGCGCGACTATGGCGCTTTCGAGGACGCGAATGTAGAACGCGTCTCCGGCCCGATCCACATCCGGCCCCGGCGAGCGCGAATTCTCGTGGTCCGCTTCAACAACCTCGACGGTCTCCGGCTCGAGCAGCACGAGCACAGCCCCGGCGAAGATCCCGCACTCGGCGAGGGTCCGGGTACCGGGCAGCGGCGCCTCGCCCTTTGGAGCAAGCCGCCAACCGATCCCATCCGCGCGGCCCTCGCAAACCTCGACCAGGCTCGGCACCAGGTCGTTCACGCGAGCGTCTTGGGGCACGTCCAGAGCGTGCCGGCCGGATGGGCTCTCCACGTCCACCCGCAGGCGTGGCCGGCTCAATTCGCGACTTCTAGGGATGTGCTGTTATTGCGTTTCAAATCGACCTCAGCGCTTAGCATGAATCGATCGGTTCGCTGCAGGCGGTCCGCATCGGCGAGGTCTGATCCGGCTGACCATCGACTGGTGACGTGTGAGCTCTGAACAGCATTCCATCATCGAAGAGCGGATTCGTGCGTTTCCAGACCTGCTCGCCGAGATGCCGGGCGCCCTCGGTGAGCTCGCGGATTTTCTGGGCGTTCCGGACTATCGATTTACGCGAGATGGGCTCGAGGCTCTGGCGCAAGCGCTGAGCATCTTCCTATCGAATGCGGATCTCGGCACCATTGATGACGAGCAGAGGATCTGGCTTCACACCCGCATCATGTACTTGATAGGCGAGCTGCTGAGCGAGCGCCACGGCGCTCATTGGTCGCTGCAATCAGATCCCGATTCGGATTTCTACGGGCATTACGTCGTCGGCGGCTTTCGCCATGATGCGGATCGACTGGCCGACCCGGCTGCAGCGGCTTACGAATTGCTCAACGAGGAGCCCCCTCGAGACCTTCTTGGCGCAATCGAGCGCCTCGGAACTGCTCCTCGATAGCTAAATACCCAGGGTCGCCCTGCTGATGGTGCCGAGCACCTGCTGCTGGTAATAAAGGATCGAGCCGTCGTCGGCCTTCACAGTCGATGCGTAGTGGGTCGAGACGGACAGGGTGTAGATGTTGCCGGCAGAGATCGCAAGCCCGAAGTAATCGCCGATGAACGAAAGCCGGCAAGGATCGTTGTGCGAAGCGCAGGCCATCTGCCCGAGACCTCCTAATTTCTGCAGGTCCGTGGTCGTCCCGTCTTTGTTGATCCCCAGGCCGGGTTGCTGCGGATCCCAGCTGAAGTTCGACGCTCGAATGTTGGCGCCTGTCAACACCGCGCCCGCCCCCTTGTCCGTGTAGGGCTGCACCGAAACGTCGATGCAGAAGTTCGACAGGCCTCGATCCTGCGGGATGATGCTCGCGTCCGTTGGGCACATGGCTCGCCGGTCGTAGAACGCGACCGCGACCGCGCCGCCGGGACCGGCGGCGACGGCAGGCTGGAAGTGGTCCGCGACGTTGCCTGATGCATGGTCGTCATTGACCGGCGCCGGCTTGCTCCACGTCTGGCCGCCGTCGGTCGACTGCACCAGGAACACGTTGTACTGCGTCCCATTGAAGTCGTTGTAGGCGAGGTACAGGTGTCCTGGAAAATCCTGGGACACAGCGAAAGCGAATGGGATGCCGTCACGGAATGTCGTGTTCGTCACACGCCCGCTGGCCACCCCGATAGAGGTCCCTGACCCGGCCTGGACCGGCGTGCTGAAGGTCCTGCCGTCGTCCGATGACCTCGTGACGAAGAAGTCGCTGACGTTGGTCTTGGTGCCGATGTTGGCGTAGGCGACATAAAGGTCGCCCGAGGGGTCCACCGCCGGCTGGCTGAACTGGTTGCGCATCTGGTCGCTCGAGGCTGAAACGATCGTCGTGGCATTCGAGAAGGTCAACCCGCGGTCTCGAGAAACGGCCATGCGCAGCTTGACGGTGCTGCCGATGTTGCCGTTGACCACGTCCCAGGTGGCGTAGACGTGGTCGTGCAGCGCAGAGTTGGGGTAGTGGTTGACGGCGATCCACTGCTTGTCTTCGACGTGGCCGAGCTGGAAGGAGCTGGCGTTGGGAACCTGCTCGAGCGCTTGGCCGCCGTTTCCGGTCACCCAGGTCGCACCGAGGTCGTCGCTGAAGGAGACTGTGATCTCTCCGTCAGGGTGGAGATTGGTCCAGAACGCGTTGAAGGGAAGCATCGTCTGGTAGACGCGGCCTTTGGTGTCGAAGCCGACATTGGGGTCGGTGGTGTTGGTCCAGCTCGGCGGCATCCTCTGATTGAGGACGCCGGGCGTCGACTCCGTGGTGGAGCAGTCGTAGCCCTGGACGATCGTGTTGCTGTTCGCCGACCCATTGATGTTGTAGCTGCCGAGATAGAAGTTGTAGCCGGTCGAGAACTTGTCGAAGAAGAACTTCGACGAGCCCACCAGCTGCTCGCCGCCGGGCTTGACCGTAAGCGCCGACTCTGAGTGGTTGGCGTTGAAGTTGTTGGCCGTGGGACCGACGCATCCGCCTTCGACCGGGGGATTCTCGGGGTAGCCGCCGCCGCTCGTGGGCGAGCTGACGACGACGTTCGGAGTCGGATTGGTTGCTCCCCAAAGAGGACCGCCGGCGCCCGCCAATCGGCCTGGCGACAGGGCGAAGATGATCGCCGAGGCGAGGACAGCAACCCTCATCGGCCGTCGACTGAATTGGCTGAGCTTCCCCACTTTCCACGCCTCCTTCGCACTACAGACCGAAGAGAGCTCCCCTGACGCAGCTTCTTCCGAACATAGCCGATTAAGTTCGGGAATTCAAGGCTGTGAAAATCGGCGGCTAATCCGGTTCGAGCGGCTCCTCATCGACGAGCGTGGTTGCGTACGGGACAGCCTCCAGACGTTCGATCGGAATCTGCTTGCCGGAGACCTCGCTCAAGCCATACGTCCCGGAGTCGATCCGCTCGAGCGCCCGCTTGACTTGCTCCAAATTCTCCTGATCGACGTCGTTGGCGTCCTCCTCGTCTTCTCGGCCGTAGATGCGTAGCGACTCATCGACTGAGTCACCTACACCCGACTCTTCCTCGACGGTCTCCTGAATGTCGCGGTTTCGCGCGCCGATCCGCGACTCGATTGCAGCCCGCTCTGCTTCGAGGCGCTCGCGAAAGCGGTTGATGTCTTCTGGTGTCAGCGCTGGCATGTATCCCTACTGTACGGATTTAACGATGCCGGGGACCGTAGCTCGCGTGTGACGTACGACACCGCCGCGGTGTGACGTACGACATGGAAGCAGCGAGGCGTCGTGCCTAGCCTCATGGGCATTCCGGATTCAAATCCCATTTGGAGGTTCAGGCTGTGCAAGCAAGACTCGAAACCAGGCGTTTTCCGACCTCTGTTCTCGCGTTCGCGTTCGCGCTGATGGCCGTAATCATGCTCGGCGCGGCAGGCGGCTACGTGATGAGCGTCCTCACGGCCCCGGCCGTCCATTCCGCGCAAGGCCCCGTGACGTCGACGGTGCAGGGCGGGCCGAACTCGGATCTAACTCGCGTGCTGCCGCAGCAAGCGGCGCAGGGTGGACCGAGCTCCGACCTCACCCGGGCGCTCCCGAGCGAAGGAGTCGTTGCCAACAGCAGCCCCTGCGATTCACTCCGCCCTCACGGCGTTTGCTAGGGCGGTGATCACCGACAGATTGAATCCCTTGGCGATCATCCAGACGGCAAGGCTCATCTCCCAGAGGAACACCGGTATCGCACCGATCGACCCCCACACAGAGATTTGCTGGTAAAAGCCGAACATCTCTGCCGTTCCCGAAGCGAAGATGACTGGGCCTCCGACGAGGCCCAGCACGGGGATGATCCAAGGTACAAGTCTGCCCGTGTACATCAAGTACGCCAGCAGCAGCGTGTTGACTCCGATGGCAAGGCTTGGTCCGAAAAGGAATGTCCAGTTGTGAATCACCACCAAGGACTTGCCGGCAACGATGAGAGAGGGAGCATCGACGCCCGCTGCGCCGGCGAAATCCTTCCTCAACGTCACGACGGACAGCAGGCTGATGATTCCGACGACGATGACCACCGCCTCAACAACACGACCGGCGACGTAGCCGAGGGCGATGCTTTCGTTCTGTCGCCTCAGGATTGGAAACAACGTGACCGCCGTGCCGATCACCGAGATCGCAAGGAGCACCTCGAAGAAAGCCCCGAGAATTACCCTGGCGTCAGCGCCAGAGCCGGCGACGATGTAGCGGGAGTCGTTCAGGACTGGGCCTTCGAGAGCGAGTCCGACGATCGCCGCGACCGCGGCCACGATGAAGAACACGCCGGCAACGACGGCACTCCTCCTGGTGGAATTCACGCCAGACTCCCTTGTTCGGTCATGGCCTGCTTCCCCTTGGCGCCATCCAACACGGATATGACGACCTTTCCTCGAGCGCGGCCGGTTTCGAGATAGCGGATGGCGTCCGGCGCTTCGCTCAGTGGATATGTCCGGTCGATGACAGGAGTAACGCTGCCGGCTTCGATCAAGTCCTTGAGGAATTGCAGGTCATCACTCCGCGCCTTCGTGTTGAGCACGCGCAACTTCTGGCCGATGAACGGCGACAGAATGACGGCCTTGATGATCCTCCCGACGGCCCCGATGATGCGACCGGGCGAGTCACCGCTGCTCAGTACGAGCGTGCCCCTGGCAGTGAGAGCGCGCCGGCAGGCAGATGGGGAGGCGGTACCGGCGAGCTGGAAGATCAGGTCGTACTTCCGACCACTCCGGGTGAAGTCCTCCGCCGTGTAATCGATGACGTTGGCGGCGCCTATCGAGCGGACCAGTTCCACGTTCCGTGTGCTGCACACTCCGGTCACATCCGCGCCGTACCAATTCGCGATCTGCACCGCGAACGTCCCTACGCCGCCCGACGCTCCCACGATCAGAACCTTCTGTCCGGACCGAATCTCTCCCTCATCACGTAGGCCTTGCAGGGCGGTCATCGCGGCCAGGGGAACCGTGGCCGCTTGCTCGAAGGTCAAGTTCGCGGGCTTCAATGCCAGACGTTCCTCTGTCACGGACACGTACTCTGCGAAGCCCCCTGCGCCAACGAATCCGAAGACCGCATCGCCCTGCCTGAACCGTGTGACCCCGTCACCGACCGCCTCGACTTCTCCGGCCATGTCGCTGCCGAGAATTGAGTTCTTCGGTTTCAGAAATCCGGTTGCGGGGCGAGCGATATACGGCATCCCCCTCATGAAGTGCCAGTCATATGGATTCGGGGAGGCCGCGCGCACCCGCACGAGCACTTCGCCAGGCTTGACGCCGGGTTTGGAAACCTCCCTGAGCTCGAGAACATCGGCTGAGCCGAACCGGTCGTACACGATCGCTTGCATTTGCTGCTCCTCCCCTTTCATTTGCGGTGTACACCGTACACCTTGCCCGGAGTGTAGGTGTACGGCGTACGCTTTGTCAAGTGGCTGAGAAAACCGAGGCGCCGCGCCGGGTCGCCCTGAGCAGGGATCGCGTGCTGCGCGCCGCTGTAGCCCTGGCAGACGGCGCCGGGATCGAGTCGCTCAGCATGCGAAGGCTCTCCGATGAGCTGGGCGTCGTACCGATGGCCCTCTACAAGCATGTGGCCAACAAAGAGGAGCTCCTCGACGGAATGCTCGATGTCGTCGTCGGCGAGATCGATCCTCCCGTCACCGGAATCGATTGGAAGAGCGCGGTCCGGCAGCGAATCCTCTCCGCGCGACAAGCGCTGCTACGTCACCCTTGGGCTTCCCGAGTCCTCGAATCGCGCTCGAACCCGACCCCGGTTTTGCTCGATTACATGAATTCGATGATTGGGATATTCAGGGCCAGCGGCTTCTCGGTCAGCCTCACCCACCACCTGATGCATGCGATCGGCAGCCGTCTGTTGGGATTCACCCAGGAGCTCTTCGACGACACAAGGACTGCCGAAGCGATGCCCGCGGAAGTGGTCCGCGAGATGGCGCGGAGGTATCCCTACGTAGCCGAGATAGCCGGGGCTGCCTCCCACGACGGCGAGACGGTCGTCGGTCCGGGTTGCGATGACCAATTCGAGTTCGAGTTCTCGCTGGACCTCCTCCTGGACGGTATCGAAAGACTCCGCTTGCGGGAGTCGACGTCAGGTCCGCGGCCTGTTGAGCGGTAGTCCGCTTTCGCCGACAAAGACCTTGAGCACCTTCCAGTGATCGGCCACCTCGAAAGGTTCGATGCTCGCGTTCGTCACCAGAAGCGACCGGCCCATGAAGGCGAGCCCCCACGGCGAGTCGAACAGGGGGTTTGAGATTCGCCGTATCTCGTTGCCGGCCGGATCGAGGACCGCTATCTGGTTGGTACCAATCAGGGCCACATAGATGTTGCCTGAGCTCGCGAAAGCCAGACCTGTCGCCTGAGGCAGCTGCTGTCCGGGGACGACCGGGAAGCGGTGGACCAACTGGAGGTCGGACGCGGAGGGGTGGTCAACGAGAGGGATCCGGTAGACGACGGCCTCGCCGGGAAACGTCGCCGAGACCGTGATGGTGAAGTAGAGGAACTTGCCAGTCGGGTCAATCCGACCACCCAGCGGGCCCCCGGCAAAGCCGAAGAATCCGGTGAGCCTGGGGTCCTGGAACCAGATCGAAGGCTGCCCATCGGGAGTGACTCGCCAAATTCGCGGCTTGTCATCGGTCATGAACAAGTTACCGACGCGATCAAAAACGAGGTCGTTCCACATCGTCACCATCCAGCCTCCGGCCAGCGGGGCCTGGGCGAACAGCACGGGTGCGGCGTTCTCATGGTCCAGGGACAGGCGGAGAATCCTCCCGTTCATATCCGCTACGTAGAGCTGGTGGTCGGGGGTCGGGTTGCCGTCAAGAGCGAGCCCGAACAGGCCCATGTTGGAGTTCGGCATGGTTGCAACGGTGGTCGTCGTGACGAGCTTGCCGTTGTTGTCGTAAGCAAATACGCGCTCGCCGTCCGAATTGAGATGCCCACCCGTCGCCGGATTGGCGAAGAAGTCGCCGGCGCTGGTCGAGACGTATACGCGGCTCTTGTCGACGGCAACGCCGAAGGGGTGCCCCGGCGCGGGTACGCTTGCGAAAACGGTCGTGTCGCCAATCGCAGGACCGTTCTGGGTCTCGTCGGCGAAGGCGGGACCGACGCCCTGGCCGAGCCCGATCGCTGCAAGGACTACAACCGGTCCGACTTTTGCCCACCAGCATCGGTTCATTTGATCTCCTCCTGACTGGCCCGCTCTGATCCGGGGCCGACTACAGGAGCTTCGCCAATGGGGTTTGTGGAATCTTTGGGACCGTGTTGGTCTGGTATCGAGTTCCTTGAGAACCAAATATCGCTCTGAATCGAGATTGGTTGTCGGCCGCAGGCATATGATCGCAACCGGGCGGCTCGCCGAATGCCATTGACAGACTCCGAACAGCAACGCAATGAGCGTGCCCAACTCGGTTTGGCGATTGGTGGGCGGGCCGACGAGGTCTACCAACGCACCATTGCGCGTCTGTATCGGAAGGGCCACGGCGGCGCCGTCAGCGATGCCTACCTGGACTACCGCTGGGGTCGAAGCGTGGTTGGCACATTGCTCATTGCGCGCTGGCTGGTGAGCGGCATCGCCGCTGACGAAGACGAGATCGAATTCATCTCCAAGAGTGGCGGCGCCGCGGCGCGCGAAGGGGTTCCGCTCGTCGAAACCACTCGCGGACACCAACACTGGCGCGATGTCCTGATCGAGGTCGTGCGTGAAGAAGCTGGACGGCTAGGAACGCCAAGTGAAGTGGCAGAAGGGGTCATCCAGGCCGTTCAGTTCAATGCAGATGCAAGCCTTGTGCGGATTGCGAATGCCTATGACCTGCAGTTGCGCGAAACGAATGCTCAGCTTTCACGAGCCAGTCAATTCAAATCGGAGTTTCTCGCCAAGATGAGCCATCAGCTCCGTACTCCATTGACGGCGATCATCGGCTTTT
>Ga0207684_10004411_pt1 | contig 13254 bp, 13 predicted proteins | sample KBSK5501metaG_FD_184342 | JGI IMG/M metagenome (GOLD analysis project Ga0207684, IMG submission 184342) | Corn, switchgrass and miscanthus rhizosphere microbial communities from Kellogg Biological Station, Michigan, USA - KBS K5-50-1 metaG... | ecosystem: Host-associated > Plants > Roots >...
TCCACAGCGCGCTGCACCTGCTCCGGAATCTCCTGAATGTAGATCCCCGTCGTTGCGAGATCCGTGTGCCGCAGGTGCGCCTGAACATCCCGCGGCCGTCCGTGGCGCTGGAAGTACGTCGCGCAGGTTCGCCTGAGTGCTTGGTACGTCACGTCGTGGATGTTGGCCTTCGCCGCGAGCGGCTTGAGAACGCGCTTGAGATAATTACCGATCCGAAAGGGAGTTCCGGCTTCGGTCGGGAACAACAAGTCTGACTCGGCGCGGACCGCCGTCAGGTGATATGGAGCCTGCGAAGCGCGGAGCATCAGCCAGTTCTCAATTTCCTGTTGAAGGCCACGGCTGATCGTGACACAGCCCGCACTACCCGGCGTCTGGGTGTCGCCAGGCTGGCCGAGGCGGTTCCATCCTTTTTCTGCCTCTTTCAACGCCTGGTCTATTCGGATTCGACCGGGTTCTACGTCGTCCTCGCGAAGCAGGAACAATTCGCTCGGGCGGAGACCGCACACGAAAAATATCCGAAGTACAACGTGCTCACGAGGAGGAGCGATCGCGAGGAGGTTCTGAATCTCGTGCAGCGAATAAAACCGCCTACAGGGCTTCTTCTGAAGCAGTTTAGTCGGCAGGTCAAGTTTTCGCGCCGGGTTCGTCTCGATCAGCTTCTCGTCGACGGCATACTGAAATGTGGCGGCCAGGTACGTCCTCACCTTTTTGGCCACGCTGTAGCTTGCGCCCAGAAGCGCCAAGCCATTCAGGAACCGTTGCAGCGGATCGCGCGTGATCTCTCGGACGGCGCGCCGGCCAAAAGCGGAGATAACACTCTGTTGTTTCTTACGTTCTGTTCCACCCTCGAACACCGAGGATATGGCTTTACGCTGCGCCACTCCCCATGTGCTCTGCTTCAATTCGCGGTATCGATTCCAGACCTCCGAGAACGGTGAATCGGACGTCAATGCCGAACACGATTCCTGCGCATCGGCCGCGGCTTCGATGCGGCGGTCCAGGAGCTCTGCGCTTCGGCCCGCGATAGGGTTGCCGGCCCGAGAATCTTCGTGCGGGGTAGGCGCTTCTCCGTTCCATCCGCCTGCTTTACGTAGACGTGCCAAAGGCCCTGCCACATCTTGCGCCGCTTGCCCACTTTCGAAAGACTTCCACGTTGGTACCGTTCCCTGGACATATGCCGCCCGATCGATCTCAGGCCCGGAACAACAACGTTCCTGACTCCGCATTCGAGGCACCGAACGAACCATTCCCCCTCGGCGTATTCGGGTGCATTGATGAGATCGTCGCCGCAATGTTTGCATTTCATATTAGCGGTCCCAACCGCTCCACTCTTGCGAATGCGGCGCGAGGTTCTCTGGTGTCTCTGAACGCGGCGCGCTTTGGCCAGCGGACGGGTGAATTTCTGGAGCGGCCGGGTCTGGCTGCGGCTTTTCGAAAGACGTCATCCGTCTTTCTGGAAGCAGCTCGTCCAATATCTGACTGGAGGTTTCCTGGATCACGGAAAGCGACTCGGCCAGCGCCTTCTTGTCGCCATTATAAGAGCGCGATGTAATCGGCGGCCGCTGTGTTGGATTCAAAGCCTACGCCCCGGCAGACCACGAACGCGACGGCCTCGGCCTGGGTTTCCCGGACCACCTTGGGAAGTGGCGCTGCCTCTGCGCGGTGGTGAAGCATCTCGTGGGCAAGTTCATGGGCTAATACGGAGAACTCCTCCGCGGGCGCCATCCCCGGCATCAGCCGGATGCGCCCGCCGCTGGAGATGCCTTGGGCGGGCGCGATACTGGCGTCGTATGCGACGGAAATCCCTTGTTTGGCCACCAGCGCTTTGAGCTTCTCGCCGTATTCTCTGGTATCGCCGGTGGTTTTGGCGAATTCCGGCAGAGGCCGGCCTTCTGTCTGCGACACATCGAAGACGTGAGCCGTCCGGAACGCCACCAAGCGAAACACCTCATCCGGCCTGGCCGCCTCTTTGCCAGCGGGGGCCGCGTCCTTCTGTTTAACCAGGACCGGCGCAAAAATCATGATGCCCTTTTCGCCTTTTTTGACCCAGCGCCCCAGGTCGTGCCACGTATGAAAGCCAGCCACTCTTGTGGCGTCCGGCCGCTGCGTGGTAATCAAGAGAACGTTGCCCCAACTGTAGCGATGGAACCGCCCCATGGCCGCCAGATACTGTTTCAAAGTTTCGCTGTGACCGGCCTCCAGCGCGGCGGAGAGACGGTTGAGCGCCTCTTCGGCCATCTTTCGTACTTGGTCGTCTGCCATGTTTCGCCTCTCTATACATGCGCCAGCAGGCGCGATTTCCGCTCCGATGGCCCGGCCAGGTCGATCTGTGCGGAGGAGGATGATTCACCGGACATGCAGGGCTGCGTTCGGCTCATCGTTCCGGCTCCGTGCTTCTATCGGGCGAAGCCTGGACCCTCAGCGACTGCCCGGCTTTTCGCACCGTGTGCTCCGCATAGTACTGGGGGTTGTGCTTTTCGTAGCGGCGATAGCTCGCGATGGCGGCGATCACGCTCTTCTCGGGTTCTCCACGGGCCAGCGCGCGTCTGGCGAAGGCCCAATCCCGCTCGGATTGCGAGACGGCGCCCGGCATGTGGTTCCGAGCCGCCGGCTGGCCGTTTTCACTCGACTGATGGCGAATTGCTCGCTCTTCGGGCGAGAACCTGGGGAACTGCTCGGGCCGATAGATCAAGCCTGCAATGGCAGCATGCGGCTCAACACGGACCAGATGTGGCCGGTCGTATTTGTGATTATTAAAGCCGGGCATGCGCAGCACGCGCGCACAATCGGTAGCGGCCGGATCGGCCCCCGTTTCGCGCGTAAGGGCTCGTTGCAGATTCTCGGCTTCGTCTTTGGCAAACCCCTCCACTCGCCACGTCACCTGCCACTTGTCCGGAGAGGTGTTTAGGACGTGGCTGGGCGTTGGCAGGTCCTGCCGCCGGAAGAGCTCCTGAACGGCAGCGTTCCCGTTATCGTCGAAATCCAGGTACACATGCCGGATGGCGGCGATGTCTTCTTTGGTGCGGCCCCTGGCGTCCTCGCGCAAGGCATTCATGGAGACGTAGATTTCGTACCGCTGCGCATTTTGATATCGGAGCCATGCCTGAAAATCCGGCGCCGCGATTTTCTCTGCGGTGGCGATCCGTTGTATGACGGAGTCAGGTCTCTTGTTGACAAGGACGACCGCCAAGCGGTCCGTAGGTTCGAAGCTCGCCCGCAGGTAAGGGCCGGGGATATGGCGGGCGAATTTATGAGTATTCATAGATTGGCTCCAGATCATAGCGATCGAGGACCGCATCATAGGCCTTGACCGCAAACACCTGCGTCACGACGCGCTTTCCTTGCCGGCGCTCGAGGTGAACCAGAAAATGAATCCCATCACCAATCTGGCTACGCACCGCCTTGTGGGGCAACTCGACGCCCGCCATCATCACGCAGGTGGTTAGTCGCGTGAGGCTCTGGGGAGCCGAGTTGGCGTGGATCGTGGACAAGGTTCCTGAATGGCCCGTATTGAGCGCTTGCAAAAGGTCGAAGGCTTCTGCTCCACGAACTTCTCCCAGGAGGATGCGATCGGGCCGCATGCGCAAACTGGCCTTCAGCAGCTCCCGGATGGTAACGGCCGGCAAGCCGGGCTGCTGCTTGCGCTCCTCAAAACGCACGAGGTTGGGCTTGTCGATCTGAATCTCGGATGTGTCCTCAATCACGATCAGGCGCTCGTCCTCCGGGATGAAGGCGGCCAGGGCGTTCAGCAAGGTGGTCTTGCCCGAGCCTGCGCCGCCCGAGATGAGGATGTTCCGCTTGGCCAGCACGGCGTCCCTGAGCTCGGCCAGGACTTCGCCCGTAAGCGTGCCAAGACGCACGAGCTCCTCAGCGTTGTAGCGCCTATTTTGAAACTTGCGGATACTCATCGCCGTGCCGTTCACCGAGACGGGAGCCAGGACGACCGCCACGCGGGAACCGTCCGGGAGCCGGGAATCGAGAACGGGCTTTTCCTCGCTGATTTCATCCCCGAGCGCCCGGGCGATATTACGCGCGGCCACCTGCAGGGAGCGCTCCGGGATCGTCAGGCCGCAGGCGCGCTTCATATGGCCGTCCTTTTCGAAAAACACCACGCCCTCCCCGTTGATCATGATTTCGGAGATTTCAGAGTCGCGGATCAGGGCTTCAATGGGCCGCAAGAACGGGAAGATTCGACCCCAGGCGGCCTCGGACATCTCGTCAAAAGGGCCGGTCATAGTTCTCCTTTCGCCAGTTGCTCAAAGTACGTGCTGTTCACGTCCAGGTAATAGGGTTTCAAGTAGCAGTAAGTGGGCGGCAGAGGATTCAGGCCGTCGTAGGCCAGCACGATGGCCTGGGCGTTCTTGAGTTCGGTGAACACCTTCGACTCAAAAGTCGGCAGCATCTGGGTCGAATAGGTCTTGCTCGTACTCAAGGTCGCCTTGTGCGACGTGGCCCGGCCGGTGAGCACGCTCACCCGCGCATCTTGCCCGTTTTCGCTCAAGCTATAGCTCGGCTTGAGCATCTCCTCCTTGCCACAGAGCCGGCTGGCCGTCTCGGCGCTGAAGTCGTCACTCAGGGAGAGGAAGATCTTTGTGCGAAAGGTCTGGAGGAGCGTGCGCCAGCTCTCGCCTGGCAAAGTGGACCGGAGGGAGCTGATGCTTTGTGTGGCGACAATCGGGATGCATTTGGCCTGGCGCGAGAGCGCGAAGAACTTCTCGTCGCCGGTCGGGTCGTGTTCCCCAACCGTGGCGAAAGGCCTGGTATTCATCGCAGAGGAAGAGGACTTCCCGCCAGTGACGGTCCGCGTGTCTTTCCATCTCGGGGATGCGGTTGAGCACGGCGCGTTCGAAATCGAGCTTCATGAGCGTGCCGATCGCCCGGGCTAAGCCCGGATTGAGACTTGCGGGGAAGTTCAGCGCGACCACCTTACCCTGCTCGATTAAATCGCCGAATGGCGGTAAGAGCGTGCCGTAGCGGCCATCCTTGTTGGCGGCCGGATCATACGCCGCTTTGGGCGGACAGAAGACGCGCTTCACCTCCGGGTTGTCGTCAAACAAGGAAAGGAACACCGAGATTCCCTCGATGATCGAGGTCCGGAGCTTGGGTTCGATCCTGGCCCAATCCTGATAGAACCAGCGCTTGACGGCCTCAAATTGCTGCTGCCTGTCGCTGTCGTGGACTGGATCTGAATTCTTAATCACTCCGCCGCTTTCGGTCTGCGACTCATGGGCAATGCCGTGCGCATCGAGACAAGCCAGCAGCCCCTCCGTATAAGGCGCCTTCAGGCGCTTCTCTTTCCTATCCAGGATGAAGCCGTAGTCATCGAGCTCAGGGTGCTGCTCGAAAGCATCGATATCCACGAGCAGATATTGCTGTTCAAAACACCGATCGCCTTCTTCAATCTTCTGCTCCAGGAGCTTCGGATTGATGGCGCATTCGTACACGTCAAACAGGGTCACGTAGTCGTAGAGGACCTTGTGGAGTAGGATGATGAACTTCACCAAGTTGGTGTAGGCTTGCTGCCAGAACGGCTCTTTCCCCCGGCCAAACAAGTTGTTGAGGAGCGACGCGATCCCGAAGGCCAGGGCGTAGGCGTCCAGGTCATTGTAGAGGGGGTTATACCGATACTTGCCTTGGAGGCTGACCTCAATGTAGTCTTCACGTCGATGGTGCTTCTCAAGGAGCTTGCGGATCTTGTGGCAGAAATCGCCTTTGACTTCGAGGACCAGACCGCTCACGCGCTTGTCTGGGGCTTGGGCGCGGTAGGCGAGGATCTGCTCGGCGAAGGGCATCATGCAGCCAGTGGTCTTGCCGCTGCCGATTGCTCCAAAGATGGCGACGCCCGTGAACAAGCCCCGCTCTGGAATCACAAGCCAGCGGGGATTCCCGGCGGGCTCCGGGCGTCTTGGATAATGCAGTTCGCCAATCACGAGGAACAACTTGTCGCGGCTGGCCACGGGCGGGTAGGGCGGCAACTTGCCGGCGACGGTGGCCGCCCTCTGCCTGACAACAAAGATGTAGGCCAGCGAGAACACGAGCGAGAAGCCGATGTACGGAGTCGAGAACAGCATCGTGACATAGGCCCACTTAATGCCGTAGAAGAGGTACGGCCTCTCAAGCAGAACAAGCTGCAAAAGATTGTTCTGGTCCTGGAACGGCATTCGGTAGAGCAACGCCGTCCCGAGAAATGCGCTCAGCACTAGGCTGAGGAAATTACGACTCTCCACTATGGCGCGCATGCACGGCTCCTATTTGTTGGCCTCGACAGCCGGTGAGGCGCTTTGCCGAGCCACCGCGGTTCGGCTCTTTCGTTGGCCGGTCCCTTCTGATGCCAGAGTGGCCGCCGGTAACAGATTCAGCTTGTCATTGGCTTTCAGCCATTCGTTGAAGTCTTTGTCTTTACGGAAAATGTAGAGCAATGACTCGTTGACGACATGCTCCTGCGGACTGCCAATGAACTCGGAATAGAACCTCACCAGCTCGACCGTTGCGCGATCGAGCTTGTAGCTGGCCGTCTCGCGCTCGGTCACGTGCTTCTTGTTAATCAGTGCCATTGCATTGCCTCCCCGGTCGCCGCGGCGACCTTGTTGAGATGCCTTGGGATGACAAGTCCGATCATGATCGCGACTGTCACACAGAGCTTGTTCTGCGGGCGGACTGGCGGTAGCGACCCCCGACGCGACGATAGGAGCGCGGAAAGGTTTTGTGGCGGCACACGCCGCCCAAAACCGGGGTCGCTACCGCCAGTCCGCCGACCCCCCGCTTTACCGCCAGTCGGCGGTACCGAAGGGATAGCCGACGCGTAGCGCCAAACTCTACCCCAAGCCCACCCTTGAGAGTTGGGTTCAGGGGTGCGTTTGGGCTTGCGTTTTTTCCATTGTGTTTTCGGAGCCGCTTGTAAGCGTGCCGAACAGGTCATAGTCATACTCCAGAACGTAAGTCGAAAACCGCTCGATCGGAACTTCTTTGGGACCCTGGCCGGGGTACAGAACAGCCAGAACTGCGGCCGCTCCCCCCGCCCGCCATTGCTCATACAGAGCCTGGTATGGTTCCCCGGCGAACTGTTTCTTTTCGTCGCGGTAGCGAATGAGACCCGCGGTATCAAACCGGGAAAAATCCTTCGTTTCGTATCGCTGGCGCGCTTCAAAATGGTCGAGCAACTGCCGTGTGGCGGGATCAAGCGGTACGCCCGGGGATGGCGAGTTTTGCGCAGAGAATGCTTCAAAGACTCGTCGCGCGCCCCCGAAAAGCCCGCTGTGCTGCGCGACGTAAATCACGCGATAGTCGGACAGCCTGCTTAGCAGCTCGCTGTATTGGCTGAGGTAGGTCGCAAAGCCGTCCGTGGTTTGCAGCCCCTCATCGACATAGCAAAAATGAACCACAGGAGTGGTCGCCAAGGGGCTGGCGACCGAGAGAAACATCGGGTACTTGTCCACGAAATGCTTCGCGGTCGCCCCATGACCCCGCGCGGATTCATACCACCGGGTTGGCAGAATCTCCGTGGCGATTTTGAGCACACCGAGGAAGTAGTCGAGCTTCTCTCGTTCGGTCGCCAGGTATTCGTATTGCGGGTGATCCAGCACAAAATCCAGGCCCATCAGCTTTTTCTTGATCGTGGAGGGTTGGCGTTCTCGCCGGTTCCGGTTGTCTTTCTCGCCAAGGGCGTCATAGAGCGGCTTGGCCGAGAGGTGATAAACCATGCGGTTGTGGCGGTACGCGGTGACCCTGCAATGCCTGTTGGCCTTCAACTTGTTGAGCAACACCACGTCTTTCCAGCCCTTCGTTCCCTGGATAAAGGCCAGGAACTGGCGGCGCAGAAAGTAGCCGCTATGCAACGCGGCGATACACAAGAAACGGGCTTCCTCGCTCGTGTACCCGAAGTTTTGAAGAGCGGCGATTCGTTCGGGAGTGGTCATAACATTCTCAAAACGAGAAGATCTCCGTAATGTGGTCCGGATCGAGCGCCGAGCTGCGTCCGTAAGAGCCGCCGGGGTGCGATGCGGACTCAGCATAGATTTTGAAGCCGGCCCGGCTTTTCGCAGACATGTGTTCACCCCGGTAGTGCTCGGTCGCAAGTTCCAGGTCCACGCGGGCAGCTTCACCGCCCGCCGTCTCGTACTCGATGCGCAGGTCGGGAAATCGAATCTTGCCTTGGACCACTTTGAGGCCGTTCTCCTGAGCCACTTGCGCCTGTTTCCGCGCGTATTCGGGTGACGTAAGATGACGCGCCCTGGCGAGCGGCGAATAGGCGTGCTTCTTCAACTCGAAATCCAAAACGACCCGCTTTACTCGTCCGCCGTCCGCTTCAATCCGAGCTGCTTCGGCCTGATGCATGCGGTAGATGGCCGTGTCATGAGCCACTTCTCTGGGTTTGACGATCCCCGCGTAGAGAGCCTGGTGACTGGCGCGGGTGTCTTTGTCGCAGCGCCGCAGCAGATTCTTTCCGCGCTTGGTGATTGCCAGAACCGAGAGCGATCGGAGCGTCTTACCGTGGGTTTTGGAGTGCATGGCCACTACCACGGAGCGCTCCTCCAGGAGCTTCTGCGAAACCAGCCGGGTGAAATCCTTACGCCAGGCGTGGCGGTCGCCGCGGTACTGAATCCGCAGGAAGTCCTCTGCCGCCACAGTGCGGAAGCGGCCGATCTCACGCAGAGCGGCGCGCTGCGTTGTGCTCAAATCCTCGTATTCGCGCATGCGGCTGGCCCGGTCGCGGAGCCGATCTGGTCCCACCCGATCGGGTCGCTCGAAGCGCTCCAGACTCGTGGCCGCGCACTCCCTGGCTCGCAGGGCAGCCTCTGCCAGCAGGGCGTGATCCTGTTCGGGGTCGTATCGGACACCCAGGCTTTTTTGCAGACCTTGCGCCGTATAGGCCCGGCCCAGGTCCGATCCTTTGATGAGCTTTCCGTCGACCGCGTAGGACATGCCATTCAACCGGCCGCTCTTTTGAATGCTGGGGACGGCTCGGATGCCGGCCTGTTCCAGCCGGTCGATGAGCTCGGACATGGTCGGCCGATCCTGAGTAACCCGTTCGATCGTTTCTCGAACTCGCTGCCGGGGATCATCCTGCCCCCTCACGGGTGGCCGCCTTTCCGGCTCGCGGCCGTCGATGGACCGGCTCATCGGTCATCCTCTTTCAAACGCCGGCTCAATTCTTCCGAGATGCTCGATCCGCTTCGCACCTGCTTTTCCACGTGCGCGAGTTTCCGGCCCGTGTCTTTAAGAAAGATTTTCCGGCAGGTGAGATAAACCGCAGCGAACAAGTTCAGAAACAGAGCGGCGGCAAAGATCATCAAGGCCGCGCCATACTTCACCCAAAGAAGCCGCCGGTAAGGAATCAAAAACTGACACTCTTGCAGCAGGAAGAACCCGAGACCCATAAAGAGGACGGTCGTAGCAAGAAAGGCATTTCCGATCATGGTTTTGCTCCTACTGGAAGGCCTGATCCTCGCGGAAATAGATGATGGTGAGGCCCAACGGATTGACCGGAACCATCGCGTTTGGCACGCGCTCTTTGACGACGAAAACAAAGTTCGCGATATACTTTTCGCGCCGGATCTCCTGGTGGTCCGCCGCGGCGTAGTAGACTTTCTCGAAATCTACCGTGGCTTTATAGGGCGGGTTGCGCAGGTCTTCAATCGACACATTCGTAACGTGAACTTCGATTTCTTCGTTCCCGCCCGCCAGAAATGCCTCAAGTGCCTTGCTCTTTTTGTTGGCCTCGATGATCGCGTCAGCAAGCCGGCCATCGAGAAAATAGAGTGACCGGCCGTAATTTTCCCGCACGGTGGCTCGCATGCGGCTGTAGTGGCGTTGTACGAAATCGATCAGGAAATACTTGAGTTCGGCTTCTTGCGGACGGTATTCCAGGCTATCGTAGCGGAGCGCTTCGGCCCGGCCGACGGCATCGATGCGGATCACGAGCGGCTTCAAATGGCGGAATGCCCGGTACGTCTTGATATTCAAGACGACCAACCCGATGCAGACCAGGCTCAAAGCCAGCACGGCGATTTTCAGGTATGTATTGCTGACGATGACCGAGCCGAATTGCTCGACATACTGCCGCTTGGCGGCGTTGAAATCCTTTGTAGGTGGCGGCATCCAATGGGTGAGTGACATGCGTTTCTCCTATAAACGGGGCAGGCCGGATTCGCCCGATCTGCCGGTAAATAGCGAATTCACTAACGACGGGATTTTAATGACCCCGTAGGTAAAAGCGATGAGCAGGAGCAGCAGTGGGAAAAAAAGCAAGAGCAGGGTTGCCCCGTCATAGGGCGGCGGATGAGAGTCAATGAAGTGGATCAGAAGGTTTCCAAAAACGAACACGTAGGCATTGGCGACGACGGGATAGAAAGCATACTGGAAGAGCGATTTGAGCCATCCCCAAAACAGCCACTCCATATGCGGCACGATGAAAAACGGAATAAAGATCGGCCCGAGCAGCACGGCAATGGCCGCGGCCACGTAACCGAAGGCGATCACCGCAAAGACGGACGCTTGCGCCGCCATGATACCCAGGGTCGTCGCGAGATAACGCTCGAACTCGAGGTAGTTAAACGCAAGCGTTAGGCCGGGCGTTTCCATTCCCCAATACATGTTGGACAGGCGATCCCACAACTCCTGAACAATGGCGTGATTCAGCCGATTGGCCAGATCAAGTCCCTGGTCGATGATGAGGTGGTAAAAACTGATTCCGAACCCCGGGATCGGATGGCTATAGAAGGTGATCATTCCGAAACCAAAGGCGATCGTGATGAGTAGACTGGCAAACCGGTCAAAGTGCACAAGTGATGCATGGCCTCCGCCGGCGGCGGAGAGCGCGCTTTGAGCGCCGAACCAGGCGACGAGAATGACGGCAAAACCCCGAAACATGTGGACGCCCATCGTCTCAAAGATGTCGGCATGCTGCGTCATCAATTGGGTCAAAAACGCGAAGAGATCGTTCATGGAACTGGGCGGCATATTTCTTCCTTACGGCATCCGCCAGGCCAGCATCGCTTCGCTCGCTCCAGCGGCCTGGGCCGCCATCACGGCCTTTCCCTCGGCCATAAAACGGATGTGGTTGTTGATGGCCTGGGCCTCGGCGTCTCTTTTGCGCTTGGCGTCGATGATCTGCTCTTCGGCGAGCGCGACAAGCAGCTTGTTCGTGTCCTGGGTGTTGCGAACCGTGATCAGATGGGCGGCGTTGATTTTGTTTAAGACGGCGATTTCGGTGTTCATGTTGGAATCGGAGGAAAGCGAGTCGTCCTCCAGGTCTTGGATGGCCAGCTCGACCGCGCGGCTGTTCGCACGCAGACGCCCGATGGTTTCCATGCCAGACAAATTGGCGCCGTCGGTCAGTTCCACGGTGGCGTAGTTTGTCTTGACCCGCGGAAGCTGGTCGGCGGGAATATTGGCGAGCGCCGCGCCATAGCTGCCCAGCGGCTGGGTGGCCACTGAATACCCGCTCTCAACACCCAGGCCGGTGTTCACTCCCGTGATCCAGTTGCCCGTCGTCCCATAGATGTTGGTCGCTGAAGAGCTCTGCCAGGGCGTCGCCAGAGCCCGGTAGCGGGCGGCCATATTGACGGGAACTCGCTTGGCCATCCAGAGCATCTGGTTGTACTGGTTGCGGATCATCTGGTAAGACTGAACGAGTTGCGCGTATTGCTGCTGCATTTCGAGGAGCTGCTGAACGGCTTCCTCGAAATTCGTCGGGTCAAAGACGATGTCCCCCAGGCCGAAAATCGCAAAGGCGGGACCGGCCAGGCTTGCGCCTAAGAGAACACACACGAGTAGCGTTTGTTTCATGTTGCGTTTCATAGTTGACCTTCTTACCTGTGAACGAACGAGCCGTTGCCGGTGAGTAACGGTTGCCGGTCATTACCGGTTGTCGGCGATTACCGATTACCGGTGACCGCCATATGACGGAGCGACGGGCGCATTCGCAGACCGACGGTCACCAGACATCTGGCGGCTGATGGCGAGAATCAGGATTGTGATCATCCCTATAATCAGGGCCACTCCGATTCCGCGAAACACATAACGATAAAGCCACTGAAACATAGACCTCCTTAAAGATCGCTTGGCATTTGGTGCTTCTCATAGGCCGGGAGAAGCAAATCATCGGACAAATACACTTTCACGCGGTGGCCTTCCCGGATCGTGAATGTCGGAAGCACGTTCAAATAACGGTCCAAAATACGCAGTGACGATTGCGAAAGGCTCGCGCTCACACCTTGGCGGTAGGCGTCCCCCGCCGACTCATTGAGGCCGTAGCGGGTGTTGGCATGGGAGAGTCCCGCAATCGCGCCGATCGCAAGCGAAACACCGAAGACCTGAAGATAGTGATGGTTGACCTGATCCCGCAAGCCGGTTTCGCCAATCTGATTCAAGCCCTGGAATTTATCGAGACTCACCGAGTAACCGTCTGGCATGATCAAACGATGGAAAAACACCGCCAGGCGCTCGTCGCCGAAGGTCTGGATTTTCCGAACCTCTCCCAGCACACGACTCCCCTGGGGAACAAGTAGGTGTTGGCCATCGTGCGAATAGATGTTTGTCGTGACCATACAGTTGACGGGACCGGAAAACGACCCATCCAGGCGGTTCGTGAGCACGGTTTCGAGCACCGTGCCTTCGAAGAGCCGATACTGTTTGCCTTCCGCGCGGTTCAGCTCCGCGTACTCCTGCCACCGCTTTGTAGTTCGCTCATCACTGCCGTCTGCGTTTTCCATCGCCGGCGAAGCCGCTGCGTTTTTCTGTGCTGCCTTCCAACTGACCGGCAACGCTGGCTGCGGCAAGCCTGCCGCCTCCGCCGGGTAGCCATAGAAGGACAGAGTCTTCGCCAATGCACCGGCCTGCGCCGCGGGGGCTGCCTCTCGCGCGAACTCCCTTCGATAACTCAAGGCGATATTCGACGTGAAGAGCGACTGGTACTCGCGCTTCTTTTTTTCCATTTGAATAGAGTTGTCGGGGTTTGGCTCAGCCCCTGGATAGCGCAGCTCAGCCCCTCGCGGGTACGGCGGATTGTTTTGATTCGGATACGTGGACGGAAGACTTCCCGTTGGCGCATGGGGAGCCATCCCGAGGGACTGTTGCGTGCGGGTCAGTTGCGCCTGCTCAAGGTGAAGCCTGCGCGCCTGCTCTTCAATGCGTCGCTGGTATTCCTGAATGCGGGCCGCACTGGGGTCGAGCGGTGGTGGCGGAGGCGGATCGACGCGCCCCTTCGGCGGGTTTTTGCCGGACAGGGCAATCACGATGATCATAAGAAGCGCC
>Ga0207684_10004412_pt1 | contig 13251 bp, 9 predicted proteins | sample KBSK5501metaG_FD_184342 | JGI IMG/M metagenome (GOLD analysis project Ga0207684, IMG submission 184342) | Corn, switchgrass and miscanthus rhizosphere microbial communities from Kellogg Biological Station, Michigan, USA - KBS K5-50-1 metaG... | ecosystem: Host-associated > Plants > Roots >...
TCCGATGACACCGAAGGCGATCAGCCCACCGACCACGCCGGCGAAGATGAGCAACAGCGGCAGGTCGGCACCCCGCTTGATCAGTACGGGTCGGAGGATGTTGTCGAGCGCGCTGCACACGATCGCCCAGACGAGGAGGGCGGTTCCCCACGCGACCCCCCGCCTGACGAATACCGCGATCACGACGACGAGCAGGACCGGTGCGGGACCGACCTGAGCGACGGAAAGGATGAACATCACGACCGTCAGGATCGCGACGAACGGCACACCCGCGATCGCCAGGCCGAGGCCGGCGAGGCCCGACTGAACGATCGCCGTCACGACGACGCCCAGCGCCACGGCGCGCACGGCCTGCCCCGCGAGGTGCACGGAGTTCTCGCCGTATCGTCCGGCGAGGCGACGGGCAAACCGCATCGCGCCGTGGGCGGCCGTCTCGCCGGTGGCGTAGAGGATGCCGGCGATGACGATCGTCAGGAGCATGTCGACGAGCAATCGGCCGACGTTGCCGATCAGGGCGAGCAGCGTGATGGTCAGCCAGCGCGCGTAGGACGACAGGAAGGCGGACACTTCTTCGCGCCCGGCCGCGGCCAGATGCTGCCAGCGCTCCGCGAGCTTCGCGCCGATGGCCGGAACCCCCTCCAGCCAGGCCGGGGGCGGGGGCAGCGTGATCGTGGCCAGCCACTGCGACCACTCCGTGAAGTGTCCCACGCTCGCCAGCAGCGTCATCACCGTGAACGAGACGGGCGCCGCGAACACCACCACCAGGGCGACCGTCATCGCGGCCGCCGCGAGACCGTGATGTCCGCCGAGCCGGGCCTGGATCCACGTTCGAAGCGGCCACGTCGCGACGACGATCGTGATGGCCCACGTCGCCGGAATCAGGAACGGCCGCAGGATCCAGAAGGTCGCCGCGATCAGCACGCCGAGCGCGAAGAGCTGGAACGTGACACGCGCGACGTCCACCGGGCGCTCGGTGAACCGAAGCTGCGGAGGAGCCAGGTCGCGTTCGAGCTTCATGGTCACCGCATCAACGCGACGATGACGGGGCCCCACGCCGTCAGCAGGATGTTACCGACGGCGTAGGGAACGGTGTAGCCGAGCGCGGGCAGCTTGCTCCCGGCCTCGTCCTGGACCGCGCGCAGCGCCGCGGTCATTGTGCCGGCGCCGGCGCAGGCCCCGAGCAGGATCAACGGGTTCATCTTCAGGATATACCGACCAAAGAGGATCGCCACGACGTGAGGCGTCACGGCGGCCACGAGGCCGACCATGACGAGGCTGATGCCCGACTTCTGGAGTCCCGCCACGAAGCTGGGACCAGCGCCGAGACCCACCACGGCCACGAACGTCGTGAGCCCGACGGTGTCGAAGACCCACATCGCGGGCTCAGGAATCCGGCCAAAAGTGGGACGCACCGACCGGAGCCACCCGAAGACCAGACCCATGATCAGGGCACCGCCGCTGGCCGTGAGCGTCAGCGGCACTCCCCCGATCGTCACCGTGAGCAGGCCGACGAGCCCTCCGAGGAAGATGCCGAGGCCGACGAAGATCATGTCAGTGGCGACCGTCGGCCGGTCGGCGTATCCGAGATCTTTCGCCGCCCGCTCGACGTCGTGCCGGGCGCCGACCAGGCTCAGCACGTCGCCGCGATCGACGCGAGTATCGACCGTGAACGGCATCGGCTGTCCCGCGCGCACGAGCTTCTGCAAAAAGACTCCGCGCGCCGCCTCCATCGCGCTCAGCTCCCGCAGCGTCATGCCGACCCGGGACTTGTTGGTGATGACCACGTCGAGAAACTCGGCGGGAAAATCGAGGAGTGCCGTATCCGCGACCTCGGTACCGATGTCCGCGCCCCGCGCCATGAGGACCTCGCTGCGCGCCATGACCGCGACCACGTCGCCACGATGAATGACGGTGTCGGGCTCGGGGTCGAGGATCGTGCCGTCATGGCGGACGCGCGAGATGAAGACCCGCGCGTCGCGGGGCAGCGCCTCGAGCTCCGCGACCGTCTTGTCGCAGAGCCGATCGCTCGTCACGCGATACGCGCGCACGGCGAAGTTCTGGAGGGCGGGATAGATGCCGGCCTCCGGCTGTTCTCCGGCCACCTGGATCTGGAGCCGCTTGCTCTCGTCCCGCAGGTTGACGCCCATCAGTTTCGGGCCGACGTTGGGCAAGAACCACACGACGAATGCCGTACCGACGAGGTAGGTGACCGCATAGGCGACGGGGATGTTGTTGATCAGAGCGGTTTTCTCCGACGCCGGAAGATCGAGCCGATTGATGGCGTCTGCGGCGGTGCCGATCACGGTGGATTCCGTGAAAGCACCCGCGAGCAGGCCGGCCGCCGTTCCCACGTCGTACCCGAGGAGCTTGGACGCCACGAACGCGGTGACCAAACACGTGACGCACAGGACAACGGTCACGCCCAGCTGGGGCAGCGCGTCGGCCTTCAGGCCCCGGAAGAACTGAGGCCCGACCTTGTAGCCGGTGGTGAACAGGAACAAGGAGAAGAACACGGCCTTCACGACCGCGGGCACGTCGATGCCGAGCTGTCCGATGAGGACCCCCGCCAGCAGCGTCCCCACGACCGTCCCCAGGCTGAACGACCCGATTTTTATGCGGCCGACGAAGAACCCCACAGCCAGGGTCAGAAAGATGGCGAGCTCTTGATGCTCCCGAAGAGCCGTCACGACGTAGTCCACGTTGACCTCCTCGAGCGCCTACGTCTGTGTCACCACGCCACCATGCCGTCGCGCCGCACGACCGAGTCCTCCGAACTTCGCGTGGTCGCCGTCGGCGGCCGTCTTCGTCGACGTCGTGGCCGCCTCCTCAGACGGCCAGCGCATGGTCGAGCGACCGCGTGGCGTCATCCCGAGACTCCGATTCGTCCGCACGGCCCTCGATCCACCGGCCGCCGACCTCGATGAACACGTAGATGTCCGGCGGAAGCATGTGCATGACCCACGTCACGGTCGCCATCGTACCGTTCCGCGGATCGAGGCCCTGCCACATCCCGCCCCAGGCGGTGCGCGAGCGGCCCCTGGTCACGACCTCGTGCTTGTACTCCCGGAAGCCGTCCTTCTGGAGCGCCTTCACCACCTCCGCCGGGTCGGCGCTCCAGGCGCGTTGCTCGGGCCGCCAGTACATCGCTCCGTGATGCTCGAGGCTGTCGAGATGCACCATGTCATGTCTCCCGTTCCACACTTGAGGCATCCGACCACGGCACGGCGGCGCGGAGCCATCGGACCTTGGTCCTAGAGGCCGCGTCGGACCACGGGCCGACCGCGCTCTTCGGCGGGCTCAGCCGCACGCTCGACGTGGACCGCGAGGAGATGGCCGGCCGTTTCCGCCGGGTGCTCGAAGCCATCACGAGCGGCGCCTTCGCTCGGCGGTTCCAGGAAGAGGCGGAGCGCGGCTATCCGATGCTCGAGGTCGCTCGGGCGCTCATGAACGGACCGGGCGATGACCGACGCCGAGGCGCGGCTCCGGCAGACCGCCAGGATGGTCGATCCGTGGGAGAAGGAAGACTGAGCTGGCAGTGATCTTCTTACCGCACGCGTTTCCCTGTCCGACCTTCGTCTCATGGAAGCGGCTACAAACTCCATTTAGGATCGTCGGCGAACCCGCGTCGTTCCGAGGAGACAACGATGATCACGACGATCCAGCGCCCGAGGGTCAGGCCTTCGGTAACGCGATGAATCCACCGTATCGGAACTTCGTCCGCCGCGTCGCCGAGCTAGCCCGAGCGATGGCCGTTCCCATCGATCTCGACGTAACCCTCCGGCTGGTCACGGAGACCGCGCTGACCTTGCGGCCTGGGTCCGCCTGCCTGCTGCGCGTCGTCGACCAGACGGAGCACGGCTACCGTCTCGTCGCCGCCTCCGGCATCGATCCGGCCGCCGTGCCGACTGTTCTGGCGTTCGGCGCCGGATTGACTGGGCACGTCGCGGCTACCGGCCGACCCTTGATCGTCGACGACGTGTTCGCGCATCCCGCGGCGGTGGCGACGGAATGGATGGCCCCGCGCGGGCTCGGCACCTATCACGGCATCCCGATCGAGAGCGGTGGCGCGCTGCTGGGCGTGCTGAGTGTCTGCCTCTCGCGCACCACCGTCCTGGACGAGGCCGAGCGGGACGCCTTCGATGTGCTCGCCCGGCACGCCGCCGCCGCCATCGTGCACGCGCGCGCCGTCGCCGAGAGGGATCTCTGCCGGCACGTCATGGACGCGCTCGGCGAGGTCGGTCGCGTGCGAGGCGAGGCCGTCGAGAGTGACGCCGTGGCTCAGATGATCGCCACGTCCGTTCTCCAGCTGCTCGGCGCGCGCTCGGCCACCGTCTTCCGCCTCGACGTCGACTCCGGATCCATCAGCGCGGTGGTGACGGCTGGTGAGATCGCCGTCTATCTCGATCCCAAGGGGGCCTGGCCCATCGACGTGGGCACGGAGGGCCTCGCCATTCGCGAGGGCCGCGCGGTGGTGACCGACGACGCCCTCCTCGATCCTCGCATCGTCCTCCCCCAACCGTTCCGCGAGGTCTTCGAGGTCGCGTCCTACCGGGCTGCGCTGGCCGTCCCGCTACGGGCGCGCGGCCGGATCGTCGGCGTGCTGACGGCCGCAGACCGCCCGGGACGTCGCTTCGGACCCGCCGATCTCGAACTGGTCCGGACGTTCGCCGGCCAGGCGGCGCTCATCCTCGAGGACGCGCGCCTGTTCGAGGAGTCCGAGCATCGCCGCCGTCAGGCCGAGCTGCTCCTCCAGATCGCCCGCGAGATTGCTGGCGCCCGCGACCTCGACGCAATCCTGGCACGGCTGGTCGAGGGCAGCCGAACGCTGTGCGACGGCAACGTGGCCGCCATCGCCCTGCGCGACGAGGCCACGGGTCGCATGACCTTCCGGCACTGGCCCGGCGCGGGCCCGCCGCGCTGGAACCGCGTGCACGTCGAAGCGGGGAAGGGCGCCGGGGGCTGGGTCATGGCCCACGGTCGCGCGTTCCGCACCGACGCATACCGGGGTGACGACCGCATCACGCACGACTACGACGACGTGGTCGGCGGGGCCAACGTCGCAATGATCGTGGCGCCGATCCGCGGCGGTGAGCACGTCGACGGATTGCTCTATGTGAGCCGGCCGGCGGCCCGGCCGTTCACCGACAGCGAGGAGGCCGTGCTCTGCCAGCTCGCCGAGCACGCCGCCATCGCCATTCACAACGCTCGTCTGCTGACAGAAGATTTTTTGTCGATCGTCTCCCACGAGCTGCGCACACCGGCGGCGTCGATCCGCAACGCGGCGTGGTTCCTGGAGCACCACCCCGAGGATCCCGACGCGGTCCGGCGCGCGGCGGGCATGATCGCGCGGCTGGTCAGCCAGCAGGCGCGGCTGCTCGACGATCTGCTCGACCTGGCAAGGATCCACCACGGCAAGGTCGAGCTGACGAAGACCGCCATCGACCTCGGGGCCGTCATCGGAGAAGCGGCGGAGGCGGTCCGGGCGGTCATCGACGAGCGACGGCACGCGCTCGCTCTCGACCTGCCGCAGCTTCCGGTCATCATCCAGGCCGATCGCACGCGCCTGACGCAGGTCATGACGAATCTCCTGCACAACGGAGCCCGGTACACGCCGCCGGGCGGGCGCATCGGCGTGCGCGCATGGCGCGAGGGGGACCACGCGGTGGTGACCGTCACCGACAGCGGCGTCGGGATCGCCGCCGACCGCCTGGAAGCGATCTTCGATCTCTTCACCCAGACGTCCGCGCGACGCTCGTCGGAAGGGCTCGGGATCGGTCTCGCGCTTGTGCGCATGTTCACCGAGCTGCACGGCGGCACGGTGAGGGCGGCGAGCGACGGCCCGGGACGCGGCACGACCTTCACGGTGCGCCTTCCCGTCGAGACCGGAGGCGGCGCCCCCTCGGCGCCCCTCGCTACGGATCTTCGGTCGCCCGGCGGATCGTGCTGATCGAGGGCGACGCCGACAGCGAAGCGCTCCGCACCGTGCTCCAGAACGCGGTTGTCGGGTCACTCCGCCACGATCGTATCCCCGCCCGGCGCCCCCGGTCGTCGATCGCCGTCGGCCAGACTGATGACAAGCCGTCTCCACGTTGCCGTACAGGCTTCGTGGAAGCGCACGATCCGTCCGTTCGCGAAGTCGAACTCGTGTTCAATGCGCGGCGGGTCAATCGGGAGACCACAGCCGTCGCAGGCTCGGCCCTTCCCCCGGCTGATCCACAGATTGAGCGGCAGTTCCGTGGGCAGCAGACCGCGGGCGAGCTTGTCACGAATCGTTTCGATCACGCTATCGCCCGACGACCCGGCAACAGCGACGACCCCGAGGGGGCACGTCGCCTCCGCCTTCAATCGCCGGCTGACTTCCGACATTCATGGTGCTCGTGTGGGCGTGATCACTATGGACTCGCCTTGGTGATCTTCGAGCCCTGCAGTCCCATGCCCGCCATCAGCCCCTTCTGGCCGAAGACGAAGGCGTAGACGTCATCCCGCGCCGTCGTCGTCGTCACCGTTTTAGCCTTGCCCGAGTCGAGCACGACGACGCTTGGGCCGGCGCCGACCTCGAAGCCCGCGCTGTTCTCGAGATAGGTCAGCGCCGAATCCTTCATGAAGAACATCGCATACGCGAACTGCTGAGCGCCCGCCTGAAAGCCGTAGGAACCCGCGGCAATGTTGTAGTGACCCGCTGGCTTTCCATCTTTGAGCAGCACACCCTCGCCGTACTGCGCTCCGACGAGAAACCCCGCCTTCACGATCCGTGGAAAGACGAGAATGCCCTTCGCTTCCCCGGCGAGGCGCTTGGCGGCCGGCGCCGACCCGTACAGTTTCTGGAGCGCGGCGTCGGCGTCTCGGTCGACGGTCTGTGCGCGGGCCGGCCGTGCCGCCATCGTCAGGGACATGGACAGCCCGAGGCCCCGCGCGATCTCGATGAGGCAACGTCGTCTGTTCATCGCTATCTCCTCATGTCTTCGGTGAGCGCTTCGACGCCTCGAACGCGTCGCGGTACCCGCGCGCGACCGAGCGCACCCCACGACCGATGTCGTCGTAGACGTCATCGGGCAAGTTGGCGAGCGACACCCGCAGCGACCAGTTCGGCGCGTCGAACCCACCGCCGTTGAGCAGCACGATGCCGTGGTCCTCGGCCAGCCGGAAGGCGAGGTCGAGCGGATGGACGTTCTTCTTGAGGTACTCCACGGCGTCGTCGCCGAGGTTCTTCCGCGCCCAGAACTCGAAGTCGATCAACCCGTAATAGGCGTCGAAGTTCGGGTTCGGTGTGACTTCGATCCCCAGGCCCTCGATGAGGGACCAGGCGCGCCGGTGCACGATCTCCCGGCACGCGGTCTGGTATCGCTTGGCGTCGTCCATCAGCTCGGCGAGCGAGAACAGACTCATCATCACCTGCTGGGGCAGCGAAAGTCCGGCCGTGTGATTGAGCGCCACGTCGCGGCTGTCCGCGACGATGCGATCGATGAACTTCAGCTTGCGCGGCTCGAGCGTCAACGCGCCGTAGCGCTTGTCGAGCGCGGCTACCTCCGCGGCCGGCAGCTTCGCGATCATCCCGTCGAAGATGCTGTCCCGATGGATCGCGATGACGCCGAGACGCCAGCCCGTGCAGCCAAAGTACTTGGAGTACGAGTACACGCCGATCGTGTTGCGCGGCAGCTCGCCGAGCAGCGAACGGAAGCCCGGGACGAACGTCCCGTACACGTCGTCGGTCAGCAGCATCAGGTCCGGGCGCTTCGTCTTCACCAGGCCGGCGATCTTGCCGATCGTCTCCGGACTCAGGGCGACGCCGGTAGGATTGCCGGGATTGACGAGGAAGAACGCCTTGATCTTCGGATCCTCGAGCTTGGCGATCTCCGCGTCGGTGAACTGGAAGCGATTCTCCTGCGGGGCCTGGATGCTGGCCACGTTCAGCGCGTAGTCCTCGAGGTGGGTCATCTCGATGTAGGGCGTGAAGATCGGCGTGCCGAGCGCGATGGTGTCGCCCGGGCGGAGCAGGCGGTTGGCCTTCAGCGACTTGAAGATGTAGCACATCGCCGCCGTGCCGCCCTCGACCGCGTAGAGATCGAACGTGCCGCTGGGTCGGGGGTCGCCACACATCGCCCACATCAGGTACTCGTGCACGATCCGCTCGTTGTGCACCAGCATGCGGTCGGGGACAGGGTAGTTGTCGCCGATGATCGAATCCACCAGCTCATGGACGAACGCGTCCGGCTCGAACCCGAACGTCTTCACGGCGAACGCGACGGCCTCGGCGAGAAACGACGCCCCGGGCATGTCCGCATGCTTGACGAGCCACGCTTCCAGTCGGCCGGCGATCCCCTGAACCTGCGGCATGCCGCCGAGGCCGGCGGCATGCTCCATGACCCGCTTGCTCTCGGTGACGGCGAACTGACCGAGCAGGAAGAAGCCCTCGCGCGGCGCGGTGGCGATCCAGTTCGGGTTACCCCGGCCGGCGTTGAGGAACGCCGATTGCGTGGTGCGCGACGTCTTCTTGGCGAGCCGGATCAGCTCGTCCTTGATCTCGAACGGGCTCAGGCCCTCGAACTCTCGCAGTTTCAGTGTGTCGGTCATGACACGAGCCTCCGTTGCGGCGTGACGAAGCACGTCACGGTCATCACGACAGGAGCATGACGAGGACCATGCCCCAGATGGTGAGCAGGGTGTTGCCGACGGCGTAAGTCACGGTGTAGCCGAGCGCCGGGACCTGGCTCTGGGCCCGGTCGCACACCAGGCCGAGCGACGCCGTCGTCGTCCGTGATCCCGACACGATGCCGAGCAGGATCGCGTCGTGGAAGCGGAAGAGGTATTTGCCGACGTACATGCCAAGGACGAGCGGTACCGTGGTGGCGAGCGCTCCCCACAGGAACAGGCTGATGCCCTGGGTCTTCAGGCCGTTGACGAAGCCGGGGCCCGCGGAGATGCCGACCACGGCGATGAAGACGTTGAGGCCGACGGAATTCATGAACCAGACCGTGGACGACGGAATGCGCCCGAAGAACGGGCGTACGGAGCGCAGCCAGCCGAAGACCAGTCCGGCGATGAGCGCACCGCCGGCGGTGGACAGCGTGAGCGGCACCCCGGCCACCTTCCAGACGAGCGCGCCGAGGAGCGCGCCGACCGTGATGGCGCCGCCGATAAAGGCCACGTCGGCGACGTCGGTCGACCGATCGGGGACGCCGAACTCCTTGGCCGCCGCGGTCGTGTCCTGCGTGCGGCCGACGAGGGTGAGGATGTCGCCGCGGTGGATCTTTGTGTTCGGCAGGATGGGGATCGAGGTGGCGACCGCGCCGCGCGCGATCTTGCGCAGGAACACGCCGCGGGCGGCAGGACGCTTGGCCAGCTCGGCCAGCGTCTTGCCGTCGACCGACTTGCTCGTCACGTAGACGTCGACGCCCTCCACCGGCACGTTGAGCAGCTGGGGGTCGTCGACCTCCTTCGCGCCCTCCCCGATCACGCGCACGAGCACCTCGCGCGCGCCGGCCACGGCCACCACGTCGCCCTCGCGGAGGACGGTGTCCGCGGTGGCCTCCTCGATCACGCCGTTACGACGTACGCGCAGCACGAACACACGGGCGTCGGGCACCATGGCCTCCGCCTCGACCGCCCGCAGGCCGATGACCTTTCCGTTCGGCTGAACGCGGAACGCCCGCACTTCCCAGCGATGCCAGGCCGAGCCGACCCCGCCGAGCTCCTTCACCCCGCCCTGCTTCTCCTCGTAGTCCTTGCAGGCGGCGACGAGATTGATGCGGAGCAGCGCCGGACCCACCAGGGCGATGATGATCGCCGAGCCGACGGTGCCGAACATGTACGTCACCGCGTAGGCGACCGGCATCCCGTCGAGCATCGCCTTGACCCGGTCGGCAGCGAGGCCCAGCCGGTTGATGGCGTCGGTCGAGAGACCCATGGCCGCGGAGATGGTCTGCGAGCCCGAGTAGAAGCCCGCCGCGTAGCCGAGGTCGTAGCCGACGAACTTCACGAGCGCGATGGGGACCAGCAGAGAGAACACGCACTGGACGGCAGAAAAGAGCGCCTGGGGCAGGCCGTCCCTGGCGACGCCGCGGACGAACTGCGGCCCGACGCCGTAGCCGACGGCGAACAGGAACATGAGAAAGACGAACGCCTTGAGCGGCGGCGAGATCGTGATACCGATCTGCCCGATCAAGACGCCGGCGAGCAGGGTGGCGGTGACGGACCCCAGCCCGATGCCGCGGAAGGTGAACTTGCCGAAGTAGTAGCCGAGGCCGAGCGCGAGGAAGATCGCGATCTCCGGGTACTGGCGCAGGGCGGCAAACAACCAGTCGATCATGTGGGCCTCCATCGAGATCGCTCCGACCGTGACATCACTGGTCGACGTGCGCTCCCTTCCGGCCGGCGAGGGCGGCGGGCTTCAACAGCTTCAGGCCATGCGCGGCGTGATAGCCGTGGATCTCCTTGACGTCGAGCTTGCGCATGAAGGCGATCGTCTCGGCGGTGATCACCTGCCCCGGCACCATGATGGGAAAGCCGGGCGGATAGGGGATCACGAAGTTCGCCGACACGAGCTCGGGTCCGCTCCGGAGCCGGTCGTCGATCTCCTTGCTCGCGAGCTTGATCAGCTCGCAGTTGGCCTCGTCGTAGGCCATGAAGAACGCCCCGCGGATGTGCCCCTCGTTGCTGGCCCCCTTCGGGTTGTCGCGAAACGCGTCGTGGAACCGGCTGAAGTTCGGCAGGTCGGGCACGTCGGTCATCAGCGCCTTTACCCGGGCGGCGAAACGCTCGCGCTCCGGGGGCCCGCCCTCGGCGAGGCGTGTGTCGATCTCCCGCGACAGCTCCGCCAGCACCTTGATCAGCAGCGCGGCGTCGCTGCGGGTGTTGTTGATGTTGGTCTGCACGAGGATGCTGTTGCGCGAGGTCTTGTTGATCTGGATGTCGAAGCGTTCGGCCAGTAAGTTCTTGAACTGGGTGCCGTCGAACCCCGCGGTGCCGCAGATGAGCGTGAGCCGCGTGGGGTCGAGGGCGAACTCATCGCCGTTCCAGGCCTCGACGACGTCCTTCCACGTCGACGTCGGCGGCCCGTAGTCGGCGAGGCCGGAGTTCCGGAACTCGGCGGGCACCATCTCCGCGGGCGTGGCGATCCGGAAGTACCGGGAGATCAGCGGATGCGTGTTGATGTCGCGGCGCAGCTTGAGGGCGAGCTCCGTCATCTTCATGGTCAGCTCGTAGCCCTCCAGCTCCATCTGGCGGCGCGCCACGTCGAGCGACGCGATGATCTGCAGATTCGGCGAGGTCGAGGTGTGGGTGAAGAACGCTTCCTCGAACGGCCCCTCGACGTGGTGGAAATCCTCGTCCCAGACCAGGATCATCGAGCCCTGGCGCAGCGCCGACATCGACTTGTGGGTCGAGTGGGTCTGGTAGACCCGGATGCGGACCCGGTCCGGGTCGGGCAAGAGATGCATGTCGAGCAGCTCGAGGTTCGTCGGGTCGAGCGAGCCTGCTTTGGCGGCGAACGCCTTGTACTCCTGGCGGTAGGCGGGATCGCGGTAGCGCCCGGTCAGCGCGGCCGCGGCCCCGATCGCCGTCCGCCGGCGATGGAAGGGGTTGAAGCGGGCGAAGCCGAACCACGCCTCGTCCCAGAGGAAGATGAGGTCGGGCTTGCTGGCCAGGCACTCCTCCATCACGCGCCTGACGTTGTACATGTGGCCGTCGAACGTGCAGTTGGTGAGGTCCACGGCCCGGACGCGGTCGAGCTTGCCCTCGGCCTTGCAGTGGAGCAGCGCCTGCTTGATCGTCCGGAGCGGCACCGCACCGTACATCGAGTACTCGGTGAGCGGGTAGGCCTCCACGTAGTAGGGCTGCGCCCCCGCGAGCACGAAGCCGTAGTGGTGCGACTTGTGACAGTTGCGATCGACGATGACGATGTCGCCGGGCTTGCAGATCGCTTGCACCACGATCTTGTTGGAGGTCGAGGTCCCGTTGGTCGCGAGATATGCGCGCTTGGCTCCGAAGGCGCGCGCCGCCAGCTCCTGCGCGCGCTTGATGTTGCCGGTCGGCTCCAGCAGGCTGTCGAGCCCTCCCGTCGTCGCCGACGACTCGGCGAGGAACAGGTTCGTGCCGTAGAAATGCCCCATGTCGCGGATCCAGTTCGACCGGAAGACGGACTTGCCGCGCGCGATCGGCAGCGCGTGAAAGGTGCCGACCGGTCGCTGCGCGTATTTCTTGAGATTGGTGAAATACGGCGTCTCGTAGCGGTCGCTGACACCATCGAGGATCGAGAGGTGAACCTCCATCAGCTCCTCGACGTCGTGGAAGATACGACGGACGGGCGCTGTCGCTTCGCTGCCGGCGAGGTGCTCCACCGCCCGGTCGGTGAGGAGATAGACGTCGACTTCCGGTCGGTAGCTCTTGACCGCCCGCGCCAGCGTGGTAGCCAGCTCGCCGGGCGCGATGCTGGACGGATCCACACGCAGGCTGCGCAGCAGGAAGTCGCGCAGGACGGGGAGGTCGTGCCGCGACTGGAACTGAAAGCCGTCATAGACGACGACCGCCTGCACGTTGGTATTCAGGATGGTGCCGAGGCAGCCGTCCTCGAAGCTTCCGACCTGGACGATCTCGTAGACGAACAGATCCTCCGGCCGGCGCAACCGTTTCAGCTCGCTGCGTGCGCGCTCCCACCCCCGGGGGTCGTTAGGGGTGACGACGAGGACCTCGAAGTACGGCTTGTGGCTGTTACCCGACTGGACGTCGGGGGGCAGCAGTGCGTCGAACGCGCGCGCCTCGCCCTCCTCCAGCGGATCCCACGCGGCGCTGTCGTGGCGATATCCGCCCGTCAGCAAAGCGTTGGAGATCTTCTGGACGAGCCGGGCAAACACCGCCGCGTGTCGGTCCCGGAACGCCTCGCCGACCGTCGCCATCAGACGGGGCCCCGGATAGGCCCAGTACGCCTCGAGCGCCGCGATTTCGTGAAGCAGACGCCCCGCCTCTGCGTGCACCCGCTCGGCATCGTTTCCCATCTCCACCGCGCTCGTCCACGCTCGGCCGCAGGCACTCAGCTGGCGCCAGCGATCGGTCCGCGCCTCGGCTGCGGAGAAAAAGTCCCTGAGATCCGTGGTCGTGGCGGGCGCGGCGGTGTTGGCCATCGGGTGATCTCCTCGGCGGGACGTGGTCATTCAGATTCCTGTCCCGTATCACCCGGTGTATAGCGGCGATCGCACGGACTCTATCGGCTCTTGGTCGTATGCGGTCCAGGCGTTGTCCCCCGACGCCCTCCGCGTC
>Ga0207684_10004414_pt1 | contig 13249 bp, 11 predicted proteins | sample KBSK5501metaG_FD_184342 | JGI IMG/M metagenome (GOLD analysis project Ga0207684, IMG submission 184342) | Corn, switchgrass and miscanthus rhizosphere microbial communities from Kellogg Biological Station, Michigan, USA - KBS K5-50-1 metaG... | ecosystem: Host-associated > Plants > Roots >...
CAGGCTGTCGCCCAAAAGCAGGAGATTCAGAACCCGGCGCGGATTTTCCTGGAAAAGATGAATGAACTTGCTGAGACCGGCGCGATGCTCTTCCAGGCGGCGGAGTTGATACGGCTTGAGCGAGAAGAGCGCTGTTTCCAGTCCCGAAAAAAGCGCGGAACAGAAGATCAGAATTGAGATAACGACCAGGAGAATGGCCAAGCCCGCGCCTGTCATCATCTATGGTGACACAGCCGCGCTGGCCATGTGGATTTCCAGGCCGAACGCCTGTGGCTGATTTGCTCGAAAAAGATAATCCGTCCTTGTTTGCTCATCATCAGAGCCATGAGCAAATTAAGCTCTTCATGAACAAAGGCGAGAGGATTTCGCGATTCGTGGCGGAGTTAGGAAAAAATGTCGATCTAACCCAGACCGACGTCGCACGGCATCCGTTCTATCGCGCGTTTTTTCGGTGCTGGAACGAACAGCTTTATTATGAAGCGCACGACGTTCTGGAGCAGCTTTGGCTAACAACGAATTCGCGCGACGCGGATTTCTTCAAAGGCTTAATCCAGGCGGCCGGCGCTTTTGTTCATCTGCAAAAGAGGTTCGAACATCCATCGCATGCGAAACACAGCAGACGACTGCCGCCCGCGGCGCGTTTGTTTCGGCTCGCGGAAAAGAACTTGTTGGCCTTCGCTCCGCGACATCATGGATTGGATGTTGCGGAGCTCTGCCACCTTTTACAGGCTTACGGAGATCAAATCGTCGCATCCGATTATAAAGCGAACCCTTGGTCGCCCGAAACCGCACCAAAACTTAATTTAGGCAGGTAGGGCAATCGCCCTACCGCGTAAAAATTAATTTAGCTCCAGCGATGGTGAGAACAATCGCCAGCAGCAGCGAGATCGTGCGACTCGGAAAATGCCGGCTCCCAAGGTGGGAGCCAAGCGTGCCCCCAATAACCGCGGCTGCGGCGAGAATAAGACCAAGCGAAGGAACAGAATGAACTCTTGTAAAATAGCCAACCAGCCCCGCGATTGAATTCACAAGAATGAACAGCGCCGAAACGGCAGCCGCCTGTCGAATGTGCGCCCATCCGCAAAACAGCAAAAGGGGTGTGAGAAATATACCACCGCCAGTTCCAGTCAATCCGGAAAGAAGCCCGAGCCCAGCTCCGGTGCCGATCGCTACCGGTCGCGATGGAGTGAACGTTTGGGGTGGATCGCTTCGGCGAAACACCAGCCGCGCGGCAGAGAAAAGCAGCACAATGCCGATCAAAATCCTGAGAACGGAAGCCGACGGCTGCAAATAGCCGCCGAGATACGCAGCCGGAATCGAAAGCAGCGCGAAAGGCCAAAATAATCTCCACGAGAAATGGCCCGCGCGCCAGAATTGAAACGCGCCAATGGATGCCACCAAAATGTTAAGGACAAGCGCGGTCGGACGAATAATCGTCGGCGCGAGCCCGAACAATGTCATGGTTGCGATGTAACCCGACGCACCGGCATGGCCCACCGATGAATACAGAAACGCGATCAGCCCAACGGCGAGAAAGAGCAAAACCAGATGCGTGTAGTCCATGTTGATGTGCACGGTCATTCTGAGCGAAGCGAAGAACCTCTCGTTTGCCGATGATCACACTTTTTAACTTGAGTGACTTGTCACCCTGGGTGAGGTCCCTCGCTCCGCTCGGGATGACTGCCCTTTGGTTCATTACCGTATCGCGATGCGTGGCGACAAGCCGCTTCCGCTTTGGAGTTCTCGCGCTAACGTGGTTAGTGACATCAACTCCTAGCGTTGCTGACCCGACAGCTGCGCGTCCCGAACGCACAAACCGGCTGGCGCACGAGAAGTCCCCCTATCTTCTCCAGCACGCGCATAATCCGGTCGATTGGTATCCCTGGGGCGAAGAAGCGTTTGCCAAAGCGCGCCGCGAAAACAAGCCGATCTTTCTCTCCGTTGGTTATTCCACCTGCCATTGGTGTCACGTGATGGCCCATGAATCGTTCGAAAGCGAAGAAGTAGCGGCGATCATGAATCGTGAGTTCGTGAACATCAAAGTCGATCGGGAAGAGCGCCCTGATGTTGACCGCGTTTACATGACCTTCGTCCAGGCGACGACCGGCGGCGGCGGCTGGCCAATGAGCGTTTGGTTGACGCCCGACCTGAAGCCGTTCGTTGGAGGAACGTACTTTCCGCCGGAGGATCGATATGGTCAGCCTGGTTTCAAAAAAGTGCTCGAACGCATTGCGGCTGCCTGGAAAGAAAATCACGACAAGATCGTCGAGCAAGGCGGCAAGATCGTTGCGGCACTGCGTGAATCTCAATTAGCGGCGGGGATTGAAGGTAAGATCGACGCAACGATCTTAGATGCCGCCTACCAGCAGATCGAACGTAGTTACGATCCGAAGGAAGGCGGATTCGGTACCGCGCCCAAATTTCCGCGGCCAGTCACTTTAAATTTCTTAACGAGATTCTACGCGCGCGATCCTAAGAGCGAGTCTGGCAAACAGGCCCTCAAAATGACTCTGTTCACGCTGCGCAAAATGGCGGCGGGCGGAATGCATGATCATATCGGCGGCGGTTTTCATCGTTACTCGGTCGATCGTTACTGGCACGTTCCGCATTTCGAAAAAATGCTTTACGACCAGGGCCAGCTCGCCGTCGCATATCTTGACGCATTCCAGATTACGCAAGATCGACAATATGAAGCGGTGGCACGCGACATTCTCGATTATGTCGGGCGCGATATGACATCCAAGGAAGGCGGATTTTTTTCCGCCGAAGACGCCGACAGCCCAGCTGTAGCCGGGGGCGATAACCCCGAGCATGGCAAAAACGCCGAGGGTGCGTTTTACGTTTGGACAAAAAAAGAAATCGACGCGGCGCTAGGAGACGGCGCGGAGATCTTCGATTTCCATTACGGCGTGCAATCACATGGCAATGCCCCTGAGGGAAGCGATCCGCAGGATGAATTCCGCGGCAAAAATATTTTGATCGAGCGGCACACGATTGCCGAGACGGCCAACCATTTCAAAAAGAGTGAAGACGACGTTCGACAATCGCTCAGCCGTAGCCGTGAAAAGTTATTCTCGATCCGCGCGAAACGGCCGCGGCCGCATCTCGATGACAAAATTATCGCAGCATGGAATGGCCTGATGATCTCGGCTTATGCCCGCGCTGCGCAGATTCTGGACGACCCGCGTTTCCTGGAAAGTGCAACGGGGGCGGCGAATTTTGTTCGCGGACATCTTTGGGATACAGCGAGAAAGACTTTGTATCGCAGTTATCGGGATGGCCGGGGTGAGGTTGAAGGGTTTGCAGACGATTACGCGTTCGTCATTCAGGGGCTTCTCGATCTTTATGAGGCCTCATTCGACATCGAATGGCTGAAATTTGCGATGCAGTTGCAGGAAACGCAGGACCGCTTGTTTTTGGACGAGAAAAACGGCGGATACTTCAGCACGAGCGGCAAAGATGAACGCGTCTTCCTCCGGATGAAAGATGATAATGATAGCGCGGAACCGGCCGCAAGTTCGGTCGCGGCGCTCAATCTTTTGCGATTATCGCAATTTCGTGATGACAAACAAATGGCGGAGCGCGCGCGAAAAACGATCGATGCATTTGCGACTACGCTTTTGCATTTCCCAAGCGCGATGCCCCAGATGTTGGTCGCGGTCGACTACTCGTTAAGCAAGCCGCGACAAATCGTGATCGCCGGAAAGAAGGATTCGCCGGAAACGAAAGCAATTCTCAACGAAGTGCATCGACATTTTCTGCCGACCAAAATTCTTCTGCTCGCCGATGCAGGTGAAGGTCAGAAGTATCTCGGCGAGAAAAACGAGGCTATCCGCGCCATGTCGATGGTCGACGGCAAACCAACCGCCTACGTCTGCGAAAATTTCACCTGCAAAGCCCCTGTCACTGATTCGAAACAGCTCGGCGAATTGCTTTCCCCTCGGTAGGCGAGACTGTGCGGTCACGAATAGGAAAAGCATAAATAAAATCTGGCTCAGCTATTTCCGTGTAATACACAATTAAATTCTTGCCATTATTTTTGCTAAGCTGTTAGTCTGGCGGAAATGAGGAACGGAAAGCTCTCCTCAGCGACCAAGCGCATTCACCGCATATTGGTTGTGGATGGGATGGAACTCGTCAGGGTTGGATTAGCCCAGATCATCAGCGCTGCATCCAGTTTTGTGGTCTGTGCGGTCACCGGCGATTACGATGACGTTCCAGAGCTTCTGGAGCGTCACCGGCCGCACGTGATGATTGTTGAGCCGTTTCACGAAAGCCGGGACGGAATTAGATGGATCAAAGAATTTGCCGGGGAGTTTCCCCAAACCAAGATTCTCGTCGCGTCCTCCAGCGCTGAAGTAACCTACGCCGAACGGACCTTGCGAGCAGGTGCGGCAGGTTATTGGATGAAAACCAGCTCGGCGGACGAGCTCCTGCATGCGATTGAGACAGTGCTAGCGGGTAACGTTTATGTGAGCCCCGTAATAACGTCGTTAGTGTTGCGTAAATTTGCTGGCCATCGCACTGTTCCGCCTGGCCTCGACCTCCTCAGCGATCGTGAGGTCGCTGTGTTCTCACTTATCGCAGCTGAGCACGGCACCGGTCAGATCGCGAGAGAGCTCGGTATCAGCCGGAGGACCGTCGAGTCACATTGCGAACACATCAAGACCAAGCTTGGCTATCGCGACGCGGAAGCGCTGCATCGCGGCGCTCGAGAATTGCTAGGCACAGCTGAGCGTCCAGCGCAAAATCCCTGATACGTCAATCGGGGATCGCGTGCTCCAAAAATCGGGGACGATCCCCCATAGCGCGCGCAGTTCATCCACCATAGCCTTGCTCTGCAAGTTCAACCCAATACCGCTTCAACAAAAAAAGAAAACAAAAAACATGACAACTCTGTACCTAAGAAACTCAAGCGGCCGCTCGCCTTTTCGACGCGCTTTCATTCTCATCCCACTCGCGCTCGCGTGCTTTGGGCTTGCGCCGACGGCTCGAGCGGTAAGTCCGGCACCCGATGGCGGATATGCCAATGGGACCACAGCTGAGGGCACTAATGCGCTCTTTAGCCTCAACAGCACCGCCGTTAACAACACGGCGGTTGGCGAGACTGCGCTTTATCACGATACAAGCGGTTTCAACAACACGGCAATTGGTAATACTGCGCTTTTTACCAATTCGATCGGACAGAGAAACACAGCCACGGGGCATAATTCACTCTACTCTAACACCAGCGGCAACTACAACACAGCCGACGGTGCCGGGGCGCTCAAGTTCAACACTACGGCCAATTACAACACGGCTGATGGTTATGGCGCGCTTAATGTAAACACTACTGGTTACGGAAACGTAGCGACTGGTGCAGGATCGCTCGTTAAAAACACCACGGGCCACCTTAACATCGCAGTAGGCCCTGCGGCTGGCCAGAACCAAACGACGGGCAGCAATAACATTGACATTGCTAATGCCGGGGTGGCCGGTGAAGCCAATACCATCCGTATCGGCAACCAAGTGGCCTTCACGGACGTAGTCGGGATAGCGCATCCAGCCCAGACGAAAGCATTTATCGCTGGTATTAGCGGAACCGCCGTTACGGGTCTCACGGTTGTGGCAAATAGCAGTGGTCAAATTGGTGTAATGACTTCATCGCGACGTTTCAAAGACGACATCAAACCGATGGACAAAGCGAGTGAAGCAGTCCTCGCGCTAAAACCGGTAACGTTCCGTTACAAACCAGAGATTGATTCTCAGGGTATCCCGCAGTTTGGCCTCGTGGCTGAGGAAGTGGAGAAGGTGAACCCCGATCTGGTGGCTCGCGACGACCAAGGCAAGGTCTATACCGTGCGCTACGAAGCGGTGAACGCTATGTTGTTAAACGAATTCCTAAAAGCACATCGACGAATCGAAGAACAGGACAAGCGAATCGATCAATTGACGGCACAACTGAACGAGCAGGCCGAGCAAATCCGAAAGGTCAACGATAAGGTGGAAATGAATCGGCCTGCACCGCAAGTGGTGGTGGATAATCAATAAATGTGTTGTAGGGCGTCTGTGCTAGGGCCGGTCCATGAAATCGGCGTTTCACAGAAACGCCCTACAAATCCAATCCCGTCTATTTGCTGCCGGGTTTGACGGCAGGGATCTTGGAGAGATCGGGAGGCAGCTTGTCCGCGGGAAAGTTTTCAACATTCATTTCGACCAAGCTGACGAAGGGGCAACCGAAATCCGGTTTTGATTTGCCGCTTCGATCAACAATCACGCCGACCGCAGAAACGGTTCCGCCGCGGGCGCGGACGATGTCGATTGTTTCCTGAACGCGTCCGCCGCGAGTGACAACATCTTCAACGACGATGAATTTTTCGTTGGCAGAAATTTGAAAACCGCGGCGCAGGACAAGTTTGCCCTCCTCTTTTTCGACGAAGATGTGGCGTTTGCCCAATGAACGCCCGACTTCCTGGCCGACGATAATTCCGCCGAGGGCAGGGGAGATCACTGTGTCGCAATCAAATTCGCGCAACTTATCCGCGAGCCAGCCACAAACTTTTGCAGCAATGTCGGTATGCTGAAGAAGGATCGCGCATTGGAAGTATTCGCGGCTGTGCAAGCCGGAGCGCAGGATGAAATGACCATCCAGCAAGGCGCCGGTTTTGCGAAAAACAGCGAGAAGATCTTCACTCATGCCATTGTAGGTGTCTGCGAAACGCCGTTCGGACATCGAGCTTCATTGTCGATCTTAGCCGGAAGTGTCGTAAGCGGTGTCTGCGCTTGATTGGCCATTGTCAGCTGCGGCGATGACTTCGATTTCCACTTTTGCCCCCTTTGGCAGCGCCGAAACCTGGACTGTCGAACGGGCGGGGGGATCTTGTTTGAAATACGATCCATAGATTTCGTTCACGGTTTGAAAATCGCCCAGATCGTTGAGGAAGATCGTCGTTTTGACGGCGTTATCGAAAGTGAGTCCTTCGGCTCTCAAAACCGCTGCGATATTATCCAGCACGCGGCGTGTCTGCGCGGCGATGTCGCCGGAGATAATCTGGCCAGATTTGGGGTCGAGCGGAATTTGGCCGCTGCAAAAGAGGAACCTTCCGCTGCGCACCGCTTGCGAGTAAGGGCCGATCGCCGCCGGAGCTTCGCTGGTGGAAATGATTTTCTTCATGCGGCCGATTGTAGCTGCAAAAACATTTCGCACAACGTCCACAAAGGACACAGAGCAACAGGATTTCAAATCTCCGTGTCCGTTGTGGCCTTTGTGGGAGTAATTGATAGTGAGGGAATCTGGTCGATATTAAGCTCGAATGGTTGGGTGGATTTTAAAGAAGATTCTGGGATCGAAAAATCAGCGCGAACTTAAGCGCCTGATGCCGATCGTGCACCGGATCAACGAGTTCGATGAGCAATTCAAGAGCTTGTCGGATGAAGCTCTGCGCGCGAAAACGGCTGCCTGGAAAGAGGAGTTCGCGAAAATTTCGGAGCTGCAAGATCAGTGGAACCGACTAAACGAGATTCTGCCGGAAGCCTTCGCAGTGGTAAAAAATGCGGCGCGCCGGCTGAAAGATCGGCAACACACTTTCACCGTGTGCGATCAGCCGATGACGTGGGACATGGTGCACTTCGATGTGCAGTTGCTGGGCGGAGTCGTATTGCATCGCGGGCGGATCGCGGAGATGGCGACCGGTGAAGGTAAAACCCTGGTGGCGACTTTGCCGCTTTACCTGAACGCGCTCACCGGGCGCGGCGCGCATCTGGTGACCGTGAACGATTATCTGGCGCGACGCGACGCGGAGTGGATGGGACAACTTTACGATTTTCTCGGTATAACGGTTGGCTGCATTCAACACGATCAGGAGCCGGATGTTCGTCGCGAACAATACGCGATGGACATCACCTATGGAACGAACAGCGAGTTCGGTTTCGATTATCTGCGCGACAACGGCATGGCCACGACGCGCGAGCAGCAGGTCCAGCGAGGTTATTGCTACGCGATTGTCGATGAAGTCGATTCCATCCTGATCGACGAAGCGCGCACGCCGCTGATCATCAGCGGTCCAGCGACCATTTCCACCCATCAGTATGACAAATGGAAACCGCTCATTGAGCAGTTGGTGCGCAAACAAAATATGCTTTGCAACCGGCTCGCGAGCGAGGCCATCGAGAAATTTGAACAGGGTGATGTCGAGACGGGCGGGCGTCTCATGTTCAAAGTGAAACTCGGTCAGCCGCGCAACAAACAGCTTCTGCGCATGATGGAAGACCCGGACAAGCGTCGCGCCATCGACAAAGCCGAGCTTTCCTTTTACCAGGACACGCGCAAGGAAGAACTATTCGCGCTGAAGGAAGAACTATTCTTTACCATCGACGAAAAATCGAACGAAGCCGATCTCTCCGAACAGGGACGCATCTTTCTGAATCCGGATGATCCGAACGCATTCGTGCTGCCGGATTTGATCAACGAATTCACTGAGATCGACCTCGATCCGGAGTTGTCGCAGGAAGAGAAGGACAAGAAAAAAGCGGAGCGCCAGCAGCATTGTGACACGCAAGCGGAACGAATTCACAACATCTCGCAATTACTGAAGGCCTACTGCTTGTTCGAAAAGGACGTGCAGTACGTGATCGAAGAGAACAAGGTCGTGATTGTCGATGAATTTACCGGCCGCAAAATGCCGGGGCGCCGTTGGAGCGATGGATTGCATCAGGCGGTCGAGGCGAAAGAAGGCGTCCAGATCGATCGCGAAACACAAACTCTGGCGACGATTACGATTCAGAATTATTTCCGGCTTTACCAAAAGCTGGCCGGCATGACCGGCACGGCCGAAACGGAAGCGGCTGAGTTCCACGACATTTACAAACTCGACGTCAACGTCATTCCGACGAACCGGCCAGTCGCGCGCACGGACTACAACGATCGGATCTACAAAACGCGGCGTGAAAAATACAACTCGGTCATCAACGAGATCAGAGAAAGCCACAACAAGCAGCAACCGGTGCTGGTCGGCACGGTGAGTGTGGAAGCTTCGGAGTTGCTCAGCCGAATGCTGAAGCGTGAGAAGATTCCGCACAATGTTTTGAACGCGAAATTTCACATGCAGGAGGCCGAGATCGTGCAGCGTGCTGGTCAACCCGGCACGGTCACGATTTCGACGAACATGGCCGGGCGCGGGACCGACATTAAACTCGGAGCGGGTGTTCCGGAACGGGGCGGTTTGATGGTGATTGGCACCGAGCGCCACGAAGCGCGCCGGATCGATCGACAATTACGAGGACGTTGCGCGCGCCAGGGCGATCCGGGCAGTTCTCGCTTTTATGTCAGCTTCGAGGACGATCTGATGCGAAACTTCGGCGCGGCTGATCGGATGACAAGAATCATGGAGCGCTTTGGACTGGAGGAAGGCCAGGAGCTCGAGCATCGTTGGCTGAACAAGTCGGTCGAGACGGCGCAAAAGCGCGTGGAGCAGCGCAATTACTTGATTCGAAAACGGACGCTCGACTTCGATGACGTGATGAACATGCAGCGCGAGGTGGTTTACACTTATCGCAACGAGACGATCGATTCCGAGGAACCGCGCAAGCTGATCTACGAAGTGATCGACGAGGCCGTGCCGGCAAAGGTTAAGGAGTACCTCGATGTCGATGAACCCAATTACACCGGCCTTATCCATTGGGTAAACACAACATTTCCGCTCGGCTTGACCAAGGAAAAAGCGCAATTCGAAACGCGCGGTGTCGATGAAAACGCGCAGTTCTTGATCGAAAAGATCAAGGACGCTTACGAGCGCAAATCAAGCCACGAAGAGCCCACGGCGGTCAAAAGCCTGGAGCGCTATATCATTCTCAACGCCATCGACCGGCTCTGGCAGGAACATCTTTACGCGATGGACGCATTACGCGAGGGCGTTTATCTCCGTAGCTATGCGCAAAAGGACCCGCTCATCGAGTACAAGACCGAAGCGTACGACATGTTCGTCGAGTTAATGGCGAACATTAAAAACGAAGTGCTGAACAATCTGTTCCGCAGCACCTCGAACTTGCAGGCGTTCGAGAATTTTCTGGCGACGCTGCCGCAATTTTTGCTGCGCGAACATGCGCCAAGCGCGCCGACGGCGAACGCTCCTTCGCGTGGCCGCCAGCTTCAGCCGGTTGGCGCAATGGCCGCCGTTGGTGGAGACGGCGATGGCGCGGGCGAGGTGACGCTCGATCTTCCGATTCGGCGTTCAATGCCGAAAGTCGGCCGCAATGAACCGTGCCTCTGCGGCAGCGGGAAGAAGTACAAAAACTGCTGCGGCCGCGTAGCGTAAACTTCGAGTAAACGGTTGTTCTGCAACTCTGAGGGGACTTCCCATTGTCAAAATCCTCAGAGGAGGAAATGGCGAACAATAGGTAAGTAAACGGTTGATCAAGGCATGGGCTCCAAGCCTTTGAGCTCACGTCGGCCATCGACCGAGTCTTCCTTCCGGGGAGTCGGGCCGAATACCAAGCGGCGGCTCCGCCGCATGATCCTGTTGCGCGTTTCCTGCAGAAAGTCGCGAAGCAGAACCGGATACGGCTTTGGTTCTGCCTGCGCTGTCATCGCGGCTGCCATCGCGAGAACTGTTCTTATCAGTTCTGCGATTTCGAAGTTATCTTCATTCTGAATACGTTCCGACCAAGCGGCCTGTTCATGGCAGGGACGAATTTTATAAACATCGCGCCGGGCAGCCGCTGGAAACTTGATTGCCGTCCAACGTGGCACAAAGGCAAAACGATAGCTGGCAGTGTAAGCTCGCTGCCATAGTTCCACCTCCGGATCGGTGTCTAGTTCACGATAGTGACGCCAACCGCCAACGTGGTCAGTGATGCTACGCCGGTGGACAACACTTGTTGGCGGAATCCACATTCCCGGTTGATACTTTTCGCAGGCTGGGTCGGGGATCCGGTTGCGTCCGTTGCCCCCGAGTAAGCGTAGGCTCATCCCGTACGCTAAATCAGAGCCTTCCTCGAGTGCTGATACCAGGCACGACAAATGATGCGGCAACCAGAGATCATCATGACCCAGGTAAGCGATGAATTGTCCACGGGCTCGACGCAGACCTTCGTTATTAGGTTCTGACTGATGCCCCGTATTGGTTGGCAGATTGATCCATTTTATCCGAGGATCGCCGACGCGCCGAACAACCGCCTCGGAGTCATCCGTGCAGCCGTCGCCAACGACTAAGAGCTCGAAATCGGTGAGCGTCTGTCGTAGCACGCTCCCAATGGAGAAGGGCAAAACTGTACTCCAATTGTAGGTCGGGATTATTACGGTTACCAACGGATCCATGGGTCATACATCTAGACTCAATCCCTGTGTACGTGCCAATGGCTGATTACCAGCCCATGCGCTGTTCAAAACGGTAAGGAATCGTATTGTTGTCAAGCGGGAGACGATAAACGTCCGGGCTTTCGTGATTGTAGACTCGCGTAGGCATACTGATGAACAGCGCCTCTGTCTGGCCGACATTATGGTGGGCGTGGAAAACATAAGCCGGGATGATCATTAATGTGCGATGGTGCTCCGTGCGATAAATTTCGTTAATCATACGGTACGTCGGTGAATCCGGACGGTTGTCATAGAGAACAACCTTGACTGTCCCCTGACTGATGAAAATCCGGTCGTCGTGGAGATGATGGATGTGCCAGCCTTTGACCTTGCCGGGTCGAATCGTGAACTGATACACATAAACTATCGGAGCGGGATGCGCTTTTAGTGCCAGGCTTGAAATCTCGCACAGCGTGCCGCGCTCATCGGGATGAGTCACAGCAGGGGCGATCTTGACGCCTTCAATTAATCGTTGAACCGGCTCGCCCTCCGGCGTCACGGTTTGAACGTCTTGCTTCGGCGTCTCCATCAGGCTCCTTCTCGATCAATCGGTAACATCCATGGTTGTATCTATAAATGATGGTCGGGCAGAAAACCGCCGATGAGAAATTGACTTTTTTCACCTGCTGCTGGCAAGCCGAAAAGACTGCTCTACTGCCGCATCTCAAGCCCATCGTGGAGAACGTGTGTGAAGCCCTCGACAGTGGGCATAGCAGTGCTGTCGCATTGTAAATTGCTGCTTATTTCAGTTCGTAAGTCGTAATCTCGAGTCCGTGTCCGTTGGGATCGCGGAAGTAAATGGAGTGCGAAATTTCGTGGTCTTCGAATTCGAATTTGATTCCGCGCTTTTTAAGCTCTTGCTGTGCCCCGAGAAAATTTTCCCTGTTCGCGCGAAAAGCGAGGTGCAACATGCAGATCCCGTTGCTTCGCGCTGCAGATTTTGCATAACCATCGCGCATCGGAAACAGCGCAATCGCGGTATTTCCCTTGCCAATGAAGGTGGGGATTCCCTCCCATATTCCATCATGCCGTCGCTCGAAACCCAGAACGTCGATATACCATTGCGCTGATTGTTCGACATCGCGCACCGCGAGCGCGACATGATCGATTCCTTCAAGCTGCATGGGCAGCGTTCATGTTTGCTATGCCGCTGGTGCCGAGTCGCCGGCCCATAGGACAGCGTGCGCGCGGACTGGCCGGGCGAAGCCTTTCAAGACAACTTCACCAACATCTTGAAATGAGAATCCCTTACCCAAACAGAGTTCGGCGATTGCGTTCGACACGAGAATTTGCTCCGGTGACGCCTGGGAGCAGAGCCGGGCGGCAAGCTGAACTGTGCATCCAAAGAGATCGTGATGCTGCTCGACTGGTTCGCCCGCTGCGGCACCGATTCGAACTTTGACAGCACGGTCGCGCTGATTTTCCCCGTGTTTAGCCAGGTCCCGCTGAATCTGAGTTGCACATTTTACCGCCGCGGTGGCCGACACGAATGACGCCATGATGCCGTCGCCAGTATGTTTAACCTCGCGACCGCCCAAATTAGCCAAGGCGTCTCGGACAACGGTGTTGTGCAAGTCGAGCAAGTCCATCGCGGCCTCATCACCCATTGATTGAGTCAACGCGGTCGATTCGACAATGTCCGTGAAAAGAATGGTTCGGATTCCCGGATCTCGTTCATCGGCACCACCGCCCGGGACCACGACTGCCCCCGCTGCATTTGTTTCGGCGGCACCGAAAAATCCCTCTGCCAGCTCAGGTTGAACCTGAATAATCTTCTCGGCGACCAGGCCGTGGGCTTCACGGTGGACGCAGCTGGCGGCTTCCGCGTTCGGTGCATCGACCAGGCAGAAGACCTTCCCTTCACTCTCGTTCACCCAATATTTGAGGTACTGGACGCCGTACTTCTCCTGCGCCTCG
>Ga0207684_10004416_pt1 | contig 13245 bp, 11 predicted proteins | sample KBSK5501metaG_FD_184342 | JGI IMG/M metagenome (GOLD analysis project Ga0207684, IMG submission 184342) | Corn, switchgrass and miscanthus rhizosphere microbial communities from Kellogg Biological Station, Michigan, USA - KBS K5-50-1 metaG... | ecosystem: Host-associated > Plants > Roots >...
CGCGGGTATGGACGGCTATTTGTCCAAGCCACTCGTGCTGAAGGAGCTGCAAGGGATCTTGACGAAGCAGTAGATCCTTCGCCTCATCGCGGGGACTCCGGTATCATCCGCCCATGCCCGGCCCTTCGGCGAACCGCCGGGCCCACGCCCGGCTGCTCGCGAAGGGTCTCGGAGCGCGCATGGAAAGGGCCGCGGGCTATTCGGAGATCATCGACCGACGGCCACTGCGAGTACCGGCGCCGCTGAAGCGAGGCTCACACCATGAACCGGATGTCCGAGCCGTACGTCGGGTAGGCGTAGACCACCTGCTTCAGCTCCCCCGCCGGGATGCGCAGGCGAATGGCCATCGCGAAGAGGTTGATCACCTCGTCGGCGTGAGGCCCGAGCAGGTGCGCCCCGATGATGCGGTCGGTGCCCTCCTCGATCAGCACCTTGGAGCCGGCCGTCGTCTCGCCGACCCGGCGGGTGTTGAACCAGCCCGACGTGTCCTGCCGGCTCGTGCGGAACGCGAGGCCAGCCCCGCGGGCGGCCGCTTCCGTGAGCCCCGCGGAGGCGAGCGGCGGCAGGCTGAAGACCGCCGAGGCGAGGCCGTCGTAGTTCGGGGTGCGTCGGTCCAGGCGATTGGTGGTCAGCACGCCCACGTCGTGGTCGGCCTTGGGCGTCAGCGGAGGCCCGCTGGCCGCCGCGTCTCCCCCCGCATAGACCGCGGGGTGGACACGCTCTGTAGGAACCGGTTCACCACGACGCCCCGCTTCTCGCGCTTCACCCCGGCCCTCTCCAGATCCAGGTCGTCCAGCTCGGGCACGCGGCCCGCGCCGTGAACGGCCAGGTCGGTCTCAAAGCGGTGCTCCTCGCCGCCCCGCGTACGACGAGGTGGTCGCCGGCCGCCTCGATGCCGCGGACCTCGGTATCCAGCTCCACGCTGATTCCGAGCGAGCGCGTCCGCCCGACCAGCATGTCGACGAGATCGGGATCGAAGGCCTCGAGCGGGCGGGCGCCGCGGTGGAGGATCGTCACGTCCACGCCGGCCCGCGCCGCGACGTGGGCGAACTCGAAGGACACGTAGCCGCCCCCCACGAAGACGATGCGCGGCGGCAGCCGATCGAGGTCGAGGAACTGCTCGCTCGTGGTGAGCCGATCGGCACCCGGGAACGACAGCGGGATCGGCATGGCGCCCGCCGCGATGAGGACGCGCCGGCCGGTGAGGCGATCATCGCCGACGGCCAGCGTGGTCGGGCCCACGAAACGGGCGCGGCCGTGGAATTGCTCGACCCCCAGCGTGGCCCAGGCCTGCTCGGTGCGCGGCGTCGTCGGGTCGATCAGCGAGCGCTTGAAGCGCATGAAGCGAGCGCCAGTCGATCGCCAGCGCGCCCGCGGGTACGCCCCGATCGGCCATGTCGCGCGCCGCGTGGACCGCCGCCGCCGCGCCGACGAGGATCTTCTTGGGCATGCAGCCGCGGAGCCCACAGGTGCCGCCGAACGGGCGCGAATCCACCACCGCGACGCTCCAGCCGGCTTCGCGACACCGGGACGCCACCGTCGAGGTCACGCCGGTTCCTATGACCACCAGATCGAACTGTCGCTCCATCACGATCCTCCCCTCTCTTGGCCGCGCCGACGCTGGCCCACCGGTCCGCCTTCGGCTACGATACCTCAGCCATGAAGTGCCGGTTCGGTCACGCCCACCCGCCGAAGCTCCTGAAGGCCGCGACCGGTCATCCCACCGAGCCCCGAGGCCCGCGCCCGTTCCACTGCCCGGACTGCCAGCAGGTGACGATGGCCAGGACCGCCCGCGGGGGCTGGCGCGTGTACCAAACTCCGGCGGAAGCGCGCGCGGCCGGACATCTGTGGCCCTGCAAGTCGTGCTTCGGATAGCGCCCGCACCGTGAGTGACTACGACGTCATCGTGATCGGCGCGGGCAATGCCGCGCTGGCCGCGGCGGTCTCCGCACGGGAGCAGGGCGCCCATCGAGTCGTCGCCCTGGAGAAGGCGCCTCGCGCGCTGCGGGGCGGCAACACGCACTATAGCGGCGGGCTGCTCCGCATCGCCTTCGATCGCGCCGAGGACCTGCGCGCCCTCGTGCCCGACGCCGAGCGCGAGGTGCCGGGCTTCTACGCGGGCGTCGAGCCCTACCCGTCCCGGCTCTTCATGGCCGACCTGCTGCGCGTCACCGACGGGCGTACAGACCCCGAGCTGGCCGAGCTGCTCATCGGCCGGTCCTACGACACCGCCTGCTGGATGGCGCGGCAGGGCATCGAGATGGAGCCGGCGGTCTCGCTCTCGGCCGTCAAGGTGGGCGACACGCTCAAGTGGTCGCCCGGCGCGGTCATCCGCTCCAGGCACGAGGGCGTCGGCCTCTCCGCGATGTGGTTTCGGGCGGCCGAGCGCGAGAGCGTCGAGGTCCGCTACGACAGCTCGGTCGTGCGCCTTCTCCAGGACCGGCGCGGCCGGGTGACCGGCGTGGTCACGAGCGGACCCGAGGGCTTCGCGGAGCTCTCGGCCAAGTCGGTCGTGCTCGGCTGCGGCGGTTTCGAGGCGAACCCCGAGTGGCGCGCACGCTATCTCGGACGGCCCTGGGACCATGCCAAGGTGCGGGGCACGCGCTACAACACCGGGGACGGCCTGCGCATGGCGATGGAGCTGGGCGCGCTACCCCACGGCCAGTGGACCGGCTGCCATTCCACGCCCATCGATGCGGGCGCCCCGCCCCACGGCGACCGGAGGCTCACCGACAAGACCAACCGTTTATCCTACCCCTACGGGGTCCTCGTCAATGCACGCGGCCTGCGCTTCTTCGACGAGGGTGAGGACTTCCAGTTCTACACCTACGCCAAGCTCGGCGGCATCATCCTCAACGAGCCCGGCGGCATCGGCTGGCAGATCTTCGACGCGAAGGTGGCGCATCTGCTGGAAGGCCGCTACAAGACGGGGACGCCGCGGGTGGCGCACTCGCTCGACGCCCTGGTGGAGCAGCTGCCCCTCGACCGCTCGGCCTGCCGCCGCACCCTGGAGGGCTACAACACCGCGGTGACGGATGGGCGCTTCGATCCCACCGTGCGCGACGGCCTCGCCACCCGGGGTCTCCCGCTCGCCAAGTCCAACTGGGCGCAGCGGCTCGACACCCCGCCCTTCGTGGCCTACCCGGTGACGGGCGGCATCACCTTCACCTTCGGCGGCGTGCGGGTCAACGACCGTGCGCAGGTCATGAGCACGAGCTGGGCGCCCATCCCCGGTCTCTATGCCTGCGGGGAGATGGTGGGCGGGCTCTTTCACGGCAACTATCCCGGCGGTACGGGGCTGATGTCGGGCGCGGTGTTCGGCCGAATGGCCGGCGCGCACGCCGCGGCCGGGTGAGCGGAGACGGGAGGATCGAGAACGTGGCGACGACGCCGACAATCGGATTCGTGGGGCTGGGCACGATGGGCGGGCAGATGGCGCGACGGCTCGCCGAGCAGGGGTATCGCGTGACGGGCTACGACGTGGACGGTGACCGCGCAGGCCAGGCCGAGAAGAGCGGTGTCGGCCTGGCCAAGTCCCCCGCCGCGGCCGCGCAGGCCGCGGAGATGGTGCTGTCGAGCCTGCCGGATCCCGCTTCCCTCCGGCGTGCCTATCTCGGCCCCGACGGGGTCCTGAGCGCGACCCGGCCGGGGATGACCCTGATCGACCTGAGCACGGTCGATCCGGATACCTGGCGGGAGGTCGCGGCGGGCGCCCGGGCCAAGGGCGCGGACTGCCTCGATGCCCCGGTGAGCGGCGGCCCGGCCGAGGCCGGCAGTGGCAAGCTGGTCTTCCTGGTCGGTGGCGAAGCGGCCGTGCTCGAGCGGTGCCGCGCCCTGCTGCTGACCTTGGGCACCGAGATCCACCACGTCGGTCCGCTCGGCTCGGGCCAGATCGTCAAGATCGTCAACAACGTGATGTCCATGGGCAACGTCGCGGTCGCGGCGGAGGCCATGGTGCTCGGCGTGAAGGCGGGCATGGACCCGCAGCGTCTCTTCGACATCCTGTCGACGAGCGGCGGCCGCTCGCATCATTTCCTCAAGCGCTTCCCCAACGTGCTCGCGGGCGACTTCACGCCCTACTTCGGCATCGGGCTGTCGCGCAAGGACGTGTCCCTGGCGCTGGCGATGGCGGCCAAGCTCGAGATGCCGATGCTCGTGACCTCGACGGTGCGCCAGGTCTACGAGGCCGCCCATGCCCAGGGTTTCGGCCAGCTCGACATGGCCGCGGTCACCAGGCTCTACGAGCACTGGACCGGCGTCACCGTCCGTGCCGCCGCCGCCCGCGACGGAGCGAGGTGACCCGTGCTCAGCGCTGCCGACAACGAGCTGCTCACGCGGACGGGTCCCGGTACCCCGATGGGCGACCTGTTCCGGCGCTTCTGGATGCCCGCGCTCTTGTCCCAGGAGCTGCCGGAGCCGGATGGCCCGCCCGTCCGCGTGAAGATCATCGGCGAGGACCTGGTCGCCTTCCGGGACACCGAGGGCCGCGTGGGGCTCGTCGATCCCCGCTGTCCCCATCGCGGAGCGAACCTCTTCTTCGGCCGGAACGAGCAGGGCGGGCTACGCTGCGCCTACCACGGGTGGAAGTTCGACGTCGCCGGGCGCTGCGTGGACATGCCCACGATGCCGCCGGACAGCACGTTCCGCGACCGGATCCGCGCCACGTCCTATCCGGTGCGCGAGTGGGGCGAGTTCGTGTGGGCCTATCTGGGGCCGGCCGGGTCCCTGCCCGAGCTGCCCGCGCTCGAGTTCGCGCTCGTCCCGCCGGCGCACCGCTTCGTCTCCAAGAAGCTCCAGCAGTGCAACTGGGCCCAGGCCTGCGAGGGCGGGATCGACACCGCCCACTTCTCGTTCCTCCACATGCCGGTCACGTCGTCGGCTTCGGAGAGCGACGAGATCATGAGGCGATCGTCGGCGGACCGCGATCGGACGCGATGGATGCGGGACGACCCGATGCCCGAGTTTCAGGTGGTCCCCCACGATGGCGGGCTCGCCATAGGCGCCTCACGGCGGGCCGACGGTAGCGGCCTCTACTGGCGCGTGAGCCAGTTCCTGGTCCCAAACCACGGGCTCGCGCCGAACGCCTTCGCGGGCGAGAACTACCACGGGCAGACCTGGGTGCCCATCACCGACGAGCTGTGCTGGGTGTACTGCTACACCTGGAATCCGGAGCGCCCCCTGACCGAAGCCGAGCGCCAGCGGCTGCGCGCCGGGCAGAGCGTGCACGCGGCGGTGGACGAGTGCTGGGTGCCCTTGCGCAATCGCGACAACGACTACCTGATCGACCGCGTGGACCAGAAGCTCCGGACGTTCACCGGCATCCGCGGCATCTCGGAGCAGGACGCCTGCATCCAGGACAGCCAGGGCTTCATCGCCGACCGCACGCGCGAGCACCTCGGGCCCACCGACGCCGCGATCGTCCAGTTCCGCCGGCTGATGCTGCGCGCCGCTCGTGACCTCCGCGCCGGCGTCGAGCCGCCCGCCGCGAGGAACGGAGCCGCCTATGCCGTGCGGTCGGGCAGCGCGCTGGCCGACCGGAGCGTCGCGTTCGCGGACGTCATGCGCGAGCGCTTCGGCGACGGGGTCGGGTGGGTCGGCCCGCGGCCCTCCGCGCCCACCGGCGCCCCGGCGCCGACCTAGAAGTGCATCACCTCCGCCACGTGGTCCCAGACGTCCTGGATCCGGCCGTGTGAGATGGCGGCCGCCTGCACCGCGGCCACCAGGTGGCGCCAGCGCAGGGACGGCCGCGTGGCGTGGAACTCCTCGTAGGTCGCCTGATGGTGCTTGAAGGCGTGCAGTTCGGTGAAGTTGTCGCGGCACGCGATCTTGCCGAGCATGGTGATCAGGGGCCCGGGCGAGTAGCCGCGGTCGGCGTACTGCTGAGCCAGCGCGGCGGCCTGCTTGACCTCGTCGGTGGAGCGCCAGCTCGCGAGATTGGCCGCGGGCAGCCGCTCGCCCACCGGGAGCCGATCGATCAGGGTCGTGATCTCGTCGAGCAGCTCGGCCTGGGTGCGGACCGGCAGCGCCGCCACGCGCGCCGGCTCCGGCTGGGGCTCGGAGGCCAGCATGCGCTGGGCCATGCGCACCTCCGGTCCGGTGTTCCACACCAGGAGCGCCTGCAGCTTGATGCGGCGGGAGAGCTCGGGCTGCCGGAGCAGGTAGCGGCGCGTGTTGGCGCCGGTATTGATGTGGACGTCCATCGGATTGCCGGTCTGGGAGCGCAGGAAGAGGGTCGAGCCCCCCACCGAGAGGGCCTCCCCGGCCCCCTCCAGAGACAATCCATCGGCCAGCGCGCGCGCCAGCATCCCGGGAATCGCCGCGAAGTCGTCGACGCGGCCGATCTCGTCGGCGAGGGCGGTGACGGCGTCCGTCTCGTCCTCCGCGGTGCCCGGGCGCAGGTCGCGCTCGAGCAGCTCGTACTTGTCGATGAGCGCGTTCACGTCGTCCAGGGAGGTGGGCGCGGTGGGGCGCGTGATGTAGCGCACGGGCGCCCGCCCGATGTGCCGGGCATACTCCCAGCCGAAGTACTCGAGCGCCCGCCAGGTGAACACCGGGAACAGGAAGTAGTGGTCGTCGAGCTGGTTCTTCGGAATGCCGACCTCGAGCAGGTGCTCGAGGACCTGCATGGGGGAGAGGCGCTCCAGCAGGTAGAGGAAGTAGTGGTCGCACGCGTTGTACACGCCCCGGCTCACCGCCTGTCGGAACGCCTTGACCGTCCCCTCCACGCTCCCGCTCTCCGACACCGGCTGGGCCTCGGCCAGGATGTAGGGCCCCATGGCGGGCGAGTGGATGTGCTTGTTGGCAACCGCGACGTGCTGGATCACCGGGAGCATGGCGTACTCGCCGGGAAGCCGCGCCGCGACGTGGCGCACCGCGTGCAGCCCGGCGAGCGGATGGAGCGGCCCGCCGTGGTGCCCGGGCGGCAGGTCCGAGGAGCGCACCACCGCCAGGGTCGAGGCCAGCAGCATGTCCCGAAAGCCGGTGCCCGCGGCGAGCATCTCGTGGGTTCGCGCCACGATGCGCTCGGGAGGGGTCTCCTCCACGAGCTGGACGAGGGGCTCGATGCGCTCGGGGTACGCGACTCGTTGGGCCATGAGGGAATCCTCCGATCGATCAGAGGGCGATGTACAGCTCGCCGCGGTCTTCCTTCAGCCGGTAGCCGCGGAGGCCTTCCAGGGCGTCGCCCATGGGGGCGCCGGTCTTGAGGTCGAACTGCCACATGTGCTCGAGGCAGGTCAGGGCGGAGCCGTCGTGGACCCCCTGCTCCAGCGGAACGGCCTCGTGGGGGCACAGCGCCTGGAAGGCGACGTAGGCGTCGCCGGTATGCACGATGAGCACGTTGACGCCCTCGACCGAGAACTCCTGCATTCCGTTCGCGGGCACATCGACGGTCGGCCCCACGCGCTTCCAGTCGAGCGCCGGCCCGGCCGGCTGAGCCGCCTGGGCGCGGGCGGCGGCGGCCTTCTTGATCTCGGTCAGCTCGGCCTCGCTCACCTTGTTCGCGCCGGGCTTTCCGGGATCGTAGCGGAGCCGCTCGACCGGCCGCCCGCCGACGATGTGGGAGGTGAAGATCTCGTCGAGATCAGACTCCTGGACCCCCGCGTACCAGACGTCCTCGGGGTAGAAGACGATCATCGGGCCGCGCCCGCACTGCGAGAAGCACCCGGCTTTGTTCACCCGCACGTCGCCCGGCTGGCCGACCTGTCGCGCCCGCTCCCGGAGGATCTTCACGAACTTCTCGGTGTCGCCCTGCTCCGGGCAGGTCTCGCCGCTCGTGCACACGAAGACGTGACGCTCGTACTGGCCCATCGTCCCTCCTTGTGACGTTAGCTGAACTTATCGTACCGGATATCGGCGGGCGATAGTCTCGCCTCGCGCAGCAGCAAGCGCAAGCTCGCATCCACCATCGGGGGCGGCCCCGCCACGTAGGCCCGGACGTCGGCGAAGCGCCCCTTCATGCGCTCGCCCGCCACCGCGTGAACGAACCCTCGCGCGAACGCGAAGCCGGGATAGGCCGCCGGCAGGGCCGCCGGCACGTCTTCGTCCGAGAGGGCCACCGTGACGGCCAGCCTTGCCGGGTAGCGCGCCTGGAGCGCCTGCAGCGCGCCGAGGAAGAAGGTATCGCGCTCGGAGCGGACGCCGAAGAAGACGTGGCCGTCCCACCCGGCGAAGTGGCCCTCCCGGTCGGCGCGCGCGAGGATCGACATCATGCCCGCGATGCCGCTGCCCCCCGCGATGCAGAGGACGTGCTTCCGGAGACCGGGGCCGAAGGTGGCGTGGCCGAGGGGCGCGAAGAGGCCGAGGCGCGTGCCGTCGACCCCGTCGCCGAAGAGCCACTCGCTCACCGCGCCACCCGGCTTCTTCTTCACCACGAACGACAGGCGCTCGGCGCCGGGATCGAAGTTCACCATGGAGTAGGCGCGGGCTCCGGCGATGCCCGGCACGCTGATGAGGGCGAACTGGCCGGCGTCGAAGTCGAGCGGCCGATCCAGGTGGACGTCGAACGCGGCCACGTCGTGGGTCAGAGGGCGCCAGCCCCGCAGGACGCCGCCGACCGCGCCCGGGAGCGGGGCGCTCGTCTCGCGCACCTTCAGGACGGCGACCTCGAGCGCGCAGTTCTGCCGCGCCACGCTCTGGCACATGAGCAGCTCGGCCTCACCCTTGAGATACCGCTCACCCGGGGAGCCTGGCCACTCGCTCTGCGCCCGACCGCTCACGAGGCGGGCCTTGCACGTCCCGCACGTGCCGGTCGCGCACTCGTAGGGCAGCTCGACGCCGCTCCGGAGGCCGGCGTGGAGGATCTTCTCTCCGGGCTCGCACTCGAAGTCGGTCGCCCCGCTTCTGGCCTTGACGGAGATCTTCACGGGACGTCCTTCCGGTGCTCACCGCGGGGCCGGTCGCTCACAGCGGGGATGGTCTCGCGGCCCACGCGACAGGTCAAGAAAGAAGCCGATGCTACTCGCTATGCGCCGGCCGCGCGGGACCCCACCGACGCCCCCGGAGGCACCGTCGAGTACCCGGGCATCACCTCGGTCGCGAACAGCTCGATGGAGCGCATCGCCTGCTCATGGGTGAGATCGCCCCACTGGAAGGAGCACACGAAGTAGTTGGCCCCGGTGGCCACGTACTCGTCCATGTACTCGCGCACCGCGGACGGCGCGCCGGCCAGGGCCACTCCGCCCAGGCGGTTCGGATGGGCCCGCTGCTTCTGCTGGTCGAAGCGCTCGAGCTCGGCATCGATGTCGCGCCGCATCTCGCGGGCCGGCAGCCCGGCGGGCCGGTCGCCAACGAAGCCGAACGAGCCGTCCTTGGTCTGCATGAACTGGGTGAGCCCGCGCTTCTCGGCTTCGAGGCGCCGCGGGGCCGCCAGGTTCCACCGGTACTTCTCCCAGGCCGGCGTGGCGATCCGGATCGCTGCCTCGTCCGTGTCCGCCACCACCAGGTGCACGACGAGGCCGATCATCGCTTCTTGCCCCTGCACCGTCCGCGTGCCCACCCCCTGGTGCTCGTCCCACGCGGCGCGGTAGCGCGTGACCGCGGAGGCGAGGCTGTCGAGCGAGCCGACCAGGATGGTGTGCATCCCCTCGGCCGCCGCGGTGGCGGGATTACGCATGTACCAGAGCGGCGGATACGGCTGCTGGAGCGGCCGCAAGTACATGGGGAGGTGATCGAAGCGGTGGAAGTGTCCGGCATAGGTGAGCTGGTCGTGACTGAGCCCTTCCCGCACGATGGCCAGCGTCTCCACATAGCGCGCGTAGTTCGTCTCGGAGTCCGCTTCCTGACCCCAGAAGTATGCCTCCATGACGCCGCCCCGCCCCACCCCGATGTCGAGACGCCCGCCGCTCAGGTTGTCGAGCATGCTGATCTCCTCGATCAGCCGGAGCGGATGATGCAGCGGCAGAACGTACACGCACGGGCCGAACCGCAGGCGGTGCGTGCGCTGGGCCACCGCGGCCAGGAAGACGTTCTGCGATGGGGCCAGACTGTGAATCGCCGGGGTGTGGTGCTCGGCCAGGTGATAGGCGTAGAAGCCGGCCGCGTCGAGACGCTCGATCTGGAGGAGGCGCTCGCGATAGATCCGATCGAGCCCGAGCCCCGGCACCGGCTCGATGTGGTCGAACACCCCGAACCGTAGCGTCATGTCTTCAGTCGAGCCACGTGCAGAGCGCGCGGCCCCATGATCAGCTCCTTGTCGCGCGCGGTCAGCCACGGCAGCTCCTCCGTGAACAGCGTTACGGTGCACGGCTTTGCCGGCGCCAGGAGCTCCGGCGGATTGGCCCTGGCCGCCTCGTCCTTGGTCCGGTGCGGCGGGCCGAGGTGGTGGATGATCAGCTTGAGCCCCGGATGACGCTCGGCGACCCGGGCAACGACCGGCAGGAAGTCTGCCGCGAGCAGCGCGAGGGGTACTCCCGCCCGCTCCGCGGCAGGCCACAGCCAGTCCATGGTGCCGTATGTCGGCCAGGGCTTCTGGTGCGGCTGGAGGAACACGAAGCGCAAGCCGAGCGGGTGGATCACGGCCGCGTCGACCCCCGCCGCGTCCATCTCGGAGAGCAGCTCGTCCTTCGAGTAGACCGAGACCGGACGGCGGGGCGGAAGCGGTGTGCCACTGCCCCAGACGTGTACCGGGCGTCGACGATCAGCACGGCAGGCATGGTCTCGTGGCCCTCGGAGCAGGTCAAGGTGCTGTCCGAGAGTGGTCAGGGTCGGTGGCGCCGCCTCCGACCGTGCGCCTCGTACCGGATTCTGCTCCAGACCGCCATGAGGATGCCAGCGACCCACCGAGCGCGGCGCCCCAGCACCCTGACGCCGCGGTCTCGCCAGGTCGACCTGGGTCGCCAACCCAGAGCTGGCTCCACGGTGCGCCGACCCGACTGGGATCGGCTGGTCTCGGTCTGGACCACGCGAGCGTAACCTCGCGAACGCAGCTCACTGTCCAGGCTCGGCTCGAGTCGCCGCTCGCCCCTCCGTCGCTCCCGGTCTCGCGGCCCGTCCTGCTGTCGGCGCTCTCCCCGCCGCTCGTCCAGCTTGATTTCCACCGGGTGCCCTTCAGCGGATCGGGCGCCGACCTTGGCCATCAGATAGCCGCGTAGCAAGGGTTGGTCCCGCGCCACAACGTAGACGACCCGTGCCATAGGAGAACCTACCCGCTAGCTTACCGCTCGCAACCGTGCACTGCGACCGACCTCTAGAATGCTCTTGGGAACATAGAATGCTCTTGGGAACACCTTGACCGCCGGTGGCCCCGCGTGCCACGATCGGCTGATGAACGAGACGGGCGTACCTCAGGAGGGGTGGTGGCCGCCGCACTAGGCGGCCTCGGGTAAAGTCTCGCCTCACGGGGCGGCTCTTATTGTTTCGTGGGACCGCCGCCTCGCAGAAGAGGCCGCGGTCCTTCTGTTTTCCGACGAAGGAGGAGTCATGAGAAAGACCATCCTCACCGGCGACCGGCCCACCGGACCGCTGCACCTCGGCCACTATGTCGGCTCTCTCGAGAGTCGGGTCGATCTCCAGCACGAGTATGCGACCTACGTGCTGATCGCCGACCTGCAGGCGCTCACCGATCACGCCGAGCAGCCCGAGCTGGTGCGACGGAACGTGCTCGAGGTGGCGCTCGACTATCTCGCGGTCGGCATCGATCCGACGGCGGCCGTCATGGTCGTCCAGTCCGGGGTGCCGGAGCTGGCGGAGCTGACCGTCTACTATCTCAACCTCGTCACGGTGGCCCGGCTGGGGCGGAATCCCACCGTCAAGGATGAGATGCGGCAGAAGGGGTTCGACGCCGACGTGCCCGCCGGCTTCCTCGTCTACCCGGTCAGCCAGGCCGCGGACATCACCGCCTTCAGGGCCGACGTGGTCCCGGTGGGCGAGGATCAGCTCCCGATGATCGAGCAGACCGTGGAGATCGTCCGCCGGTTCAACCGCCTCTACGGTCCCGTGCTCGTGGAGCCCGCCGCCCTCGTCCCGAAGCACGCGCGCCTGCCGGGGACCGATGGCCAGAGCAAGATGGGGAAGTCTCTGGGCAACGCCATCTTCCTCTCCGATCCGACCGACGCGGTCGCCCAGAAGGTCATGGGCATGTACACGGATCCTCTCCACCTCCGCGCCGAGCTGCCCGGCACGGTCGAGGGCAACCCGGTCTTCAGCTATCTCGACGCGTTCGATCCCGATGCGGCGGCGGTCGACGACCTCAAGCGGAGGTACCGGGCCGGCGGGTTGGGTGACGTCGCGCTCAAGCGGCGCCTGATCGAGGTCCTCGAGCGCTTCCTGGGCCCCATCCGCGCGCGTCGAATCGAATTCGCCAAGGATCCGGCGGCGGTCGCGCGAGTCCTACGGGAGGGCACGGCCCGGGGAAGGGCGGTGGCCCAGCAGACGCTTGCTGAAGTGCGGCGAGCCCTCCGCCTCGAGGGCTGATCGGGGGACTCTCAGTGATCCTCCCAGGTCTCGATCCGCTGCGTGTAGTTCTCGCCGAACTTGGCGCGCGTCACCCGGCCGGCTGCGTCGACCTCGAAGACCACCGGCTCGGCCGGGATCCCGTACCCGTCCGTGGTCTCCACGCGGAAGGTGTGCTCGGCGACCGGCTTGAGCGTGGATGACACGAGTAGCGGCTCCGGCCCGGCTGGGTGGATCACGGTCAGCTCCCCTCCCCGCACGAGGATCTGGACGTCGCCCCAGGCGCTGCGATAGCGGCCGACGTAGCGCTGCCAGGCCGGGTCCGCCGTGGGTGGAGCCGGCTTCGTCATGTTGGCGATCGCTCCTCCGACCCACTCGAAGGCCTTGTCGACGTATTGCCACACGTCGCCGTCATCGGCATTGACGAACACCACGACGGCGACCTTGTCGGTCGGACAGATGCGGAGCTCACTGCGAAAGCCCCGCACCCCGCCCCCGTGGCCGATGAAGGTCTTTCCGCGGATCCGGAGCACGCGGAAGCCGAGCCCCCAGCCCGCCTGCCACTCGGGCTCGAGCCAATGGACCCGGTGCATCTCCCCGAGCGTCCGGCCCGAGAGGATCTGCGCGCCCCCGGCGGCGCCGCCGCGGAGCTGGAGCATCGCGAAGCGCGCCAGGTCCGCCACGCTCGTCGTCATGTTGCCGGCGGCGGTGAGCCCGCGGAGATCGTTGAAGGGCGCCGGGGTTCGCTCGCGGCCGGGGAGCCAGCGCGTGTAGCCGGTGGCGAGCCGCGGATGGCCGGGTGCCGGCGAGGCCACCAGCGTCGCCGACATCCCGAGCGGCTCGAGGATAGAGCGG
>Ga0207684_10004417_pt1 | contig 13243 bp, 12 predicted proteins | sample KBSK5501metaG_FD_184342 | JGI IMG/M metagenome (GOLD analysis project Ga0207684, IMG submission 184342) | Corn, switchgrass and miscanthus rhizosphere microbial communities from Kellogg Biological Station, Michigan, USA - KBS K5-50-1 metaG... | ecosystem: Host-associated > Plants > Roots >...
GCAAGGCTTACCACGATCCCCCCCGCCGCCCGGGCGCGTCGCGTCATCGTACCCGCGGTCCGGGTCACTCGTAGCCGCCGATGATGGGCCCGAAACCGGAATCATTGGGGTGTCACTCCCATCGCTGTCACGCTGCCAAGCCGCACCTCGCGCAGCGTGGCGACGAGCAGCGCCGCGACAAACCACGTGAACCGGTGGTACACATGGGGCTGGGTCTGGTCGATGAGTACCGCACTGAGGCTGGCTGCGAAGAGCCCCAGCGCAAGAGGGTGTCGCCCACGGACCGCGCGCCAGGCCAAGCCGAGCATCGCGAGATAGAGCCAAACGACGCCGATCGCACCCAGGAGCCCTCCGGCCATCCACGATTGCAGAATAGTGTTGTGCAAGGTGAAGCCGATCGTTGGGTTCGCGGTCGTGCCGATGTTGTCCATCCCGTAGCCGGCGAACGGGTCGCGCGTCAGCAGATCTTGCACGGTCTGAAGGTCGGCCTTGCGCGCAATGTCTGCCTCGAACTCGACTCGAGTGCCGACGCTCTGAAGGAGGCGGGTGATGGGGTTGACCGGAATGAAGCGCTGGACGACCGGGATTTGGGCGATTCCCAGCAACATGACCCCGGAGACCGCGACGAGCCCGAGCAGACGCCACTTCTGAACCCGAAGACCGAAACCGAGGAAGATGACGCACGTTGCGGCGACCCCGACCAGGGCGGACCGGGAGCCGGAAACGAAGAGCGCCGCCACGTGGAAGAGCACCCCTAAGCTCGCAGCAATGCGGGGCAGCCACGTGCGGGCCTTGCCGGCGACGTCGAGACAGAGCGCGAACCCAATCGCGGCGACGAACCCCAGGGAGTTGGGGTGCACCACCGGGCCCCCGTACCGGCCGGACCTGATGCTGTCGATCACTGATTGTTTGTTGCCCGACACCAGCCATAACCCGAACTGGGTCCGCACCAAGACGTCGGACAAGGTCGCGGCCGACACCAAGCCGAGCGACAACGCATAGAGCACGTAGACCTGTCGCAAGGATAGGTAGCGACCCGACGCGTAGGCCACCCACGGCAGCCACACGCAGAACGCCACCACGTACTTGAGGGTGTTCGACCACGAGAGGCTCGGGAGCAGCGAGCCGAACGATGCAACGGCCCCACCAAGCGCAAGCGCGATGCCGCCCCAGAGCAGCGGTTGGACCTCTCCCAGGCCGTCCCGAAGTGCCGCGAGCTGCCGCTGATCAACGGAGAAGAACCACCGGGCGGCGCCGAGGGCGAATGCCGCCAGGAAGAGCGTATCGGAGAGATTTCCGAGCCCCCCCAAGACCGGGCGGAACTCGGTGAAGCCGATCGCGAGCACCCCGGCACCGAGCAGAAGCCCGATGATGCCGCCTCGCTGTGGGCCGTCAGATTGCACCGCCGTCGGAGGGCCGTCCACCCCCCTCCGCGCCGACGGCGGCGCTGTCGTGGCACTCATGGGATTACCTGCCGGCACGATTCCTTCATCGCACCCCGTTGAGTGCCCAGCCCAGCCGACGCACGGCCTGCCGGACGCGCTGGCGCCAGCCGGCGCCCACGACGTCGCGCTGCGTGTATCCGTCCGCCGCAACGTTGCGCATCACGAATGGAGGGTGGCGTAGTGGGAACGTCATCGGGGAGACGGGCCTAGCCGCCAGCGGCGTCCGCACCAAGGTGTGGGTTGCATCACCGCCGAAGCCCACATTTGAGACCAGGTTGACGCGCGGCAGAATCGTGAGCCCGTCTTGTTGCCAGCAAGCGAAGCTCCACTGGTAGTCCCAGGTGTCGACTTGCCGGGCCCACACGCGATCAAGAATTCGGGTCCAGAACCGCCTCTCCCCGGCCCCCGGAAACACCGCCGCGAGCCATTCTCCGGCTCGGACTTCAGGCCAAAGTTGCATATCGACATCGTAATGCTTCCAGGCGCGTCGCCACGTCGCCCAGCCCCAGACATGCGTATACCTCGAGAAGTAGTAGCTGTAAGGGGTGGCCGCCCCCTCAGAGAGAAAATTATCTCCCGAGATCCCCATGACGCGGGTGTCATCACGATATCGGACCAGCAGGTCCTGGCAGAACGGGAAGAACGTCGGGTGCGGCACGCAGTCGTCCTCGAGTACGACGGCATTCTCTACCTGCTCGAAGACCCAATTGAGCCCGCTGGATACCCGGCGCCTACAGCCAAGGTTGTGGTCTGCACAATTCCACAAGACCTCGCAGTCCCAGTCGACCTGCGACACCGCGGCCCTTGCGGCGAGACACCGCTCTTCCTCGCCCGGACGGTCGAGGCGGGGACCGTCGGCGACCACCAGCAACTGCCTCGGTCGCGCCTCCCGCACCACCTGGAAGACCCGGGTGGTTAGTTCAGGACGATTGAAGATGAGGAGTGCGACCGGGGTCTCAAGGGGCCCCCCCGGCGGCCGTGCGTCTCCCGATGTGCGGCTCCCTTCCTGCACACCAGTCATCGACTCGCCTCGAACGATTGTACAGCGAGGCGATCAGAGTGTCGGGTTCGGCGGGTCTGAACAATCCGAAACCCCTTGGACTTGAGGAACTCGTAGAAGGTGCGAGGATCGACCATCCGTACGTGGAGCTCTCCCACGAGCGTCTGCACATCGTAAATGCGGTCACCCAATCCCCGCAAAACGCTCAGCTCGCTCCCCTCCACATCCAGCTTGAGGAGGTCAACGCGGGATATGTTGGCACACCGGAGGTAACTGTCCAATCGGACGCTCCGCACCGGAATGCCGCTCTCTGGAGAACTAGGTTCTAGGACTCGATGGTCGCTGAAGTGACCCGTGATCAGCAGCGGCACGCCGCCATCAATCTCGCCCACCGCCGCGCACTCGATCCGAGCACTCGGGTACAAGCCCGTGTTTTGGGCCAACAGTGCAAAGCTCTCCGGATCTGGCTCGAAGCAATGCAGCGTGCAACTCGGATAAAGGGCCAGAAACCAAAGTGCCGATAGCCCGATGTTGGCGCCCGCATCGATGATCACTGGATTCGATCCGAGCGACCGTTCCAGCGCATAAATTCGATCGTGCAGGATCTCGCCGACGACGTAGACGTCGCGGCCCCGGAAGCGTATGTCGAACACCCGCGTCGCGAACCGCAGCCTCGCCGCCAGCGAGCCGGGTTCCCAGCGACCGGTCAACATTCCGGAGTAAGCCTTGAGGAGCGCGCCCCGAGAAGCGGCATCTACTGCGACTCCACTCAGCAAATGAAGGCATTCGATTGCCCGTGGAATGGCGCGGAGGAGTCTCATCCAGTGGTCACCCGTCGAGCAACGGCCGATTCCCGCAACTGGCGCCAACTGTCCTCACACCGCACGTTCACGGCCCCGCCGCGATGCTGCCGCTGCGAGCGCTTCCTCCAACGCTGCAGCACCATTCTCCCACGCGTACACCTGAAACGCGCGGTCACGCGCGCACTCGAGCTTTCGTGGTTCGTTCTTGCGGCCCTGGCGAACCGCCCGCATTGCGCCAGCAAGAGCCTCCGCCGTAAAGTCAGACGCGAGCCACCCATTGCCCCCCAATACTTCGACGATCGCCTCGGCCGGCGATGCTGCCACCGGGCACCGAAGAGCCATGGCTTCCACGGCCGGGATGCCGAAACCCTCGAATTCGCTGGCCGACACGAGACAGGTTGCCCGAGAGTACAACTCGGGGAGTGCGCGACGAGGCAGAGGCGGTAGCACGTGGATTCGACCTTGCTTCGGGGAGATTGCGATTCGACCTCGCAATCGCCTCAACGAGCCGTCGGTCCCGCTCTGCGTGCCCGCGAGCACGAGACTTTCGTGGGGTTCTCCGATCTGCTCGAAGGCCGCAATAACGGTATCCAGTCGTTTGTGCGGGTAGGCAGCGGCAACGCTCAGAAAATAATGCGCCGGCAGGTTCGCCAGCTCAGCAGCGGGCTCCACAGAGACCTGCCGGAACACAGGATCAATCCCAATGGGCGTCACCCCGATGCGATCCAGCGGAATCCCCAACCGACGGTGAATGTCCTCTCGGCAAAACGCGGAGATTGTCACGACATCGCAGTCCCGCCCGCGAAATTGACCATGGGTCCACGCCAGGTATCGACGCTTCGACCAAGAAAAGTCGGTCGCTTTGCCGGAGAGGAATAGGAGATCGTAGATGGTCACCACGGACGCGGGGGTCCGCCACCGCGGCGCGATCATATGCGGGAAATACACCACGTCGATCGCGCGCCGCCGGGCTTCGCCCGGCAGCCGGAACTGCTCAAATAGGACTCGCCTGGCCCGGTGATCCGGATGTATGTCGCAGGGAATGAACGATGCGGCCCCCTTCGGCAACAATTCTCTCCACCGGTCCATCAACCGGCTCGGCGTAAACAAGAGGTAGTCGTGTTGGCCGCGCGCGAGCAGCTCCCGCAGAATCCCCACTGCGTACGTCGCGGCCCCTCCCATTCGGTCGAACGAGACGTAGAGGAGGCTGACCCCGACGCGGCATCTGCGGGCCGGGGTTCTGGCGCTGGACGCGCTACCTTCGGCCAATGGCGCCGACGCTTGACGCACCGACGATGAGCTGTGAGCCACGCGACCCGAGACCTAGCCGGCCCGCACGCCGGTAGTTTCCTGCACTCGCACGGCCCGCCTCACAACATCGAGCTGCTGCATCCGCTCGCGCGCGGCCTGCGCCGCATCGAAGAAATCTGGCGAGGCGAGGGCCCACTGCACGTAGGACTTCACCACGGCGTCGAGGTCGTCTCGCGGAGTCCACCCCAACCCGGCCAGCTTGCTGACGTCCGAGCGGCTGTGCCGGGTGTCCCCCACCCGGTAAAGTCCCGCAACGTCGGGCGCGAGATCGATGCCCACCGCCGCGGCAACGATCCGTGCCAGCTCCAGGACCGTTGCCGAGCGATTCCCCCCAACGTTATAGCTCGCGTAGACCATCTCCGGTCGGTCGAGCGGGAGCAGGTTCGCGCGCACCACGTCGCGGATCCCCACGTAGTCCCGAAGCTGATGTCCGTCCTCGTAAACCGTGGGGGGCCGCCGCGCGCCGAGCTCGACCGTGAAGCTCCGCAGGGCCCCTGAGTACGCGTTGCGGAACGACTGCCGCGGGCCCTGGACGATCGAATAGCGGAGGGCCACGCTGGGGATGCCGTAGCGCTGACCCAGCTTCGTCGCCAAGTCATCCTGGTCACGCTTGGACAGACCGTACGAGTTATGCGGGTTCATCACCGACTCGTCCGTCCACGCGGATGTGATCGGACCATCGCACACCGGGCACCGCGGTTCCCACGCTCCTGCCGCGAGCTGGTCCTCGGGGCGGGGGCCCGGATACACTCGGCCGTCGTCGGGGCAGTCGTAGGCGCCCTCGCCATAGACGGCCTGCGACGAGGCGACGACCACGAGCTCGACCCCGCGGAACTCGGCGTGGATCAGCTCGTAGAGCAGAGCCGTCCCCGCCGCATTGGTCGTGAAGAACGTGCTGAAATCGGGCAGATAGTCCTGGTAGGCGGCCAGGTGATACACGATCTGGACCCCGCGGAGTGCACGCCGCATGGCGTCCGCGTCGCGCACATCGCCCCTCAGAAACTCGACCTCCGGCGGCACGTATGAAGGAACCGTCCCGTCGTGGACGGGCGGAAGGAGCAAGTCGAGGACGCGCACGTCGTACCCGCGCGCCAGCAGCGCGTCCACCGTATGCGAGCCGATGAATCCGGCGCCTCCCGTGACTAGCACCCGCGTCATATCAGTATGCTCCTCGTCGTGAAAGCACCGCGCCGATTGTGCGCCGCAGGATCGCCAGGTCCAGCCCGAGATTCCATTGCCGGATGTAATCGATATCCATCCGTGCCCACTCCGCGAAGTCGGTGATATCGGCCCGCCCGGACACCTGCCACAGGCAGGTGATGCCCGGCGTGACGGCGAGCTTCTGCCGCTGCCACGGGGCGAACTCCTCCCACTCCCGCCGGAGCGGAGGCCGAGGGCCGACGAGGCTCATGTCCCCGATCAGCACGCTCCACAACTGGGGCAGCTCGTCCAGGCTGCGGCGCCGGAGGAAGCGGCCGACCCGGGTGATCCGGGGATCGTCCTTCATCTTGAACACGGGACCCGTCATGAGGTTGCGGTCCCGCAGCGAGGCGTACAACTCGTCCGCCTCGGGCACCATCGTCCGAAACTTGTACCCCGTGAACGGCCGGCCCCGGCGGCCGACGACGCGCCAAGCATATAAGATAGGCCCCCGGGAATCGATCCGGATCGCCAGGGCGATCGCCACAAACACGGGGGCGAGCACGGCCAGGCCCACCCCCGCGCCGAGCACGTCGAGGACCCGCTTCGCGACGAGTTGGAACCGCCCTGACCCGGTGGAGAACTGCGGTGGGAGTGGGTATAGCTCGGCAGCGGCCTCGCCGGCCTCAGGCCCGATCGTAACCGCCATCCAGGTCAGGCCGTCGCGGAACGAGCCGCGGCGACCGCGGCCTCGCGAACGGCATAGGTGAGGATGTGGTGCAGCGCGACGTGAGCCGATTCCACCCACCCGTAATCGTCGCTCGGCACGAGCACCGCCACGTCCACCGCGTCCCGGACCGCGCCCCCCGTGCGACCGAGGAGACCCACGGACGTGAGACCGAGTCGCCGCGCCGACCCGACCGCGGCGACGAGGTTGGGCGAGCTCCCGCTGACGGAGATGACTACCAGGGCGTCACCCGGCCTGGCCAGCGCCTCGAGCTGCTCGGCGAACACGCGGTCGAAGCTGACGTCGTTGGCCCACGCCGTGACGAGCCCCGGGTTATCGGCCAGCGAGACGGCCCGCGCGGCGCGGCCCCCCGGACAGCGGCTCGCCTTCTGGAGATCGAGCGCCAGGTGTGACGCCGTAGCGGCGCTCCCGCCGTTGCCGGCGATGAAGATCCCGGCGTCCCGCTTCCAGGCATCCACCAGGACGGCCGCGGCGCGGCTCACGGCGTCGGTCTCGATGCCGGCGATCACCTGCGCCGCCTCCCTGAGCCAGGTTGCGGCGCTGGGACCGAGAACGCGGGGCGTCATCGGCCCCCTCCCCGCGGCCGTCCACCGACCTGGACGGGCACGCCCATCCGCGGCGAGTGCGCGGGGGCGGCCGGCGTCGGCTCCACGGCCTCGGGCCTGGGCTTCTCCGTCACGGGAGCCTCCGGGTGCCAGCGGGCGAGGGCGCCGACCGCGCCGAGGAGCCGGCCGGCGAGGCCGCGGGCGGTGAGATAGAGAATCTGCACATCGAGCGCGAGAGAATAGTTCCGCACATAGTAGAGGTCCAGGGCCACGCGCTCCTCGACGGACAGATCCGCCGTGTTCAGCCGCCACAGGCCGGTCAAGCCGGGCCGCATCGTCGCCAGGCTGCTCCACCACCGCTCATGCGATCGCAGCTCGCCCGGCTCGATCGGGCGGGGGCCCACCAGGCTCATATCGCGCCGGAGCACGTTGAAGAGCGCGGGGAGCCGTGCCACGACCGGCGACCGCGCGAGCCCGCCGTTGAGCCCCATCAGCTCGAACGCGCCGCCGGCGCTCAGCACCCGCTGCCGGTGCACCATCGGCACGCCGCGGACCCGGGCCCGCAGCCACCAGTAGAGCCACGCCGGGGTGAGCAGGAGGGAGAGCCCCAGGGCCACACCCCAGTCCACCAGCCCCTTGAAGGCCGCGCCCCATCCGCGCAGACGGGTCGGGTACAGGAACAGCAGCGGCACATGGCCGACGTGCGTCATTTCCGTGGAGGTCGTCAGCAGATCGTAGAAGGTCGGCGACACCCAGGCCTCGACTCGGCGATCGGGCCGGGTGACCAGCTCCGCCAGATGCCGTTGGCTTTCCCACCCCAGGGCGCCCCCGATGATGATGATCTGCTCCACGTGCAACCGGTCGGCCGCCGCCGCCGCCCGCAGGGGATGGTCCACGACCGACAGGCCCTCGACGATCTCGGTGCCCGGCCGTTGATAGTCATCCAGGAACCCGACGACTTCGGTGCCATGGCGGGGATCGCGGAGCTGGCGGGCGACCGCGATGCCGTGCTGATTGGCGCCCGCGATCAGCACCCGCCGCAGCCACTCGCCGCGGGCGAGGTGGTGCCGGATGCCCCGCCGCCACAGCAACCGTCCCACGACGAGTCCGACCATGCTGCCAAGCCAGGCCACGACGAGCCAGGCCCGGGAGACGAACGGAGGACCGCCGAGGAAGTAGCTCAGCATGACGACGCCGACGACGCCGTGGGTCGCGGTGCCGATCAGCCGGGGATACAGCGGGTAGGTGCCGAGCAGCGCCCAGCGCCGGTAGAGGCCCTGGACCCAGGCCATGGCCACCGTGACCAGGGCCACGGAGCCGGCGAGGACCGGGTAGACCGGCCAGACGTGGCCGCCGAGCTGCCGGGCCAACAACTGTTCGTATGCGACGGTCGCTGCGCCGTAGCCGGCGAGCACCATGAGGGCGTCGGTGGCGGCGACGCCTACCCGGACGCGGCGCCAGATCCGACCCATCGTCCCTCCGGGTATTCCAGGCCGGGGACCTCCGGCATGGAGTTCACCAGCACCTGCGCGCCGCCGTCGTCGAAGTGGAACGTCATGCGAGTCAATCCCTCGGCCTCCAACACTTGGGTGACGGGGGGCTGATACTCCGGCTCGCAGAAGAGTAACAGGAACCCCCCGCCCCCCGCGCCGGCGATCTTGCCGCCCGTCGCGCCGTGCTCCAAGGCTAGCTGATAGAGCCGATCGATACGCTCGTTGCTGATGCCCCTCGCCAGGCACTTCTTCCGCTGCCACGACTCGTGCAGGATCTGCCCGATCTGGCGCACGTCGCCTGCCAGCAGCGCGTCGCGGGCGATCTCGGCGTCGCGCTTGATCCCATGCAGGCTTTCGATGACGCGCACGTCCCGGTCCTGCGACGAGGCGCGCTGCTCCCTGAGAATCGTCGCCGCATTGCGCGACGCCCCGGTATAGAACAGCAGCAGGCTCCGCTCGAGCTGATCCCGGACCTGGAGCGGCAGGTTGAGCGGCTGAACGGTCGTCGCGCCGGCCGTGAAGCCGATCGCGTTCAAGCCGCCGAACGACGCCGCAAACTGGTCCTGGAGCCCGATCGGTCGTCCCAGTTTCTCGATCTCGATGTAGGAGGCCAGCTCCGCTACCTCTTGCTTCGTCGCCCGGCGCTGGCACAGGGTCGCGAGCGCCTTGATCAAGGCCACCGCAACGGTGCTGGAGCTGCCGAGGCCCGTGCCGGGCGGGATCTCGCTCGCGGTGAACACCGCCAATCCGCGGGTGACCCCGAACTCGTGCAGGATCGACTTGAGGTAGCCCAACTCGCCGTCGAACGACAGGACGACACCAGGCGCCTGGCGCTCGAAGACGCGGAAGTCCGACGAGGTGATCTGCACGGCATCGTCGATCGTCCGCGTCGTGATGACGTAGAAATAGCGGTTGATCGTCGCGCTGACGACGAGCCCGCCGTACCGGGCATAGTACGCCTCGAGGTCGGTGCCGCCCCCGGCGAACGAGATGCGCAGCGGCGCCCTAGCAACAAGCATGTGAAGCCCGAGTCGGGCGTCGCAGGCGGCCGCTGTCCACCAGGGCCGTCGCCGCGGCGAGCCGTTCATGGGAGCCGATGTCCAGGACGAGCGCGTCGGAGCGGACCCCGAGGACGCGAGCGCCTGCCGCGATCATGGCCGGGAAGAGATCGAAGGCGAAATCGTGAGCCCCGTCGGCGGGCAGAAAATCCCAGACCCGCGGCCCGAGCACGTAAATGCCCGCGTTGGCCCACGCGTCCGCGCCCGTCCAGTGTGCCGGTTTCTCGACCAGCCGGCGGACCCAGCCGGCGGCATCGAGCTCCACCATGCCGGCCCGGCTGGGGTCCTCGACCCTGGTGAGGACCACCGTCGCGTCGGCCCCCGCGTTGCGATGGGCGGTCAGGACGGGCGCGAGGGGGACGTCTGTAAGGACGTCACCGTACGACACCAGGAAGGGATCCGATCCGGCGAAGAGGGATCGGAGCGGCACGAGCGCTCCCGACGACCCAAGCAGCGCGGGCTCCCGGGAGTACACCACCGAGAGCCCGTATGCCGATCCATCGCCCACGAAGGACATCATCGGCTCAGGCTTGTAGTGGGTATTGATCGCCACCTCGCTGACGCCGTTGGCCCGGAGCCACTCGAGCGTGTAGGCAATCATCGGGACCCCGGCGACAGGTACCATGGGCTTCGGGCGATCCGCCGTGAGAGGGCGAAGCCGCACACCCTGCCCGGCCGCGAGGAGGAGTGCCTTCACGCCGCCACGGATCCGGCTCGATCGACCTCGGCCTGCAGCGACGTGCCCTGCGGAAACCAGGCCGCCTGAGCGGCGCCCCAGTCCAAACGGATGCAACACGCGTTCGGCACCGTCAGCTGCTTGTAGTGGCTCAACGGGCGCCGCAAGGCGGACAGGGCGGTGACCCGAATCGGGGCGACGTGCGTCATGAGCAGGACCGGTGCCTCGAAGACATACGCGGAGGCCACCGCGTCTGTCATTCGGGCGGCGACCTGGGCCAGCGTCTCCCGGCCCTCCAGGCGTACCTCGTCCGGCTGCGACACCCAGAGGGCATAGTCTTCCGGAAACGCCCGGGCGACCCCTTCCTCGGTGAGCCCCTCCCAGGGGCCCAGCCGCATTTCGTCGAGGCGATGGTCGATCCCCACGGACAAACCAAGATGGGAGGCAACCAGCTGGGCCGATTCGAGTGCGCGGTGGACGCCGCTCGACCAAATGTGCCCCAGCCCGAGCCCGGCGAGCTGCTCCGCCAGGCGCCCGACCTGTGCGCGGCCCGCGCGTGTCATCGGCTCGCCATTTCCCCCGGCATAGAGCCCCGCCAGGTTGGATTCGGTTTCGCCATGTCGCGCGAGGTACACCGGATGTGTGATCAAGGCCTGATCCTGCTTCAAGGCGTTTGCCCTCCAAGCCACCAGGCGACCACCTGACCGATCGCTGCTCGATCCCGCCGCGAATTTTCCTGCACGCTCGCCCTGTGCCCAGGGCTGAACGCCCTCCCCCATCGCCTGTCATCTTTGGAATGCAGGCGATTGCAAACACCGCTGATTTGCGTGTTTATTTTCGGCACAACATCGCGCATATAGTAAAACGCTAACTCCCTGCCAAGCAAGAGCCTGACGGACTGAGGGGGGCCACCGGCCAGTGCGGAACAAACGAAGTCTCGACCTCGGCGCGATCGGTTCCCGGCAAGAGCGGTACCACCCGCGTGGGCGAACCGGCGAGCCAATCGGCTTGCGAAGCGAGTCCCCGAAGCGAGTCCCCATGGATAGACTCCCCGCCCCCGGGAATTTCAACACCACCTCTGGCGCATGCGCTGAGCATGCTCTATATTGTGAAATTATTCACAATGGGCGAGCGTGACTGGTCCCCGCGCTCGTCGGAACGTCATTTTCTCCAGTCCCCGCGGAGACCCAGTCATGGCCACCACCGCCGCCCCGGTATCCCCCAACGCAACCTACCCCGCCGAGGCGCTCGCCAGGCTCTTCGCACCGCCCGAACGCGAGGAGCCGGCCGCCAAGCTTCGCCGCCTGCTCCACGAGGCCAAGGCCAAAGGATCCTATCTCCACACCGCCGGCGCCTACGACGCGTTCACCGCGGCGATCATGACCCGGGTCGGCTTCAAGTCGCTCTACGGCAGCGGCTGGCAGCTTGCCGCCACCAAGAGCATGTACCCCGACATCGGGATCTATCAGTCGCACCAGATGGTCGAGCTGGTCCTCGAGATCCGGAAGGGCATCGAGGGAGCGCGGAACACCCACTGGTACGACACCGAGGGGCGGGAGCTGCTGGATGCGCCCCCCGCGTTCGTCGACATGGAGGCTGGGTTCGGCGGGCCCACGCAGACGTTCACGCTCGCGACCGAGCTGATCCGCGTCGGCGCGGCCGGCGTGCACCTCGAGAACCAGGACCCGACCAACCGCACATGCGGTCACATCGTGAACGTGGGCAAGGCAAAGCGTGACAAGGTCCTGGTCCCGCGCAAGGACTGGCTTGCCAAGCTCAAGGCGATCAAGGCGGCGGCTCAGGCCACCGGCGTGAATATCGTGATCATCGCGCGCACCGACTCGATCGACGGGGCACTGCCCGGTCAGTCGTCCGGCGGCGTCAAGATGGCCGTCGAGGACGCGTGGGAAGCAGCCGAGTTGGGCGTGGACGTGATCTGGCCCGAGTTCAACAACACCGAGCTCGACCAGCCGCAGGAGTTCAGCGAGGGTGTCCGGAAGCACTACCCGAACCAGATGCTCGGCTTCAACCTCTCGCCGTCGCTCTACTTCGGAAAGGCCAAGAAGGCGAGCAAGCTGATCACCAACCAGCAGCTCGCGGACCTGGGCTTCACGCTTCAGTTCTCCACCCTCTTCAATTTCCGCACGGCCGGCATGGCCATGGAGAAGGGACTGCGGAAGTTTCTCAAGGCGGGCATCGACGCCCTCGCCGATCTTCAGAACGAGGAAGACGAGATGTCCCCGCCCCCGACTACGAAGATGCACCAGAAGTTCGCCGGCATGAACCGGTGGCTGCTGCTGGAGCAGGTGCTCTCCGGGAAAGAGTGAACTGACGTAAACAGTGAACAGTGAACAGTGAACAGTGAACAGGGGGCTCCGATCATCACGGAAGCCCCCTGTTTACTGTTTACTGTTTACTGTTTACTGTTCACGCTGTCTCTTGTCTCGCCGCCTTCCCCTCCACCACCCGCCCGCTGGCCCGCAGTTTTTCCGCCTGCCACGCCTCGAGCCGTACCGTGACCTCCTGCTCCACACCTGCGGAGCGGACCTCGAGCACTTCGCCCAGACGATAGAGCGCGGCGAGGGCGGCCCCGTCGCTCACGGGGACCCGGACGACCACGGTCACGCGCCCGGCCCGATCCAGCTCGCGGAGGCGGGCCTTGAGCGGGACAAGACCGTCCGTCCGAAGCGTGGTCGTCATGATGGCGCCGGGATGGAGGTCGCGGACCCGCACCGCGAATTGGGGCGGATCCGGCAGGAGGTCGATCTTGTTGAAGACGACGATGAGCGGCCGGTCGGCCAGATCCAGCTCCCCGAGCACCCCCTCCACCACGCGCATGTGCTCTTCCCAGTCGGGATGGCTCGCGTCCACCACATGGAGGAGGGCTGCGGCCGTCCGCGCTTCCTCCAGCGTGGCGCGGAAGCTGGCCACGAGATGGTGCGGGAGCTTCCGGATGAAGCCGACCGTGTCGGTGACCCGCGCGCGGATGCCCTCGCCCAGCTCGACCTCTCGCGTGAGCGTATC
>Ga0207684_10004419_pt1 | contig 13240 bp, 14 predicted proteins | sample KBSK5501metaG_FD_184342 | JGI IMG/M metagenome (GOLD analysis project Ga0207684, IMG submission 184342) | Corn, switchgrass and miscanthus rhizosphere microbial communities from Kellogg Biological Station, Michigan, USA - KBS K5-50-1 metaG... | ecosystem: Host-associated > Plants > Roots >...
CCATCTCCACGGTCTGCGGGGGCACCAGCGTCTCTTTGGACGTCGTCGAGCATCCTCCGGCGGCCACCGCCCCCAGCAGGGCCAGGCGCAGGAGCACGGCGCGTTCTCGCATCATCGCGGGCAACCTCTCATCGCGGGCATCGCTGGTTCGCGACCTCGTCCCGCTTCTTCTTGAACACCTGAACCCAGTCGTCGAGCGTCACCCTCCGCTCCCCGTGCGGAGTGTGGATCTTCTGCTCCAGGCGCTCGATGCGCCCCGCCCGGAACATGTCCCGGATCTGGGCGTCGGAGAGCTGCCCGAGCAGGTCGGCCAGGAACTTCCGGCCCGCCTCGCTGATCGGTGGGTCCACGAGCGTGCCGCTGATCGACTTCTTCTGGTTGGCCACGCACCGGTCCGGATCCTTCCAGACGGGTTGGGACTGCCAGGCCGCCAGGTCGACCCGGGTGTTGTTGAGGCGCGTGGCCTTCCCGAAGGTCAGGCCGACGTCGTGGACGTACAGGAAAGGCTCCTTGCAGTCTTCGTTGCCGGCCTTGTCCTTGACGACGCCGTCCGGCAGACACGTGAGCCGCTGGTTGGCGGCCTTGCTGTCGCTGTGCTGGAGGAAGACGGCCAGAAGCTTCAGGCCGTCCCGTTGCGCCCGGGGCGCGCCGCCCACGCGCTCGTCCACGCGGTCCAGCTCCGGCCACGCCCACCCCTCCCCACCGCCGGCCGCGATCTCCTTTCCCTCGAGCTTGCGCTGGATGCTCGCGAACCGGAACTCCTTTTCGTCCACCCTCGGCTCGCTGCTCCAGAACCAGGGCTCGATCGGGCAGTGGCGGCAGCGCACCTGGACCCCGTAGTTGCGATCCGCGCCGAAGCCGATGGCCCAGAGCAGGCGGCTTGCCGCCACCTCGGCGTAGACCTCGCCGCTGTTGTACTTGACCTTCACCACGTCCCCGGCGCCGAGGTCGCACAGGAACTTCGGCGTGTTGCCGGTCAGACGCTTTTCCGGGGTCACGTAGTCGCACGCGACCTGCTGGTCGAGCTCGAAGCTCCCCTCTCCCTGCGGGCCCCTCAGCAGGTCCATGGAGGCGACCCTGGTCGGCTGCCACACGGTCGCGTGCCGGAGGTATTCGGCTCGGACCTCGGGGGTGACGCGATCGAGCTTGCGGGGACCGGAGGCCGCCTTGGCGTGAGCGTGAGCGTGGGCGCAGGCGGAGGAGAGCGACAGCGTGAGCAATCCGACGCCCAGGGTCGTCCCCAGGGCCACGCGCATCCTCAGATGGAACCTCCTCCGCTCCATGATGCAACGCCGGCGCGCCGTTGTGGGGGGCCGCACACCTTTCCGCGCGCTCCGGAGTGGATCCCTCCACAATCGGGTACTCTAATGGGCACGCGGGGGCGCGACCCTCCATGCCTTTGTTCGAGATTGCCACCGCCGCGCAGCTGGCCGGCAGCGTAGTCCTCGCCCTGTTCTTCGTGCTGCTGGAGCGGCACGACCCCCGTCCCTACCTCGCGGACTGGATGGCCGCCTGGATCGCCCAGGCCGTCGCGCTCGCCGTGTTCCTCGCCGCGCTGCGCTGGGGCTGGACCATCAGCCTGGCCGCCTACCTCTTCCTGGAGGCCGGCCACGGGCTCCTGCTCTGCGCCGCCGCGCGCCACTATCACGGGCGCTCGCTTCGCCGCAGCCGGTACGGCTGGATGCTGCTGCCCCTCGGCGCGTGGGCGGCCGCCGGCCCCGTCCTCATCAGCGACCCGCTGTCGCTGCACGCCGTGCAGTACGCCGTGCTCGCCGCGACCGAGCTCGCCGCCGCCGCCCTGCTCTGGCCGCGCCACCAGCCGGCGGGGATGGGCGTGCGCCTCACCTCCCAGGTGCTCGCGCTCATCGGCCTGCTTCACGCCCTGCACGTCGCCGCCTTCGCGGGCCTCTTCGGTCCCGACGCGCCCGCGCTGCTCCTGCTCCAGGCCGGTCCGTTCGTCACCCTGCTCCTCCAGACGCTCCTCGCCCTCGGCATGGTCCTCACGGTGATGGAGTCGACGCAGCGCGCCCTGGCCACGAGCAACACTCAGCTTCAGGAGGCCGAGCACCGCCTGAAGGTCCTCGCCGAGACCGACCCTCTCACCGGCTGCTTCAACCGCCGGGTCTTCCGCGAGCTCGTGGACGGGGTGCGCTCCGGGCGCGAGGGCCTGCAGGGAGCGGTGCTGATGCTCGACATGGACGATCTGAAGTACATCAACGACCGCCAGGGTCACGCCGCCGGCGACGAGGCCATCCGCCGCGCGGCGGAGGCGATCCGCGGCCACACCCGCGCCACCGACATCGTGGTGCGCTGGGGAGGTGACGAGTTCGTGGTGGTGATCCCGGGCGCCTCCGGCGCGTACGCGCAGGCCCGTCGCGACGAGGTCGCGAACGCTCTCGCCCTCATCGGCCTGCCCGCGAGCGCGGGCCTGGCGGTCTACGAGGAGGGCAAGGACATCATGGTCGCCGTCGAGGAAGCGGACCGGGAGATGTACGCGACCAAGGCGATCCGGAAGCGCAAGGCTTCCGTGAGCGGATAACCCGATGGCAGAGCCGAACCCGATCCAAGCGCCCGCCGACGAGGAGCGCTTCTACCGTCGCCTCGACCCCCGTCGCGCCACCTTGCGCTTGCTCTTCGGGGTCGTGATCGGTGTCGTCACGAGCGCGCTCCTCTCGAACGGACATGCGTGGGAGTTCCGCCTCCTCCTCGGCTGGGACGCCGGGGCGTTCGCCCTGCTTTCGTTCATCTGGCTCGTCATCGTCACGGCCGACCCGCACGAGACGCGCTGCCGCTCCGCCTCCGCCGATCCCGGTCGCACCGCGACCTGGGTCCTCGTGTTGATCGCGAGCGGCTTCAGCTTCTTCGCCGGCGCGTTCGCGCTCAAGAACCTGCACAAGACGCAGCCGGCTCCGGAACCGTGGCTGCTCCCCCTCTGCCTCGTGTCCGTGATCGTGGCCTGGGGCCTCACCCACACCTCGTACACGCTCCGCTACGCCCACCTCTACTACCGGGACGACGAGGAGGGCGAGGGCGGGCTCGTGTTCCTGGGGGACCGCAAGCCGGACGATTTCGACTTCGCGTACTTTGCCTACACGGTCGGCATGTGCTTTCAAGTCTCCGACGTCTCGATTTCGAGCCCGCAGATCCGCCGCGCCGTGCTCGGCCACGCGGTGCTCTCCTTCGTCTACAACACCGTGATCCTGGCCATGGCCCTGAACCTGTTCTTCGGGTTCGTCGCTCCGGGCTGAGCGTCGGTCCATGCCCCTGCTCGCGAGCGTTCTCAACGTCGCCGTCGGCGGCGCCGCCTTCTTCGGGGGCGCCATGGTGGCCGCCCATCAGCACCACGAGCCGGCGGACCTCTTGATGGCCAGCGCCGGCTGGGTCGACGTCAGCCGCCGCCGCCACTCCGCCGCGGAGCTGGGCCTCGGGTATCGGCGTCGTACCCGCCTCTGGGCGTTCCGGCCCGCCGTCGGGCTGACGGTCACGAGCCGGGAGGCCGTCTATGGCTGGGCGGGGATTGCCTACGACGTGCGGATCGGTCGCGTGACCTTGACGCCCAGCTTTGCGCCGGGGCTCTATCGGCGCGGCCGAGGCGTCGATCTCGGCCATCCCGTGGAGTTCCGCTCGCAGTTCGAGGCCGGATATCGCCTCACCGCTCGATCACGAATCGGCGTGGCCCTGTCCCACATGTCGAACGCCGGCCTCGGGCAGACGAACCCGGGCGTGGAGACGGTCACGCTGGACTACGCGATCGCCTTCGGCCAACGACGCCCACGCTGACCGAGGGCGGGCCCGTCCTCAGCGATCGATGAAGATCGGCGCCGAGATCAGCCGCACGTTGGGGTCTTCCAGCAGCACTCGGGCGAAGTAGTAGGTATCCGTCTCCGGGTTCACCTCGAACGCAACGCGAAGCGGCGTCGGTCCGCCCGCGTTGGAAGCAACGACCGCGCCTCCCCCGCTCACGAGCTCGACCCGGCTGACGACGGCCACGCGGCTTCGATGATCCGCCTCCACCTCGAGCCGGTGGGGGCCGGCACCGTAGACGGTCGAGCCCATGAGCCACCGGCCATCCGCCCTCAACTTGACCTGCGCCTCCGGGTCGTCGGTGTAGAACGTGGCCATCCGCAGCAGACCGGCCAGGACCTCCGGCCGCGTCAGCTCGGGAATCCAGAGGCCCGTCCGCTTCCGCGTGTGGGCCCAGTCCGCGTGATGGTTGTCCTCCTCCCCTTTCGGGCCGAGGTGCCATCCCCGGTCCAGCGCCGGTATCATCCCGACCGTCTCCCGGTGATCCTCCTCCGTCGTGGGAACCGACTCCACGGTGATGAGCTTCATTCGCAGATCGGCATCGTCGTAGTACTCGAAATCGTTCCAGTTGTTGCCGCCGAGCAGCGGCCTCTTCATACCGGGGTGGTTGAACTGGCCGACGACGACGGCGCCCGGGAGGGCGAGGATGCCGTCATAGAGACGTCGGAGCGACAGCGTGCCCATGACGCTCAAGAGCCGATCGGTTCCCACGACGTTCACGTGGTTCATCCATCCGCGCAGGGTCGCGAAGCCGCCCCACTCGTAGCCGTAGAGCGCCACGAATGAGCCCGGCGAATCGGCCTGGTCGGCCGCCGCCCGGCCCCGCGCCCAGGTGTCGGGCGTGAGCCGCTCGAGATGATCCGTGACCGCGAAGAAGTCGAGCCCCCATTCGCGGGCCATCCGGAACGCGTCCGCCGGCTCCATCTCGCCGTCCGAGAAGCCGGTGTGCGCGTGCAGCTGGCCGTAGTACGGGCGCAGGTCGGGCGAGTCGGGAAAACGATCGCCGACGAAGGCCTTGCGGTCGGACGCCCGGACGAGGATTGGAACGGACCCGGTCGTCGACCGGACCTGCGACACGGTCCGGCCGTTCGTACCCGGACGATACGTCCCGTAGAGCCGCAGCCCCGGCTCGGTCCCGAGGAGGACTCGAATCTCGTCGCGGTCTCCCGAGGGACCGAATCGCCAGGATGCACCGCTCCCCCAGTCGTCGCCCGCCGCGGCGAGCGCCAGGTCGTCGAGACGGACGGAGCGCTTCGGGCCGAGCGGTCGCCGCAAGCGGAGAACGACTTCGTCCCCGGGAGATGCATCTCCCGACCGGTCCAGATCGAGAACCTCGGCCGAGACGACGGGCAGCAGCTCGGGCTCGAGCCGGGGCCCCGAGCGCTCACGGAACTGCGGGGCGTGGGCAACGCGGGGCACGCACACGGCCAGGACGGCAAATGCCACCCTCCGCCAGCCGGCCCCTCTCGCGCTCTTGCTAGTACCCGTCCACGGCTCCGAAGCTACCGGATCTCGAGCATCCGGTCGAGCGCGACGCGCGCCTGCCGCGCCATCTCGTCCGGCACCTTCACGACGTTCACGAGGCGGCCCTCGACGAGGTTCTCGAGGGCCCACGCGAGATGCGGCGGGTCGATGCGGAACATCGTGCTGCAGACGCAGAAGCAATCGTCCAGGCTCACGACCTTCCGCTCGGGGGCGCACTCGCGGGCCAGCCGGCTGACGAGGTTCAGCTCGGTGCCCACCGCCCACTTCGTGCCGGCCGGGCTCTCGTGGATCGTCTTGATGATCCCCTCGGTCGAGCCGATGGCATCGGCCTTCTGCGCCACCTCGAACCGGCACTCGGGGTGCACGATCACCTTCACGCCGGGGATCTGCGCGCGGCGGCGATCGACCATGTCGGGCGTGAAGCGGTTGTGCACCGAGCAGTGGCCCTTCCAGAGCAGGACCCGCGCGCCGCGGATCTGTTCCTCGCTGAGCCCGCCGCGCTCCTCGTTCGGGTCCCACACCGCCATCTGCTCGAGCGGGATCCCCATGCGGTATCCCGTGTTTCGGCCCAGATGCTGGTCGGGGAAGAACAGCACGCGCGGCTTCGACCGGAAGGCCCAGTCCAGCACCGCCCGCGCGTTGGACGACGTGCACACCGCTCCGCCTTCTCGTCCCACGAGCGCCTTCAAGGAGGCGGCGGAGTTCATGTAGGTGACGGGCACGATGCCCGGCCCCACCACCGCCGTCACCTGCTCCCAGCAGTCCTCGACCTGGCCGATCTCGGCCATGTCGGCCATCGTGCAGCCCGCATCGAGGTCGGGAAGGATGACCTTCTGGTGCGGGGCGGAGAGGATGTCGGCCGACTCGGCCATGAAGTGGACGCCACAGAAGAGGATGTACTCCGCTTCCGGGCGGGAGGCGGCGAGCTGGGCGAGCTTGAACGAGTCGCCCGTGAAGTCCGCGTGGCGGATCACCTCGTCGCGCTGGTAGTGGTGGCCGAGGATGACCACGCGCTTGCCCAGCGCCCGCCGGGCGGCGCCGATCCGCTCCTGGACGTCTTCCTCCGCCGGCGCGACGGTCAGCGTGGCCTGCCCCATGAGGCTATCCTCTCATCATTAATTATAGGGCGGGGGGGAGCCGACCCCGAGGGGCGCAGCCGCGCCTCTATAATCGAGGGATGGCGTCGAGAAAACGACGCTGGCAGGCGCCGGAAGGCCTGCGCGTTTACCCCGACGGCAGCTGGCGCGTAGGGGACGTGCACGTCATCCACCCCCCCAGCCTTCGTTACTTCAAGTCCCACCTGGTCTTCGAGGAAGGCGGTGCGTTCATCGTCGATGGCGACCAGCGCATGAAGGTGGACGTCGAGGGCCCCGCCTTCCAGGTCACCAGCCTCGTCCTCGACGCGGACAAGGGCGAGGCGCGGGTCGTCCTCGACGACGGCACCGTGGAGAGCGTGGCCGACGACGCCCTGGGCATGAACCGCGAGACCGGACGTTTCGAGAGCCGCGTCCGCGAGGGCCGGGCCACCGCGCTCCTGGCCCGAGGCCCGCACCAGACGCTGCTCGAGCACATGGAGGAGGACAAGGGCCGCTTCTTCCTCCACGTCGGCGAGCGCCGCATCGCGGTGCGGACCTGATGCTCCTCGGCGCCCACGTTCCCACCTCGGGCGGCGTACCGATGGCCCCCGGCAACGGCCGGAGCATCGACGCCACCGCCATCCAGATCTTCACCCGCAGCCAGCGGCAGTGGAAGGCGAAGCCGATGACCCGTCGGGAGGCGGGCGCGTTCCGCCGCGCGCTCGGCGGCAGCGGCGTGAAGGCCGTGCTGTCCCACGCTTCCTACCTCATCAATCTCGCGAGCGTGGTCCCTCAATTCCTGGCCCTGAGCCGGAAGACGCTCGCCGACGAGCTGAGGCGGTGCCACGCGCTCGGCATCCCGCACGCCGTCGTCCATCCGGGGGCCCACATGGGAGCCGGCGAGAGGGCGGGGCTGGCCGCCATCGCGCGCAGCCTCGATGACGTGCTGCGCCGGACGCGGGGCGGCTCCGCGGGACCTCTCCTCGAGGTCACCGCCGGCCAGGGATCGTGCCTCGGCCACCGCTTCGAGCAGGTGGCCGAGATCCTCTCGCGCGTGAAGGAGCCGGGGCGCGTGGGCGTCTGCCTCGACACGTGCCATCTCTACGCGGCGGGATACGACATCGCGACCGAGCGCGGCTACGAGCAGACGCTGCAGCGGTTCGACGAAGTGGTGGGCCTGCGCAAGCTGAAGGCCATCCACCTGAACGATTCGCAGAAGCCGCTCGGCAGCCGCGTCGACCGCCACGCGCACATCGGCGAGGGATTTCTCGGCGTCGCGACCTTCGCGCGCTTCCTCAACGATGCGCGCCTGGCGAGAGTGCCCATGGTGGTCGAGACGCCGGGGCCGATCGAGGTGTGGAAGAAGGAGATCGCCCTGCTGCGCGGCCTGGTGGGACGGCGGCCGCGGGGCTAGCGCCGTGGATCCCCGCGCCCTCGCCGACCGCGCCAAGGCACTCGCCCTCGACGCCGGCTTCGACCTGGCCGGCGTGGCCGCCGCCGACGCGCCGCGGGAGCTCGCCTTCTTCGCGGAGTGGATCGCGCGCGGCTACGCGGGCGAGATGAGCTACCTCACCTCCCAGGCCGCGCGCCGCCGCGATGTTCGTGACGCATTTCCGTGGGCGCGATCGGTCGTCTCGGTCGGCGTCCAGTACGACACGCCGCACCCGTACTCGACCGACGCCCCCGCCGGATCCGGTTGGATCGCCCGCTACGCGTGGGGCGACGACTACCACGACGTGATGAAGGCGATGCTCGAGCGCCTCGCCGCCGGGCTGGAAGCGGACATCGGGCCCTTCCGCTTTCGGGCCTACGTGGACACGGGGCCCATCGTCGAGCGGGCCTACGCCGCCGCCGCGGGGCTCGGCGCGTGGGGCAAGAACACCTGCCTGCTGCACCCGGAGCATGGCTCGTGGTTCTTCCTCGGCGAGCTGGTGACGGACCTCGAGATGCGGCCGGACGCCCCCCGGCTCGACATGTGCGGGAGCTGCACCGCGTGCCTCGACGCCTGTCCCACCGGTGCTTTCCCGGCGCCCTACGTGCTCGACGCGACGCGCTGCATCAGCTACCTGACCATCGAGCTGAAAGGCGCCATTCCCGACGCGCTGCGGTCCGGCGTGGGCCGCCAGGTCTTCGGGTGCGACATCTGCCAGGACGTGTGTCCCTGGAATCGCCGGCGGCGCCACCGGGGAGGCGCCTCCTTCGAGCCACGGCCGGGACAGGTCGCGCCGGACCTCGCCGAGCTGTCGCGGCTCGACGATGAAGGCTTCCGTCGGCGCTTCCGGGGCAGCGCCGTGAAGCGGGCCAGGCGGCGCGGTCTGCTGCGCAACGTGGCCGTCGCGCTGGGCAACTCCGGCGACCCCGCCCATCGACCGGTGCTCGCGCGGCTGGCCGAGGATCCCGATCCGCTCGTGCGGGAGCACGCGCGGTGGGCCCTCGGCCGCTTGCACGCGTAGACACGAGCTGCGAGCGGAGCGGGATTCACTCCCGCGGAGCGAGCGGGGGGTCTGGGGGGTGCGCCGCGAGCACCCCCCAGCTCAATTAGAACCTGACGCCGTCCTTCACGCGCACCGTCCAGCGCGAGCCGGAGGGCAGCTCGATCTCCTTGCCCTTGGTGGCCAGCACCGCGCCGGTGCCGGCGATGGCGCCGATGAGCGCGCCCTTGCCGGCCCCCTTGCCGCCCTTGGCGATGCCGCCGATGATCGCGCCCGCGGCGGTGCCGCCGCCGATGATGGCGGCATCGCGCTCGTGGCTGTCGCCGGCGACCGCCTCGATCTCCGTCGTGTCCAGCCGCTGCGCGCGGCCACGGACCACGATCTGGTCGAAGGCCACGATCACGCGCGCCTTGCCCGAGACGCGGCCGGACGGCCGCGCGTCGAGGACGCGTCCCTTGAGCACGGTGCCGCCGGGCAGCAGCACCCGGCCGTCTTCGCTCGTCGCGCGCTCGACCCGCGCCTCGACGCGGTCGCCGGGATGGCTCGTGGCCGAGGACAGCGCGGTCTCCAGCACCAGCGAGAGCTGGGTCCCCGCCGGGATACTGACGCGCTCGACCTGCTCGTCACGCCCGCGCGGGTCCGCCGCGGCGGTCTCGACCGGAGGGTCCACCGGCTCCGCCCGCGTGCCGACGCGGTCCGGCTCGTTGCGGCTCGTCACGACCGGCGGCTCCGCGGTCCGAGTCGTACGCGTCTCGCGGGACGGGAGGCGCCCGTCGTGGACGCGGGTCGGGGCCGAAGCGCGGGCGGTGGAGCGAGGAACCTCGGCCACGGACGGCGCCGAGTGGAGCTGCGTCTCCCACACCGGCTCCGCGGTCGCGGTCGGCTCGGCGGCGGGCGACGGCGTCGCCGCCTTGTGCTCGAGCTCCGCTACCCGCTTCTCCAGGTCCTGGTTCTTCTGCGGCTCGGCCGCGTTCTTGTCCGCCGACTGGCATGCGGCCAGGAGCGTTCCCAGCGCCAGCGCGAGCCCGAGGTTCCATCGAGTCATAGACGCACCCTCTCTTTCACGACGAGTTTCTCAGCAAGCCCTGTGCCACCAGGATGCCCCGCCCGACCTGTCGCAAGCCCTGTAGACACGGGCCATTGCGGCCATCGCATCGCGGTAACGATGAGCGGGCTCACACGTCCGCGGCCGCGCCGCTGTCCTCTCGGCGGGACGCCGCCTCCGCAATGAGACGGTTGTTGTCCCCGAGGACGCGATACTCGCGGTAGAGCGCCACGAGGCAGACGAGCAGGGTCGCCCAGGCCATGGCGTGGTGGACCCAGGCCGGCACCGCCCGCGTGTGCGCGGCCGCCCCCAGCATGAAGTTCGCGATGACCAGCAGGAGGGCGAAGGTCATCGCCGGAAACACCTGCGACTTGAGGGCGATCGTGCGCCGGCGAAACGAGTCGCCCCAGCCGCGCGCCTTCTCCATGTCCTTCAGCTCCACGCCGGTGGCGATGAGGAAGAACATGATGAACGAATGGGCCATCACGAGCAGCGTGGTGCTGCCGAGGGCGAGGAGGAAGTGCTGCCGCATGCGGGTCGCATCGGCGGGGACGAGGTAGCCGAGGGCCGTCGTCAAGAGCAGGGTGACGGTGCCCACGACGGCCAGGGTCAGCAGCGCGACGGCCATGTCACCTCGACGAGGCGACGCGCGGCAGTCAACCGGGGCGCAGCGCGGGAGCATCGTCGCCGGGAAGGAAGAGCGGCGGAGGCACCTGCAGGCGGGCGGCGAAGGCCTCGAGGTCGGCGCGCCGGAAGGCTTCGGCGACCGCATCGATCCGGCCCTGGGGCGTCACGAGGAACAGTGTCGGCACGGTGCCGAGCCCGAGCTGCGCCGCGAGCGGATAAGGGTCCTCCTCCAGACGCACCGGCAGCTCGAGGCCCAGCTCCTCGACGAGGGCCCGGGCGTCCGCCGCGCTGTCCTGCAGCACCGCCAGCGCCGTGGAGGTGGGTGGGCGGCGGTGATGGATGCGGTCCACGAAGGGAAGGCACAGGCGCGTCGTTCCGCATTCGCGGTGGCCGACGACGATGAGCGCCCAGCCGCGGGCCCACGCCTCCGAGACCGGCCGGCGCTCCCCGTCCAGGCCGGCCAGGACGACGTCGGGGAACGCCGCCGGAGGACCGAGGGGAGCCATTCAGGCGGGAACGAAGTCCACCGCCACGCGGCGCGGGATGATTCCCGCGGCGTGGCCGCGGTCGAGCAGCTCCTGCACCGCCCGCCGGCCGCGCTCGCCGCAGTCCACGGTCATCTCGTTGACCCACATGCCCACGAACCGGTCGGCGACCGCGGGGTCCATGCCGCGCGCGAACTCGAGGGCATACCGCAGCGCCTCGCCGCGGTGGGCCAGCGAGTAGCGCACGCTGTCGCGGACGAGGCGGGTGAGACGCCCGACGATGTCGGGCCCCAGATCCCGGCGCACCGCGTTCCCCCCGAGGGGCAGCGGCAGGCCCGTCTCGCCCTTCCACCAGGCGCCCAGGTCCAGGATCTTGCGCAGCCCCTGGCCCGCGTACGTGAGCTGGCCCTCGTGGATCACGAGGCCGGCGTCGGCACGGCCCTCGCGCACTTCGTCGAGGATGCGGTCGAAGGCGACGACTCGCGTGCGGGTCTCGGGCGCGAAGAGCTTCAGCGCGAGGTACGCGGTCGTCAGCGTGCCCGGCACCGCGACCAGCAGGCCGGCGCCGCGCAGGGCGCTCGGATCCATCTCCACCCGCGCCACCAGCAAGGGCCCATAGCCGTCCCCGATGCTGCCCCCGCACGGCATGAGCGCGTAGCGGTCGGCTACGTAGGGATAGGCGTGAAAGGAGATCGCGGTGACCTCGTGCACGCCCTCCCTCGCCTCGTGGTTCAGGCTCTCGATGTCGCGCAGGACGTGAACGATCTCGAGGCCGTCCGTCGGCACCTTGCCCCGGGCCAGCCCGTAGAACATGAAGGCGTCGTCGCTGTCGGGACTGTGGGCGAGGGAGATCTTCATCACATCGATCATAGTGCCCGGGGGTCGACCCCTCCAAGCCGCGTGGTACACTCCGGCCGTGATTTCGAGACTCACCCGTCTGCTTCCGGTCCTGCTCGGCCTCGCCGTGGGCGCGTGTGCCTCGGCCAAGGTCCGGCCCGGCGCGCGCGTCGACCTGAGCGCGGCCCGGCAGGCGGTCGAGGCCGCCCGCAAGGCGGGGGCCCCGGCGAAGGCGGCCGACATGTTCAAGCAGGCCGAGCGCCACCTGCGGGAGGCCGAATCGGTGGCCGCGAGCAAGGACCTGACGCCCGAGAGGTCGGTCCGGGCCCAGGGCCTCGGTGAGCTGGCCACCACCGAGGCGCACTGCGCCACCACGCTGGCCCGCCTCGCTTCCCCCGCGTCGGAACGGACGGCCAAGGCGCCGCACGCGGAGGTCGAGCGGGCGAACGCGCGGGCAAAGAAACTGGAGGAGGACAACCGGCGCCTCGAGGAGCGCATCGCGCTCCTGCTCCACGACCTGGATGTGACCGAGACGGAGATCATCCGCACCAAGGCCCGGCTGAAGGGGATCGAGACGAAGGCCGAAGCCTCCTCGGCGATCGCGGAGGCACGCATCCTCATGGGCCGCCTCGATGCGAAGGCGAACGCGGCGACCCTCAGCATGTGTGAGGACTCGCTGGCGAAGGCGGAGAAACAGCTCCAGCAGGAGAACTACGGCGCGGCGCTGTTCTTCGCGATGAAGGCCCAGGACGCGGCGACGAAGGCCCAGGAATCGCCCGACTCCCGACGCCCCTCGCCGTCTCCGCCTGATTAGCGGCCGGCGGCGCTCGCGTGGGCCGCTTCGTCTCCGGCCAGCACCACGCGGTCGCGGCCCCGGGCCTTGGCCGCGTACAGCGCGGCGTCGGCGGCGTCGATGAAGGCCCGGCCCCCCTGCCCATCCTCGGGGAAGGTCGCGACGCCGATCGACACGGTGGTGAACGGCTTCTCCGTCGCCACGAGGCGCGTGGGCCGCACGTTGACGGCGGCGCGGATCTTCTCCGCCACCGGAAGGGCCTGGTTCTTCGGGCACGAGGGCAACAGCACGGCCAGCTCCTCGCCGCCGTAGCGGAACGCGGAGTCCGTCGAGCGGATGGCCTTCATGACGATGGTGGCCACGCGCGTGAGCTCGAGATCGCCTTCGGTGTGGCCCCAGTGGTCGTTGAACTCCTTGAAATGGTCGAGGTCGAGGAGCAGGAGGCTCAAGGGGCGGTCGTCGCGCGCGCTGCGCCGCATCTCCTTCTCCAGCATGTCCTGGAAGTGGCGGCGGTTGTAGAGCTGGGTCAGCTCGTCGGTGATGGCCAGCGACTCCAGCCGCTGCCGCGCCTCGCGCATCCTGGCCGACATGTCGTTGAAGGTCCGGGTCAGGTCGGACAGTTCGTCGCTGCCGGCCACGGGCAGCGAAACGTCCGT
>Ga0207684_10004422_pt1 | contig 13237 bp, 8 predicted proteins | sample KBSK5501metaG_FD_184342 | JGI IMG/M metagenome (GOLD analysis project Ga0207684, IMG submission 184342) | Corn, switchgrass and miscanthus rhizosphere microbial communities from Kellogg Biological Station, Michigan, USA - KBS K5-50-1 metaG... | ecosystem: Host-associated > Plants > Roots >...
AGCGCAATACTTTCACCAACAATGGCTTCCACAACGTCGGGACGTGGAGCCAGAACAGCGGACTGAGCTACGACGACAGTCACGATGTGACGACCGGCGCCTACGAGTACTGACGAAGAGGTCCATCTTCCTCCTGCTCGGTATGGACCGGAGCGGTGAGGAGGTGGTGAAGCGCAACCCCTGGCCGCTGGACCCGCAATGGCACACGCGACGCGGATCGTATCCGCGCGACAGACTCACAGATGATCGGATGACACCTAGCATCTGCTGGTGATCGGACGGCCACGCGGTTATGGCACGGCGGCCGGAGACTCCTATGCCTGATGAGCACGACGTTGGACGAACCACGCTGGGCATGACGGCGAGGTTCGTGGTCGGCCCGATCTGGGTGAGCGCCATAACGATGGAGGACGCGTTGAGTCTGGCTCTGGGCGCGAGGCAGCGGGGGGAGAAGCTGAGCTTTCACTTCTGCAGCGTGAACGGCGTTGTTGAAAGCTCGCGGAATCCTGCGTTGCGGACTGCGCTCGAGCATGCGAGCGTGGCCGCTCCGGATGGGATGCCGCTCGTCTGGCTGGGGCGTCTTTCGGGATGCACGGTCGAGCGCGTTTGCGGGCCGGACTTCATGCCCCAACTTTTGGACCAAGGTCGTGCCGAACGCTACCGGCACTTCCTGTATGGAGGCGCGAATGGCGTCGCGGATCGGCTCGCCCAGCGCATGGCGGAGCGACTCCCAGGGCTCATCATCGTGGGGACCGAGACCCCACCGTTTCGCCCGCTGACTGCGAACGAGAACGACGAGGCGATCGAACGTATCAATGCCGCGGACCCCGACTGTCTGTGGCTCGGTGTGAGTACCCCGAAACAGGACATTTGGCTTTTCGAGAATCGTGCGCGAATCAACGCACCCGTGGTGCTCGCGGTTGGCGCCGCCTTCGACTTCCTCAGCGGCTCGCGGACACGGGCGCCACGTTGGATGCAACGCCTCGGACTCGAGTGGTTCTTTCGCTTGATTGCGGAGCCTCGTCGACTCTGGCGTCGCTACACGGTGGTCAACCTGCAGTTCATCGGTCTGGTCCTACGCGAAGCGCTCCGCCCTCGCTTTCGCGCACGATGACCCGTACGCGCGCTTGGTTCGCGGCCGCAGCGGTCAGTGGATCTTTCTTCGGCGCGCTTCTGATAGTGAATCGGCTGGGTTTGACGAACCCGCTCGACAGAGCCGTTAACGAGTGGCTCGACACGCACGATCCCAACAGGTTCGACCCCATCGCAAAGACCATCTCCCTCACCGGGGAGACGACCGTCGTGCTCGTCGCCACGCTCGGGCTCGCGATCTTGCTTTGGTACCGCGGCCCCCGACTCGCATGGCTGGCGCTCTCGGTCGTGGGGCTCACCGGAGTCGTCGAGATCGTCGCCAAGCAGCCGCTGTGGCCTCCCCCATCTCCGGACCAGTACCTTCGCGCAGCTCTCGATGCATTTGCCGGCGCCGAGGTCGGCTCGTCCTTCCCGAGTGGACACGTAGCGCGAGTCGTCTGTCTAGCGCTGATCGCGGCGGCCCTGTCCTCGCGGAGCGGATGGCGGGCGGCGATGGCCGCGTTGATCGTGCTCGCCGTCGCTGCCCGGACTTACGCCGGAGGGCACACGATCACTGACACACTGGGTGGCGCCGCGCTCGGTCTTTCCGCAGGATCGGCCGGGGTGGCTTGGCTGAGGTGGCGGGAAGCGGATCGGGGCTTCAGCGCTCCCGACGCACGTATGCGTAGACGTCCATGAGCTGCGCGTAGCTTCGCTCTGGGGCGTACCGCTCGTCGAAGACCCTGCGCGCGCCTCGTGCGAGCTGGTCCGCGAGACCGGGCGACGCGTGGAGGCGCCGCACCGCGGCGGCGAGGCCCTCGGGATCGCCGGTTGCGAAGTGAAGGCCGTTGACGCCCTCGGCGATGATCTCGGCCTGCGCGCCAATGTCGCTCGTCACGACCGGCCTGCCTGTTGCCAGCGCCTCGAGAACCGTATACGGCAGCCCCTCGTACCAGATCGAGGGAAAGATGAGCATCCCGGCCCGGCCAAGGCGCTCCAGGACCTCGGCGTGCGGCAGCTCACCGGCAACATCGACGTGGCGCAGCTCGGGCCGCGCCGCGGCGGCGCGCACTTCCGGCAGGAGCGGTCCGCCGCCCACGATGGTCAGGGGAACATCGGGAACCAGCTCCCACGCTGCGAGCAGTGTGCTGATGCCCTTCTCGGGCGACAGCCTGCCGACATAGATCGCCGAGCCAGGGCCGGGGTACGCGACTGGCTCGATCCCGGCGACCGCGTTGGTCCGGATGAAGATGCGATCCGCGGGAAGTCCGCCGCGGATGAACATGTCGCGCGCGAAGGTCGTGAGCGCGACGAACGCATCGACCTGGTGTTGCCACGTCCCGAGAGCAGCGTGCCCCCCGATCGACGACGCCATGGCCAGCGACTGCAGGTGTGAGCCGCGATAGCACGCGTAGCGAACCGCCGGCCACGGCAGGTGCCCGACGCAGAGCTCGCACGGCTTGCCCTCGCGTAGCAGCGTGCCCTTCGGGCACACCAGCCGGTAGTTATGCAGCGTCTGCACGACCGGGACGCCTTCCGCGTGACAGGCCCAGTACGCCGACGGCGAGATGAGGGGGACGATGTTGTGGAAATGCGCGACGTCCGGCCGCCAGCGCCGGATCGCCTCGCGCACCTCGCGGTAGGAAGTCCTCGACCACATGAGGTCGACGGCGACGCCTGTGCGCGCCAGCGGCCCGCGTCGCGCAATCTCCTCGTATGCGCGGCTGTATTGCCTCGTCTCGTGGCCATGCGCGGCGAGAAGTTCTGCATCGGACACCACGCTCTGTTCCTCACCGCCGCTGAACTGATAGCGGTTGTGCAGGATCAGGATGCGCACGGACGATCTCCCACGGTCAATCCTCGGTGCTCGATCGTATCGACCCGGGCGGCACCGACCTAATGCTCCGTGAAAGGCGCGGCGATCAACGCCGCAACCTCATGACCCGCATCACGGAGGCGAACGTCTCGATAACGGCGCGCGATGACGCCCGCACGAGTAGCGCCTGCGGGCCGCGGCACTAGCCGCGCCCTGCCGCTGTTCCAAGCCCAGGTCTGACGCGTTCGGGCTGATTCCGGCTAGGGTTGAATCATGCGGCGGCTGCTGAAGAGGTTGCTCAAGAGGCTCTCATGGTATGTGTTTGTCCTGGGTGATCGCGTTGGCATCCACATTCTTCCGAAGCACTACTACACACCTGTGCCGGACATGTCCTGGCTTCGATCGAACCGCACTCTGTGGGCAAAACCAACCGCACTCTCCGGCGTCGTCATAGATCCCGACGCCCAGCTCGATTGGTTGCGATCTGTCGTGAGAGAGCACGAAGCGGAGGTCCGCGGCCTGCGCGCGTTCCGCGAGATTACTGGGAGCGGAGTGGGTCCGGGATACGGTCCAATCGAATGGCAGGTGTTGCATTGCGCTATCCGCAAGCTCGCTCCACCTTTGGTGGTCGAGATCGGCAGCGGCGTATCGACGGAGACGATCGCTCGCGCCGTCGAGCTTAACGTCAGAGAAGGGAGATCACCGTCGACCATCGTCGCCATCGAGCCGTATCCAAGTCGCAGCCTTACCAAGCTGAGTGGCGTAAACCTGATCAGAAAACTCGTTCAAGAGATCGGAGACGCGCCGTTTGACCAGCTGTCGGCTGGCGATCTCCTCTTCGTTGACTCAAGCCATTCGGTCCGAGTGGGTTCGGAGCTCCAACGAATCTATATCGAGATCATTCCTCGGCTACGTCCTGGCGTCGTGGTGCATATTCACGACATCTTTCTTCCTTACCTCTATTCCCCGGACGTTCTCTCGAACTACTTCGGCTGGCAGGAAACGACCTTGCTGGCGGCATTACTGACGGCCAACCCTCGGTTGCAGATCGCGGCGTCACTCTCGATCCTGCACCACACCAGGCCTCGCGAGCTCGCCGCGATCCTTCCTGACTATCTGCCTCGACCCACCGACCGCGGTCTGTACGCGAAGGGCAAGGGGCACTTCCCGAGCAGCATCTGGATTCTGGTGCGGTAGCTCCGCCCTTTCCCTGGCCTGCCGACCGTGGGCGCCGGCAGGGCTCGAAGCCATGAGGAACGACACCTTCTTGCGCGTGCGCTGCAAGAACCAACGTCGATTTTCCGCATGCGCTGAACTCGCGCGCGCGGGTTCACCGAGCGTCATACGTATTTTCACGGGTGGTTAGTTCTGGGATCCACGGACATTGTTGACGGCAGCGAGCAGTTGTTCCATCAGGCTCGGCCCTCCGTGATAGGAGAAGGCCAAGACGGCCGAGTGAACAGCCTCGGGGGGACGTTCCTTTGCTAGAAAGAGTTCGCATGATGGACCGGATTCGCACGACCGTACCCCGTTTCGCTGGGGATCGGCTGAGGGGTCTGCCGATTGCCGACGTGTCCATCGGTCTTGCCGACCAGGCCGTGGTTTCCCTCACCAACTTCGTCACGATGCTGCTTTTGGCGCGGGTGCTCGTCGCGCCCGACTTTGGAAAGTTCACGCTTGTCTACGGCGTTCTGCTCTTCGCCGGTGTTCTGCAGGCAACGCTGATCACGCAGCCTCACAACGTAATCGGCGCGTCCCTCAAAGGCGCCGAGTACGCCCGCTACACCGCTGCCACCGGCCTATCTCAACTCGCTTACGCGGGCGTGATCACCGGACTCACCATTGTCGCAGCCGCAGCTGCGCGTGGGGTCGACCCCGAGATATCAACGCTCTTGATCGCCCTCGCCCCGGCGATCATGGCCTGGCAGCTCCAGGAATTCATCCGGCGTGTCCTCTACACCGAGCGCCGCCAAGTTGCGGCCTTCGCCAACGACGCCGCATCTTATGGCGGGCAGGCCATTGCGATCTTTGTGCTCTCCTTCATCGGTCGACTGAACGGAGAATCCGCGCTGTATGCCGTCGCCGCGACGTCGGCCGTAGCCGTGATCGTCGGCGTCTATCAGATTCGAGGCAGTTTGGCATTTCCGGCGGCCGGTGTCTCTGCGGTTCGGGACAACGTCTCGTTCGGCAAATGGCTCGCGGGCGCCGAAATCGGGTACTGGCTGTCGACGCAGACCTATGTGTACCTCGCGGCGGCAATCCTCGGCCCCGCCGGGGCCGGGCTTCTGAAAGCAGTCCAGCTTCTGTTCGGACCGCTGAACGTCATCCTCTTCTTTCTCAACAGCACGCTGCCGGTCCGCTTCGCAAGCGCTTACGCGCGGACCGGGCGGTCGGGACTTGACCGCCAGGCACGCCGTGCCTACGCCCTGATAGTCCCCGTCGTCGTTTCCTATTGCGTAGCGGTTACGGCGCTTGGCGCTCCATTACTCAACCTCTTGTATGGGGATACGTACGCTGGCGGGGGCAGCGTGGTCGGGCTCTTCGGTCTGTTCTACCTGGTGGTGACGCCGTTCGCCGTCCTGTCCGGAGCGCTGCGGGCGTTGCGACGCACTCGCCCGATATTCATCGCCTACCTATTAGCCAGCGTGACATCAGTGTCGCTGGGATGGTTGCTGGTCGCGCGCGCCGGAGTCGAAGGCGCAGCCGCAGGAATGGCGCTCAGCCTCATTATCGTCACGATCTACTGTGCCTTGGCCTATATCCGTCCGCTAGCCGTAGCGAGGCCCGGGACCGACGAAAACCGTCCTATCGCGAAGGTACCCTTAAATCTGCCCGGACCAACCGCTGGTCTCGAAGCACCGGCGACCGTCCCCGATGTCGCCGACGATCGTCTTCTTACCCTGGCCTGTCTATTTCCGAAAGATATCGACCTGAGGTCCGTTGGCGCACCGCCAAGGTTTCGGGCGATCTTCGAGCGAGCTCGGACTCCCGGAGGGCATCGGGTGATCGGCGTGTGGGGCTCCGCATTCCCGTCGGGCGTCGACATCGAGGCCGCTCGCGGTCTCATCCTCGTCAATTCGAGTCTTGGTGTCGAAGACGTACGGGCCCTCGGATTCGCGTACGTTCGGGAGTACGCCGTCGTACCGGGTTTGGACGATCCGCGGTGGTTCATTCCTCTCGAGGGCGGTCGCGTGGCGGCCGCCGCATTTCGCATTTACGCGCCATACCGCATAAAGGCGCGCTTACAGCACGCGGCCGCGCTCGCCGCCGCACGGACCAGAACCTTGCGGTATCGCGCCCGAATCTGCGTCGCCTGGCGCTCGGTGCCGCCAATGGAAGAGACGTTGCGCGAGGTCCTTGGGCTCCCGTCAATCGCAGTCGGATTCGTGGCCGGCAGCTCGACACGAAGACCGAAGCCAGTATTCGTCGCGCTGGACACCAATGGCAGGGCTCTCGCCTTCGGTAAGCCTTTGATTGACGAGCTGCGTAGACCTCCGATGCAACGAGAAGCCCTTGCCCTGAGAACTCTCTCAGCGGTCGCGCCCGGAATCGCACCGACGCTGCTTTTCGAGGGTGAAGCGGGCGGCTACTACCTGACGCTGCAGAGTGCACTCCCCGGTTCGCGCGGGCCTCGTAGCTTGTCGTCCATGCACTCTCGTTTTCTTGCGACGCTCTCGACGGGACCAGAAGGTCCCCTCGGAGCGACCGAGATGCTTAGAACACTCGAACGGCGCTTGGAATCGGAGCCACGTCTCGAGCCGACAGCCGAGCTGCTGGTCACGCTGCGGCCACGAATCGATGATCTTGTGGTGCGGCGCACCATTACACACGGCGACTTTGCGCCGTGGAACGTTCGGCAAAGCGCCGGAAGCATCGCAGCCTTTGATTGGGAGGATGCATCGCTGGACGGTCTTCCGCTCATTGACGCGTTGCACCACAGCCTCCAGGTGGGTCTTCTGTTGAACAAATGGAACTTGACCAAGGCGGACGAGTGCCTGATGTCCTTCGCCGCGGAGCCGAGACGGAGCATCGATCGCGAAGGCGCCTGCATCCTGGAAGCTCTCTACCTCATGGATCAGGCTGCTCGCGTAGTGGAAAGCGGAGGGACGCCGTTCGTTCATACGGCCCTGCTGCGTCGAGTCGCCGCGCGGCTCACGGCTGCGTGACGCGCCTTCTCACCGGGGCGTGGCATCGGGGCGCCTCGGTGGCACTCGTTGGGCTCGGTGCGGCGTGCGTTGGCGCACTGACCGCGATATCTCCTATAGGTGCGCTGGCGGTGGCCTTCGGCGCATTGGCGCTGTTGCTGCTGACAATGAGAGAGCGCCTCGTAACGTGGTTCCTCTTCGGCGTCGTCTTCTTGCTGGTCGGATACGCGTTTTCGGGACGTCCGTTCGCCCACCTCGGCGCCGCTCCGGTGTACGTCGGCGAGCCGATCGTTGCGCTAGCCGCACTTGTGCTCTGCGGCGGGGTGTGGTTCTTCAAACCTCGAATCCTCGAGCTCCTCGTCCTGTCCTTCATGGTCCTGGGAGCGGCACGCACGCTTCCTTATCTCGAACGCTCTGGATTGGATGCGCTGCGCGACGCGACACTGTGGGGGTACGCCATATTCGCGTTGGCGCTCGCTTCCGTGTTGACCGCACGCCATGTCACGGCGACCGTCTCGATCTATAGCCGTTTCGTGATGGCGTTTCTCGTTCTCGTGCCGATCACAGCCGCGCTCACACCCTTGGTCTCAGACAGCCTCCCGACAGTCGCAGGTAGCGATGTCCCCCTCCTCGAGTTCAAGGAGGGCGACATGGGCGTGCACCTGGCCGGCGTGGCCGCGTTCGTCATCGTCGGGTTATTTCAAACACCCAGCGCGGCGCCAGCCCTCGTCGACACGCTTCTCGTGCCGCTCTGGCTCTTTGGCGTCGGCGTAGCGCTGTCTTTGAATAGAGGCGGCTTCGTGGCTGCGAATACGGCGTGGCTGAGCCTCGGGTTCTTCCGGCCTCCAAAGAGATGGCTGATCACTCTCCCGATCATGGCGCTCGTCGCCGTTGTTCTGGTCGCCGCGAACCCGAGCGTTGACTACGGAAAGGCGCGGCAGGTTTCACTGGGCCAGATCGCTACCAACTTCGGAAGCATCTTCGCCGATACCGGCGCGTTTCAGGGCACGAAACAATTCCGGCTCGCCTGGTGGGGAGCGATCGTGGATTACACGCTGAATGGGCCTTACTTCTGGACCGGGAAGGGTTTCGGGGTAAATCTGGCCGATGACGATGGCTTCCAAGTTACCGCCGACCACTCGCTACGGGCGCCACACAACACTCATTTCACGGTTCTTGCGCGCATGGGGGTCCCGGGCTTGTTGCTGTGGACCGCGCTGCAACTCGTCTTCGGCAGCCAGCTCCTGCTGGCGTATTTCCGGTCACGACGTGCCGGCAACGACTTTTGGTGTCGCGTCGACATCTGGCTGCTCGTCTACTGGATCGCGATGCTCACAAACACGTCGTTCGATCCCTATCTGGAGGGCCCACAAGGTGGGATCTGGTTTTGGGCCCTGATCGGCTTTGGCATCGCGGCAATCAATCTCCAAAGACAACCCGGCCGGGGTGAAGAAGAAGTCGAGCGAGCGCTACCGCGCGAAGGCGCACGAGATGCCCTAATCGTGCACGCCACCCGAAGCACTCTCTGACGACTCTCGCAGACGCGGCCGGCCTCGCCGGGTCAGCCGCTCTGAGAAGCCTCTACTGAGTCCTGCGCGTGATAGTCGTCGTACCCATAGAGGTCGCCAGTCCGGGCCCGGTTGAGGACGGCTCCCAGGACAACCGCGCGAACTCCTTTCAGCGCGGCAATCGCGCGGCGGGCCGCCGCTGCGTGTGTCCGCTCCGTGTCGATGACGAGGAGGCAGGCGTCGACTTTGGCCGCGAGAGCGATGGCGTCGGAAAAAACGAGTACCGGGCTCGTGTCGATGATGACGATGCTGCCGTCGCCGAAACGGGCGAGCTCTCGCATCAATGACGACATGCGCTCGGACCCGAGCAGCTCGGCCGGGTTCGGGGGCAACGGCCCCGATCGGATCACGAGCAGGCGGGGAGTTATGCGCGTCTGCTCAAGGCTCTCCTGCGACAGCGGCCGGGTGAGCATTTGAGTGAGGCCGACCACCGACTGGCCTCGGCCAAACAGTGCGGCCTGGCGCGGCCTTCGAAAGTCCGCATCCACGAGGATCGTTGAGCTTCCCGCCGCTGCGAACGCGAGGGCAAGGTTGGCGCTCACGACCGACTTGCCCTCCCCGCTGAGGGACGATGTCACGAGGATCGTCTGCGGGTGCCGGTCGACGCCTGCGAACAGAATGTTCGTGCGAAGCGTGCGGAAGCCGTCAGCTTCTCGGCTCGCCGGCGCGTCACGCAGGACGAGCTCTTGCGAAGGCATGCGCTCCATGCGCTCGATCTCGCCGAGTGGAACCATCCCGAGGCGATCCCGCACTTCATCCGGGGTGCGAAGGCGGTCGTCGACACGGCGGGCGACTGCGATGCCTATGACGGCTACGAGCCCTCCCGCGAGTGCACCGAGGAGCGTGTTAAGGCCGACGCGGGGCGACTCGCGCTCGGTCGGTACGGTCGCCGGCTGCCACAGGATGACGGTTGCCTGGAGGGTCGACTGGAGCTTGGGGCTCTGCCTCAGAAAGGAGTCGACGATCGCGTTCGCCGCGTCGGCCGCGAGGCGCGGATCGCCGTCACGGAAGGTCACGCTGATCAGACCTGTGTCACGCACCTGGGCGACCTGCGCGTGAGCGCGAAAGGCATTGAGGTCGGTCCGCCCAATCGCGGCAAGCGCGGGGCTATAGACGACGTCCGCGGTGGCGAGCTCGACGTAGCTTCGGGTGAGGCTCTGCCCAAGCAGGACATCTTGAAGCGCGAGCCCCGGATTCGCGGCTGGCGCGAGGTAGAGCTGGGCGGTCGCGCGGTATTCCGGTGGTATCGCCTGACTAACAAGGAAGGCCCCCAGCCCGCCGAAGGCCACGCCGATGATCACCAGGACGGTCCACCGACGGAGTGCCGGCCCAGGGCTTCCGACACCGCGGGCCCGCAGCTGCGCCAAGAGCATGGTGCAAGCGTATAGGCCTGGGGGACGCCCGCAATCCTGGGTTCAGAGGCTCGGACGGGGTCGGATGAGCCGAGCTTGATGGGTAGGCGAGGTGCCACGTCATCTCAGGTGGTGATGGCGCGCGTGCGCCGAGCCACCGCCCTTCCGCACCGCAGCACTTCGTGGCTATTCATCCGGCCCGTGCGCGTCCCGAGCTCGCGCTCAGTCAGGCTTATGGCCGGCCATCGACGGAGTGCAGCCGCATCGTCGCGCGGCTTAGTACGCATAAGAGCCGCTCGTGACATCGTGGCTGGCGTCGTAGTTCACGTTCTGGCGGAACTGCGCCGAGACGCTGTGGAAGCCATTGTTAATGAAGGTGTTCCACTGGCCGTCGTTCAGCTCGAAACCGGCGCTGGCGTTACTGATCTTGTTGTTGCGGTAGGTCGTGCCGGTGTTGCTGTTCACCGTATCGCCGGTGAACGCGATCCCGACGCTCATCGAGCCCTGAGCAACGTTGCTATCCCAGAGGCTGTTCACCATATTCCCCGCTTCGTAGCCCCACGGGAGAGCGACGGTAGCGACGTTACCGATCATCTGCAGGCCGGTGTGGCCGACGACGCTATAGGTCGTGTCGCTTTCGTTGTAAGCGAAGTAGCAGTTGAGCTGCCCGTCCTGGAACTCGAAGCCGAAGGAGCCCTTACTGCGAACCGACTTGGTGTAGGTGATGCGGATGTTCTCCATCGCCTGCGCCTGATCGCGAGCCTGTCCTGCGCTGTAGTTCGTGCCCTTGACGTGGATGCTGTCACCGCCGTTGTCCTGCAGCAGGCAGTTGGTGATCGTGAGGTTCTTAATGCCGTTGGCATCACCGTCACGGTTGACGAGAATCCCGTCGTTGCCCGTGTTGTGGATGTAACAGTCGTGGATGTTCACGCCGTTGCCGTTGACGTAGACGCCCCCACCGTAACTCGCGCTGGTGTTGAAGATTTCCACACCGTCGAGGGTGCTGTTGTCCCGCATCTCCAACGCGACATTCTGACCCTGCGCGTCGATCGTTCCGCCAATCATCGTCTGTCCAACATCGAGGAGTTGGTGGCCGACGCGGGCCGGACCTGGCTTGAGTACGGGCTTTCCCGCGGCCGTAGGGGTCAACGTAGCCGTCGGTATGGGGGTAGGCGTCGGAGTGGCGGTCGGCGTCGGGGTGGGCGTGGCGGTCACGGTTAGCTGGACGACTGTTGACGCACTGATCGTTCCCGAACTGGCCGTAACCGTCTGGGGACCGCTGGTTGCTGACTCGATATCAATAGGCAGCGAGAACGCCCCGTTGCTGGTACTCGTGGTGGCGAAGTTCCCCGAGCCGGCGACGACAAGTACGGCGCTGCTGGCGGGCATGCCCACTCCAGAGATCGTCGTCGTGCCGCCGCTGGTGATTGAGGTTGGGTTCGCCGTGATTGAGGCGGTCTGGGTAGTCGTTGGCGCAGGCGTTGAAGTCGGTTTCGGGGTTGGCGTGGCGGCCGCGGTTGGGCTTGCGGTCGGCGCCGTTGTTGGTGCCGGTGTGCTGCTCGCCGACGGCGCAGCCGTCGGCGTCGGCAAAGCCGCCGAGGCAGGCGCGGATGTCGCGGTCGGCTTCGGGGTGCTCGCCAAGGTGGTGACGGTGAAGGTTGCGGAAGCGGATACGACGAGCGATGTCCCGCTTTTCTTTCCTCCCGCATTCGTCGAGCCACTCGTCGACGTGCCGCTGGCTTGGACCTGATGCGGACCAGTCGCGGCCGTCGACGGGCTCGTAAAGGTTGTGCTGAATGATCCGTTGCCGCTGACCTGGACCGAGGGCATGCCATCCGCGGACCCGTCCCATGTCAGCTGCACCGTCGCGTGGCCGAAGTTCGTGCCGGACACAGTCACGACCGATCCCGCAGGTCCGGTCGCTTGCGTGAGCGCGAGGCTGGGAGCGGCGTTTGCTGCCTCCGTCATCGCAGGCAGCCCCGCCAACACGGCAACGAGCAGGACCATGACCCCGAACAGGGCCCACTCGAGAAGACGCAATCCAGCGTCCGATCCGGGTCGAGCCGGCTGCGCGATGGTGACTGCGGAGGACCACGCGCTGTTGCCGCGACGAGTCGATCCACCTGCTGCCATGTCTCTCGGCCTCCATTCGGTAACCCGGCCGGCTCCGTTTGAGCCCCGTTGGCTTTGCGGCCCCGCCTTGCGGCGGGTGTGCGTTTTCGTGTGCCGTTCGCGTCGATCCCGTCGATCTAGCTGGCTGGCGATCGTGCAAGGGGACTAGTTCAAAGGGCGAACGCGACCCCGGCCCGGTTGTCGCGGCCAGGGGGACTTTGGTACTGCCGCGCTTCGGACCTTGCGGCTAGGACGTTGCGATCAGGAGATGACGGCCCCGAATCTCGGACGCAACGTAGCCATGTTCCTTGGCACAACCCACGACGTGAGACCGGCTAAGACAATGATCGGCGCGAGAACCGAAGCCATGCCAAGTCCTCGCGGATCTCGGCTACCTCAGGAGCGTCGGCGCCCAGCGCGCGCTCCGAAAGCGCGAGCGCTCGCTGGAGGAGCGGCTCCGCCTCGGCGTACGCAGACTGCCGGTAATAGAGTCGTCCCAGCTCGCGCAGTACGGTCCGCAGCTCTGGACGGTCGGTTGCGCCGGTCGCCTCCATCATCGCTAGCGCGCGTCCGTAGAGCTGTTGCGCAGTTGCAGGTTCGGCGTCGACGCCGTGAAGTCCGGCGATTTCACGGAGCACGCGGGCCAGCTCTTCGCCATCAGGCTTGTCCTTTCTGGTATCCGAGCTTGGCGTCGTGATTTCCCGCGTCGCTGGCGCGGACGCGACCGGGCGTTGTGGCGCGGCGGCGACTGATCGATCGACCGAATCGGCTACGACCTCACGTGTCGGCGCGACGGGCAACGTGGGTTGTTCAGCTTTAGCTTGGACAGGCGTCGGTCCCGCAGGGACTCGCAACTTCGTCGCGAGAGCACCCTCGCCGTGGGATTCCGCCTCGATACGCCGAGCCAGCGCCCTATGGAGGGCGGCGAGATCGTCCCTCGTCGACACGACGTCGCTGTGCGACGGACCGAACCGCCTTGTGCGGATCTGGAGCGCCCGCTGCAGGAGGGGCTCCGCCTCGGCGAACCTCTCCCGCTCCAGATACATCGCGCCAAGGATGTGACATGCGGCGGCCACATCGGGATGATCCGGTCCCATGGCTTCCTCGCGCACCGCGAGAGCCCAGCGATAAGGCTCGAGCCCGTCAGGTGGGACAGCGGCGACGCGTTCATGC
>Ga0207684_10004423_pt1 | contig 13237 bp, 12 predicted proteins | sample KBSK5501metaG_FD_184342 | JGI IMG/M metagenome (GOLD analysis project Ga0207684, IMG submission 184342) | Corn, switchgrass and miscanthus rhizosphere microbial communities from Kellogg Biological Station, Michigan, USA - KBS K5-50-1 metaG... | ecosystem: Host-associated > Plants > Roots >...
CCCTCGCGCTCCAGGCGGCGGGCGGCTTCCTGGACACGGGGATCGTTTCCCTCCGGCAGCACGATGCGGCGACCGGCACGGCGCGCCCGCTCGTACACCGAGTCGCGAAACGTCACTTGCCGAACTTTTGCTTGAGCGCCTTTTGCACCACCGGGTGGACGAGCTGCGACACGTCGCCGCCGAAGCGCGCCACTTCGCGCACGAGGCTCGAGCTCAGGTAGGTGAGATCAAACGCCGGGACGAGGAATACCGTCTCGATGCCCGGCGCCAGGTTGCGATTCATGAGCGCCATCTGGAACTCGTACTCGAAGTCGCTCACGGCCCGCAAGCCCCGGACGATCACGGTCGCTCCCGCCGCGCGGGCGAAGTCGGCGAGCAGCCCGTCGAACGACCGCACCTCGACGCTGGCATCGTCCACCGCCTGCCGGATCAACGCCACCCGCTCCTCGAGCGTGAAGAGCGGCTGCTTGGCCACGTTCACCGCGACGGCGACGATCACGCGGTCGGCGAACGTGCGGGCGCGGCGGATCAGGTCTTCGTGACCGCGCGTGATCGGGTCGAACGACCCGGGGTAGACGGCGACGCGGCGGACGGGAGGCGTCATGGCGCGTAGATGAACGTCACGGCGGTATCTCCGTAGCGCCGGGTGTCGTCGCCGGGAATCGGCTGATCCGCCGGATGCTCGATCGAAATGATGCGCGCGAACGGATTTACTCGGAACAGGGCGACGAGCCGTGCCGCCTGCCCGCTGGCGTACGGCGGGTCCGCGAACGCCACGTCGTACTGCCCGGGGTGCAGCTGCTCCGAGAACTTGAGGGCGTCCACCCGGTGGACGACCGTGCGGTCATCCACCTTGAGGAGCGTGATGTTGGCCTTGAGCGACGACAACGCGAGCCGGTGGATCTCCACGAAGTCCGCGCTCACGGCGCCGCGCGAGAGCGCTTCGAGTCCCAGGGCGCCCGAGCCCGCGAACAGGTCGAGGACGCGCGCCCCACGCAGCGGTCGCTGGAGGATGGAGAACCACGCCTCGCGCACGCGGTCTCCCGTCGGCCGCACCTTGTCGGTGGACGGAGTCTTCAAGCGGCGGCCTTTGAACTCGCCGGCGATTATCCGAACCATTCCCACCCCCGCTCCCCCGAGAATGCGGAATTCGGAGTGCGGAATGCGGAATGTCAAGGTGAGCGTCGTGCAGCGAGCGAACTTCCAGGGCAATTCCGCATTCCACATTCCACATTCCGCATTGTCAAGCACTAGGAGCCATGGATGCAACCCGTGCCTGCAGCGTGGTCCGCCCCTGCCACTCGTCGCGCTCCAGCCGGAACGCGACGTCCAGCCGCTCCGCAAGCCAATGGTCGGGGATCGCGTCGGCCCACTGAAACGCAATTGCCGGGAGCGCCCCCGAGGCATCGTCCAGGGTGAAGCGCAGGTGGTTCGTCCCCACGCGCCGCGCCCCCACCGCGCGGGCCTGCCGCACGCCGAAGACCGGCGCCGGATTGCCCGGACCGCACGGCTCGAGGTAGCGGATCAGCTTTTCCAGCTCGTCGCTCACGAGACCCAACGGCAGCTCGAGGTCGACCCGCTGGGCGGGCACCAGGTCGTCGGGGCCCAGAAGCTCGCCCGCGACGGCGAGAAACGCAACACGGAACGCGTCGTAGCGCTCCCGGCGGATGGTGAGCCCCGCCGCCATGGTGTGACCGCCGTACTTCTCGAGATGGTGCCCGACCCGATGCAGCGCGGCGTGCAGATCGAAGCCAGCCACGCTCCGCCCCGAGCCCCGCCCCACCTCGCTCCCCTCTTCCCAACCGATCAGGAACGTGGGCCGCCCATAGCGCTCCACCAGGCGGGACGCGACGATCCCGATCACTCCCGGGTGCCAGGCGTCGGCGGCGAGCACCAGGGCGCGGTCCTCGGGCCGTAGCACGCGCTCCGCCAGCTCCACCGCCTCGTCCAGGATGCGCTGGTCCAAGGCCTGGCGACGGGCGTTCAGCGTTTCCAGCTCGCGGGCGATGGCCGCCGCCTCCTGCGGGTCGTCGGAGAGGAGCAGCCGCAGCCCGTCATTCGCGTCCCCGATTCGCCCCGCCGCATTCAAGCGCGGCGCGAGGATGAACCCGACGTGGCCCGACTTGATCGGCCTCCCCGCGAGGCCCGCCGTTTCGATCAGCGCCCGTACGCCCGTCCAATGGGACTCCGCGAGCAGCTTCAACCCGTGGCGCACCAGGATGCGGTTTTCGCCCGTGAGCGGCACGACGTCGGCCACGGTCGCGAGCGCCACCAGGTCCAGAAAATGAAGCGGCAGATGAGGTGACAACCCCAGCGCCGGGACGAGTGCCTGCGCGAGCTTGAACGCGACGCCCGTGCCGCACAGCTCCTTCGCTGCGGAGCGGCAGTCGGCGCGCTGCGGGTCGAGCACCGCGGACGCAGGCGGGAGCTCGTCGCCCGGGAGATGGTGGTCGGTGACGATGACCTCGATGCCGGCGGCGCGAGCGGCGCGCACCGCCTCCACCGCGGTGATGCCGCAGTCACACGTGATGATCAGCCCGGCGCCCAGCCGCCGCGCCTCGGCGAGCCCCGCCGGCCCGAAGTCGTACCCGTCGCGCAGCCGGTGCGGGACGAACGCGTGGACCCGCCCGCCGACGCTCGAGAGCACACGCGTCAGGAGCGCCGCGGCACATTGGCCGTCCACGTCGTAGTCGCCGTGGACCAGAATCGGGGCACCCGCCCGGACGGCGGCGACGACCAGCTCGACGGCCCGCGGCATGTCGGCCCAGGCGTGTGGGTCCGAGAGCCGCTCGAGGTCAGGGCGGAGGAACGCTTTGGCGTGCTCGGGCGCGGCGAGCCCGCGCTGCACGAGGAGCGCGGCGAGCGGCTCGGGGATGTGGAGGTCGGACGCGAGGGCCGCCGTGAGCTGTGGGTCGGGCGGCGCCGCGACCGCCCAGCGCGCGGGGATCATTCCGCGGCGTACAGGAGCACGCCGCAGGCCTCGCAGGCCTCGATCGAGGCGCCGCGCTGGATCAGGACTCGGCGCTGCGTCGGGACCGCCGTGAAACAGTGGCCGCAGGCGTCGCCATGCAGGGGGTAGAGCGCGAGGGGTGCTTTGCCGCGCCGGATCCGCTCGTAGAGCGCCAGCAGGCTGGCGCCCACGGCCGCGGTGGCACGCTCGCGCTCCGCGGAGGCGAGCTCGCGCCTGGCCGCGATCTGCTCGCGTTTTCCCGCCAGTGCTTCGCGCTCCGGGGCCTGCCGCGCGCGCACCTCTTCGAGCGCCCGCTCGGCCTCCGCGGCTTTGCGCTCCGCTTCGGTGACGGCATCGCCGGAGCGCATGAACTCGGCCTCTTCCTTCGCCAGCACCGAGCGAGCGAGGTCCAGCTCCGCCATGAGGGTCGAGGCTTCTTTCGCACCCCGCACCCACTCGAGGCGTTGGCGCCGCTGATCCTGCATGGTGCGATAGTTGGCGATCTTGCCCTCCAACGCATCGCGCCGGTCCAGGGCGGCCTGGATTCCCGCCCGCGCCACGGCGAGGGCGCGCTCCGCCGCGGCGTGCGCCTCGTCGAGCGTCGCCAGCTCGGGGGCGAGCGCGGCGAGGGCCTCATCGGTCGCCGTTACAGCCTGATCCTTCTCCTGTAGCGCTAACAACGCTTCAAGTTCCGGGTGCACCTCTCCTCCTCTTAGCGATTTTGTACCGCGGGTAGCGTTTGCGGAGCTCGTCGAACACGCGGCGTTTCTCCGCAATCAGGGACACCTGCCGCTCGGGGCTCTCGAACGGGAGCTGATCGTCCAGCTGCTCCAGCTGCCGCTCGAGCCGCCGGGCTTCCATCCAGTTGACGGCCAGCTCGTACATCTCGTTGGGATCCCGACGCCCGAGGCCCTCCGCCTTGAGCTGCTCGTACGCGCGGGCCGATGTGTCGTCGAGCGCGAGGACTGCATCGTCGGCAACGCTCTCGAAGACGGCACGATAGGGCGGGAACTCGAGCTCCTCGGGATCGACCGCTTCGACCACGCGGGATTTCCACGGCTCGCCTTCGAGCATGAGCAATACGAGAGCTTTCTCGGCGCTGGCGGGCAGGACGGGAGGCGAGATGCGGGATGCGGGATGGGTGGTGCTGGGCCGCATCCCGCTTCCCGCATCCCGCATCCCGGCTTCTCGTTCCAAAACATCTTTCCGGACCCCCGCCGCCTCCGCAACCCGAGAGATGTAGAGCTCCCTAGTGATCGGATCGGTCGCCGCTCGAATCGTCGGGAGCAGCCGATCGAGCGCGCGGCGCCGGCCCGGCAGGGTGCCGAAGAAGCCCTTGCGGTCGAGGATCTGGATCTTCCGCTCCAGCACATCGACCGCGTCCTTGAGGATCTCCTCCAATCCCGCGGCACCTTTTTTCTGCACAAGGGTGTCGGGGTCCTCGCCCGCCGGGAGCGTGGCCACGCTCACGCGCAGTGCTTCGCGCAGCAGCTCGTCGCCGGCGCGGAACGTGGCGCGGAGACCCGGCTCGTCCGAGTCATACAGCAAGATCACGTGGGGCGCGTGGCGCTTCACGAGCTGAGCCTGCTCGGGGGTGAGCCCGGTGCCGAGCGGCGCCACGACCTCTTCGATCCCAGCGAGGGAGGGACGGAGCACATCGAAGTACCCCTCGACCAGGATCGCGCGCTCCGTCTTACGCATCGCGTGCTTCGCGACGTGCAGGTTGTACAGCAGCTTTCCCTTGTGGAAGATCGGCGTATCGGGAGAATTGAGATACTTGGGCTCTCCTTCGCCGAGGATCCGACCCCCGAACGCGACCACGCGGCCGCGCAGGTCGTGGATCGGGAAGAGCAGCCGGCCGCGGAAGCGGGGTGCGAGCGTGCCATCCTCCCGTCTAGCCAAGAGACCCGCCTCGAGCAACACCTCGTCACGCACGCCCAACCCTTTCATTGCGTCGAGGAACGCCTTGCTCTTGGGCGCGTACCCGAGTCCGAGCGGCTGGACCGTCTCCAGGTCCAGGTGCCGAGTCGTCAGGTAATCGCGTGCGACCTGTGCTTCGGGGCTCTCGAGCAGCTGGCGGGCGAACCAGTCGGCTGCCGCGGCCACGGCGCTGTAGAGCGGCTCGCGCGGATCGGGGCCGCTGGGCCCTCGCTCCGGTATGGTGATCCCCACCCGGCGCGCCACCTCGCGGACGGCGGTGGGATAATCCATGCCGAGCTTCTTCATAAAGAACGTGAAAACGTCTCCACCCGCGTGGCACACGAAACAGTAGAACATCCCCTTGCGGGGGATGACGGCGAAGTTGCGGTGGGTGCCCCCGTGAAACGGACACGGGGCGCGGAAATCGGACCCGGTGCGCTTGAGCTCGACGTGCTCCCCGATGATCCCCACGATGTCCGCCGCCTCGCGGACCTGCTCGATCACATCGTCGGGGATCAGGCTCACGCGCGAAACTCGACCAGCGTGACGCCGTGGCCGCCCTGGTTCGGGGGGGCGAACCCGAAGCGCTTCACGCGCGGGTCGGCGGAGAGGACGTCGTGCACGAACTCGCGCAGGGCGCCGGTCCCCTTGCCGTGGACCACGCGGAGGTACGGCAGATCAGCCAGGACGGCGTCGTCGAGCGCTTTCACGAGCAGCGGCTCGGCTTCGGCGACGCGGAGGCCGATTAGAGAAAGTTCCGTCGCGCTATTGACTACCGATGTCGGAGGGGTGAGGGCCGGTGAGGGCCGGTGCGAGCCGGTAGAGGCAGGTGCCTTACGTGCGCGCTTCAACTCCTCCAACGACATCCACCCTTCCCTGGCTTTCTCCCCGGCCGTTTCCCCGGCAGTCTCGTCGATGGCTTTTTCGAGAAGCCGCCGGGCTTCTCGTGCCGTCGCCTCGTCCACGGCTGCCCGCGCCCGGCCCAGTGCTTCTTCGACTTTCTTGCGCGCCTCGAGCAGGTAGGCACGGGCCTGGTCGCGCGCCTCGCGTTCGAGGCTCTGGGCGCGAGCCTTCACCTCCCGCTCGCGCGCCGCCAGCTCCGCGCCGCGCGTGTCGAGCTGCTCCGCGTCCGCGCGCAGACTCTGATCACGCGCGGCAAGCTCCTGCGCCTTCGCGTCGAGCTCCCGAGCCCTGGCCTCGACCGTGGCGAGCAGCGCGTCCAGCTCCCGCTCGGCTTTCGGCATGGCCCGCTCGGCAATCTCGAGCACATCACCAGCGATCCCGAGACGCCGCGCGATGGCGAGCCCGTAGGACCGTCCCGGCACGCCTTTGAGCAGGCGGTAGGTGGGCGTGAGCGTCTCGCCGTCGAACTGCAATGACGCGTTCACGATCCCCACCGTCTCCGCCGCCAACTGCTTCAGGGTACCCAGGTGCGTGGTCGCGAGCGTCACCGCCCGCCGACGCGTGAGCGTCTGCAGCACCGCGGTCGCGAGCGCGCCTCCCTCGGCTGGGTCGGTGCCGCTGCCGACCTCGTCGAGCAGCACGAGCGATCCCGCTCCGGCGTGCTCGAGGATGTCTCGCAGCACGGCCACGTGCGCGGAGAAGGTGGAGAGGCTTGCCGCGATCGACTGGCGGTCCCCGATGTCGGCGAACACGCCGGTGAAGATCGGGAGCGTCGACTGCGGGCCGAGCGGCGGGATGATGCCACTCTGCGCCATGAGGCACAGCAGTCCCACGGCCTTGATCAGTACGGTCTTGCCCCCGGTGTTGGGGCCTGAGACGAGCACGGTGCACTCGTCGGGCGCGAGCACCAGATCGAACGAGACGACGACCTCACCCCCCACCAGCAGCGGGTGGCGACCGTTCCGGATTTCGAGAGGTCCCGTGCCGATGGCCGGGGCGAAGCCGTTCACTTCCACGGCGTAGCGCGCACGGGCGCACAGGTCGTCGAAGGCGACGCACATTTCCCACGCCGCCGCGATCGCGTTGCGATGAGGACGCAGCAGCTCCGTGAGATCCCGCAGCACCTGCAGCACTTCCCGCTGCTGGTCCAGCTCGGCGGCGCGCAGCGCGTTGCCGAGCTCGATCACCTCGGGCGGCTCGACAAACACCGTGGCGCGGGTCGCCGATTCGTCGTGCACGATGCCCCCGATGCGCGCCCGGGCCGTCGATCGGACGGGGATCACGTAGCGCCCTTCCCGCAGCGTCACCGCCGCGTCGGGCGCGCGGTCGGTGGGATCGAGCGCGGCGAGCATGGACTCGAGCTTCTGCACCAGACGCGCGCGCGCCTCCCGCACCGCGCGGCGCGCCCGCGCGAGGGCGCGGGAGGCACCGTCCTGGACCTGGCCATCCGCGTCGAGCGAGACGGCGAGCCGCTGCTCGAGCTCTTTCGGGGGGGGAGCGACCCTCAGGGCAGCCGTACGCGGCGCCTCCGTCGCCAGTCGGGCCAGATCGCCCGCGACGATCCGGGCGGCCGCGAGCGCGCCCCCAAGCCGCGCCAGCGCGGCACCTTCGAGCGCACTTCCCGGCACGCCGAGCAGCTCCAGCGCGGCGGTAATGTCGGGGACGGGCTCGGCGCGAATTGCGTCGTCGGTGAGGAGGAGGGCGGCGAGCTCGGCCACCTGGGCGAGCGCGGCGCGGATGGCATCGGGATCGGTGGCGGGAGAGCGGCGGGTCACGCGGGCGGCGCCGAGCGGCCCGGCGGCGTGCGCCGCCACCCGCTCCAGCGCGGCAGGAAACTCCAGTGTCTCCATCACGGAGGGCGCGACCCCTCCTCCGACGGTCATACGGCGGCCGCCAGCTCCTCGCGGACGATCTGGTTCACCAGCTTGCCGTCCGCCCGGCCCTTGAACTTGGGCATCACTTCTCCCATCACCTTTCCGAGATCCTTCGCCCCGCCGGCAATCGCCTCGCGCACGGCACGCCGGATCTCGTCGGCGTCGACCGCGGCGGGCAGGAACTCCTCGAGCGCCTTCCCCTCGGCGAGCTCCGCCTCGGCCCGGTCGGCGCGGCCGGCGGCGGTGTACTGCTCGGCCGCTTCGCGCCGGCGCTTGATACCGCGACGTAGGACCTCGGCCGCCTCGTCATCGGACACGGCGTGTTGGAGCTCGAATTCGCGGTTCTTGAGGTCTGCGAGGATGGTGGAGAGGAGGAGCGTGCGCCCTTGATCGCGTTGTTTGCGGGCCTGGTTCATCGCGGCGCGGAGCCGCTCGGGCAAGCTCGCCACGTCAGCTCGGCTCTTCGGAATGACGGTGCGTGTGCAAGTCGGCCAGGATCCCCGCCTTCTCACCCTCTGGGTAACTGTGACGGACAGAAAAACTTAGCCCGGCCGATTGCGGGGGGCAACCCGTCCGAGCCCTTATCCCGGCGGCCACGTCATCGGCCGGCCGCCGAGCAGGTGGAGGTGCAGATGGAACACTGTCTGTCCGCCGTCGGGGTTCGTGTTCACCACCACGCGATACCCACGACCCGCGATCCCGATCTCGCGCGCCAGGTCGCGCGCGAAGCCGAGCAGCTTCCCGAGCAGCGCCGCGTCCTTCGTGTCGTTGAGCGTGGCCACGTGATGCGTGGGGATCAGGAGGAGATGCGTGGGCGCTTGCGGGTTCATGTCCTGGAACGCCAGCATGCCGTCGCCGCGTTTCACGACCGTCGCCGGGATCTCGCCGGCGGCAATCTTGCAGAAGACACACGCTCCGGGCATACACATCCACCTCCGAGGAGCCCGGCCCTCACGGACCGGGCTAACGTCCGAACGCCTGGCGCAGCTGCTCCCAGAACTTCTTGCCGGTGTGCCCTTCCGCGGGCGGCTTGCTTTCGATTTTCGCGAGCTGCTCGAGCAGCGCGCGTTGCTCCGCGGTCAGCTTGACGGGCGTCCAGACGTGCACGCGCACGTGGAGATCGCCGCGACCCCCTTCCCCGACCCGCGGCAGCCCTTTGCCACGCAGACGGTATACGGCACCGGTTTGCGTGCCGGGTGCGATCTCCAGGGTCGTGTCGCCGTACGGCGTCGGGATGCCAACCTCCGCGCCGAGGGCCGCCTGGGTGAACGAGACCGGGAGGTCGTAAATCAAGTCGTCGCCCTGGCGCTCGAACCGTGGATCTTCCGCGATGTCGAGCACGGCCAGCAGGTCGCCGGCCGGACCGTTACGGGGCCCGGGGACACCGTGTCCCCGCATGGTGAGATAGTGATGGTCGGCGACGCCCGCGGGGACGTTGATCTCGAGCTCCTTGTCAGCGCGGACGCGTCCGTCGCCCTGACACTTCGGGCAGGGTTGCTGAATCACCGTGCCCTCGCCTGCGCAGCTGGGGCACGGCGACACCGACACGAACTGTCCGAACATGGAGCGCGCGGCCCGGCGCACTTCGCCCGTTCCGGCGCAGGTGTCGCAGCTCGTGGCCTTGGAGCCGGGGGCCGCTCCGGTGCCGCCGCACGCGGTACAGCGATCCAGGGTGCGCACCTTCACCTTCTTGGTGGTGCCGCTGGCCACCTCGGCGAGACTGAGCTTCAGCGTGACCTTCAAGTCCTGGCCGCGATGGTGCTCGCGTCGAGCGCGCTCGGAGCCGCCGAAGAAGGCGTCGAACCCCCCCAACCCGCCGAAGTCGCGCATGAAGATGTTGAGCGCTTCCGACAGGTCGAACGGCGCGAACCCCCCGGCCCCCGCCCCGGCGCCCCGCTTGAGCCCCGCTTCACCATAGCGGTCGTACGTGGCGCGCCGCTCGGGGTCCCGCAGGACCTCATAGGCTTCGGTGATCTCCTTGAACTTCGCTTCGGCGGCGTCCTTCTCCCCCGACGCGACGCGGTCGGGATGGTGCTTCATCGCGAGGCGGCGGTAGGCCTTCTTGATCTCGGCCTCGTCCGCGTCGCGCTTGACCCCCAAGATGGTGTAGTAATCGCGTTTCACTCGAGCAGCTCACCCACGAGGCGGCTCGTGTGATCGACGAGCGCCACGATCTTGTCGTACGGCATACGGGTCGGGCCCATGACCCCGATGACTCCGGCGAGCGGGCCGAGGCGGTAGGAAGCGGTGACCAAGGTGAAGGGAGCGAGCGTCGCGTCCTGGTGCTCGCTGCCGATCGTGATGGTGAGCCCCTGACCGAGCCGCTTGGCCAGCGCCTCGCGCAGCACGTCGCGACGCTCGGTCACCTCCAGCAGTCCCTGCAGCCGCTCCTTGGTGGCGAACTCCGGCTGGCCGGCGAGCAGCTGTGCGCTCCCCAGCACCACGCCCCCGCCGACCGCGCCGGTGGCCTGGACGTCGAACAGGTCGTCCGCTTCCTGGATGAAGATGTTCAGGAGCTCGCTCGACCCGGCGTCGGGCGCGGCATCGCGCAGCCGCTCGGACAGGGTTGCGCGGATCTCGCGCAGCGTCAGCCCCACGAGGCGCTCGTTCAGCACCACCGCCACCTGCACGACGATCTGGGGCGCCATGCGAGCGGGCACTTCCACAAAGATGGTGCGCACCACGCCGCTCTTGAGCGTGAGCACGAGGAGCAGCCGGTCGGACCCCGCCTGCAGCAGCTCCAGCCGCTCGAGCACGGCCTCGTCGAGCGTCGGGCCCACTGCCACCCCCAGCTCTTTCGTGAGCACACCGAGCACCTGCGCCGCCCGCTCGAGGATCTGGTCCACGGCGTTCCGCTCGGCGAGCTCTTCGCGAATCTGGTGCGAGTCGGACGCCGACACCTGCGACAGCCGCATCAACGAGTTCACGTACACGCGGTAGGCGAGGTCGGTGGGGATGCGGCCGGCGGAGGTATGGGGGTGGTAGAGGTACCCCTTTTCCTCGAGGTCGCTCATCGTGTTTCGAATTGTGGCGGCAGAGAGCGTGTGGCCGAACCTCTTGGAAATAGTCCGGCTCCCCGCCGGCTCGGCGGTTTCGACGTAGGTCTCGATGACCGCCTCGAGGACCTGGCGCTCGCGCTCGTTGAGGGACCCTGCCATGTCACCCAAGCTATTACCCTCTAACAATTTAGACCGCTCGCCCCGCGTTGGTCAAGTCGCTGACGAGGGCGTCCAAGCGGAGCCAACCTTCGGGCGTGCAGACCACCCGTTCCCCCTGCACATCGACCCACCCCTCGCCACGCCACGCGGTCAGGCGGTCGGCCGGACAGGCGGACCGAGGTAACCCTGCGTCGGTGCGCAAGGCGAGATACAGGCGCTCGAGTTCCCGTTGCTCCTCGGACAGGACCTCCTCGGCGTCGACCGCCGACCGCCCGGCGGCCACCGCGCGCCGATAGGCCTCCCACGCAGCCAGATTCCAGCGACGCGCCTTTCCATCGAAGGAATGCGCGGCGGGCCCGAGCCCGAGATACGCGCGACCAGACCAGTAGGCGGAGTTATGACGAGAGCGAAACCCGTCGCGACACGCGTTGGACACCTCGTAGAAGTGATAGCCGGAAGACGCGAGCCGTACCTGAGCACGCAGGTATTCTTCCGCGTATCGCTCGTCGTTGGGGGCGGACGTGGCACCGCGTGATATCCAGCGGGCGAGCGGGGTCCGCTCCTCGACGGTGAGCCCATAGAGGGAGAGATGCGCAGGCAGCAAGGCGCAGGCGAGGTCCAAGTCGCGCGCCCAGTCGCGCTCGAGGTCCGCCGGGAGCGCGAAAATGAGATCGAGCGAGATGTTGTCGAACCCCGCGGCACGGAGGGTCCGCACCGCGTCCCCGATGCGCGTCGCGTCGTGAGAGCGATGCATCCATTGTAGCACCCGATTGTCGAAGGACTGCGCGCCCAAAGACACACGATTGATGCCGGCGCGACGCCACGCCCGCGCACCGTCGGGCGTCACATCCTCCGGATTGGCTTCCAGCGTGACTTCCACGCCAGTGCGGAATGCGGAATGCGGAATGCGGAATTTCAATGCGAGTCCGTGCAGCAACAGGCTGATCGCTTCGGCTGGGAGTAGGGACGGAGTGCCGCCACCGAGGTACAAAGTCTCCAAGGTCTCGCCACCGAGATCCCCGGACTGGCGCCCGGGGTCAGTCGTCCCAAGGAGTGTCAGTTCCCTCAGTACGGCGTCCACGTACTCTTGCGCCGGGATGTGCTTGCGCACCGCGATGGAGAAATCGCAGTAAGAGCAGCGGCGCTGGCAGAAGGGGACGTGGAGGTAGAGGTGCTTCACTCAAGGAACGTAATGCGGAATGCGGAATTCGGAATGCGGAATGTCATCGTACGGGTCGTGTCGCGAACGACCTTCCCCTGCAATTCCGCACTCCGCATTCCGCATTCCGCACTTCAGGTGAGCCCAAACACCATCCCCGGCCGTTGCTGGACCACCCCCCGCATCTCGAGCTCCGTCAGCGCCGTCAGCACCGCACTCGTCTCGGCGCCGGCGGTGGCCACCAGCGCGTCCACGTGCCTGGGCTCCGAGCGAAGGGTCTCCCACAGCGAGCGCTGCAACGCGCTCAGGTCCGGTGGTGGAGTGCGTTCGGGTAGACCTCCTCCGGCCGCGCGTTGAGCCGCCCCCGGCAGGCCCAGCTCCTCGAGAACGTCTCCGGGCGCGAGTGCCGGCTTCGCGCCCTGCTGGATGAGTTTGTTGCAGCCCAGTGAGGTGGGGCTCGTGATCGGCCCGGGGACGGCGAGGACCGCGCGCCCCTGGTCGAGCGCACAGTCGGCGGTGATCAGGGCGCCCGATCCGGGCGCGGCTTCGATCACCACGGTCACCCCGGCGAGTCCGGAGATGAGGCGATTGCGCCTGGGAAACGCGCCAGCGTGAGGCCGCTCGCCCGGCGGCAGCTCCGTGACGAGGCAGCCGTGGGCGACCATGCGCTCGTACAGGACGCGGTTCACGGCCGGGTAGATCACGCCGAATCCGTTCCCGAGGATCCCCACCGAGGCACCGCCCGAGTCCAAGGCGGCCGCATGCGCGATCGCATCGATGCCGCGCGCCATGCCGCTCACCACGACCACGCCCGCGCCGGCCACACCGGCGGCGAGGAGGCGCGCCGCGGCGGCGCCGTAAGGCGAGTGGTCGCGACTACCCACGATCCCCGCCGAGGGACGGGCGAGCAGCGCCGCGTCACCCCAGGCGAAGAGTAGCGCGGGCGGATCGGGGACCTCGCTCAGCAGCGGAGGAAACGCCGCGTCGTCGGGAAGCAGCACGGCGGCACCGAGGCGATCCAGCTGGTCGAGGATCTCATGGCCCGCCTGCGGCGAGCTGGCGCGGATCGCGGTGGCGGCGGCGCGGCTGAATCCCGGGAGTGCCGCGAGGGCGCCGTGCGGAGCGCGCAAGGCCGCCGCCGCGGTCTCGAACGCGGCGACGAGAGTGCGCAGCCGCGCGGCCCCGATGCCCGGGACCTGCGCGAGCGCCAGATACGCTGCTACCTCGTCGCGACTCCGGCCCGCAGCGCCTGCCATAACGTCTCGAGCAGCTC
>Ga0207684_10004424_pt1 | contig 13237 bp, 20 predicted proteins | sample KBSK5501metaG_FD_184342 | JGI IMG/M metagenome (GOLD analysis project Ga0207684, IMG submission 184342) | Corn, switchgrass and miscanthus rhizosphere microbial communities from Kellogg Biological Station, Michigan, USA - KBS K5-50-1 metaG... | ecosystem: Host-associated > Plants > Roots >...
GGTGCACCGGATGGGGCCTTCCGCATCTCCTTACAGCGTCGGCGTCCCGGAGTGAGTTTCTTACGCGGCTGAATACCCGGCCCGCACGTTCCCTTGTCAACGCTTCGACGCCGCCCTCGCGCGAGCGGCTCCGCATGACTCAGGGCCGATGTGGGTCGCTATTTCACATTCGTATGACTCTTCCATTCACTACACCTCGCCGGTTTAACCGGCGCACAGGAGAAACGAAATGAAAATCAAAGTGACCAGCGTATACGTGGACGACCAAAACAAGGCCCTGCGCTTCTATACGGAGGTACTGGGCCTTGCCAAGAAGACCGATTTCAGTCAGGGCCCATATCGGTGGCTGACCGTGGCCTCGCCCGAGGAGCCGGACGGCACTGAGCTGCAGCTGGCGCTGAACAACAACCCGGCGGCCAAAGCGTATCAGCAGGCGATTTTTCAACAGGGCCAGCCCGCGATCATGTTCTACACCGACGATGTCAAGGGCGACTACGAGCGGATCAAGGCGCGCGGCGCCGAGTTCACGATGCCGCCCACCGACGTGACCGGCTCGACCATTGCGATGCTGAAAGACACCTGCGGCAACCTCATTCAGCTCACCCAGCTGGCACGCTATTCACGCTAAGGAGAAGAAGATGACCGATCGCGACCAGTACACACCGGGTCCGGCCAGCGGGGCGCAGGTACGAAAGGACGGAGAGAAGTGGACGCTCATTCTCGTCAGAGAGCTGCGCCACTCGCCGGAAAAAGTCTGGCAGGCGCTTACCGACCCAGCGCATCTGCGCGAGTGGGCTCCCTTTGAAGCCGATGGGAGCCTGGGTACGGTTGGAACGGTGAAGCTCACCACGGTGGGAGCGCCCACGCCGCAGGTTTCCGAAACAACAGTGACGCGAGCCGACGCTCCTAAGCTTCTTGAGTACAAGTGGGGTGGCTTCGATATGCGGTGGGAGCTCGAAGGCTTTGGTGCCGGTACGCGCCTGACGCTGTGGACCAACATCGGTCACCGCTTCATCGCAATGGGCGCTGCCGGATGGCACATTTGTTTCGATGTTCTGGATCACCTTCTCAGCGGAACTCCCATCGGACGCATTGTCGGCCCCGAGGCGATGAAGTTCGGCTGGCAGCGGCTGAACGCGGAGTACGCCAAGCAGTTCGGGATTGAAACGCCCAACTGGCCGCCTCAGGCGGCTCAAAAATCGTGAATCGAGGTGGATCGCAAAAGAATTATCGAGAAGGATCGAGACAACTCCCGGAGCTCCGTTTACCAGAACTGGCCTCGTGGGACGAACGAGTTGCCGTTCCGTCGGTTCTGGTCCGCTCACATAGATGCTCTCGAACGCCACCTCGACCGCACGGATCAATCAACAATAACGAAAAGGAGGAAGAACCCCATGGAATCGACCCTGCAGAAGCCGGCCTTCGTCGCCGCAAAGACCACCCCCAAAGCTACCACACGTTCGGTTTTTCGCTGGATTCACCTAGTCTTTAGCATTCCGATACTCGGTTACATTTATAGCCCGTTTGACCAAATTCCAAACTACGCCCCCGCCACTCGGTTTTTCTTCGTTCCTGTGCTTGTTCTTTCGGGATTGTGGATGTGGAAAGGCCATGTCGTTCGACGACTTCTTTCGAAGAGATCGGCCTAGCAAGACGCTGCGGCAATAAGACGACTCGCATGAAAACGGGACAAGAATTCGGAGGCATAAAGATCCAATGAATCCATCGGAACGTATTGACCAGTTGATCGCAGGACTCACAGACTGGCGTGGCAAAAAGCTCGCCAGCATCCGCAAGAGCATCCTTGAGGCCGACCGGGAGATAGCCGAGGAATGGAAGTGGATGGGAAGCCCAGTGTGGTCTCGCGACGGAATCATCGCGGTCGGCAACGCCCACAAAGATAAGGTGAAGCTTACCTTTTCCCACGGGGCGAGCCTCCCAGATCCTGACAAGCTCTTCAACGCGGGCCTCGGAGGCAACGTGTGGCGAGCGATCGATTTTTTCGAGGGCGATAAGATTAATGAGCGTGCTCTAAAAAATCTCGTCCGTGCCGCGGTTGATTACAATCAGATCAAATTGAAGAGGAAAGCGTCTGCGGGTACTCGAGTGAAAGTACATAAAAGTAAAAAGTGATGAAACGACTGCTGTTGGCGCTCCATTGCGCCATCCCGCGTTCCAGCGGCTTTGGCTGGGGCTGAGCATCTCGTATCTCGGGGACCAGTTCACCATCATCGCCTTGCTCTGGTTCGTGCTGCAGTTGACCGGCTCTGGTGCGGCGGTGGGCCTCGTCATCCTCTGCTTCGACCTCCCCGGCGTCGTCACCGGGGCGATCCTCGGGCGTCTGCTGGATCGCTACCAGCCGCGGCTGGTGATGGGCTACGACAACCTGGCCCGAGCGGCACTCATCGCGGCGATTCCCACGCTCTACGCCCTGGGATCGTTGCAGCTCTGGCACGTCTTCGTGCTGGCGTTGCTGGCCGGAGCGCTCTCGCCAGCAACCGCGGCTGGGGTACGGGCGTTTGTGCCGCACCTGGTGGACGACGCCGCCCTCGATCGCGCCAATGCGCTGACCGCGACCAGCCTGCAATTTTCGTATCTCGCCGGCCCAGTGGCAGCAGGCTTCGCCGTCGCCAGGCTGGGCGGTCCCTGGGCGCTGTTCATCGACGCCGCCAGCTTCTTGCTGATGGGCCTGCTAGTGCTGACCCTGCCCACGATCACTCGCGAACCACGTGTCGCACAGCATGCGGCAGCCAATCGCCGGCTCGGCTTCGGAGCGCTGTTCAGCCTGCGCTACGTGCCCGCGCTCACGCTCCTCTCGCTGGTGTTCTTCTTCTCCTACGGCCCGTTGGAGGCGGCCCTGCCGGTCTACAGCGTCCAGACATTACACGCCAACGCCGACGGCTACGGGCTGCTGTGGACCGGCTTCGGCGCGGGGGCCTTCGCTGGTGTGTTGACGCTGACCAAGCTCTCGCGCCGCTGGCGGCTGAGCATTGCCTTACCGATGATCGCTGTGCTCTGGGGAGCGCTGCTGTGCCCCCTGTTTTTCATCCGACAGCTCCCGCTCGCGATGCTGTCCCTCGGTGTGGCCGGGGCATCCTGGGCGCCCTATACGCCGATGGAAACCACCCTGCTGCAGCGGCTCGTCCCGTCCGAGATACGCGGCCAGGTCTTCGGCGCGCGGCATTCGCTGGTGGTAGCGGCGGCGCCGCTGGGAGCCGCGTTCGGTGGCGTGCTGCTGCAATATCTCTCGGCGCCTGATCGCTATCTCTGGCCTCGCCTGCATCCTCGCCGGGCTGGGGGGCCTCGTCTCCCCGTCACTGCGTCAGTTGCAACGAGGAAGCTCCTAGTGTTCCGGCAGCGCATGAACGCCGAGAAAGAGATCTGGGCGACATGAACGGATTCTTTTCCGAGTATGAGAATGATGGTGGCCAGGGACGGAGTTGAACCGCCGACGCCAGCCTTTTCAGCTACCAGCTTATCCCTACCATTTTTCAACTTAACTTAGCAGAGTGGCCCCCAGTTTTGTGACCATTTTGTGACCAGCGCCGATGTTCGCCTAGCGTCGGCTTGGAAGCTAAGCATCCAGTGTTCGAGACCGTCGAGAACCGCTTGTTCTGACAGCGATGCCCTCCAATTTCCTCTCCCCTATTTTTTAGATCCATGAAAAGCGCCAAAACCGATCCACCACATCTATCCAAGCTCAGAATGACCCTTCTTTTCGGCAAGACTTTTGGCACGTTTACCGACCTTCTTCAGCACCCCTTCAAGTTGTTGCCGTTCTTCCGGAGAGACGTCCTGGAACGCACGTTTGATGAGTGCGGCGTGCCGGCGAAAGAGAGGGACGAACATTTCCCGCCCTTTTTCAGTCAGCGCCACCGTCCTGACTCGCCGATCGGAGCTGCTCTCGACACGGCTGACGAACCCCTTCTTGTGCAAGCGATCCACCGCCACGCTGACTGATCCGGGATTGAGGTCAACCTTTGGGCCGATGGCGTTCACCGGCATCGGCCCCTTGTGCAGCAGTACGTCGAGGACCCGAAAGTCAGAGTCTCCCAGACCCTCCTCGGTGATCGGCGTAAGGGCATAGCGGGCAATCGAATTCCGGGCTTTCAACATGATCAACCAAGTATGAATCGCTTCCGGAGGCCTTTTGCGGTTTTCCATAACAATGTGAATCCCCGTCATTATACTCGACATCATATATATCGATATCGATAGACATGATATCGATGGGTATTTTTAAATCTAAAGACGAAAGGGATGACGACCATGACGAACACGACAGTAGCTCCAGCACAAACCACAACCACCACCTGGAACATCGACCCGGCTCATACCGCGGCTGAGTTCAAGGTCAAGCACATGATGATCGCCAACGTGAAAGGCCACTTCTCCAGGGTTTCGGGAGTGTTGATCCTGGATGAATCTGACCCGGCAAACGATCGCATCGAGGCCACCATCGAAGCTGCCTCCATTCACACCCGCGATGAACAGCGCGATGCTCACCTCAAGAGCGCCGATTTCTTCCACGTTGAAAAGTTTCCCACCTTGCACTTCAAGTCGACGGGTATCAACGTCGTGGACGAGGGAGAATTGTCGGTGGAAGGCGACCTGACTATCCGGGGGGTGAAGCGCAAAGTCCGCTTTGCGGTGGAAGGGCCAACGCCGCCGGCCAAGGATCCCTGGGGGAACACCCGGATTGGGGTCTCGGCGAGCACCAAGATCAATCGCAAGGACTTCGGTTTGACGTGGAACGCTGTCCTCGAGAGCGGCGGAATTCTGGTGGGTGACGACATCACCATCACCCTGGATGCGCAATTCGTGAAGGCTTAACAGTCAGCCAGACGTCTCATCCCCAAGAGAGCTGTTCCGGATCGAGGTATCGCAAGACGCACTCGCTGCCGAGAGGAGACAAGCCGGGTGCTGAGTCGAGGCCCGGCACCGAATCGTGCACGGGCAAACTGTATTAAGAGTCCTTGATGGGAGGTAAGAATGTTGTACCAACGTCGTATTAGCCGCATTCATGACATTCCTGAACTGGCCCCTGGGTTCGTAGGGCCGGGGCACCTGGCAGCGCCAGTCATCTCGCCCGACGACTTCGCGCTCAATGATCCATTCATACTGCTGATGGACGACCATTTTGATATCGGAGATCGTCCCGTGGGCGGACCTCATCCGCACGCCGGGTTCGAGACCGTTACGCTGCTTCTCCAAGGGTCAATCTACGATCGCGATGAAGGCGGGTTCATCGAGGCGGGCGAAGTCCAATGGATGACTGCAGGCCGCGGGATCATTCACGGTGAAAATGTTGGAGCCAAAGGAAAGGTTCGTCTTCTCCAGTTGTGGCTGACATTGCCGAAAGCTGACCGATGGACCGAGCCGGGGTTTCAGACTATTCACACTGACGCCGTGCCAGTCCGGCGAGAGAACGGGGCAGAGGTGCGGATTTACAGCGGCGGATCGGGTTCACTTCGTTCCAAAACGCGGAATCATGTGCCGGTTACAATCACGGAAATCACTTTGGAACCGCACGCTTCGGTGAATCAGGAGATCCCGAGTTCGTACAATGGACTTGTGTTCATGCTTCGCGGCTCGATCCAGGTTGGCGCCAACGCCACATTCCTCAAAACCGGGCAGACTGGATGGCTCGACCGCCCGAAGGTCGACGGGGCCAGTTTGTTGCGTGTGACTGCCGGCGAAGAAGGTGCACGGCTCGTCTTCTATGCAGGACAGCCGCAGGGCGATCCAATTGTGTCGTACGGGCCGTTCATCGGAGATTCGAAGCAGGACATCGTCCGGCTCTATACGGAATTCCAAAGCGGACAATTTGTCAGTTTGAGCGAACTCGTGAAGGCCGCCGTTTGATGTGCCTTCACGCATTTCTTCCCGCACGCAGAGGCCTGCACCTGCTGTGACCGGCGGGATCGCAGATGTGACATTTGACGTTCATGGGCCGTACGTTGAAGGTTGCTGCAGATCTCGGACGTTTGGAGATTCACAGTGGAGTTGCTTTACGGACAGATATGGACAAACCTTTACGTGTCGGCATAATCGGGCTAGGCGCAGAACGCGGTTGGGCAACTGCCGCCCATATTCCCGCGTTACATGCCCGGTCTGGTGATTTTGAGCTTGCACTCTTCACAAGACTCTTTCCGCAATCGAAGAGTCCGCAGACACCGGCAAACGCGTGCGAGTTGTTTGACAGGCTCGTGGATTTCATGCGCGCATTCAGCGGACTCATTCAAGCGTCACAAGATTGACTTGACTCGATGTCTCCGTCATATGAGTCGGCAAGGTGAAATGAAAGGTGGCTCCTCGTCCATCATTGGCGGTCGCCCACAACCGGCCGCCATGCGACTCCACAATGGAACGGCTGATGGACAATCCCATGCCGCTGCCCTGCGGCTTGGTCGTAAAGAACGCAGAAAAGATCTGATCCACCTCCTCCCTTGGCAGCCCCACGCCTGTGTCACTGACCGAGAACTGGAGTTGACCGTCCTGCAGTTGCGACTTAACCGTAAGCTCTCCGCCTGAGTCCTTCATGGCTTCGATGGCGTTGAGCATGAGGTTCATGAACACTTGTTGCAGCTGCACACGGTCGACCATGATTTTGGGCAGGTCGGTGGTCAGTTCGGCGCGCATGGCAATCGGGTATCGATGGGCCTCACCTTTCAGCAGCGTGAGCATTTCGTGGATAATTCCGTTCACGTCGACCAACTCACGTTGTGGAGGAGATTTCTTGTAGAGCGAACGTATACGGTCGATGATCTCAGCCGCACGATTCCCATACTTATCGATTCGGGCTGCTGCCGCACGGGCTCGATCAAGATTGGGCGGTTCGTTGTAACGAGCACCCCCGCTGAGAGCATCTTCCAGTGCTCGAAAGACGCCCCCCAATCTTCAGGGTGGATTTTTTCTCGCACCGTGGCTAAGGGCTGACGCAAAAACAACTACTCACTGAGAGTCGGATAGCAATCATTACCCAGGGCTGGGCTGGCCCGCTACTCCTAAGATCTGATCACTTGCAAGCACTGTAATCATTAGCATTGACACTTATGTGGCTGGCGCTCCTGCACCTCAGACCGTTGTGTTAGAGTTCCGATTGAAAGACGCAACCAGTCGGAACTATAACATTATGAGACCACTCGCCTTCGATCCCCAAGCCCTCCGCAAACACTTGCTCCGCCACAAAATCGCAACCTTGCCCGAACTCAAGAGCGCTCTCGGTACCGCCACCGACCTCACCGTCTTTCGCAAGCTCAAGCTTCTGGATTACCTCTCCAGCTATACCCATCGCGGCCGCTACTATGCCCTCCGCGAAACCGCTCGCTTCGACGACGCAGGCTTGTGGTCCCAGGATGCGGTTTGCTTTTCCCGCTACGGCACTCTCGTCTCCACCCTCGAGGCCCTCGTCAATCAATCCCCGCGTGGCTGCTTCGCCGACGAACTGGCCGACACCCTCCATGCCGAGGTCCAAGATCCCCTACACGATCTGGTGCGCGCGCGACGTCTGCGTCGCTCTGAGGTGAGCGGACGCTTCCTGTACACTTCCGTCGAAAGTCGCCAGGCTCGAGATCAGCTCCGCACCAGGAAAACGGCACAGTCGGTTCCTCTGGTGGCCGATGCTTCCGCTCTGCAGATATCTCCCGAAGAACTCAAGGCCGCTATTTTGCTCTTCTACAGTCTGCTCGACGAGCAGCAGCGTCGCTTGTTCGCCGGCCTGGAATCCATCAAACTGGGGCACGGCGGCGACCGTATCGTGGCCGAATTCCTCACCCTGGATCCGCACACCGTCGCCCGCGGACGCCAGCAACGGCTCGATCAGAAGGTGACGCTGGCACCCACCCGCCACTCGGGCGGCGGACGCAAGCCCGTGGAAAAAAAATGCCGACATCGTCACTCTAATCGAGTTCCTGCTCGAATACGACACCGCCGGGGACCCCATCACGGGTCTGAAATGGTCGCGCCCAACCCCCGCCAAGATTGCCATGGCGCTGAGTGACTTCGGTGTCCTGGTTAGTCCCAACACCGTCGCCCGTCTCCTCCATCCCATCCGCGACAGAGTCTCCGAATGTTGTAACTGGAATCACGTGGCATAGATATCGCCGCGCCCCTTCAGATGCACATCGGAACGCTTATTGGACGAGTAATGGACTTTTCTGGATTCTGCAGAACTGGACTTTCTCCTCGGCCGTGAAGCCCGGCCAAATCAAGCTTGATGATAGGCGAATCATGTGGTAGGATTTTCCTACCGATGGCAACCCACAATCCCACTCTTGAATACCTGACCACGACTAAGATCGGCGAGAAAGGCCAGCTTACAGTCCCCAAGCAGTTCCGCGAGGATCTTGGGTTGGGAAATGGTGCGCCCTTCGCTGTCTTGCGCCTGGGGGATGGCCTCATTCTTCTGCCGGAGCAGCAGCGCTTTGAGCAGCTTTGCGAACAGGTGAGTGCAAACCTGACCGGCGCCGGTCTGGCATCTGACGACCTTTTGGCGACGCTCCCTGAGGCCCGCAGTCGCGTCTATGCGCGCCGCTACGGAAGGAAGCCTTCGGCAAGCGTTGCACGGCGCCGTTCTCGAAGCCGTCGCGGAAAGTGACCGGCCAGCCCAGAATCCGCCTTTTCCTCGACTCAAACGTCCTGACTGGAGGAATTGTTTCTCCCTGGGGACTCGACAAGGCCACGCTGTCGCTTTGTGCCGCGAGGGTCTGCAAGCTAGTTTTGGCAGAGGCAGTCCGGGATGAAGTGGAAGAAAACCTACTCCTACACGCACAACGTCTGCCGGCGATCGACGTCGATCAGTTGATTGAGGACTATCGACGTCTCATTAAACTAACCAACCCCGAGGCTGTTCCCTACCCAAACGCAGACCTGGTCCGAGCAAGTCGGCATTTGATACGCCACGCAGCGGATGTGCCGGTGCTTCTGTCTGCCATCGCCAGCAAACCGGACTGGCTGCTAACCCACAACACCAAGCACTTCACGAAGGCCGTCGCTCGGCGGACATCTCTCCGAATCGCCACGCCCGCGGAGTTCTTCCGGGCACTGTCAGCCCTATTTAGATGACCTCGTAGCGATCTTGACAAGTTGTCGAAATGGCGTGGCCAAGTCTTCATGTCTGTAGCAAGGTGGTTGCGAGTCACGGGCCGCACGACCTACCTTCGTCAATTGTCGTAAGAATTGGAGGCTCCGGAATACAAATCCGCACAACCGTCTTTGCGGTGACCGGTCGCTGGCCAGCCGGGCAGTGAGCGGCATCAACCACACTTGAACAACTGTTGATCCAGCACGCACCGGTCAAGGCGGTGCCATTCACGGCACAATGCCCAGTCAGCGGCGGCGGTGAAACCGTACAAGATAAGAGTGGCGGAACTGTGCAGCATGCCACTTTTACCCGCAGCCGTTGCTGTGATGCCAATTGGGCCGCCCGCTGCCACGCAGGTTGCGATCCCCGTGTTCGGGTCAAGGGTAGCCACACTCTGGTCGGATGAGGACCATTGTGCGGCCACATTTGCTTGCGTCGTGGGTGCAGAATCGAACGTACCCGTAGCGCTGAAAGGAACGGTCCCATCTGGCGCGGAGGCAACTGCATCACTTGGTTGCACAGACAAGGCAATCAACTGCCGCGGTTGAAAGCTACCTCCGCCACAGCTCACGAGGAGTGCACCATACGAGATCAAACACGCCAACGCGCAAGAGATCGATCTTGTTGGCCTCATCCGCCGAAGTTTTCTGGGCATTCTCATTTGTCACTCTCCGTTTTCAGCGAACAGCGATAGGGACGCTTGAGAGCCGTCGCCTTCGCTACCCTGCGACGTTTCCTCCAACGGCTCCCAACTTTCCGCCCAGAAGCCTGTGATGAGGCAGGCCTGCCGACCTCGCTTCTGAGGAATGACAGGCAGGACATGCAGAAGGTCTCGCTCCACAAATCGCACCGCTCCGTGTGGCCGCTGCACACAGCAATAGAACGGCCTGAGCACTGACCGGAAGCAACCTGGGGAGCAGGCGCGACTCCCTGAGAATCTACCTAGTTCATGAGGCATCTGTCCCAGCCAGTCCGGCTACTGCAGAACGAATGATGGGGGAAAGGGGCAGGGCAGCAATGGGTTGGACCGGGACCAAAACAAGCCCCCCGATACGGATGCAACTCTGCGGCTGGGTTGCATCGAGAGAAGATTTTGAACTTGAGTCAGCCGCAGAATCAGTGCGTTCAAAGAGCGTAATCTTGTCCTCCAGTTGCCAGCCGGAGTCGTGAGAGACCCGTGTCTCCGGAACGCCCACCGAGCGGGCGATTGGGGCTCGGAGGCGCGGCAGTGGCCGTAGGCGACGCTGGGGTATCCTGCCAACCTTGGGCAGTGCGTAGTTGCAGGTTTTTGTATAAACGTTACCGCACTCTGGCGAGTTGCCGCAGTCGCATCGACCAAGCTGTAGTCGCAGCCTTTTACGCCGGGATGATGCTCGTCGCACGGGACCAGAAGCACGGCATGTACGTCTCCGTTTGGAAGGATTCCCACCCCGGCAATCTCTCCTCTATCATTTATCGTGAACGCGAAGGTCCGCCGGTAGGTGACGGCAAATTGCCCCGGTTGAACCTGGTCTCGCATGTTGCCTGGACGAAATGGGCGCCTGGATTGGGCGTTGTCGTCCCATCCGGATTGAACAATACTTGCGGGGGTTGGCAAGGGTGCGGAGCGAGCGGAGACGCAGCGCCCTCGCCGCAAGATAACTCCGAGCCAAGCGGTCCAACCGGTACGGCATAGAGCTGGCCAAAATAGTTATTCTGCGCAAGCCGACTGGACTCGGAGAAGTCGAACACCGTGTAGGGGAATCCGGTACGGGCAAAGATCGTTCCTGAGACCTGCCATCCATTTACCAAAGCATCCGGACCGCGCCCGCCCAATACTGTCTTCATTGGGAGTTCTCATACAAAGGAATGACGCACGTCATACTCTGCCGGCCCATAGCTGCCACGAAGATTCCTTGCGTCTTGCGGAGTGACTGAGGTGCCAAATGTAAAACCGAAGAGGCCACCGTTCGATACCTCATCGAGTGCTTGCCCGTAGGTATAGTTGACCTGGAACAGACCCTGACTCCACCGGCTGAACCGATGCTGCAAGGAAGCACCCAAGATGAGTGGCGTGCGCTCCGATCCCCTGCGCGCGACATACTCCCAACCGGTACTGGAAGCACTCTTCAGCATTCCCGCAGATCCGTGACGGTCATTTCAACCCACGACCCAGCTAAAACTGTAGCGATGCTCGGCCGTCAAGATTAGTAACCTTAAGTCGTCTTCTCGAAGTAGCGTCGATCGGCTTTCAGATCCGAAAAGCACTTTCGCGGCGATCTCGATGAGCGTTGCGACACTTGGTCAAACCTGGCTACCCAACATGCGGTCCAGATTGAATGCGGCGCTGATCAACGCGAGATGAGTGAAGGCCTGGGGGAAATTGCCCAGCGCCTCGCCCTGCGGCCCGATCTGCTCTGCATAAAGCCCAAGATGATTCGCATAGCCCAGCACCCGTTCAAACAGCAATCTGGCCTGATCCAGTCTTTCGGGATACGCCAGGCCTGCGCGTGTCAGCGCTTCCACAAGCCAAAAGGAGCACATGTTAAAAGTACCTTCCTCGCCCGGGAGTCCGTCAATACGGGGATGCGGCGGATAGCGATGCACGAGGCTGTCGCTGACCAGGCCCCCGCGACTGGGGCTTTCAAGGATAGCGTCTATGGTGCTGAGCATCCGCGGATCGGTCGGAGCCATGAAGAAGACGAGCGGCATAATAAGGAGGGAGGCGTCGAGGTCCTCACTACCGTAAAACTGTGTAAATGATTTGCGTTTCTCGTTCCAGCCCTGGGTCATTACTTCTTCGTAGATGCGGTCCCTCTCGCGGATCCACTTTGCGCGGTCGGCTGGAAGAGCACGCTTATCGGCGAGCCGGATGCCACGATCAAGAGCTACCCAGTTCATGACCTTCGAGAAGACGAAATGCTCCTGCCGATTGCGCATCTCCCAAATGCCGGCATCCGCAAGCTGCCAGTTCTCGCAGATCCACTCCATAAGATTACGGATCTTTACCCACATATCGTACGGCGTCGGGCTGACATACTTATTGGATAGATACAGGGCATCCATCAGTTCGCCATAGATGTCTCCTTGAAACTGCGAGACCGCCAAATTGCCGATTCGGACCGGGCGGGATCCCCGGTACCCTTCCCAGTGGTCCATAGTCAGCTCGGGAATATCAGCCTCACCCTCGATCGTGAACATCACCGGACTAGGCGCGTTCCGGCGGGCGTGCTTGGACGCGTAATCCTCGAGCCAACCCAGGAAGGCCGCCGCTTCGTCTCGGAAACCGATGCGCAGAAATGCATAGACCGTAAAGGCGGCATCGCGCATCCAGGTGTAGCGATAATCCCAGTTGCGAACGCCTCCGATGACCTCCGGTAAGCTCGTGGTTGGCGCAGCAATAATCGCCCCGGTAGGTTCAAAAGTAAGAAGCTTTAACACCAACGCCGACCTGTGCACTTGGTCCCGCCAGCGCCCATGGTACGTGCAGCCGGAGAGCCAGTTATGCCAGAATTTCACGGTGCTCCGCAGCAGTTGCTCAGCATCTTCTTCCGACGGCGGAGTGGGAGCACCGTCCCCGTCGCTGTTTTCCCCAAGAATGAAGGTCTGCGATTCTCCTTCGGTGAGCGCGAATTCGGCGGATACCCCACCTTGCCCGTCATCGCTGAGCGGCACGGTAGTTGAAAGAGCTAAGGTCAAGCTGCCTGACTTGAATCTCGCCCCGTTAGTCTCAATCACCGTCTCGTGAACTTGCCGTCCGTAATTAAAAGCCGGACGGCACGCGACCCAAATGCGCACTGCTCCCCTAACGCAGCGAACGCGGCGGTAAATGTGATGGTACTCAAGGGAGTCGGAAGGCAGCCCCGCCGGCATGAAGTCTTCAAGTTCGACAATTCCGTCTGGGAGCAGGAATCGAGTCACTAAGACATTGGTGGAAGGCCAATAAAACTGTTTGTGCCGCACCCCGACAGGGCCAGCAGCAATTTGGAACCGCCCCCCCTTCTTATCATCTAAAATTGCCCCAAAAACGCTGGGCGAATCAAAGTGAGGATAACAGTACCAGTCGATCGAACCATTCATGCCTACGAGGGCGACAGTTCGCATGTTGCCGATGATTCCGTAATTTTCGATAGGCTGATACGACATTGCGTTTCCTGTTGCGTCGAAATGAAC
>Ga0207684_10004425_pt1 | contig 13236 bp, 18 predicted proteins | sample KBSK5501metaG_FD_184342 | JGI IMG/M metagenome (GOLD analysis project Ga0207684, IMG submission 184342) | Corn, switchgrass and miscanthus rhizosphere microbial communities from Kellogg Biological Station, Michigan, USA - KBS K5-50-1 metaG... | ecosystem: Host-associated > Plants > Roots >...
GAGCTGGTCGAGGACGTCATCCACTCGATTAATGGGATTCGTAACTCAACTCACAAACTGCGCGGATGCATCGTGCAATCCGAATTGCCTTCTTTTTTGCGCTAGTCTATTGCATTATTTATGCAGATATCAATAATGCGTTCGGAGAGATCGTTGAAATGGAGACAGGATAAAGGGAGAACTGAAATGACTAACGTTCAAATGGAAATCTCAACAAAGAGCGAGGTGGCAAACCAGGCTACTTGTCGTAACACCGGTATCCACCACGTTGGATTGCACGCCACAAACCCTGTTGCGTCTGCGGAATTCTATAGGGATGTCCTTGGCATGGAGATCGTCGGCGGGAGCGCCCCTGATCATCCGCTTGGTGCAAGCGCCTTTTTGAGCAGCCGCCCCAATGAAGAGTCGCACGAAGTCGCTCTGTTCGCCAACCCGGCTTTTGCGCACATCGCCTTCAAGGTCTCTTCACTCGCCGAATTGCGATCATGGAGACGCTTCAGGAATTTCCCGACTCGTTCTTCGCTACTAGCCACTTGTCTCTCCTAGAGCACGAGTTACGTTTCGGCACACATCCGGGACAACTTTCGAGAAGTATAGTGCAGCCGCACGTCAGCAAGAAGAAACGCCGGTAATCGACCGCCATGGAGCCATCAGGGATGGAGAAATCAAGATGCCTCTGTGGGTCTTTAGTGACTCACTTGGCGCATTCCACAGGTTGGGTAGCGGCGGGTTGGCGCTCCTTTGTGCAGAGAGGGTTACGTCTCTCATAGTTGGCTCAGACGCGCAGCGGAACTGCAGTCAAGGACGCGCGTTTTATGCGCCTGTGTCAGCAGTCGTGATCCTTGACGGCTGCGGGAGCGAAGGGCAGGGTTTCCGACTTAAGGCTTTCGGGCTGCAATATCAACTCGGATCACGTTCAAGTAGTCGCCGGCGGATTCGAGAGCTTGCTCGGCATCATGGTGAGAAACAAATCCGGTGTCATCATAAAGGGCTGTATTGCGCTTTCGGCGGAGACGATCAAAGACGACCAGCAACCCAGCATGTTCCTTGTCGATGTGCGACCGCACAAAATCGATGATGGCGATGTGGTGCCCCGGCTGACTTCTCGCACGGAATCCATGGCTGAACATGAACCCCAGGGAAGCTTTGAGCATCGCTTCGTAGGCTTGCTGAAGGCAAGCCTCTTCGTCAAAGGCGAGAATTTTGTGAGCCGAGGCGAGCTTCTTGTCCGCGCTCGTCAGAAAGCGTTCGATCTGCGCCCAATCAACGGCGTGCGGCTTTACTTTCTTCATTTGAACCTACGAGCGCGATACGCTTATTGTGCCAAACGTTTTCCAGAAACGCATCCTTCCGAGCGCGGCGCGACCCGAATTCCTTCGGCGTAAGCACGGTGTAGTTAATTTCGCGACCCAGTTGCCGCTCAAGCCTTCCCACCGCCTGTGCTAAGTCTTCCCCGCGCGGGGAGCCAATCACGAGCACGTCTATATCGCTGGCGGCGTCCTGTTGATTGCTTGCAAACGAGCCGTACAAGTAAGCTTTGTCTATTCCCTCAATTTTCTTGAGGGATTGTGCGATCAACTGTGTCGCGCCAATAGTCTTCGCAACGATCTTGCGCACTTCATCAAAAAGCGGATATTGCCGGTTCAGTTGAAAATACTTTTGGCGGCCAATCACTTCCGACCGAAATAGACCATCGCGCTCCAGGCGTCCCAGCTCTTTCGACAGGTTAGACGGATCGATGCTCAGCCGCTCCGCCAAATCCCGCAAGTGGTGACGGGCCGTTGGGTTTGTGAAGTAATAAGCCAGCAGTTGCTGGCGCGCCTTAGAGCGAAAGTCAAGCATTGTGGTAGAAATATACCACAAATGTGGTAATAAATGACAACCAGCGGCTGTAAGTTAAGTTACTGCAGGGAATGCGCCGTAGTCCCCAATTTAGTCCCCAGTGCATGAAGCGGTTTGACCTCGATATTGGCGAATAAACCCCATTTTGGGAAGTAGACTCGCCCGCGTTACTTCACGGAAAGTTTGAGTCTGATTGGATTTGGTTACTGCGCTCAGATTAATGGTGGCCACGCCTGTGTCGATCGAATTCTTTGTTGCGGGCTTGGCGTTCTTGCACCCCACGGAGGCGAAGAAGCTCAAAGGGATGAGCAGCAGCGCGGCAGTAGCCTTGGCCATCATCAGCTGAATGCCAAGTGGCGAAGTCTCCAGCATTGACAAGTCCCCGGTGAAATTATTCCACTTCCCGCCACAGTTTACACTTTCGTATCTTAAGGAGGCGGAGCTGTTGCGCTACTTCGCCTCTCGAATATCGATACATCGCTGGCGATTGTTTTTGACACGGCGGAGCTACATCTCTAAACTCTCACTATGGAAGTGCACCTCAAACCCGAGACGGAATCCCGCTTGAACGAACTGGCCTCCCGAAGCGGCCTTCCGACCGACGATCTCATGGAAGATGCGATGGCGGGATACCTTCAGGAGGTTAGCGAAGTCCGCCACATGCTCGACGGCCGCTACGACGACATCAAAAGCGGACGCGTGAAGCCAGTTGATGGCGAAGCATTTTTCGAGAGCTTGCGCCAGCGTGAGGACGAGCTACTGAAGAATCGCTCTTCGAAATGAATACCGAGCAGGGTTTTACTCTTCACCCTGGCGCGGCACAGGACATCACCGACATTTGGGAATTTATCCTTGAGGATAATCCTCTGGCCGCCGCCCGCCCCGTATTGGCGATACTCTGCTCAGCCAGCAGGCTTAGAGCGCGATAACTCTTTGCAATCACTAGCCAGAGCCGAGGTGCTGTGATGACGCCAATCGTCTTCATCATGTGTGCCGGATCAGGCGGCTTGCGGCCGTACCTGGCCCCTGATGCTGTTCTTCGCAGGGGAAGACAACAGGCGATCGACGGAAGCTGCGCCTGCGCCGCGAATCATCAAAAAGACCGTAATCGCCAGCGCCAGGAGGTGGAACTCAAAGCCTTCTCCCTTTTGCGTGCCCGCCCAGTTCATGAAGAAGCCGAACTGACGATGGACCATGGCGACCGCTACCAGCATGTTGCAAAAGGTTCAATCGACAAACATCTTCTCGCCAGCACGGTGCTCCTGGCGTAGAACCACGTCTTGCTTCCGGTGCCATCGGCGGTACAACTCGCAGAAGCGACTGTAGCGATATCCCTCGGGCTGGCTCTGGCGATACTCCTCCCAGAGCAGTTGCACCGTCACATACTTGTTGCTTTGCAGCTGGCGATGGATGGCTGCGAAGTCGACGGGCCCCCGGGCCGGTGGACTGCCACCCACCGGCGCAGCGGGAAAAAGCAATTCATTCAGCCGGCAATCGTCACAATCCTCGGGGAGAGGCCAGCTCAGACCCGCTGCCGAAGCTCGTTCTAGATAACGATGAACGCTAGATTGGCCGATGGAACAACTACGGGCGATCTCGTTCTGCAGCAGGCCGAGATCGTACCGCAAACGCAACACTTCTTTGATTTTTCGCATGGACAGAGCCTTCTGGGACATTCGGTTTCTCCTCTAGCCAGAGGAGAAATTCCCATTGGTTGTCCAGCACCGCTTTCCGCTCCAACTCAGAAAGCCCGATCCAGAAACGTCAATATCAACCCCGGTTCCAACCCGCCTCTTTCAATCGCGGTTCGAATTATTCACATCCCCGGAAATCAGAGAGGGACCTGATTACTTCTTGTTTTGCCAACCAACCACGAACGATGCGAGGCAAAACGCTCAATCAGTAGCAGGTTGGATCATCTCGCGAATTGAGGCCCAGCCCGTTGGACTGTTTTTGTAACGTATATAAACGACCATCGTCCGGCCTTTGAAAAGAAAGGGGGCGCCTCCTCCTTTTGGAGTACCCCTAATCGCAAACAGGGTTTGTTCAACCGCAGTGTTGTCCTCGATCAAAAGACTTTCGACTTGGTTTTTCACAAACTCCAAAGTGAACTGCTGTAGAGTTGCGCGCAGGTCTGCTGCGACAGCATCACGACCCTTCAGGCATTTGTGGAAAGCCAATGCTTTAATTACTTCGGGATGGTGATATTCCATCGCACCGGCTACGTCTCCCTTGGCAAAGGCGGCACGAATGGCCTCACTGGTCTTCTCCAGGGCGTTTCGATCTTTGTCGGATGCGCCGTAGACGTTTCGGGCTAAGCAGACCAAAGCAAATAACGCCAGGGCAGTTGGATTTCTGAAGGATCTCATGACAGTCCCGTTCCTCCGACTGAACGATTCGGGCAAATTCGTATTGTAGCGTTCGACCGGCGACCAGCTGTCCTATGAACGATGCGTCACTCTCGTCGAGTATTCTGGGTTGTTGACGGGCAAGCGGGAAGTAATCCCAAGGGAAGGGTTGCCGACGATACACCCGGAACGGCCGGGCGCGAACGACGGGGCTGTCAGGCGACGTTGCTGTCCAGGGCGCCTGTAGATTTTGCCGCCCTTCATCACAAACTGAACGTCTTGCATCGCCTCGATGTGCTGGCTGGGATCGCCACCCACAGCGACGATGTCAGCGAGAAGGCCCGGCGCGAGCCGTCCACGATCGTCGACTTCGAGCAACTCCGCAGCTCGGATGGTCGCGCTCTGTATCGCCTGAACGGGTGTCATTCCGCGCGCGACCAGGGCCTGGAATTCACGCCACGGGTCGTTCTTCTGGAGTGGTCCGTCCGTTGAAAACGCAATCTTCACTCCCGACCGAATCGCCTGCTCATAACTGCGTTTGGCCCTTGGCACGATTTCTTCATACTTGCGCCGAACCGCGGGCTCGAGGCTCGCTGTGTCTATTGCACCGTCCAGCAGATATGCTTGCGGCACCAGCCACACGCCCTGCGTTTTCATGAGCGTGATTGTTTCCGGGGTCAGCATGGACCCGTGCTCGATCGATGCCACGCCGGCATGGAGAGACGCTATGATCCCGTCCGTCCCGTGCGCGTGCACTGCGACACGCAACCCATGCCGGCGCGCCTCATCAACCCCTGCGCGCAACTCTGCTTCCGAGTATTGCTGTGCGCCGACTGGCCCCTCAAAGGAGAATATTCCCGCGGTGGCACACATCTTGATCCACTTTGCGCCATGCTTGATCTGATACCGAACCGCCTTGACCACCTCATCGGGGCCGTCAGCCACGCCCGCCTCTGGTCCTCGCTCCAAGATGCCTGGTGCAAATCCGGTCAAATCGCAGTGTCCGCCGGTGATCGTGATGATATGCCCGACAGGTATGATCCGGGGTCCGTCAATCCAGCCGGCATCGGTTGCGTTGCTCAGTGCAACATCGACAAATCCGGTTGAGCCAAGGTCGCGGACTGTTGTGAAACCATTTTGAAGTGCGAGTCGCGCATTGCGGGCTCCTCGCAGTGCCCACGTTGCGGGGGTTTCGTAGACCCGCTGTCTAATCCAAGCGGAACCCGGGTTCGTCCATCAGATGGATGTGCATATCCATCAGTCCCGGTAATAGCGTCGCGTCTCCGAGTTCGAGGACTGTGGCATCGGTGGGAACCGCGGTGGGATTGACGTCACGGATTCTATCGCCCTGGATCACGACAACGCCTGTGTGTCCGAATCTCGCCCGACACTACATCTAACATCCTCGCGGCACGAACTACAGTTGTTTGCCCATAAACAGCAGCACACCGAAACACGAGGATCGACGTGGGTAGAGAACCGCGACGCAGCATTTGCTCTAGCATGTGTCCTCCCATCTCTGATGCGAATTCTGTTGTCGCGCCGCTTCACTCACGAGTGGCGTGATTCGTGTAGTACCAGGCTTTGCCGAAGGAAAACGGGCGACAGGCGTCGCGGGGCGACAAAGTGGGTTGATTGTATCGAGTTCATGACCAACCCCAATGACTTTCTTCCGACTTGTAGGCTGGCACTTCGCTCCGGATGCTACGTCTGGGTGATTGTGTGCGACTAACGGGCTATCCGGACACTGAGGTTTAGCGTGTGGAAACCATGTGGTTTCGACCCACCGCTCCAAAAGGCAACAGTTTCGGCCCAGTATTCCGAGTAGCCGACCACATGTCCACAACCGCCCCCATCGCCTTCCAAATGGCAATGGCCGTTGGACAGGCAGATTCAGGAGCCGCATCGTCAGGTGTTAGAATCTGGGCCAAACTCTTTGGCGTCTGGCGCTCGATTACAAGCTTTAGGTCTCATGAGCGAGGTCAGAGTCTCAATGCCGACGGAGCATGGGAAGCGGCACCACATTGACCTAAATTTAGGTCTTTTCACTCTTCTTCTGCTCTTACTTATAGGCGGAGCCATCGTCCGCTCTGCTATAGCAACCCGTCTTGATGGCTTTACCATCGATGAGGCGTATCACATCGCTGCTGGCGTTTCTTACGTTCGCTATTCGGATTTTCGCATCAATCCTGAGCATCCTCCGCTGGTCAAGCTGTGGGTGGGAAGCCTTATCTCGGCAACGGGCTTCCACTTGAGCAACATCCGCCCATTCGCTGACAAGGCTGATGAGCGCAATTTCGCGGAGGAGGACGTCTACTTCAATAATGATTTCAATTCGGTGCAGCGTCGCGCGCGGATCGCCATGTGGACGCTGAACGGATTGCTCTTGGTGTTTTTTGCGTTCGCCGTGCACAGGACGTTTGGCCCTGGGGTCGCCCTCGGGACTTTACTCTTTCTCGCAATCGATCCCACCGTGGCCGCCCATTTGCCCGTCGTGATGACAGATTTGCCTGTTTCGCTGCTCTCTGCGAGCGCTGTGGTGCTCGCTGTCCCTGCCTTGCAGGGCTGGGCTTGGAAGGATCTCCTAATGTGCTCCCTGGCACTCGGACTTGCGCTGGCGACGAAGCATTCGGCGCCCATTTTTCTCATCTTCTTGGTTTTGACAGGTGTCGCCCTTGCTCTTGCCACACCGGTCTTGCGGTCCGGGGATTCGCGCTTCGTTCGCTTCGCGAAGCTCTCGACCGTTTTGATTGCCGCGCTGATCATTCTGTGGGGTTTCTATCTCTTCCGATATGCGGAAAGCAACTTAGGACGCGAAGTCTTTAATCGCCGACTCTCGAACAAGATCGCGGAGGTGCATTCACCCATTTATCGTTCGGTGCTAAAAGGGATGGCGTCAACCCACGTCGTTCCGAGGGCGTATATTTGGGGTTTCGCCGACACTATCCGGGCCGGACTTGAAGGACGTGTCGACTCGATCACCGCTTTTGGCCGTCCCTATTTGGGAACGGGGCCCAGGTATTTCTTCCCAGCGATGATCGCCCTCAAACTCCCGATTGGCCTGAGTGTTTTGGTGCTGTTCGGCTTGTTCGTGTTTTTCAAGCGGCTCTTGCTCCCTGGGTCGAAGTTAGAGCTTGCCATAGTTCTGGCGGCAACTCTTCTGTTTTTGCTGGTACTGGCGTTGGGCTCTACCTATGCAGGAATCCGCCACGCGCTTCCCATTGTCGTTCTTCTCGCGGTTCCTGGAGGATGCGCCATCCAGACAGCCTTCACCCGGCGTTCGAAGTTCTGGAAGGCTGTCGTGGGCGCAGCAATGGCTGTCGCAATCGCGTCGGCTGTGCCTGTGATGCGCCCGTGGGAATACTTCAACGAAATTATCGGCGGTACAAAGAATGGGTACCTGTACTTCAGCGACGAAGGTGTGGATCTTTGGCAGCGCGGCAAGGAACTTGCCGCATACTATCATCAGGTCGTTGAGCCAGCTGGTGAAGTTCCCCTCCTTGACTACGCACTCTTTGGACCTGAGGAGAAGGCGCGGCATCTGGACTGGGTTGGCCGCGACAAAAAACGCGACGAAGCTCGGGTTAGCTCGCCCACCTTTTCGGGAACAATACTGGCGAATGCCAAGTTCCTGGGCGAAAAGCCTTTTTGGGACACGCCAGATCTGCGCCACACCGCTCCCACCGCTCGCTTCGGAAATCTGCTGGTATTTCGAGGAACGTTCAACTGCGGCGGCATCTTCGCCCAGAACCTCTATTATGATGCCCGGTCGAAGATCTATGCCGAGAAGCCGGATTTGGAAGAGGGAGAACGATTGCTACGGCAATCGGTCCGTCTGGATCCCAAAGAGTTCTTCGCGGACATCCAATTAGGCAACGTTTGTCTGAAACGCGGCTCCCGCGAAAACGCTCTCCGCGCCTATTCCGATGCGTTGCAGCATGCCCCCAACGATCCCGGACTCGTGCGATCGATTGAGGAACAAATCAGACGGGTGTCTTCAGAACCTGTGGGTCAGGTCCCTGAACTACGAGATCCGTTTATGGAGTGAACCCACGGGGGATGACGGGCAAACCAGAAATTATCGTGCTGGCAGCCTGTTTTGTCAGGATCGGAATCTCGTATTTCCACTTTGGATGTACCCGTCGCGAACATCACTCGGGCTTCTGAGACCAGGGGGGCACAATTCCATTCACGCGAGCATAAGCAATGGATTGGCCGTAGTGCTCGTTCACATGAGCAAAGATCCGCAAGTAGATCCTCCGGACCGTCGTCTTCTCGCCGAAGAAATCCGTGGGTTGGTCGAGTTCGCCAGGTGTCAATTGTGAGAGTCGGTTGCGGACTTCATCAAGAGAGGACTTCAGCATTCGCGTCACGGCGTCTTTGTCCGCAACTGTCTTCTCCAGTTCGCCCATACGCTTAAAAACCGCTTGCGTGTCAGGTTTGCCTTTGGCATCCGGCGGCAGATTGGGAAAGTATTCAGATGGGAGCTTCACCCCGGTCAAGGAGAGGAGCAGGAAGTTGCCATTGGCGATGTGGACGTAAACTTCGCTCACGGAGCGCACTCCTGCCGCTGGTCGCCAGGCGTATTTGTTGGCTGGTATGGCTTGGGAAAGTTGATCTAAGTGTTTGCAAGTCTCTGCAAAGTCATCCAGGTACTCGGTCTTCAGACTATTGGCATTCTGTCCTTGCGCGGCTGACAGCGAGGCTGCCAACAATAGGAATACGGCATGGCAAACCAAGGCGTTTTTCATGGCGGCAAAATGATACAGCATTTGGTTTCCCCACTGTTGTCATCTTGAATAGAGCTAGGATCGACGGAATATCCCCAATGCCAGTAACTTCTTGTTTGCCGAAAATAACCGGCCAATCTGTCTAATTCAAACCTATAAAACCTGTAGCCGGAATGCTTTATTCTCTTGCGGCGATTGGATTTGAGGAGAAGGAGCTCCGCTTCCGGCTCAGATCTTGGCAGGTCAATGTCGGTGGCAGAGCCCCATCGACTACGATTCTCTTTATCCCATTTTCTGCGCCGCCGCACAAGCTTGAAACTGAGTGGGAGAAGGACTGCGACAAGATCTTGCGGAGGTGCCCTGTATGTCAACGGGAGTCGATCATCGGCCACGGACGCCGCCGCAAGCAGGCGCACGATCAGCATCATGATTGGATTACGATCCATCGCGGTCGCTGCCTCACTTGCAGGAAGACCTTCACTTTTCTACCGCTGTTTTCTCTCCCGTATACGCATTACAGCTTGCTGGCGCGGTGTTACGCGTTCCGGCGTCGATTTGTAGAACACTGCTCCTGGGAAAAAGCGACGCCTATGCTTAAGGATTCGAATCGCATACCCGATCCTTCCACACTCCGTCGTTGGTCGAACGGGGTGGACCGCTCTCAACTTGTGCTGACCTTTCTCCGCCAGACGCTTGCGCGGATTGCTTACTGGCTGGGGCAGCGCGATCGGCTCCATGACGAAGCTTGCTTTGTGCGTTGGCTGACTCCGGCTCTGCAGATCCTTAGGCCACTACGTCTTTGAGAAAAAATTTTGTTGCACCCACCATTGTTGCCTGGGAATGGTGGCGGGCTCGTCGTAGGCTCGGCCCTTGAAGGTACAGGGCCATGGGCGAGGATGTCGAAAAACTCAAAGAGCGCTGGTCGCTACTCGATTATCTACAGCAGAAGAACTGGGTTGCGCAGCCCGCGGGTTACGATTCCGAGTTCGTCGGACTCTGCCCGCTGCACGCGGAAACTCGGCCTTCGTTCTATGTCAATGCCCGCAAAAATGTTTTCTACTGTCATGGCTGCGGTCAGGGTGGGGATCTCATTCGCTTTGTCGAGTTGTCCCGCCATATGTCCTTCCGCCAAAGCCTGGCCTATCTCGAGCAGCAAAGTGCTCTTCCAGTCAATGCCGTCGACTCTGCCGCTGTGCTTGAGGACGCGGCCGCTTTCTATCAAAAGCAACTCGACCGCTACCCTGAGGCGTTGCGCTATCTTCAGCGACGCGGAGTTCATAACGCTGAGCTCATCCAAGAGCTGCGCATCGGCTATGCGGGTGCGAGCCTGCGCCGTCATCTGATTGTGCAAGGCTATCCTTTCGATGTCTTAAGGCGTGTTGGCCTGCTCAACGCGCTAGGCCGCGACACCTTCTACGCTCGCGTTGTTTTCCCCTGCTGGCAAGAGGGGCGTATTGTCAATCTCTACGGCCGCAGTCTTGGCGACGCCTTCCCTCATCGCTTTCTGCCCGGCCCCAAGGGCGGCTTATATGCCTGGGACCAGGTCCAGTACTGTCCTGAGGTGATCGTCGTCGAGGGACTGTTCGACTACGTCGTATTGCGCCAAGCAGGATTTCATCACCTCACCTGTGCACTGGGTAACCATCTCAGCGCCTATCAGTTTCGGCAGCTCGGTGACAGACCGCGCACGGTTTATCTCACCTTTGATTTCGACGCTAATGGCAGCGGGCAACAAGCCTCGCAACGGCTAGCAGACCGTCTACGCGCGCGAGGTATTGACAGCCGGTGTGTCCTTCTACCTGATGGCCACGATCCCAACTCCTTCTTCGTCCACGGCGGTGATGCGCAACAGTTTCAATCTCTGCTGGAGGCTGCTCAGCCATGAAGTTCCGCATAATCTACCCGCAGAGCTCGAACAACGCTCAAAGTCCGATTCGCGTCATCGAGCAAACCAGCCGGCAAGAGGTCGGCTGGATTAATCGCTACCTGGACCGGGAATACGTCCGTCGCCTCGCCAACACATCTCTGCGCGCCTATGCCTACAACCTGCTGCACTTCGTTCGCTGGTGGGACAGTATCCATCACACCGGCGACATCGTGGAACAAGATCTTAGCGAATCGACACTCCTAAATTACGTGCGCTTCCAGTCCAGCCAGCAACCTCGGCCTTCGGCTTCTACCATCAACGACCGCGTTGCCGTCACGGATCGTGCCCTACGGAATGAGTTCCCGGAAGCGCCCTGCCAGAGGGCGCGCGGTTTTCAGCACGCATTCTTGCGGCGTGGACCGATGGGCCTTGCTCGCCCACAACAGGCGATGAGCCGCCTACGAGTGAGTGTGCCTAAACGCAACATCGTGCCGCTCTCGGTGAATGAAGTGGCGCGTTTCTGGTCCAGTTTTCGCAGTTCACGCGACTTAGCAATGGTGGGTTTGATGCTCCTGCATGGGCTTCGGTCCGCCGAAGTATTGGCCTTGAATGGCGACGATGTGTGGCTTCCCGAAGCGCAACTGCGTGTACGCGGGAAAGGCAACAAACTTCGCTTCCTTCCCCTGGCGCCAGAAACTATTCAACTGCTCGATCACTATCTGCAACTCGAACGTCCAAGCCCCTGCAGTGCCGCGTTGTTTGTCGTTCTGAAAGGGCGCGCACGCGGAACACGCATGAATGCTGCGGGATGGCGTTCATTGTTCCGCCACCATCGTCAAACCACCGGGATTAAGCTCGCCCATCCGCATCGTTTTCGACACACCTTTGCTTCGGATATGGTACGCGCCGGTATGAGCCTGCCTGCGCTCATGCGACTGATGGGTCACGCCGACATCCAAACCACTCTCCAATATGTGCGGATCACACCACAAGATGTCTATCTTGAGTATGCGCGCGCAGTGGCGCAGCAGGTTCGTCCCCTCCCGAAGATTTCCTTATGAATCGCGCGCGTCGTCCTCCCCTCCAACATGCTCTGGCGCCCACGTTTGATCGTGCGGTCGATTCTCTCAGCGCTGCACTCAGTCGAGATACGACGCGTCACTACCGCGGAACCGTTCGAAAGTTCCTGGTCTATCTTGGCGCCCAGCATCCTCAAGTGAATCGTCTAGACCAGCTGCGCCGTGAACCCCACACTCTGGGCTGGATGTCTCGCCTGCGCTCGCAAGTGCCCCCGCTCACGACCGCCTCCTCCAGCAACCACCTCATTGCCCTGCGCGTCGTTTTTAACGAATTGGCTTGGACGCAACAGCTTGTGGAACTTGCTCGCCTGATCCGTCGTGAGGATATTCCGCGTGCACCGCAGCGGTTACCACGGCCACTCACAACCGAGCAGAATCAGCTCCTCCAGAAGGAGTTTCTTCGCCGCAACGATCTCGGGGGGAATGTTTTTCTGTTGATTCGCCATACTGGCATGCGCATCGGCGAGTGTGCCGATCTGTCGTGCGATTGCCTTCGTTCTACAGGCCCCAATCAATGGGCTGTCCATGTACCGCTCGGCAAGCTTAAGACTGAACGTATGGTGCCTGTGGATTCGTTTGTCTGTGAAATCGTTCAACGCCTCGCATTCTTTCGTTCCCTGGACCCGCTACCTGCGGACGGACAGCTCCTGGCCCGTCCACGCACCAAAGAAGCCTTGGTTCGTCAGCTGCGTGATTACTTGCATCAGGTCTGCCATGCTCTGGGTCTCTCTACTCGCATTGTTCCTCATCAGCTTCGTCATACTTACGCCACGGAGATGCTTCGCGCCGGCGTGAGCTTTCCTGTGTTGATGAAGTTACTCGGTCACACCTCTCCCGAGATGACCATGCGTTATCTCGACGTGGCGTTAACTGATCTCCAGCGAGAATATCAATTAGCTCGTTCACAACCTCGCCACCTTGTCCCCCAGCCGAAGGTGCCGTCCGCCCGCATTCGAAGCGGGTTAGACGAGGTGGTTGATTCTTTACTCGCTGCTCAACATGTCCTGGAGATGTTTCGCCGGGCTCTGCCAAAAGGCCCTTCTCGCAAATGCCTCGACCGCCTCTCTAACCGCCTTTCGAAGATTCTTAGCGAAGCCCGCAAACTCCCCACGCCCTGAGAGCGGGCAGAGATTGGCCGGTTATGCCGACCACCCATTCGCAACTGTCAGGGCCGGTGATAAAGGGAGCCATTTTCGCCGATTGGGGCCGGAGCCAGTGATCCACCAGAGAGAGCCCCGGTCGACGGAGACGGCAGTAAGAACTCTACGGCAGTTTCTAAATTGCCTTGCACGCGTAAGCATGCTTCACGTATAACCCGTGCGAGAAAACCAGTTTGGAATCCTTCTCTACACATTTGTTCTACGGCAGCG
>Ga0207684_10004426_pt1 | contig 13235 bp, 9 predicted proteins | sample KBSK5501metaG_FD_184342 | JGI IMG/M metagenome (GOLD analysis project Ga0207684, IMG submission 184342) | Corn, switchgrass and miscanthus rhizosphere microbial communities from Kellogg Biological Station, Michigan, USA - KBS K5-50-1 metaG... | ecosystem: Host-associated > Plants > Roots >...
GAACAATGCATCGCGGACAACTCGCTTCTCCAAGATTTCTTCGGCCGGCCCGTACTCCCCCACTTGGTGTTCGGTGATGGTCGGAATTGGTGATCGTTCAACGTAAAGAGCCAAGTGGAAGTCACCGTTCGGCGTGAGTCCACCAATCGCTCCATCCGCCGGAACCGTGTGGAACGCTGGACTCTTGAGGTAGTGAAACCGGACCGTCTTTGCGTCCTTCGGCGGCTGCGCCGAATCAGCCATGCACTCTCCCCGGGAGGCTGGTGGAGGCTATCACGGGGGGGGTACCCCCTACTACCCCCCTCCCCCCCCGGGGGGTACCTTAACGATCATACGGTCGTCAGGCTGCCGGAGTCTGTGTTGGCTCGTGAAAACGTGTCGCGATGAGTCCCACCCGTCATCTGACCACATGCCCACGCTGCCAGTACGCGGCGCTCGCTCGCGGGATTCCGTGGCCCCTGCTGGCGCTGACTCGTCCCCGAGTCGTCCCCGGCGCGCCGTAGCGACTGGTCGCCGCGAACGGCTATGGCCTTAAGTCTATGTATATCTGTTGATTAAGTGGTGCGCCCCGGGCGATTCGAACGCCCGACCTACAGATTCGTAGTCTGTTGCTCTATCCAGCTGAGCTAGGGGCGCACCGGAAGAAGACCATCATAGCCCGGCCCACACGCGCAGACAAGCAAACCCCGAGGCGCGCGGCCAGCGCGGCCAGGAGCGCCGCCTAGAAGAACGCGCTGAATGCCACCTTGCCCAGCACGTAGATCGCCCACACCCCGATGACACCCGCGGCGGCGGAGGCGATCGGGCGGCGGACGGCCACGCCGTAACCGGTCGCGAGGAGCCACAGGATCCAGAAGGAGAACAGGTCCAGGCTCGACAACAGCGAATAGAGGGGCTTGGCCGTGGTCGCCCGGTCGAAGAACAGCGCGGCGCCGGCCTGCACCGCCTCCTCCGGGTTCACGTTCCAGTCCCCCTTCAGGAACATGACGAGGAGCATCAGGGGTATCGTCACCAGTTTGACGGTGAAGAAGCTCCACGCCACGATGGCCATCGACTGGGGAAAGCCGACGTCGCCCGCGTAGAAGAACCGGAACACGAGCAGCAACAGCCCCGCCAGGGCCAGGGTGACGACGAGCGGGAACGCCACCGGGCCGACCCATCCCATCACCTTGAAGAACCCACTCTGGCTGTCGATGACCTGCTCCATGCGGTCGGCAGGAATGCGGTCGGCGTGGCCGGACTGCTCGATCTGGCTCCGGATGAACTCCCGAGGGTCGACGTTCTGCATCCACACCGCCGTCAACGCCAGGCCCAGGACCATCCAGCAGACCAGCGGAAGCCAGAAGCGCGGGCGGGCGACGATCGACGGGAACTCCTCTCGGGGCTCGAGCAGCATCCCCACCAGCCGCGGTCCGAAGCCACGCTCATCGGTCGTGGCCCGCGGAGCCACCGGGGCCGCGGAAGCCGTTGCCTCTTCCACCGAACCTCCTTTGTCGAGCGCGGACGACGTCATTCGTACCGCAGCGCCTCGATGGGATCGAGGCGGGCCGCCTTGGCCGCCGGCCACAGGCCGAAGAAGAGTCCCACCGCGAGCGCGGTGCCGAAGGCCACCAGCACCCAGCTCGTCTGGATCACGGCCGGGAACGGCGAGAACTTGTTGACGAGCCAGGCCACCCCGCCCCCGATGACGATCCCCAGCAGCCCGCCGGTGCCCGTGAGGGTCATCGCCTCGGTCAGGAACTGCCACAGGATGTCGCGCTTCTTGGCCCCCAGCGCCTTGCGCACGCCGATCTCGCGCGTGCGCTCGGTGACCGAGACGAGCATGATGTTCATCACCCCCACCCCGCCCACCACCAGCCCGATCGACGAGATCGCGATCATCACCATGTAGATGCCGCCCGTGATCTGCCGATACAGATCCGTGAGCGTGTCCTGGGTGACCACGGCGAAGTTGTCCGCGTCGGAGTAGCGCAGCTTCCGCTTGCGGCGGACCGCCTCGCGGATCTGGTCGACCGACTTGTCGATGACCACGGGCGAGAGCGGCTTCACGTCGGCGACCAGGAAGTTGAAGCGCTGGTCGCGCCGCTGGATCGCGCCGCGCGGGATGAGGATGATGTTGTCGCGGCTCTGGAACAGGAACTTTCCCTTCCGCTCCATCACGCCGATGACCCGGAACCGGCGCCCGTCGAGGAAGATCTCCTTGTCGATCGGGTCCACGCCCGCGAAGAGCGCGTCCACCACGTCGGTGCCGAGCACCGCCACCGGCGAGGCGCGGTCCACGTCCACCTCGGAGAGGAAGCGGCCCTTCTGCACGAACGCGTCGTGGACCGTCTCGTAGGCGTTGGTGGTGCCGAGGATGGTGGCGTCCTGCACCTTCTGGTTGCCGTACTTGATCATCTCCACCCGGATCAGCTCCATGGGGGAGATGGCGCGCACCAGGGGCAGGGCGGCGATGGCCTGCACCTCGTCCATCGAGAGGCCCTTCCTCTTCCGCCACTCCTCGTCGGAGACGTGCTCGCCGGGCGCGAACGGACGGATGAGGAGGACCGAGGAGCCCAGGCTCTCGATCTGGCGGGCCATGCTCGCGTTGAGGCCGGCCACGATGGAGCTCATGCCGGTGACGGTCATGATGCCCATGACGACGCCGAGGATGGTGAGCCCCGCGCGCAGCTTGTAGGCCTTGATCGCGGCCAGGCCCATCCCCACCGCCTCGCGCATCGAGAAGAGGACGGGCCAGCGGACCGCGATGCGGCGGGAGAGGCTCATTCGTTCCTCAGCGCGACGACGGGGTCGAGCGACGCCGCCCGGCTGGCGGGATAGATCCCGGCCACCAGGCCGACCAGGCTCGAGACGAAGAGCGCGAGCGTCACCGCCCACAGCCGCACGGGGGCGGAGAAGTCGGCGGACATGATCCCGCCGAGGATGGCGGCCAGGGCCATGGAAAAGACGGTCGCGCCGACGATGCCCAGGGCGCCTCCGAGGGCGGACAGCAACACCGACTCCACCAGGAACTGCCGCAGTATGTCGCGCCGGCGGGCCCCGAGCGCCTTGCGGACGCCGATCTCGCGGATCCGCTCGGTGACGGAGACGAGCATGATGTTCATCACCACCACTCCCCCGATGATGAGGCTCATGGCGGTGACCACGATGGTGACGACGTAGATGCCGCGGGTGGCGCTCTGCCAGAAGTCCATCACCGTCTCGCCGGTCTCGATGCTGAAGTCGTCGGGCTTGGCGAAGCCGAGGTGGCGCCGGGCGCGCATCACGACCCGCGTCTGGTCCTGCGCCGTCTCCATGAGGTCCATGTTGCGCGCCTCGGCCTGGATGACGACGGACCGGCGGGTGCCGTAGAACTTCCGCCAGGTCGTGATCGGGACCCAGACGAAGTTGTCCTGGCTGTTTCCGAAGATCTTGCCCTTCCGCTCCGCCACCCCGATCACCCGGACCTCGTGGCTGTCGACGAGGATCGTCTTGCCCAGCGGCTCGGTCTGACCGAAGAAGGCGTCCTTGATGTCGGCGCCGATCACGCCGACCGGCCGCGCGGTGTCCACGTCGTCCGCGATGAGCTGCCGTCCCGTGATGAGGTCGCGCACGGAGCCGATGCGGCTGAAGTTCTCGGTCACGCCCATGATCTCGACGTCGGGCTGCTTGGTGCGGCCGTACTTCACCGTGCGGACGGTCTGCACCCGGGCGCCGACCTCGCCGCAGGCGTCGCAGGCCGCCTTCACCGCGTCCATGTCGGCGAGGAGGACGTCCTTGCGCTTCTGCATCTCCAGCCACATGGCGCGGCTGGTGATGATGTCGGGCATCTTCTGGATGCTGAAGCTCCGGCTCCCGAGAGACAGGACCTGGTTGGCCATGTAGCGGTCGAGCCCCTCGGTGATGGCGACCACGGCCACGACCGACGAGACGCCGATGAGGATGCCCAGCACGGTGAGGAACGAGCGCAGCTTGTTGGCCCGCAGGGCCGCGAGCGCGATGGCCGCCGCCTCGGAGAAAGGCATCTAGCGCCTTCGCTCCTCGTCGCTTTCGATCTTCCCGTCCCGGATGTGGATCGTGCGGTGGGCGTGGTCGGCGATGTCCTTCTCGTGCGTCACGAGGATGATGGTGTTGCCCTCGAGGTGGAGCCTTTCGAAGAGGCGCATGATCTCCTCGCCGGTGGCGCTGTCGAGGTTGCCCGTGGGCTCGTCGGCGAGGAGGATGGCCGGGCCCATGACGAGGGCGCGGGCGACGGCGACCCGTTGGCGCTGCCCCCCCGAGAGCTCGTTGGGCTTGTGGGTCATGCGGTCGGCCAGGTCCACCATCTCCAGGGCCCGCCGGGCCTGGGCCAGGCGCTCCACCTTGGGGATCCCCGCGTAGACGAGGGGCAACTCGACGTTGTGCAGCGCGGTGGCGCGGGGCAGGAGGTTGAAGGTCTGGAAGACGAAGCCGATCTCGCGGTTGCGGATGGCGGCCAGCTCGTCGTCGTTCATCTCCGAGACGACCTTGCCTCGCAGCACGTACCGGCCCCGGCTCGGCGTGTCCAGGCAGCCGATGAGGTTCATCAGGGTCGACTTGCCGGAGCCCGACGGCCCCATCACCGCCACGTACTCGTTGGGAGCGATCGTGAAGCTCACCCCGCGCAGGGCGTGGATCTCTTCGGCGCCCATGACGTAGGTTCGCCAGAGGTCCTCGGCCCGGATGAGGGCGCCGTCCGTCTGGGCGGTGGTGGAGGGAGGGACGGGAGCCACGCTCACGATCGGGCCTTCCGGACCTCGGGCTTCACCTTGACCTGGTCCCGGAGCGTGCGGAGGGTCTTGTACGAGCCGACGACGACGTCTTCTCCCTCCTTGACCCCTTCCAGGACCTCGATCTCGGTCTCGCCGATGATCCCGGTCTTGACGGGGTGGAAGGTCGCCTTGCCGTAGGAGACGACGAAGACCCCTTCCTTCTCCGCGCCCTTCTCGGTGGGCAGCGCGGCGTCGCGCTCCGCCGTCTGCGCGCCGGCGGGGTCCATGACCTTGCCCTGCTTGGAGATCTCCCGCACCACCACCGCCTGGATGGGCACTGCGAGCACCTTCTGCTTGCTGGCGGTGGTGATGTCGGTGGTCGCGTTCAGGCCCGGGCGCAGGGTCGGCGGCGGATCCTTGAGCGTGACCTCCACCTTGAAGTCCTTGGCCTGGTTGGCGGTGTTCGTGCTGCTGGCCTGCTGCGTCGTCAGGCCCCGGGGAATCGCGGAAGAGCCGATCTCGGTCACCTCGCCCTTGATCTTCACCCCCTCCAGGGCGTCCACGCGCGCCTCGGCCGGCTGTCCGATCCGCACGTTGCGGATGTCCGTCTCGTCCACCATCACCTCGACCTCCATCACCGACAGGTCGGCCACCGTCATGATGACGGTCGGGGAGAAGCTCTGGGCTCCGATGACGGTCTCGCCCTCCTCCTTCTGGAGGCTCGTCACCACGCCGTCCATGGGGGCGACGACGGTGGTCTTCTCGAGGTCGTCCCGGTTGGAGGCGAGCAGGGCCTCCCCCTGGGTGATCCGCTTCCTCTGGGCTTCGACCGCCGCCGCCTTCATCTTCAGCTCGGCGTCCGCCTGCTCGAAGGCCTGGTCGGAGACGAGCTTGTCGGCGTGCATCTTCTTCTGGCGCTCGAACGCGAGGCGGGACACCTCGACGTCGGCCTGGGCCCGGGCCAGGTCCGCCTTGGCCCCCTCCAGCGCCGCCGCCGACTGGCGCTCTCCGGCCGCGATGCGGGTCGAATCGATGCGGGCCAGGACCTGGCCCTTGCGCACGGTGTCCCCCTCCTTGATCAGGAGCTGCTCGATCCGCCCGGAGACGTTGGCGCTGATGTTGACGTAGCGCTTCGGCTTGATCTCACCCGAGGCGGAGACGACCGAGACCAGGTCGCGACGCGTGGCCTTCTGAGCCAGGACCGAGATCTGGGTGCTGCTGTCGACGTTGACGTTGACGGCGACGATGCCGGCCAGCGCGGCCACCCCGATGACGCCTCTCAGCACCCGCCGGCTCTGCCTCGTCATCACACCTCCCGCCGAGAGATCCCCATTTGAGTCAATACGAACGAAGGGCCCTCGGGGTTTCAGCTTCCTTCTGGGGTCCGGGTCGACCATGTTAAAGGACGCTGGGTCCATCCTCAAGGGCCAGGCTGCTATAGTGGCCTCGTGTTCGCCGACGAGCGCTCGCGCACGCCCGCCGACGTCGGGGTCCCGGAGATGGAGCGCCTGCTTTCCCTGGCCCTCGCGCGGGGCGGGAGCTTCGCGGACCTCTACTTCGAGCACCACCGGACCTCCTCGATACTGCTCGAGGAGGGCATCATCCGCACCGCCTCCGCGGGCCTGACCTGCGGCCTGGGCGTGCGGGTGGTGGCGGGCGAGCGCACCGGGTACGCCTACACCGACGACTTGTCGTGGCCGGCGATGGCCCGCGCCGCGCAGACCGCGGCCCACATCGCGTCCGAGAGCCGGCGCGTCGAGCCCCAGCCCGTGTCCCCCGCTCCCGTGGAGCGCCGCTACGCGCCGGCGGCCATCGGGGGCCTCGAGCTGACCGAGCGCATCGCCCTCGTGCAGCGAGCCGAAACGGCCGCCCACGCCTACGACCCGAGGGTCGAGAAGGTGGTGGTGACGCTGGCCGACGAGACCAAGCAGGTACGGATCGCCAACTCCGCCGGCGTCCTCGTCGAGGACACGCAGCCGCTCTTCTCCATCCGCGTCTCGGTCATCGCGTCGGAGAACGGCGTGCGCCGCGAGGGGGGCGCCGGGGGCGGCGGACGGCAGGGTCCGGAGTTCTTCGAAGACCGTCCCCCCGAGCACTTCGCCCGCGAGGCGGCGCGCATGGCGATCACGATGCTCGGGGCCCAGGCCGCCCCCGCGGGGCCGATGCCGGTCGTCCTCGCCCCGGGCTGGCCGGGGATCCTTCTCCACGAGGCGGTGGGCCACGGGCTGGAGGGCGACTTCAACCGCAAGGGCACCTCGGCCTTCTCCGGCCGGATCGGGCAGCGGGTCGCCGCGCCCGGCGTGTCGGTGGTGGACGACGGGTCGATCGAGGGCCGCCGCGGCAGCCTCAACGTCGACGACGAGGGCAACGTGCCCGCGCGTACCGTGCTCATCGAGGACGGGATCCTGCGCGGCTACCTGCAGGACCGGCTCAACAGCGGGCTCATGGGCATGCCGGCCACCGGCAACGGCCGCCGGCAGGGCTACGCCTCGATCCCCATCCCCCGCATGACCAACACGTTCATGCTCGCGGGCCAGGACGATCCCGCGGACATCATCCGCTCCGTCCCCCGCGGCCTCTACGCCAAGCACTTCGGCGGAGGGCAGGTGGACATCACGAGCGGGAAGTTCGTCTTCTCCGCGACGGAGGCCTACCTGATCGAGGACGGGCGCATCGGGCCCCCGGTCGTGGGCGCGACGCTGATCGGCAACGGGCCGGACATCCTCACCAAGGTCACGCGCATCGGCCACGACCTGAAGCTCGACGAGGGCGTCGGCGTCTGCAGCAAGGCCGGACAGCACATTCCCGTCGGCGTGGGCCTGCCGACGATCCTCGTTTCCGAAATCACCGTCGGAGGGACGAAGCCGTAACGCGGGTGAGGCGCGCGGCGAGCCAGGCGAGCAGCGGAAGCGCGATCCCCACGAAGCCGACCGCCATGAGGGCCAGCGAGTCGAGGTAGAAGCTGAAGCCCCAGTACTGATCCGGCATGTGCCAGCGCAGGAACACGCCGTTGCGCCAGTACACGATGGCCATCCGGACGAGGAACAGGTAGCCCAGCGCCGCCGCCGCCAGCCAGGCCACGCGGGCGAGCGCGACCGGCGGCGCGGGCCGCAGCCGCCGCTCCATCCAGACCGATGCCGCCATCACCGCGAGCGCGATCGCCGCCGACGCCAGGGCCATGTCCTTCGCGAAGAAAGCGCCGAGGTGCTCGTCGCGGTTGACGGCGCTGAAGGAGTAGTCGAGTCGCAGCACGGGAAACAGCCCGTGGTAGAGCAGCGTGGCGACGATGGCCGCGAGCACGCCCAGCGACAGCTCGGCGTTCGAGAAGAGGCGCAGGGCCCGCAGCGCGCCCAGCGCGATCACGGGCAGGAGCAGGAAGGCGAGCAGGGCGCCGACGCGCGAGCGCTCTTCCTCCTCCAGGCGCCGGTCCCGGGCCACCTGCGCCTCCTGCTCGACGGGACCGAGGCCGGCCTCGATGCTCTGCGCGCGCGCCAGCCCCGACGCTCGCGGCATCACGGCGGGGCGGCCCGACACCCACGCCACGTACTGCGCGACGAAGCTCTCCCTCTGCTGGTAGAGGCTCTCGAGCACCCGCCGCCGCGCCGCGGGGGTGAGGTCGAGGAGCTCCAGGAGCGGGCGGCCCTGGCTGGAGGCGGGGATCTCGATCCCGAGCAGCGCCGCCACCGTCGGGGCGACGTCGATCTGCTCGGCCGCGCCCGCCGATCCCGGCCGCACGGGCCCGCCCACGAGCACGAGCGGCACGTGGATCACCGCTTCCTCCGGTCCCCCGTGCCCGCCGGTGGCGGTGTGGCCGTGGTCGGCGGTGATGACGAGGACCGAGCGCCGCAGATCCATCTCCGGAGCCAGGCGCTGCAGCTCCTGGTCCACCGCCAGCGCCGCCGACTGGTATTGCGGCGAAGTGGCCCCCCAGGCGTGGCCGGCCTCGTCGGTGATCGAATAGTCGACGACGAACAGGCGCGGCTCCTTCTCGCGGAGCAGCGCGCGCGTGGCCTCTCCCATCCATCGCAGCTCCGCCTCGAGCCGGGGCAGCTCGTGGCTCTCGGCCGGGTCGAGCCGGCTGTAGACGATCCGCTCGTCGATCCACGGCCCGAACAGCATCTGGGCGCCCGGACCGGCGGCGAGCGCCGTGCGCAACCGCTTGCGGCGGGCCGTCTGGAACAGGTTCTCGACGCTCAGCGGCTGCGGGTTGAAGTTCGTGGCCTGGCCGTGGATCTCCGCCCAGGCCCCGCTCATCAGCACCGCGCGGCCCGGAAGCGACAACGAGGGCAGGCCGGCGCGGCAGTCGGTGTCGGCCCCCTGCCGCCGCAGCTCGTTGAGGAAGGGCATGGAGCGGGAGGCGTGATAGGCGAGGCCGTCCGCGACCACGATCACCACCCGGTCGACGAGGGGCGGCGGGGCGAGGGCGTGGGCGTTCTTGAAGGCGAAGGGCGTCTGGTAGGTCGTGAACGTGTGCCAGGCCTTCTCGGCCAGGCCACGGCCGAGAAAGCCCAGGGCGATGAGCCCGGCCGGGAGCAGGACGAGCAGGCCGCGTCGGGTCGGCCGCGGAGTCGCCGCCATCGCCGCGCGCGGCTAATGCACCCCGGCCATCAGTCGCTTGATGGACGGAGTCACGAGGGCCAGCACGACCGCGGACAGGGTCGTAGTCAAGAAGACGGCGCCGAAGAGCTGGGGCAGCGGCATCTTCTCGAAGTATCCCGCCACGTGGCCGGCCAGGAAGTTGCCGAGGGAAAGGGCCAGGAACCAGACGCCCATCATGAGCCCCACGATGCGCGCGGGGGCCAGCTTGGTGACGGTGCTGAGGCCCACCGGGGAAAGGCTCAGCTCGCCGAGCGCGTGGAACAGATAGAGCAGGATCAGCCACCACGGGCTGACCTTCACCGGCGTGCGCGAGTAGAGCTGCGCGGCCACGGCCACGAACAGGAAGCCCAGGCCGAGGAGGAGCAGGCCGTAGGCGAACTTGGCCGGGCTCGAGGGCTCGTGGCGGCCCAGGCGCACCCACAGCCACGCGAAGACGGGCGCGAAGGTGACCACGAACACGGGCTCCACCGTCTGGTACCAGCTCGAGGGGAACGACCACCCGAAGACCACGTTGCGGGTGTACTGGTCGGCGAAGAGGGTGAGGCTGCTCCCCGCCTGCTCGAAGCCGACCCAGAACAGCGTCGCGAAGACGAACAGCACGATGATGGCGCCGATGCGCTTGCGCTCGGTCGCGTGGCGAGCGCCGGTGCGGAGCAGCCACGCGAAGAGCACGGCCGTCAGCACGAGCATCAACCATTCCCGGTACGGCCATATCGCGTAGATGAGGGCGGAGGCGGCGCCGATCGCGGTGAGGATGAGCGCCCACTGGCGGCCGGCGTTGGCGGCCGGCTCCGCGAGCAGGCCGGCCCGGCCCAGCCGGTTCCGTCCCCACACGTACTGGGCGAGGCCGAGGGTCATGCCCACGCCCGCCGCGCCGAATCCCCAGTGCCAGCCGATCTTCTGCCCGAGGTAGCCGCACACGATCGGGCTGATGAGCGCTCCGAGGTTGATCCCCATGTAGAAGAGCGAGAAGCCCGAATCGCGCCGCGGGTCGTCCTTCGCGTAGAGCTGGCCCACGATCGAGCTGATGTTGGGCTTGAGGAGCCCGGTGCCGAGCACGATGAGGACGAGGCCGGCGTAGAACAGCGGCCGCACGTTGGCGGCCAGGCAGTAGTGGCCGAGGGCGATGAGGATCCCGCCCACGAGCACCGCCCGCCGCAGCCCCAGCAGGCGGTCCGCGATCCACCCGCCGGGGATGGCGGTGAAGTACACCGAGCCGGTGTAGAGGCCGTAGATCGCCGCCGCCAGCTCGGTCGACAGGCCCATCCCGCCCTGGGCGGCCGGCGCCACCATGAACAAGATGAGGATCGCGCGCATCCCGTAGTAGCTGAAGCGCTCCCACATCTCGGTGAAGAAGAGCGTCGTGAGGCCGCGGGGATGGCCGGCGAGGCCGGCGGTGTCGGGGACGAGCACCGCCTCGGTGGCCGGGCGGTCGGTGGCGGCCGTGACCTCCCCCCGGTCGCGCGGCAGGGCCATGCGGGAAGCCTAATCGAAGGACGGCCGCGATGTCACTCGTGCCGCAGGGCCACCATCGGATCGAGCCGGGTTGCCGTGGGAGAATCCAATGGGATGGACCATCGCGACCTCGCCGCCGATCTTCTGCGCCAGGCCCGGGCCGCCGGGGCCGACGCCGCCGACGTCCTCGTCGGCGAGGGCACCGACTTCACGGTGACGGTCCGGAAGGGCGCGGTGGAGACGCTGAAGGAGGCGGGGAGCAAGGCCCTCGGCCTGCGCGCGTTCGTGGGCCGGCGCAGCGCGACGAGCTACACGTCGGACTTCTCCCCGTCCGCGCTCGCGGCGCTCGTGGCGGAGACGGTCGACATGGCGCGCGTCACCGGCGAGGACCCCGCCGCCGGGCTCCCCGACGAGACGCTCCCGGCAGAGGAGGTCGACCTCGGGATGTTCGACCCTTCGCCCGCGGCCCTTCCCACCCCCGAGCGCATCGAGCGGGCCCGCCGCGCGGAGGCGACCGCCCTCGAGGCCTCGCCCGAGATCACGAACTCCCAGGGCGCCACCTACGCTTCGGGCGAGGACACGGTCGTGCTGGCCAACACCCTCGGGTTCCTGGGCTCGTACCGCACCTCCGGCGTGTCGCTTTCGGTGGTTCCGGTGGCCGGGCGCGACGGCGCGATGGAGCGCGATTACTGGTACACGACCGGCCGCGGCCTCGGCGACCTGCTCTCGCCCGAGGAGGTGGGGCGCGAGGCGGCGGCGCGGACGCTGCGGCGCCTGGGCGCGCGCAAGGCCGCGACCTGCGAGGTGCCGGTGGTCTTCGACCCGGAGACCGCGGCGGGGCTGCTGGGTCAGGTCTTCCGCGCCGTGTCGGGATACTCCGTCTTCCGCAACGCGACGTTCCTCAAGGACCGCCTCGGCGAGCGGGTCGCCTCCCCGCTGCTCAGCGTCGTCGACGACGGGCGCGTCTTTCGCGGCCTCGGCTCGCGCCCCTTCGACGGCGAGGGCCTGCCCACCCGCCGCAACGTTCCCCTCGAGAACGGCGTGCTCCGCTTCTACCTCTGCGACAGCTACGCCGCCCGCAAGATCGGCGCCCGTCCCACCGGCAGCGCGCGCCGCGGCGTCGGCGGCGCGCCCGCCGTGGGAGCGGCCAACCTCTCCTTCGCCGCGGGAGAGACTCCGCCCGACGAGATCGTGGCCGGCGTCGAAAGCGGGCTCTACGTCACCGACCTCATCGGCTTCGGCGTCGACCTCGTCTCCGGCGACTACTCCCAGGGCGCGGTCGGGCAGTGGATCGAGAAGGGACGCTTCGTCCACCCGGTGCACGAGGTCACGATCGCGGGCAACCTCGAGCGGATGCTGATGGACGTCGACGCGGTGGGGACCGACCTCGTCTTTCGCGGCTCCACCGCGTCCCCGACGCTTCGCGTCCGCAAGATGACGGTCAGCGGCCGCTAGTGCCGTTCCAACTGCTCCCGGGTTCACGATCATCGTAGGATCGATCAAGTTGGAACGGCACTAGTACAATCACCGGCCCGTGAGCGTCCTTCGGTCGAGCCCCTTCGTCGCGGCGCTCCTCACGCTCGCCACGCTCGTGCTGGCCTACGGCTTCACGCCGGGAGTGGACCGCGCCGTCGGCGAGCAGGACCCGATCCTCTTCCGGAACTTCCACGACCTGGAGACGATCGGCGGCACGCCCTACCGCTGGAGCAAGGGCGGCCACCGGCGCGACGAGCGCGCGAGCGTGATCGTCGTGCCCCAGGTGGGACGCGGCGACGGCGTCCTCGAGGTGCAGGTGCGCGCGCCCGAAGACGGCCCCCCCGTCCCGCTGACGCTGAGCGCGGCGGGCCGGACGCTGGCGGCGGCGGACGTCCGGGGTCCGCGGACGCTGTCGGTTGCGGTGCCGCGCTCCGTCCTCGCCGGCGGCGACGTGCGGGTGGCCCTCACCTCCCCCGCCTGGACGCGCGGCAACGACCCGCGCGCCCGGGGAGTGGCGATCGAGCGCGTCGCGTGGCATCCGTCGTCATGGACGCTTCCTCCCGCGCGCCAGCTCTGGGTCCTGCCCGCCTTCGCCGCCGCCCTCGCCCTCCTGCCCCGGCGACTCGGCGGCTCGTCACGCCTCACGCGGCTCACGCCGGCGGCGGCAGGGGGCGTGCTCGCCCTCGCCGCCGCGTGGCGGCCGCTGGAGGTCGCGCCCTTCACCCACCGCCTCCTGATCGGGGCCGTGCTCGCGCACGCGGCGCTCGGGCTGTGGGCCGCGCTCGTTCGCGCGCCCGGCGCGCGGTGGTGGGCCGCGCCGCGCACGGTCGCCCCCCGTGAGCTCCTGCTGCTGATGGGCATCGGCTATTGGATGCTCGTCGCCTACCACGCGGCGCTGTGCTACGAGACGCGCCGCTTCTGCCCGACGCTCGTCACCGCAATCACGGGCCTGGTCGTGCTCGGCGACCTGATCGCGGTCGCGGCGTGGACGTCACC
>Ga0207684_10004427_pt1 | contig 13233 bp, 9 predicted proteins | sample KBSK5501metaG_FD_184342 | JGI IMG/M metagenome (GOLD analysis project Ga0207684, IMG submission 184342) | Corn, switchgrass and miscanthus rhizosphere microbial communities from Kellogg Biological Station, Michigan, USA - KBS K5-50-1 metaG... | ecosystem: Host-associated > Plants > Roots >...
TGATTTCATTGACATTTATTGGCGGAGTGGACGGGGCTCGAACCCGCGACCCCCGGCGTGACAGGACTGTGCTCGGAGCGAGCATTCATGCGGGTTTGCGGGCAGTCGGCATTCCAAAAACAGTGCAATTCGGTGCAGATTCGGCGCGGTCTGCGGCGTTTTCATTCCAAAAAGAGAAATGCCCTCCAACACCGGTGTTGGGTGCCGGTGCTCGGAACAAGAGAACATGCGGGGTCCGGCCCGGTGCAGGTTCCAACCCTCGGCAAGAAGCTGTCCAAACACGCTCTTCCGTGCAGTTTCGTGCAACTCCGATCGATATCAATTCCAAAAAGTCGAGCGTCCACGTCGAGAAATCAAAGCCCGTTCGAAGCATGCGCCTTGCTTCCCAGGGTCGCAGAATTTGGCAGTTCGCTCGGCTACTGTATGACAGGTTTGGGGCAAGCTGGCTTTGAAGGCGAAAGTCGCTTGGCGACCCTGAGCAGTCCTCTGCCTCTTCGGATCCATGGCCAAAAAGCAGTCGTAGCGGTCGCAGGCGCCGTTATTGAGCTGTTCCGACGCTTACGACCGTCGACTTCGCAGTGACAGCTGAGCGTAGTGGAACCCAATCGCGTCCTGTTCGGCGTCGATCCAGAAGATCTTCGGGCTTGCCACCAGGCGCAGGCAGTAAGCAGCACCATTGGCAAGGGGCCCAGGCGTACGCCCCTGACGCTCAGCCACGGCGCGATGCGTCGCACCGCGCAACGGCTTGCGCGAGCCGCGTCCGGCACTGCCGCTCCTGCAGCACATTGCCCTTCTCGGCGTGGAGCGCCGCGGCTCGGGACAGTGCCTCCACTGCGGCGGCGGCATCGTCCGCCGCGAGCAGCACCTCGGCGCATTGGGTCAGCAACGTGCCGCGGGCGGTAAGGTCGTCGCTGGCGGCCATCGCGTCGACCGCCTCGTGCGCAAGCGCCACCGCATGCCGTTCCTGGCCGCCTGCGCGCGCAAGCAGCCGCGCCTGCGCCATCTTCCAGGCCGGTGCATCGCCCACGCGCTCGCGCACCCCGTCAAGCTCGTCGCGCGCCTCGGCGTCGCGGCCCTGCTCGAGGAGCACGTGCGCGAGCCGCGTGCGGTATTGCGTTTCGTACCGCGACGAACCCATCGCCGCGACGATCGCGATCGCCTCGCGGAGCTCGCGCTCGGCCGCGGCAAGATCGCCGGCGAGCTGCTCCATCTGCGCGCCGGCCGCATGCGATTCCGAAAGCTCGTACCGCAAGCCCAGCTCCCGCCACAGCGTCTTTGACCGCGCGAGCCGATCGCGTGCCTCGTCGAACCGTCCCAGGCGAGATAGCAGGTAGGGGCCGCCCAACAGCGCATCGGCCTCGACGGCGGCGAGACCGTGCTCGCTCGCCCAAGCCAGCTCTGCGTCGAGGAAGGCAAGCACCTCGGGGACCGGCGTGCGCCCGAACAGCATCGAGCCGCCCACCTCGTTCCAGGCATGGATCTGGCGCCGCAGGTTGCCACTGCCAATCGCGTGCTCACGACCGCGTTGCAGCGCTGCGAGCTGCGCGCCGCGGTCGCCGGCGCCCAGCTCGGCCATGCCCATCAGCTGCCACGCGTCGGCGAGGTCCGCGTGGCTGTGGTGTCGCTCGAACACCGCGATGGCGCGGCCCGCGACTCCACGCAGCCGCTCCGGTTCCAAGCGCGTGCGCGTGGCCGTGGCGTGCAGCGCTTCGACTTGCGCACGATGTTCGACGAGCTCGTCGCCGGCTTCTAGCGCTTCGTCGAGCGCCTGCCGTGCCGACTGCTCGGCCGCATCGAGCGCGCCGGCCAAGCGCTGCGCCGACGCGAGCTCGCAAAGCAGCTCGGCGCGACGATGCGCCTCCACCGCGGGCAGCCGCACCGCGCGCGCAAGCAGCGCCACGGCGACGGCCGCTTCGCCGCGGTCGAGGGCGCGGCGGCCGGCCGCGGCCAGCCGCATGCCGGCGCGCCTTCCGAGCGCCGAGGTCACCTCGTCGACGCGTCCGAGCTCGCCGTGGCAGCGCCAGGCCTGCTCGAGGTGATAGCCCACCTTCTCGTCCGAACGGGACGACGGAGTCTCGCGCAGCTCGAGCCACGCGGCCGTGTCGGCGTGCAGCCGCGCTCGCAGCTCCTTGGTGAGCGAGGCGTACGCGACGTCGCGGATCAGGGCGTGGTGGAAGCGAAACGCGTCGTCGTCGGTCGCCGCCGACGCATCGGGTTCGATGAGCTCCTTGCGCGTCAGCGCGAGCAAGGTCGCGCCGAGGCTGCCGGCGACCAGGCCCGAAGCGCCGATCGCCGACGCCAGCGCCGAGCGCTGGAAATGACGGCCCTGGACGGAGGCGCGCTGCAGCACCGCGCGTTCGCTCGCGGGAAGTCGATCCAGGCGTGCGGCGAGCAGCGCGTGGATCGTCGGTGGCACCGTACCCTCGCCGGCATTCCCGTCCTCGGCAAGCATCGCCAGCATCTGCTCGACGAAGAGCGGATTGCCTTCGGCCGTGTCGATGATGCGTTGCCGCATCGCCGGCGTCAGCGACGAGCGCGCGCGCAGGCCGTCGATCATGCTCGCGGCATCGGCTTCCGCGAGCGGCTGCAGTGGCAGCAGCAGCGCTCTCAGCCGCAAGGCCGCCCACGACGGCCGCGATTCGAGCAGATCCGGGCGCGCGAGGCAGAGCACGAGCATCGGCACGCCGCTTGAGAAGCCGACAAGGTATTCGACGAGATCGAGAAGCGCCGGCTCAGCCCAGTGGATGTCGTCGATGACCAGAAGAAGCGGCCTGCTCGTGGACAGGGCCTCGAACAGCCGCCGGAATGCCCAGGCTGTCTCTTCCGGCGATCGCGCCAAGCCCTTGTCGTCCACCAAGTCGACCAATAGACGAGCCGCGGCGTCGCCGCGCTCTTGGCCGCTCAGCAAGCCGCCCAGCGTCGACGCCGGCTTTGCGCCGGCGACCGTGCGGACCAGGCTCGCCAACGGCAGATACGCGAACCCTTGCTCGTCAGGCAGGCAGCGGCACTCGAGCACCTGCACCTCATCGGCGATCCGTCGGGCGAACTCGTGCGTCAGGCGTGACTTGCCGGTTCCCGGCGCGGCGACGATGGTGACGAGGCTGCAGCAGCGCAGCCCCCGCGTCGCGTCGAGTTGCTGCGACAACTGCTCCAGCTCGGCGTGACGGCCGACGAACCGCGTGTCCAGTGATCGCTCGATGGCGGTGGCGCCATCAGCCACGCGCATCAGCCGCCAGGCGGCGAGCGGTTGGCGCTTTCCCTTGGCCGCGATCGGCGGGAGCGGCTCGAGCACCGCGGCGCTGCGAAGCGCGTCGCGCGTCGACTCGCCGACGAGGATGTCGCCGGGCTCGGCGGCCTGCTGCAGGCGTGCCGCTGTGTTGACGGCGTCGCCCGTAGCTAGGCGCTGGTCGGCGGTCGCCCCCTCCCCGCCAACAACAACCTCGCCGGTGTTGATGCCCGTTCGCGTGCGCAGCATCAAGTGGGAAGGCAGGGCGAGCTCGGCGTTCAGCCGCTCGAGCGCTACCCGCAGGTCGAGCGCGGCACGTGCCGCGCGCAGGGCGTCGTCCTCACGCAGCATGGGAACACCGAACACCGCCATCACGGCGTCGCCGATGAACTTCTCGACCGTCCCTCCGTGCCGCTCGAGCGCGGTCCGCGCGGCGTCGAAATAGCGGGTCTGCACGCTTCGCAGTGCCTCGGGATCCAGCTGCTCGCCCAACGCCGTGGAACCGACGAGGTCAACGAACACGACCGTGACCGTCTTGCGCACCACGTCGGCGCCTGCAGGCGGGGCCAGGGTCGCACCGCAGCTGCCGCAAAAGCGCGCACCGACCGCCGAGGCGAGACCGCATGAGGTGCAGAACATCGACCCGAGTCTAGGGCGAGCTGGAGTCGGGCGCCATCACCGTGTCGGCCAGAAACGGAGGCTGCAAGAGTCGATGAGTGAAGTTGCGGCGCTATCACCTCAGGGCGACACTGGAACGAATGCCGGTGGCAGCCGGAATGCGCGACCGAGAAGAAAGGCCGACGATCCAGCAGCACATCGCGAAGCGTGGCGCCGCCGAAGGCCGCAAGGCCCATCACCGCGCACACCCCACCATGTCGAGCCGCTTGCGCACGCGGGCAAGCGATCCTGACAGCGCGAATACGACATTGGCAGAGGCTTCCACGATCGTGTGAAGCCACGAATCGATGAAGTCGTGGTGCAGCATAGTCTGCTCTTCATACTGCCTCGCGTTCGCGCCGGGCTGGTCGATGCAACGGGCCCCGCGTGCGGTCAATTGCTGTACAGCACCCCCCTGCAGGTGCCGCCGACGTAGATGCGTCCGTAGGCGTTCTGGTCGGCGGCCATCACGCCCACGCCGGCGTACTGGTGGGCGTTGTCGTTGTGGCGCACCCAGGTGGCGCCGCCGTCGTCGGAGCGGTACATGCCCCACACGCCGTTGATGACGCCCACGACGTAGACCGCGGCCGAGTACGTGGCACCGGGCTTCGGCTTGCCCAGCGCGACGATGCTGGCGCCCGCGACCTCGGGCCCGAGCCAATCGTTGCGCCCGTTCCAGATCGGCGCGAAGTTGGTCAGCTTGGTCCAGCTCGCGCCCGAATCCGTCGAGTGGTAGACGGCCAGGCCGTCGGCCACCCAGAGGTCACCCTCGGCGTTGGGATTCACCGCCATCGACGAGGACCCGAAGGGAGCGAAGCGCAGGTTGGCCGACACCGAGCCCTGGCTCAACGTGAAGTTGCGGCCGCCATCCGTCGAGACGTAGACCTTCGCTGGGGTGTAGGTCCACCAGGCGCCGCCCGAGTCGTAGGCATAGACCTTGTTCGGGTTCTTGCGATCCGCGACCAGGCGGTAGCTGCGAGGGATGTTGGCGTTCGCGAGCGCCGGCAGGTTGGTGGCCGTCCAGCTGGCGCCGTTGTCCGTGGTGTACGAGGGCACCGTGCCGGCCGGCGCCCAGACCACCTTGTTGCGTGCCGTGACGATCAGGTTCGACTCCTGGCCCTGGCTGGCCGTGGCACCTGCCGGGAGCTTGCCGAACGTCGCCCAGGTCTTGCCGCTGTCGCCGGACCAATAGCCGCTACCGACCTGGTTGCCGGACGCGTCGTTGACGACGCCGCCGACCGCGATATAGGTCGGATCGGACCAGGCCGTGTCGGCGGAGTTGCCGTTGTTCCACTGGTTGTTGGGCGTCAGGGTCGGTGCCTTCGTGAGGTCGGTGTGGACCCAGGTGCCGACGTCGCCCGAACTGTTGATGAACGCGTAGGAGGCACCGGCCGGCGGGGTGTGCAGGGCCAGCGTGCAGGTCTCCTCGAGGCCGTTGATCGCGTTGCTCCAGGTCGGCGTGGCCGAGGAAGCGTTGCGCGTCTCGATGACGCCGCCGCCGTGGACGTGCAGGATGCGGTCGCGGTTGAACGGATCGATCTCGACATCGTCCACCCAGCCCGACGCGGTGACGCCGGGCGTCTGCGCCTCGATCTCGCGCCAGTTGCGGCCGCCGTCGTCGGACAGCTGGACGATCTGCTGGCCGCTGTAGTTGCCCCAGGTGCCGCTCACGCCCAGCGCGATTCGTGTGGTCGCGCCGGTGCCGGAGACGGACACGCCGCCCAGGCCCGGGTTCGTCCATTGCGTCGGATCGACGCTCTTGAGCAGGGTCCAGTTCGTGCCGTCGAACTTGTAGAGCCGGCCCGGGCCGCCCGCGCCCGGCCCCGCGCCCTTGGTGAACGCGACGTAGAACATGCCGTCGGCGGCGCGCACCACATGCGGAATGTGGTAGCCGGACACCGGCGTCGTGACCGGCGTCCAGGTGGCGCCGCCGTTCACGGACTTGTACAGGTTGGAGCTCAGGCCGGCCGCGGTGACGTAGTCGGGGGCGATGGTGGCCCACATGATCCAGGTCGGCTGTCCGCTGCCCTTGGTCGAGGTGTCGAAGATCAGCTGCTCGACGCCCATGATGTGGCCGCCCAGGTTGTTGATCTGGTCCTGCGTCAGCTTGGTGGAGGACAGCGACGTCTGGGCCCAGGTGCGGCCCGAGTCCGTGCTCTTCCACAGGCCGGCCGTGCGCGAGCCGTAGAACAGGATGGCCGGGTTGTTGGGGTCGACCGACAGGCGCTCGCCGATCGCCCGGCCGTTGTTGTTCCCGCCTGCCGAGAACGGCAGGTTCACGGCGGTCCAGCTGTTGCCGCGGTTGCTGGAGATGTACAGCCGCGCGGTGGCGTCCGCCGAGTTGTACATGCCCGTGACCATGTAGACGAGCTGATCGTTGTTCGGGTCCAGCGCGATGCTTTCGACGCCGTGGTGGAAGCCCTCGGATGCGCCGAAGCCGTCGGTGATCGGGATCCAGGACGACGAGCCGGCATCCCAGCGGTACGCGCCACCGACGTCGGTGCGCGCGTACAGCAAGTCCTTGGTCGTCGGGTGGAAGATCAGGCCGGTCACGTACCCGCCGCCGCCGAACTTGGCGCTCGCCCAGGTGCCCACGTTGATCGAGAAGGTCTGCTGCGTCTTCGCGCCGCAGCTGTTGGTGTAGGTCGCGGTCGTTGTGCACGCGCCGGCAGGCTGGATGGTCTGCTCGCGCGAGGCGCCCGCGGTGCCGCAGCCGCTCCAGCTCCACTGGCCGCCGGACACCGGCTGCGGGCCGAGGATCGCCGTGGCGCCGGTCTTGAGGGTGGCCGAGGAGGTCTGCGTCCAAGTGCCGTTGACGTTCACGTAGGGCGTGATGGCGGTCGGCGTGCAGGTCTGTGCAAAGGCCGGCAAGCCCGCGCCACCGGCCATGGCCAGCAGCACGATGGATGAAAGTCGACTCATGGTTCTACCTTTCTGTGAAGTGCTCGGCCGGGGCACGAGCGTTGGGAAGGGGCTGTCTCGGAACTCTCAGGGTCCGTAGCGGTCAGGGCGAGACCGCGCCGTACACGATCCCGCGGCCGACGGTGCTCATGTAGACCCGGCCTTCGGTGTTCATGTCGCCGATCACGAACTGGCCGTTGCCCGTGCCGCCGAACTGGTGCGCGTCGTCGTTGATGCGCGTCCAGTTCGCGCCCGCGTCGGTCGAGCGGTACAGGCCGCGCGCGCTGCTGCCCGAGACCGTGCCCCAGATGAACACGGTCGGGTAGCCCGCACCGTTCATCGCCTTGCCGAAGCCCACGGCGCTGCACGACGTCACGTTGGCAATCTTGCTGAAGCTGCCGCCGGAATTGGTCGAGCGCGTCAGGCCGTTGCCGTTCAGCGGGACCCACACATCGCCCTCGCGATCGGGTGCGGTGCGGATCAGCGTCGAGCCACCAGCGGGCAGCGTCGCCGCCGCGCTGAAGCTCGCGCCGCCGTCAGTGCTGACGAGCAGCTTGCCATTGCCGCTGTCGTAGCCGTAGAACTTGTTCGACTTCAGCGGGTCGGCGGTGGGCCGCGCCGAGCTGCCGCTGAGCCCGGCCACCGTCGTCCACGTGGGCGTGGCGTTCGTGAAGTCGGTGGAGCGATAGGTGACGTTGGAGCCGTCGGTGTGCAACAGCGTGCTCCCGTCGGCCGAGAGCGCGACCAGGTAGGTCGTCGCCTGCGCTGGCACCTGCGTCCAGGTGAGGCCGGTGTCTGCCGAGCGGAAGATCTTGTTGGCGCCCGCGCGCGCAACCACCGAGGTCTTCGCCGGCGCCACCGCCAGGCCGGGTGTCGAGGTCAGGCGGGGCGTCTGCACGGGCGCGTAGGCGTCGATGTCGGTGTGACGGAATCCGCCGTAGTCGCCGATGGTCGTCAGCAGCGGCCCGCCGGGCACGCTCACCAGCCCGAGCGGCACCGTCTCCTCGAGCCCGCGCACGGCGAAGGACCAGGTGGCCGGCGTCGCATCGATGTTCTTGGTGCGGTAGATGCCGTTGCCGGAAGTCACCCACGCCGACTTGGTGTCAAACGGGTCGAACTCGATGCTGCTCGCCCAGTGGATCGAGTTCTCCCCGATCCAGGAGACGCCATCGGTGTCCAGCGTGAAGCCGCGCTGCACCACGTTCACCCAGTTGCTACCGCCGTTGGTGCTGAGGAAGAATTGGTCGCCCCAGTTGTTGCCTTGCGCCCCCCAGGTGTTGATCGTGGAGATCAGGACGCGCTGCGCGTTGGCCGGATCCACCGTGATGCCAGAGTAGGCGTGGTTGCCGGCGGCGGGCGTGATGTTCGTCCACGTGCCGCTGGCGAGGTTGTACTTCCAGACCTGTCCGTCATCCATCGGCTCGGGCAGGGACGGGTGGCCATGCGGCCCGCCGCCATTGGCATAGGTGATGTAGACGTTGCCGTCGCTGGCCAGGACGGCGCGTTGCGGCATGTAGCCGCCCGGTGCATTCGCCACCGGCGTGAAGGTCGCGCCGGCGTCGTCGCTGCGGTACAGGTTGGCGCCGTCCGAACCATAGCGCGAGACGCCCACGAGGATGCGCTGCGCGCGGCCGCCCGAGACGCTGGCCGGATCGAGCAGCACCAGGCTGATGCCCGCCTCGTTGGGTGTGGTCGTCACCGGCAGCGAGCCCAGGCGCGAGAAGGTCGAACCCGCGTCGGTGCTGCGGAACAGGCCGTTGTCGCGCGAGCCGGCATACAGCACCTTGCTGTCGCCCGGATCGACCTGCAGCTTCTCGCCGTTGCCGCGGCCCATGCCGTTGCCGTGGACGTGGAACTGCGAGGTCACGTTGGTGATGCGCGAGAAGGTGGCACCGTAGTCGGTCGAGCGCATCACCACCGTCTTGCCGTTGCTGAAGTAGGACGTGCCGGCGAGGACGTACAGCACGGCCGGATCCCTGGGATCCAGCGCGAGCGACTCGGTGCCCATCAGGCCGACGTCGGCCTCGGACACGAAGTCGAGCAGCGGCACCCAGCGCCCGGTGGCCTTGTCGAAGCGGTAGGCGCCGCCGACATCGGTACGCGCGTAGAACAGTCCCTGCTGCGTCTTGCTCGGGAGCACCGCCGTCACGTAGCCGCCACCGCCGATCGCAACGTTGCCCCAGCGATACCCGTTGCTGCCCTGGCTGCTGCCGACGGGCGGAGTCGTCGGAGTCGTCGGAGTCGTCGGAGTCGTCGGAGTCGTTGAAGTCGTTGGAGTCGTCGGAGTCGTCGGAGTCGTTGGAGTCGTTGGCGTCGTCGGTGTTGTCGGTGTCGTTGGTGTCGGATTCGTGGGCGTCGGGCTTGTTGGCGTGGAACCCGTCGGCGTCGGGTTCGTCGGCGTCGAGTTCGTCGGCGGCGGCGTGCCGTCGCCTCCCGTGGTCGCCGATGAAGATCCACCTCCGCCGCCGCACGCGGACAACAAAAGGCAAAGCACGGAGATTCGCGCGAGGTCTTTGAAGAAAGTCAACATCGCGATGGCGAGCCGACTGACCATGGACGCTGCGTTGAACGCGTTAGACATATCTCTTCCCTTCTGTTGTTGATTCGCCATACAAGAACCTGGCATGCAGCACTGACCTTGTTTGTCAGACCGGCCCGCCGCTCGATACAACGCGCAACGTGCCGGCCAAAGAACGTCAGGTGGAAACGCAATTCGCGTGCTTCATGCGGTCCGCGCAATGCGCAGCGCTGCACCCGCGTTGATCATGCAAGTCACGCACCATTGCTTGATCTTGATGAGAGGCTCTCTACCAATGAACGATCACGGCAAAAAGATCGTGTCGTCACGAATTCCTCATGAATGCACCACCACTTCTGGGCTAGCGCGTGTCGACGGCCTTCTGCAGCGGTGGTGTCATCGATCAACGTCGGACAGCGCGGCGCCGTGCCGCGGCAGGACGTCGCGCCCGACAACGAGCGTTCCTCGCCTCAAGTGGAACTCGATGAGTCCCAAGAGGATGGATGTTGAGCACATCGCTTTCATCAACGATCAGGTAGGTCGTCGTCGCGAAAATCGGCAGCCATGCCTGATGTCGGCCAAGAGTCACAACAACTATCTGATCGCGTTGCGCGGCGTCTTTGCGCTCGAGTACCGGGGTCGGCGAGCTCTCGACAGCCCGATGATCGGCATCGAGAACGTGCCCGTCGTCAAGAAGCTACCCGACCCCCTGACAGCAGCCGAACGCGATTCGATCCTGCACGACATGACCCGTCACTACGATGCTCGGGTCGTTGCCTATTTCGTCTTCATGTTCTTCACCGGAATGCGCCCGGAGGAAACTATTGCGCTGCGCTGGACGGACATCGACTTCAACTCGGGCACTGCGCCCGTCCAGCGCGTGCGAACTTTCCGAGGGACTGAACGCGACGGCGCGAAGACGCATACCGAGCGCGATGTCGACATCGTGCCAGGCGTTATCGAGGCCCTCGCCGTCAGGCCTATACGTTCGACGCCTCGATTCAGGGAACACTGACCCTCTTTCAATGGGGATGAGCATGCAGACGAACCCACACACATCGACCAGCGCATCACTGTTTCCAAAGACGCGCGAGGCGGCCCAGGCCGCCGTCGCGTCGGCGGACAAGGCCTTGCAGTCCCTGCTGGCACAGGCCGCCTGATCCGGAGCGTCCCCATGTCGAACGCTCAATCGATTGGCCTGTCTCGTCCCGCATCGCGGGGATGGCAGATCGGACTTTGGACCGCGCAGATCGTGTTGGCCGCGCTGCTCGCGATGGCCGGCACGATGAAGACTTTCATGGACCCGCACGCGCTGCCGGCGATGGGCATCAACTGGGCGGTCGACGTGCCGGTCGGGCTCCTGCGCTTCATCGGCGTCAGCGAACTCGCCGCGGCCCTCGGACTCGTCCTCCCGGCGCTCACCCGCATCCTGCCGGGCCTGGCGCCGCTGGCTGCGACTTGCTTCCTCGTTCTTCAACTCCTGGCGATCGGTTTTCACGCCACCCGCGGCGAGACCGCCCACGCCATCGGACTCAATCTGATGTTCGTAGCGCCGTCGTCGCTCGTGGCCTGGGGCCGAGCGCGCAAGCTGCCGATCCTGCCGCGGCACTGACATCCGCAACGCCGCGCGTCGCACGCACACGCTTGCGACGTGCGGCACCTCACCTCGACTAACAGGCCCGTGATGCATGGCATGTCGAACATCATCGCGGCCATGAAGCAGTCGAACGTCCGCCGCCTGATCCAGATCTCCACCGCGGCCTATCGCGACCCGAAAGACGGATTCGCCTTCAACGTGCGCGCCTTCGCACTGCTGTTCAAGGTCATCGCCCGCAAGGGCTTCGAGGACATCAGGGCAACCGCCGAATTGATCGCAAAGTCAGACCTCGAATGGACGTTGGTGCGGATTCCAAACCTCAAGGACGGCCCGACGGCGGGCGCGATCGATACGGGTCGGTACGGCAAGACCAACTCGGCATGAAGTTGTCGCGAGGCAACCTGGCCAAGTTTCTGGTCGACCAGGTCGCCGACGTCAGATTCATTCGAGCTGCCCCTGGCATCGCGAATCACTGAGGAACAAAGGCGATCATGCTTCACATCGACCTCCACGCCGAGATCACTTGCCCCTGGTGCTTCGTCGGCCTCCACCGGCTCGACAAGGTCCTGCAGGAGCGCTTCAGCGATGTCCCCGTGGACATCCACCATCACCCGGTCGTGTTGCTGCCCGATGCACCCGCCACGGGCCTCTACATCCCCGATCTGCTTCATGCGCGCTATGGCGTGACCGATCCGAAGGCGGCGTTTGCGCGACCCGAGGCCGAGGCGCTCGCCTCCGGCTTGGGACTCGATCTCAGTCGACAACCGTGGACGTATCCGACCCAGTCGGCTCACGTCCTCATCCCGGCCGCGGCCCAGCGCGGGACGCAGCATCGGCTCGCGATCGCCATCACCGACGCCTACTTCCTCGATGCGCGCAACATCGGAGACGTCGATGTGCTCGCGGACATCGCAGTCGACTATGGGTTCGATCGCCTCGAGGCTCGCGCCATCGCGCTTGACTCCGCGGCACGCAAACGGGTCGAAGGAGAAGTCGCCAAATCTGCTGCCGCGGGCATCCGATCAGTTCCCCATTTCGACTTTGGCCCTGGAATCGCCATCAACGGCGGCCGCAACGAGGACGAGATCGCGTCATCCATTCTGGAAGCCATGCGTCGACGCGGCTAGGGAAGGTCTGAACAAGTGCATGCTTCTTGCATGATCGATGCAGGTCAGTGACGGAGCGCGCAACGATGAGCCAGATCAGTTTTTCGGATGCTGAGTACGCCGGCAAGCGCAAGAAGACCCGACGTGAGGTCTTCCTGGAGGAGATGGAACTGGTAGTGCCGTGGAAGGCGCTGTTGGGGCTGATCGAGCCGCACTACCCGGTGGCTGGCCGCGGCCGCAGGCCGTACCCGCTGGAGTCGATGCTGCGCGTGCACCTGATGCAGAACTGGTTCGCGTTGAGCGACCCGGCGATGGAAGAGGAGCTGTACGAGATTGCTTCGCTTCGCAGCTTCGCTCAGCTGAGCCTGGGCGAAGCTATTCCTGACGAGACGACCATCCTGAACTTCCGCCACCTGCTGGAAGCCAACGACCTGGCCGACGACATCCTCAAGGCGGTCAACGCACACCTGGCGCGCAAGGGCTTGCTGCTCAAGCGCGGCAGCATCGTGGATGCGACCATCATCGCGGCGCCGAGCTCGACCAAGAACGCCGAAGGCGAGCGTGACCCCGAGATGCACCAGACCAAGAAGGGCAACCAGTGGCACTTCGGCATGAAGGCGCACATCGCGGTGGACGCCGACAGCGGCTTGGTGCACACGGTCACCACGACGGCGGCGAACGAGGCGGACGTCGAACAGATCGCCGACCTGTTGCATGGCAAGGAGGAACATGTGTGGGCCGACTCAGGCTACCGAGGCGCACAGGCGCGCGTCGACCGCGAGGATCTGCAGTGGCATATCGCTGCCCGCCCGAGCGACATCGCCAAGCTGCCCGAAGGGCGCCGTAAGGTGGCGGCCCGCAAGCGCGAGCACCGCAAGGCCAGCGTGCGCGCAAAGGTCGAGCACCCGTTTCGGGTCATCAAGCGCCAGTTCGGGTTGGCGAAGGTTCGCTTCCGTGGGTTGGCCAAGAACACTGCGCACGTGGTGACCCTGTTCGCGCTGTCGAACCTGTGGATGGCGCGACGCCAGTTGATGGCCATGGCGGTAGTCCGCCCGCGAAGCGCATGAACGCCGCGCAGCGCGGCGAAGGCCACTGGAAACGACTCCGCTTGATCCGGACTTGTTGGGCGCAGCGGGTGAACAGGCCCAACGCGATCGCGTTTTCACGTTGTTCAGACCTTCCCTAGCGATGCAGGCCTTGCTCGTCGGGCTCGTCGGTCGACACCGCG
>Ga0207684_10004430_pt1 | contig 13230 bp, 9 predicted proteins | sample KBSK5501metaG_FD_184342 | JGI IMG/M metagenome (GOLD analysis project Ga0207684, IMG submission 184342) | Corn, switchgrass and miscanthus rhizosphere microbial communities from Kellogg Biological Station, Michigan, USA - KBS K5-50-1 metaG... | ecosystem: Host-associated > Plants > Roots >...
GCCGAGGGATAGAGGCCACCGCAGTTCGGCCCAGACGGCTTGCCGTCTAAACTATAGAGCTGTGGCAGATCTGTCATAGTTTCTGGATACTGTTGCATACTGAAACTTTCCTCTTGCCTAATTCGTACTAGCTGAAAGAAGAGTTAGGATGAACGAAGTTAAGGAGGGATTGAGATATGTACTATACACAACGTATCTTTTTCTCAGATGAGACCTTGCTAAAAGATGATATCGATGAACTCTTTGAGAAACTCGAACAAATACAGCCCCCTTCTTCTCTCATCGAGCGAATTCTCCGTCTCACCACTAAATCTCCCCCTGCTCCACCCCGTTCCGAACCTGTGTCATCTGATCCCTGGGCGGATTTAGAAGGCCTGGTAGTGCGCAACGATAAGCTGGATCCATGCTGAGGCCTATAACGGTTATGCATACGACGAAAAGATAGGCCTCTTTAGCCGCACTCAATAAAGCGCATCGGAAACCGGTGAAGCGACTGGACCCCTTCGCGCGTCACACGACACAGCTCACCCACCTGCACGCCCATGCGCTCGTCTTCGGTGATCACGTCAGGCTGTATGACAATGGTCATATCCTCTTTGAAGGTAAACGGCTGCGGCGGCCTGGCACTCGTTCGCCGCGTGCGCAGGATGGGAGGCAGGTAGCCACCTCCGTAACTATGTACCAGATCATCGTAGATGCTATATCCGGCAGCATGGATGTACTCAGCAGCATCGAGCACATCATCGACCGTCGCTCCGGCGCGGATCACGCTCGCGATGCGGTTGTATGCTTCAACAGCCGCATCGTAGAGACGCCGGTATGCCGGTGTGGGCGGCGCTCCGATGGAAAAGGGGCGCAGGATCTGACCCGGGTAGCCCATCATATACTGAGCGCTGATCTCGGTAATGAGCACATCGCCTTGCTCGAGGACACGATTCGAGTGGTACTGCGCCGGCACACAGATGGTGGGACGCTCCATGGGCGTGGTGGCCATGAAGTGGATGTTGTTTTTGCCGCCCTGTCCCAGGTAGGCCCCCTCCACGATGGCAGCCAGTTGATGTTCGGTGATCCCCGGGCGGGCCTCGCGTTCCAGTGCCTGGATTGCCTGGTCGCTGAGTTCAGCGCCAATCCGCTGAAATGCTATCTCCTCCTGACTTTTTATGAGGCGAAGCTCCAGCAATTGCGACGTAAAGTCGATGAACACGGCCTGCGGAAGCCCTCGCCTGAGTGTTTCATACCGCTGGTATGGGATCATGCCCACCAGGCCGACCCTCCGCGTGCCCAATCCTCGCTCTTGTAGATTATAGGTAGCGCTTGCTGCCAGATCCGGGCCTCCCCAGCGCACATCTGTGATGCTTGCTACTGCTCGTGCGTTCGGGACGTGATTGTACAGCTCGAGGAGCAGCGTAGGCTCGCCCTCGACCGGAAATACCAACATCGTTTCCCAGGTTGTGGGAAAGTTTGAGAGGTACTGCACCTCGTACTGCGAACTGCTCGTTCCATACAGGACCAGCGCCGCCAGGTCATGCTCTTGCATCGCCGCTTGCACGGCGGCGTACCGGCGCGTCATTTCCTGTTCGGAAAAGCGTGGATAAGGTTCCGTGATTATCGTCATGGCTCTCCAGGCTTCTTACATGCAAACAGCGCTCGCAGTCGTGTGAACTGCTTCGAGCCCTGCTCTCTCGACACTATATCTGGCCTTATGCCTCAGAAAGGGATCCTCCAAAGAATAACTGGCTCATCTCACGGTTTCCCCTGACCTCTTCCGCCGGGCCTTGCATACGCACACGTCCGCTTTCCATCACCACCCCGTAGGTAGCGATGGAGAGCCCGGCGCGCACATTCTGCTCGACCAGGAGAATCGTCGTGCCTGCGCTATGCATCCGCATAAGAGCATTAAACACTAAGACTTGGGTCTTCGGATCCAGACTCATCGAGGGTTCATCTACCAGTACCAGCGTCGGTGCAAGCATGAGAGCGCGGGCTACTTCGATCTGGCGCTGCTGGCCGCCTGACAGGCTTCTTGCCAGGTCTTTAGCACGCTCCTTGACGATCGGAAACAACTTCCCGATCTCACGTATGCGTTGATCTCTCAGGCTCTCATGGCGCAGGAGCAGTCCACCTAGCGACATGTTCTCCTCGACGGTCATATTTGGAAACAGGCTATGCTCCTGCGGAATTTGTGCGATACCCCGCCTCAAAATGTCGGGAGCCGACATACCGGCAATAGAGCGACCATGAAAGGTGACGTCGCCGCGACGGGGCTTCAGCAGGCCACTGATTACCCTCAGCACCGTCGACTTGCCCGCGCCATTCGGCCCAACAATGCAGGTAAGCGATCCCTGCTTAAGCTCGAGATCCAGCCCTTTGAGGACATCTCCTCCTCCGGGATAACCGGCAACAACGTTTGTTAACTTCAGAAGTATCTCCTGCTCCATCTCACGCTCCTAAGTAGGCATCGAGTACCACCGGATCCATGCGCACCTGATAAGGCGGCCCCTCGGCGATTTTTGTTCCGCGGTGCATCACGTTCACCGTATGGCACAGCCCCATCACAAATTCCATGTTGTGCTCAACGACCAGAAACGTGATCCCATGTTTTTCATTGAGCATGCGGATATGGTTCGCCAGTAAATTGATCGTGGTGGGATTGACACCGCCCGCCGGTTCGTCCAACAGAATCACCTGTGGCCGGGCAACCAGGATGAGCGCCAACTCCAACAATTTCTTCTGCCCATAGGAGAGATTACTCGCTGGTGTGTCCTGGTGCGGCAAAAGATTCACGAAGTTGAGCAGGTCCAGGGCCTGGCGCTGCTCCTGAGTTGAGCTCCAGCGACTTTCGAAAGGCCTGAGCCAGATAATCAGCTGCTGTCAGTGTTCCTAGCTTTAAGTATACATCTGCCAAAAAGTGCTCCCCATAGCTTTGGCATTATAAAGAGCCATGTACAACTGCATCGGTGTGGGGAAGTGCACCTTGCTACGATTGCTCTCGTCCCTATTGTATGCGATTTTTCTTGATTTGCAAGTCAGGCACACTCTTGTGCCCATGTACGCGTTGTATGTTTTGGGGTGGGGCACTATGTGGACCTGAGAGATGTGTTGTTGTATTGTATGCCAACTCGATTTCCCATAGTGTATTTTTCCGGATTTCGTGTCATGCTCCCATGACGGGCGATTTATCCTGCGTTATTGGCTTGGCAATAGGGCCGATCCCGTTGCCTGGGCGTGCTGGCGCGTCAGCATCCGATACGCTGGTTTTTCGGGTCGCTTCTGTGCTCCTGCGATGAGGGCCGGGCCTTGACACGCCAAGCTCCTTCAGGATGTTATTCAGCTGGCGGGTTCCTATGTCAATGCCGAAGGATTCCAGCAGGCCAGTCTGTAGCTGCCGGACCCTTATATCTGGGTCCCGGCTGCGCTGTTCGAACAGCCACTCGCGCGCCTGGGCATGTATGCTCGAAGAGCGCAGGTGCCCAGCGACCGACCCGCTCGGCCTGAAAAGGCCGAGCTTTGTGCGCAGGCTATATACCCGCTTGGTGCCAATCCTGATACCCATGCTTTTAAGCCCCTTGCGCAGCTCCTGGCAGGTGGTGTCAGGATTTTTGCCGCACTCCTCCGCGATATAGGCCTTCGCCCGCTGTTCTTTCAGCTGCTGGCGCTGCGCTGCTGTAGCGCCCTTCTCTTCGTACCGACGATCCTTGCTTGCCGTTTCAAGTATCGAAGGCTCATCCTGCGAAATCGGTGTTGGATAAGCAGCAGGCTGCTCGCAAATTCGATCATGCGCTGCTGGCCTCCCGTGTCTGTTTGTCGGCACCGCCGTTTGCTGCAACCCAGCCGCGAACATACAGTTGGCATCCCCTTTCCTTACTCTCTCTACCGCCTCCGCTCATCATGAGGCCGTTGCCATTCACCTCCATCCTGGGCATTCCCTGGACGCCTGTGTGGCGGGGGGAGTGGTTGTCGCCACCGCATCGGCACGCCGGTTCCCCTTTGTTGCTGCCATTGTGGGTTGGGAATGACTGGCAAGCTCTGGCCGTTACCTGGTCTTCCCAATGGATAGGGAGGAGTTTGGGAAGAAGCTATATCATTGGATCTAGGAGGAAAGGCGTTATAGCCTCCTGCGCCCACCGGTTGAGCGGTCGCGGTAATGGTACGGTAGGCTCCGCTGAGAGAGAACTGATCCTCGCGCTCGTTCTCCTGAGTGATCGTCACGCTGCCGCTGGGAGCATAATAGTTGAGATTCTCGCGCAGCTTGAAGGCTTCCACCGATGCCAGCAATTGTTCTGCCAGACGCGCCAGGCGCTCCATGTTTTGCGCGACTACACGCGTGCTCGCGCTACTTCCGCGTGTCGAGTTAGAAACGCCTTGCATGATTTGCACAACGGCACTTGAGGACTGTAGCTGCTGCGCAGCCATCTGGTTGATGTTTTCAATTTCCTGCGCCTGCCGCTCAACAACACCGAAGATTGATTCTAGCGATGTGCCAGCTTCCTGGGCCAGTCTTGCGCCTGCCGATGTTTCACGTTCCGTATCGCGCATTGAAACAGCCACAGCCCCGATGTCTTCACGGACGCTGCGCACAATGCGTGCAACCGAACTCGCCTCATCTTTGGCGCGTTCGGCCAGTCTGCGGATATCGGCAGCGACTGCACCGAAGCCTTTGCCGTTCTCACCCGCCATGGCCGCTTGAATGGCGGCGTCCAGCGCCAGGCGGTTCGTCTGGTGCGCAATCGTGGAGATGACTTCGACAATGTTGTTGATTTCACGCGAGCGCTCTCCCAGCGTCTGTACCTTGCCGGACGTATCCTGCACATAGTTGTGGATGCGTCCCATACCCTCGACCGTCTGCTGCACGGATTCGCGACCGGTTTCCGCAGTTTGACGTGCCTCACGCGCAATACTATAGAGGCTCTGCGCACGTTCGGCTACCTGCCGGCTCGAGTCGGCCATCCGCTCGATCTCAATGGCCGCCGCGGCAATCTGTTTGATTTGCATATCGGCGGTTTCTACCAGTTGAGACATGCGCTCAAAGGTCATCGTGGTGGAGTTTTCGACTTCTTGCGCCACCATCTTGACGCGCACCACCAGGCTGCCCAGCTCTTCAACCATGTAGTTAAACGAATCGGCCAGCACGCCCAGGGCATCCGCCGTGACCTCCGCCTGGATGCGCAGGTCACCTTCACCGACGCCGCTGACCTCGCTCACCAGTTTTTCGACTTGCGCTTGCAGGTTGTCGCGTTGGGCCTGCGCATCCTGGATCAGGCGGACGATATTGTCCAGCATATTGTTCATCGAGGTTGCAACCAGGTAGATTTCGTCACGGCCTACCACGTGTGCGCGCGCGGTGGTATCCCCCTTGGAAATACGCCTGGTGAGCACAGCCAGGCGGCGCAGGGGGCTCGTAATCGTGAGGTTTACTATCCAGCCGGTACCGACAATGATTATGATGGTACCGAGGATAGCGATGACCGTGGCGATCAATACAGGTTGCGTTTCCGAAGGCCCGACTGCCGTCACGGTCTTACCCATACTCACTGCATCGTCTGCTACACGCTGCCAGCTATTCTGAAGATCGGTAAACTTGTTGTTGGCTTGATAATACGTGGGGTAGATCTGCTCGTACGCCTGGTTGAGCTGAGCGGGTGAGAGCGTTCTCCCTTGCAGGAGTTCATTCTCCAACGGATTGAGCTGTTTTGTAACTATATCCTGTAACTGTCTATACAGCGGCCACTGTGTCGTCATGACTGCGTTCAGCGCTTGTTGTTGATCGCCGATAATGACACTGGTGGGATTGTCACTCAGCAAGATAGTACGGACGTTGCTCATGTTGGCAGAAGTGGCAAGCTCATAATTGCTTTGATAGGTAGCCAGTGCTTCTTGGAAATCCGATTCACGGGCCGTGATATCAGTGAATATGAGCCCGCCCGAAGCGACGAGTGAGGGGTCATTCACGCTTGCGCTCTGACCTGCAAAGATATTATTCAGGCTGGTCTTGAGCAAAGCGTTCATCACCTGTAAGTTGGTCTCCTGCTGAGACGCGAGACTTTGCGCATCAAAGCTTGTTTGTACCGCCTGACCTCGCGTCGTCAATGAACTCAGGTAAAAGTTACTCAGCAGCACGATCACCACAGCTGGTATGACTGCTGCAATGGCAAACGCGATGAAAAGGCGGCGGAAAATAGGTATAGCGCTAAGAAATTTAATCATGTCAGCTTCAATCCCTTCTTCATGAGACAGCATACGACTGTCTATGTGCTGTGCTCCTCACGTATCCATGTCTCGATCGCTCGAGAACATGGTAGATTCCCCCAGAAGATGGATAACCACCGCTTAGTGTACCCCCGGGCTATAAGCCTGTCTAGAAACCTACCCATATTTCCTATTTCGGCTGCACTCACTATAGCAGGAGTTTCCGACGATCACCATTAAATTCGCGTTAAATTTAGCATGTCTGCCCCCAATGATGATCTTTTCCGTCATCCAAACGCCGGTTTCCTACTATAATTGTGGTCATGGTTGTCTGCTTGCCTTCTCCGGCTCTTAGCAAATAGGTGACAGTGGAGAGGAGGTGGTCTCAAAGAGGAAGCGTCAGCATGTTGTGGCTAATAGGAAGTAGGTGGCTCAATCACTGTTTTCCCCCAATTGTCCCATAGGAAGAGATTTCTCTTGCCTTTTTCTGATGGGCTAACTATGATACCCTCGTGTGGGCGTGCGTTGCAACTCTTTAGGTGTGAGGTTGTCTTGCTACCGCGACCTTATAGGATGCGTCAAGTGTCTCTCGTTGACGGTGCGGCTTTCTATTTCTCTGTCTGAAGACAAGAGCCTTCTACTACGATTAGATAAAGGAGAGCCCAGCTGCTTTTTCCTGGCAGGGTTCCTTTCAAGTACCATACTTGAGAGCCTCTCTGGGCTATGCAAAAAAGTGAAACAATTCAGAACCCTGGCGGCTTTGGTCGCCATCATTCTCTCCTCCCTCATTTTTCCGCTCCTGATCGGAGACCCCTCACTCATTTCGATAGCAGTAGAAGTCCTGCTCTTGACCGGGGCGGCAGTCGCATGGAATCTCTTTTCGGGCTATACAGGCTATATCTCACTAGGACATGCAGCTTACTTTGGCATCGGGGCCTATGTGCTGGCGCTAGTATGTCAGGATTGGCATATTTCCGGGGGATACGAGCCCTTTCTCTTCATTCCCTTGGCAGGTCTGGTTGCTGGTGCATGCTCCATGCTACTGGGATTGATTGCCCTGCGAGCACGGCAGTACACCTTCATGGTCATCACAATCGCCCTCTTCTTTATCTTCCAACTACTGGCCTTTAACCTGCAGGATTTCACAGGTGGCACTGTCGGCATCTTCCTGCCTCCGCCAAACTGGAACGCCGATCTGTATACTCTTCCTTTTTACTACATAGCGCTTGCACTCCTCCTGCTGGCCACCTTTGTCTCCTGGTGGATACGATGCTCAAGATTTGGTCTGCTCCTCTTAGCAATCCGCGACGACGAGGACCGCTCCCGCGGCCTTGGCATCCGAGTAGGTCGGCACAAGCTCGCGGCTTACATCATCTCCGCATCCTTTACCGGCATGATTGGGGCTTTAGCCATCTATTTCGCCGGGCTTATCACTCCCTCCTCTGCTTTCGATCAAACGCTTGATATTACCATTGTGACGCTAGCGTTCTTTGGGGGTGTTGGCACTGTGGTAGGCCCACTAGTTGGAGGTCTACTGCTAGAGCCTCTCCAAATCTACCTGAACCAGCAGTACGGTTCCACAGCGCTGGGCATCAACCAGGTTCTCTTTGGCTGTTTTCTTCTGGTGGTTATTTTGCTGATGCCAAAGGGGTTTGTGCCCGCGTTACATACACGCTGGCAAACGTGGATCACCCCAGCCCGTCAAAAGCGTGCGGCCAGGCTGATGCTACCATCTGAAAACGCCGATGCATCAGAAGTGATTCCCTCCGAACTCGTTGGTTCCCCCGTCTTCCAGGAAAATCTTGTGCAGGGCGTCCCCATGGGTCAGCAGCCAAAGCAAATCGCCTGGTCACTGCCTCATCGCCCAAGCCAACAAACTGTCGTAGCGCTCTCGACCCTGACAAACTCTCAAAAGGTCAGAGCATTGCGCCTGCAACCCATATCGTCTGATAAGCCCTCCTCGGCCGCTAGGCAAGGGCAGATGAGGGTCTCTGGTACCACGAACTGGAGATGTCCTCTATGCAGGAGGCCGTTCTTACTGAGCGGCAATACCTGTTATTGTCCCCGCTGTGGTGTTACGCGTCCCCTCTCTGAGGAGTAGCAAGCAGCTTCTTTCGCACGAGAGAGAAATGGCGAGTTGTGAGTGGTGCTCGCTCGATAAACTCCGCGCCCGCTTTATTCCTCTCAAAAGGATAGTCTACCGCGAACAGAATGCGATCCGCCCCGAGCGTCATACATGCACAGAGCAGTGCCGGATCATAGAACATCCCGCTGGTCGTCACCAACATGTTCTCTTGCATATACTGTGAAGGCAATCGGCTCAAGTGCTGACCAGACGCAGAGAATTTCCAACGCGAGTCGAGCCGCCAGAGTAGATATGGGAGCGTCTCGCCAAGGTGTCCCAGGATAACGGTCGGGTTGGGATAGCGATCGAAGGTGCCGCTAAAGATAAGCCGCAACGCCTGGGTAGCGGTATCAACGGTGAAGCTCCACAGAGGGCCGACCAGTTCAGGACGTCCCTTATAGGCTTGCAACGTGTCAGGTGAAGGAGCCGTCGGGTGCAGATAGATCGGTACACCGAGCGCTTGTGCCTGTGCAAAGATTTCCCAATAGCTTTTGTCGTCAAGGAAGCTGTTCTGGGGCTGTCCATTGATGATGGCCCCTTTGAAGCCCAGTTTCAACACTGCACGCTCTAATTCGTCAGCGGCGGCCTGTGGCTGGAGTGTGGGCAGGGCAGCGAACCCGGCGAAACGCCTGGGATTCTGGTGAACGCTTTCAGCAAGCTCATCATTAATGTCCCGTGCAAGCGCAATGGCATCCGACGAAGGAACCCTTTCTAAGCCTGGCACCGTGAGAGCACCTGCATAGCAATTTCAGCCTCGTCCATCGCACGGAGCCGCGACTCACCGAGATCCATCAGTTGTGTCTCTACCTGTGGCGGATGCTTCCCCAACGATGAACGTCCTTCTTTCGTGGCTAGCCTCTGTACATATTCCTGATACGTATGCGTGGTAAAATGCTCTTCAATCGCAATCTTCCTCAACTTGTTCTCCTCGCTTTCCCCAGTAGTCGGCGTTGTGTTGCTTATGAGCAGCAGCGATCAGGCTTTTAACACGTACCGGTGTAGTCGGAATCTGCGTAATTTCTGCATGGAAAGGGCGGAGGGCATCCTCCACGGCGGCTGCAATAGCGGCTGGAGCAGGAATTGCCCCTCCTTCACCGACTCCTTTCGCTCCCAGTGGGTTCAGTGGAGAAGGCGTTTCCAGGTGAGCGATAGTGATATCCGGCATCTCAGCCGCGGCCGGCATCAGGTAATCTATCAGTGTGCTCGTCAGCAACTGCCCCTGCTCGTCGTATCTGATCTCTTCGAGCAGCCCGGTTCCGATACCGGCGACAACTCCACCCATCACCTGGCCCTCAACGACCAGGGGATTCAGGATGGTTCCGCAATCATGGACGGCGGTATATGCCAGGATACGCACGTTCCCCGTGCCAGGATCGACCGAGACAACAACCTGGTGAGCGCCTGCGGCAACGGCTGAACCCTGGGGAACGAAGTATGCTGTTGCGCTCAGACCTGGCTCGATAGGATAACTGAATGTTGAGCCTGGGAACCGGCCGCTTGCTAATTGAGCGAGTTGTGCAAATGAGATGCTGCGCTGCGGGCTGCCCCGTACCTGCACCGTTCCATCGACAAGCTCCAAATCTTCTGCAGTAACCTCGAGAAGGTACGATGCGAGTTGCGTGATTTTTTGTCGTAGCTTTTCACTCGCCATCTGAGTGGCGCTGCCTGCGACAACGGCTGTACGGCTGGCAAACGTACCCGTTCCGTATGCAATGGCAGCAGTATCGCCTTCGTGGATATGAACTCGTTCCAGCGGGACACAGAGGATGGTGGCTGCAACCTGCGCCAGGGTGGTTTCGTGCCCTTGGCCCTGTGATGCCGCGCCTGTTCTGACAATGACATCACCGTTGCTCTCAATGGTGATGTGCGCGCCCTCGTGCGGTCCTAAAGCGGTATTCTCAATGGCAACAGAGAGACCGATGCCGAGTAGGTTGCCTGCATTCCGCGCTTTCAGTTGCTTTTCTCGCCAGCCTTGATAGTGACCCTTGTCCAGCAGCATGGTCAGTAGTGCGGGATAGTCGCCGCTATCAAGTTGCATAGCTGTTCCGTCGCGTGAAATCAGGCCGGTGCGGTAAGGGAATTCATCGGGCCGGATGAAGTTCTTGAAGCGGAGCTCGGCGGGATCCATACCAAGCTTATCAGCAGCCTTGTCGAGCAGGCGGTTGATGATAAAGGCTGCCTGTGGACGTCCTGCTCCCCGGTAGGGTGCGAGGGACATGGTATTGGTGTAGAACACTTCGACATCACAGTGGTAGTGTGGGACTTTGTATGGGCCTGGAATCAGCGTGGATGTTATGATTGGCACGATCACTCCCCACGGAACGTATGCACCTGTGGTGGTCACAAAGGAATCGCTGACGGCTAGAATTTCTCCAGAGCGGGTTAACCCGATCCGTGCCCGGTGCTTCTGCTCTCGCTCGTGCACCGCTGCTTGTAAGTGCTCAAGACGATCTTCAATCCAGCAGACTGGGCGGCCTAGCTGCTTTGCTGCCCAGGGGACGAGAAAGTCCTCGACATAAAAGGGTTCTTTCGCTCCAAACCCACCACCCACGTCAGGTGCTATGACTCTCATACTCTCTTCGGGCATAGCGAACATATCTGCATAGATGCGCCGCATCATGTGTGGTGTCTGTGTTGCCGCATAGACTGTGAGTTCTGATGAGCCAAGACTATCAGACCACCGGGCAACCAATCCTCGGCACTCAATGGGCATGCAGCTTACCCGGCCAATATCCAGCTCCATTGAAACGACGACAGGTGCCTCCTCCAGTGCGCTTTCGGCATCACCGACGTTCTGCTGAAAACGTGCAGCAAGATTAGATTTCATCCAACTATGAGTGGGCGCTGCATCTTCAGCCATCGCAGCCTGGATGGATGCTGCTGCGTCGAGCTGCTCATATGAGACCTCTATGGCCTCACACGCATCCTCGGCGTGGTAGCGGCTATCCGCGATGACCATGACGACAGGCTCTCCCACGTGTACCACCTCACGACTGAGCGGCTGCTGTGTAACTGCCTCAAGTGCCGGATGCGGAAAGAGTAAAGGGAGGGATGGGAATGCTACGTCGAGTGGACTGTATATGGCAACGACGCCAGGCATCTGCGCAGCAGCAGATGTATCGACATCCAGGACTCGTGCATGCGCGTAGACGCTTCGAATAAATGCGGCATGAAGCATCCCAGGTAAACGCAGATCTGCTATGTACTGGCCTTGGCCACGCAGTAAGCGTGGATCCACGGGGCGTTTCACGCGCCGACCGATCATATGATACTCACCTTTCTACGGTCTGTCCAAACTTTGCTGTGCTGATAAGCGTTGAATCCACACGCGTACCGTTTCTGGACGTATTGGTAACTCTGTGAATGCTTGCGGCGGTGCGTCAAGCGCATCGGCAACAGCGTTGGCAAGGGCGGCTCCAACACCGGTTGTGCCGCCCTCTCCACATCCCTTTACACCGAGTGGATTATGGCGGGAAGGAGCATCTTCTGTGATAATCACCTCGATATCGGGCGCTTCACAGGAAGTTGGCAGCAAGTAATCCATGAAGGTGCCACTGAGCAATTGCCCGTCGTTATCATAAGCCAGTTCTTCCAGAAGAGCGCCTCCCAACCCTTGTACCATGCCTCCTATAATTTGCCCCTTTACCAGTGCTGGATTCACCGCACGGCCGACATCATAGGCGATCAGGTAGCGCTCGATGGAAATGCGTCCGGTATCCCTATCGATATCGACCTCCGCGGCATGAACTCCATATGGATAGGTCATGTGCGGAACATCGTAGCGCTCTCGCACATCCAGTTCTACGCCGACCTTGCCTGCATAAGCGGCGACCTGACGCCAGTCCATCCTCTTCGAGGGCGATCCCACCATAGAAGGTCCCTCTGGCCCAAGTTGCAAGTCCAGAGGAGTTGCTTCAAAACGGCGCTCGGACACCATGAGGATACGCCTTCTCAGTTCCTCAGCCGCTATGTAGGCAGCGATCCCGCCGGTCGCTGTCCCGCGGCTCGCGAAAGACCCATTGCCAGCCGGTACCACATCGGTATCACCATGGACGAGCTTGACCTGTTCGGGCTTGATGCCAAGCTGATCTGAGACCAATTGCGCCAGGAGCGTCTCGGTACCTTGACCAAGCGCGGCCAGCCCGCTGTGGCAATAGAACGTTCCTTCGGTGTCCAATCCTACTCGTGCCTCTTCCCACGGCCCCAGGCCAGTCTTCTCAACAAAGAACGACCAGCCCATGCCGCGCAGATGCCCTTGCTCGCGTGCTTTTGCCTTGCGTCCAGGAAAATCCGCCCATTGCATGTGCTCTTTCGCGATGGCGAGCATGCGGCTGTAGTCGCCACTGTCGAATACGACATCCTCACCAAGCCCATGTGTGCCGACAGTATACGGCATCTGCTCCGACTTGATAAAGTTCCGGTCGCGAACAACGGTTGGATCGAGCTGCAATGTATGTGCCACAGCCTCAACCAGGCGCTCACGTACAAAGGTTCCCTCGTACCGACCGGGAGCGCGGTATGTCCCCATTGGCGTCTTATTGGTGACGACCACGTGCGTGACGAGGTGAAATGCAGGCCAGTCATACGGGCCCGGCAGCATGGCCTGTGTCATCTCAGGTACTGTGGCGCCATGCGTTCGGATGTAGGCCCCGGTGTTTACCCAGATCTCATCCTCCAGCCCCTGTAACCTGCCGCTGTCATCAAACCCTACAGTGAGATGGTGGCGTTGCTCACGAGAGTGATTCGTTGCTTTCAGATGTTCCATACGATCTTCGATCCAGCGCACTGGCTGCCCAATATTGCGGGCAATGAAGGGGATCAGAAAATCTTCAGGGTAAAATTCACCGCGTGCGCCAAAACCGCCCCCAACATCCGTCTCAATAAAATGGATGAGCGCAGGATCGCAGTTCAGCAGTCTT